>OJQW01000027.1_pt1 | contig 121352 bp, 118 predicted proteins | sample 1599041 | NCBI WGS metagenome assembly OJQW01 (sample SAMN03922518, study PRJEB24848) | human gut metagenome | isolation source: stool sample | host: Homo sapiens | place: Germany | collected 2010-02
CTCAGTTGGTAGAGCAGCTGACTCTTAATCAGCGGGCCCAGGGTTCGAGTCCCTGGAAGTGCACCACAAAAGCCGGTCTCTTGGCCGGCTTTTCTTTTTCCCGATACAAGAATCTTGTTTGCCCGCTGAAACCATGGGCGGAAAGGAATTTGCCATGCAACCAAAACATTCTTCCAATGGCGCCATGCGCTTGATTCAGCGCCTGCTGCAGGGAATGCTGATTGGCCTGGGGGCCGTGCTTCCGGGCATTTCGGGCGGTGTGCTGTGTGTCGTCTTTGGCATTTACAAGCCGGTGATGGAACTGTTGTCCAGCCCGTTTAAAAATTTCAAAACGCATGTGCCAAAGCTGTTGCCTGTTATTGTGGGCGCGGCTGTGGGCTTTCTGGGCATTGCAAACCTGCTCTCTTTCTTTTTGGAGCAATATCCAGACCCATCTGTCTGCCTGTTTGTGGGCCTTATCATTGGCATGATGCCCTCTCTGTTCCGCGAGGCAGGCGAGCAGGGCCGCAGCAAGGGCTCTTTCATTGCGCTGGCGGTGGCCTTTGCGGCCGTTTTGTCGCTTTTGCTTGGCCTGAACATGCTGTCGGTGTCCATTGAGCCCAGCTTTGGCTGGAACATCTTCTGCGGGGTTTGTGTGGCGCTCAGTGTCATTGCCCCGGGCATGAGCTTTTCCACCCTGCTGATGCCGCTGGGCCTTTATACGCCGTTTGTGGACGGCCTGGGCCATCTGGATATGGGGGTTATTCTTCCCGGCGCGCTGGGGGCCATTGTTACGGTAATTGCGTTTGCAAAAGCCATAGACCTGCTGTTTAAGCGCTATTATTCGGTGGCCTTTCACGCCATTGTGGGCATTGTCATTGCCGCCACCATCATGACGGTTCCGTATGCCGGCTTTGCGGTTTCGGCCGGTGCGTGCGCTGTGAATATTGTCTGCATGGTTGTGGGCATTGCGGCGGCGCTGGCGCTGGATAAATTCAACAGCCGCTTCCCGAAAGAGGACGCATAAAGCGCTCCGTTCATTCCAATCTGTTTCAATACAAAAGGAAGGCCATGCGGGCCTTCCTTTTTTCATTTGGGCGCGGCGTATGTGCCGGCGGTGCGAGGTTTTACACAGGGTTCACACGGATTTCAGATGTGTATGGTGGAAAAAAACGCCAGAGCTTTTTATGATGGAATTAAAAGGAGGAGATGCCAAATGGCACTTGTGATGAACGACACGGATATGAAGCGTATGCTGGAAGAACTTTGCCCGGAAGGGGAAACCTATACGGCCATGGCATGGGGCACCATTATGGCGGGCACAGCCGAGGTGCTTGCACTGGGCGCTTTGAGCAATATCTACTGTTACATCGGTGTAACCCAGCGCTCTTTTATTGTTGCAGTGCTTGGCACGTTTGACATTTCCAAAATCAACGGCAAAATCTGCCTTCCATTCACCGGCATCGAAAGCGTTAAGGTGAAGCATGGGCTGATTCCCTCCCAGCGCATCATCAAACTGAAGGCCGAGGGGCTGAAATTGAAAATTTCGCTTGTGAACAATACCATTACCGCAAAGGTGAAAGAACAGAAACAGGGCATTGCGGGCATTTGCGAAGCACTGGAGAAAGCAAGCCGGGGCGCATAACTGCGTCAGCGGGCTTGCGGATGTGAATGTAGTTGACAAAGGGCAGAGAAAAAAATAAGATAAAAGGGTAGTTTTCATCTTTCTGGTTGCCGGGCTGCCGCAGGGCGGCCCGGCCAAAATATTGCACAAGAAGGAGGGTGGCATCCATCTACAACCCACAGCTGGAAACGTTTTTGTGTGTGGTGGAAGCAGGAAGTTTTAACAAAGCGGCAGAAAAACTATATATTTCCCCGCCGGCTGTGATCAAACAGATCAATTTGCTGGAAAAGGACCTGGGTGTCCCGCTGCTTGTGCGCACCCACCGCGGGTTGATGCTGACAAGTGCAGGGAAATCCATTTATCAGGATGCAAAGTATATTATCCAATATTGTAAAGATTCCGTGACGCGGGCCAAAAATGTCATGCAGGACAGCGAGAAAGTAATTCGCATTGGCACTTCGCCCACTACCCCGGCCCAGGTGCTGGTTCATTTATGGCCCAAAGTGCAGGAACACTGCCCGGGCACAAAATTTCAGATTGTCCCTTTTGAAAACACGCCGGAGAACGCCAGAGAGATTCTTGCCAACCTGGGGCAGAATATTGATGTGGTGGCGGGCATTTTTGACGAGACGATGCTGCATTTGCGCCAGTGCGCCGGGCTGGAACTTTCGCGCGTGCCAATTTGCTGCGCCGTTTCGGTTCACCACCGTTTGGCCCAAAAGGAAACGCTGACAGTGTCGGACCTGTATGGGGAAAAGCTGATGCTGATGCGGCGGGAGTGGAGCCATTATGTAGACCAGCTGCGGGATGATTTATGGAAAAACCACCCGCAGATTCAGATTGTTGATTTTGATTTTTACGACGTGAATATTTTTAACCAGTGTGAAAACAACAATTGTGTGCTGATGGCAATTGAAAACTGGCGGTATGTTCATCCGCTTTTGAAAATTTTGCCGGTAGATTGGGGCTACACCATCCCCTTTGGGCTGCTGCACGCCCCAAAGCCGTCGCCAGTGGTAAAAGAATTTTTGCAGGCGGTAGAGCAGGTGACGCACCCCGGCCCCAAACTGTAAACCTTTTCGTATATACTGAATAACAAAACGAGACTTCTGTGGAAGTCTCGTTTTTTTTATAATGGGGGCAGAAGAAAAGGCTGGTGGAACAACATGCGATTTGGAAGGGCTTTGGCCATGTTGGCCTGCATGCTGCTTTGTTTTTCCGGCTGCCAGGCGGCAAGTGCGCCGGGGGCGGGCAGCACACAGGCCGGGGCGCAGGCAAATGCACAGCAGGAGGCAGAGGGCGAACAGATGAATGGGGAATATACGGCAGACAGCCTGATTTCCGACGTAATACGCGACCCTGCTTTTGAAGGGTATGGCCACTTGCTTTTCCCTGTGGACACCGGCTATTACAGCGGGGACACGCTGGGGGAACTTCAGCTGACATGGTATCACAACATCGACCCGGAAAAGACGGTGGAGATTGTCAACTACCTGAAAAGCCGTGCACAGGCGGGCGAAACCGTGTTTTATGATATTTATACCCAGCAGGAAAAACAGGCGGACCCGGAAAAAGAGAACACAGGGCTGTTCTTTTTCAAGGGCACACCCGGGGAAAAATTTGCCGTGTGCAACGCGGGCGGTGGCTTTGCCTATGTGGGCGCCATGCAAGACAGCTTCCCCCATGCGCTGGAGCTTTCCAAAAAGGGCTATCATGCCTTTGCGCTCATCTACCGCCCAGGCGCCCAGACGGCCTGTGAAGACCTGGCGCGGGCCATCAGCTTTATTTTCGAGCACGCACAAGAGCTGCAGGTAGACACGGACGGTTATTCCCTTTGGGGCGGCTCTGCGGGCGGGCGCATGGCTGCATGGCTGGGCTCTTATGGCCCGGCGGCATTCGGCGGAAGTGACGTGCCGCGCCCCGGCGCGGTAATTATGCAGTACACAGGGCATTCCGATTATACGCAAGAGGACCCGCCCACCTTTGCCTGCGTGGGGGAAAACGACGGCATAGCCAATTGGCATACCATGCAAAACCACCTGCAGGTGCTGAGCAGCTTTGGCATCCCAACCGAGTTTCACCACTACCCCGGCCTGGGGCATGGGTTTGGCCTGGGAACAGGAACCGTGGCGGAGGGCTGGCTGGATGAAGCAGTAGCGTTTTGGGAAGCCCAAACGTAACCCGTGGAAATAGAAAAGCAAATAGAAAGGAAGCGCTTTTATGAACAATTTTATTTTTCAAAATTCCACCAAAGTATACTTTGGCAAGGGCTGTGTAAAGGAATATCTGGCCTGTTTGACCAAAGAGGCCAACGTGGTGATGCTGGCCTATGGCGGCGGCTCTATCAAACGCAATGGCATTTATGAAGAGGTTGCCGGCATTCTGCAGGCGGCCGGAAAAACCATTGTGGAATTTCCCGGCATTATGGCAAACCCAACCTATGCAAAGGTGCAGGAGGGCGCCCGGCTGGCAAGAGAGAACCGGGTGGACCTGATTCTTGCCGTGGGCGGCGGCTCGGCCATGGATTGCTGCAAAGCGGTCTCGCTGGCTGCGCGCTATGAAGGCGACATTTGGGAAGATTTTTGGGAACAGCCGGGCGTTGTGGATTTTGAGCCCCTGCCTTTGGGCGTGATTGTCACCGTTGCAGGCACCGGCAGCGAGTGCAACGGCGGCGCCGTCATTACCCACGAGGAAAAGAAGGTGAAGACGGGCCGCGATTACCCCGCCTGCAACCCGCGCTTTGCGCTGATGGACCCAACTTATACCTACAGCGTGCCCATGCGCCAGATGGTCTCTGGCGGGTTTGACATTCTGAGCCATATTATGGAGACCTATTTCAGCGAGCCCAACGAGGACAATGTCTCTGACGGCATCATGGAGGCGCTGATGAAAAGCGTCATTCGCAATTTGCGCGCATCCATGCAGAACCCGGAGGATTATACGGCCCGCAGCAATTTAATGTGGGATTCCACCATGGCGGAAAACCGGCTGATTAAAATGGGCAAAAAGTGCGATTTCCAGTGCCACAATATGGAACATCAGCTGGGCGCTTATACCAATTGCAACCATGGCTGCGGCCTTGCCGTGCTGCACCCCGTATATTACCGTCATATTTACCGGTACGGGCTGCCGAAGTTTGTGCGCTTCGCTGAGAATGTATGGGGAATTTCCAGAGACGGCCGAAGCGATGAGGCGCTGGCCGAGGCGGGTGTGCAGGCGCTGGCCGGCTTTATCCAGGAACTTGGCCTGCCCACCACATTGAAAGAGCTTGGCGCAAAGAAAGAGCAGCTGAAAGAGATTGCCGCCTCCTGCGGAATTTCGGCAGGCAGCTACAAGCGGATGACCCATGAAGAGATTTTGGATATCTTTCAGGAATGCTATGAATGAAAATTGAAAGGAGAATGCAACATGAAAAGGTTTACCGCATTCGTCATGGCGCTTGCCATGGCACTCAGCCTGGTGGGGTGCAGCGGGGCAGCCGGCACTTCTTCCGCGCCGGGGGCCCCGGCAGCATCCAGCCAGCCGCCCGCAGAGGAAAGCACACCGGCTTCCCAGGCGGAAAGCACCTCTGGCACGCCGGGCGGCAAAACCCTGGTTGTCTATTATTCCGCCACCGGCAACACCGAGCAGGCGGCCAATTATATTGCGCAGGTTACGGGCGGCGATTTGTTTGCGCTGGAGCCGGTAGAGCCGTATACCACGGAAGATTTGAACTATTCCAATGAGGACAGCCGGGTTTCGTATGAGCACGAAAACCCGGCTGCCCGGCAGGTGGAACTGACGGCCAGCACTGTAGAGAACTGGGAGGAATATGACACCATATTCCTTGGCTACCCCATCTGGTGGGGAATTGCCGCCTGGCCGGTGGACGGCTTTATTGAGGCAAACGACTTTACCGGAAAAACCGTGATTCCCTTCTGCACGTCGGCCAGCTCGGGCCTGGGCGAAAGCGGGCAGCTGCTGGCCGAAATGGCGGGCACGGGGAATTGGCTGGAAGGGCAGCGCTTTTCTTCCAGCGTTTCGCAAGAGGATATCCAGGCCTGGGTGGAAAGCCTGGGCCTGTAAGAAGGAAAGGGGCGGTTGGCAGTGAAACAGCACTTGGCCGTTTTTCTATTGGTGGCTTTGCTCTGCAGCCTTGCCGCATGCAGCAGCGAAGGGGCAGCGGGCTCGGCTTCGCCTGCGCTGCCGGCTGCATCTTCCAGCATGCCGGCGCAGGCGGCCTCTGGCACAGGCAGCGCCGCATCTGATGGGGAAGGCAGCCCCAATATTCTGATTGCCTACTTCACCATGCCGGAAAATGTGGATACCAGCGGTGTGGATTCCGTTGCCGGCGCAAGCGTTGTGGTGCGCGATGGGCAGGCGCTGGGCAATACAGAGTTTATAGCCGGCGTCATTCAAAACGCCGTGGGGGGGCGAGCTGTTTCAAATTGAAACAGTGCAGCAATATCCGCTGGAGCACGAGCCGCTGGTAGACCTGGCTGCGGAAGAACAGGACGCAGGCGCCAGGCCGGAGTTTTCCAGCCATATAGAAGATCCCAGCCAATATGATGTGATCTTTCTGGGTTACCCCAACTGGTGGGGCGATATGCCGCAGGCACTGTATACGTTCCTGGAAGAATATGATTTTTCCGGCAAAACCATCATTCCATTCACCACACACGGCGGCAGTGGCTTTTCCAGAACAATCAGCACCATTGCCGAGCTGCAGCCCGGCGCCAATGTGGTGGAACAGGGGCTCTCCATTTCCCGCAACAGCGTGACGGATGCCCAAAGCGACGTGGAAAACTGGGTTGCCGGGCTGGGTTTTTAAGCAACGGCGCAAAGGCGGGCACTTTGCATCAAGGGGCCAGCCCGACGCATTTGCGGCCCACCGGCTCAACTGGCAAGGAGAGAATTCATGAAACGGAAAATGAAATTGCAAATTGGCACAGACTGCGCCATGACAGTGCTGCTTTTGATTCTGATGGAAAAGCAGCTTACGGGGGAAACGGCCCACGAGTGGCTGGGTGCGGGAATGTTTGCGCTTTGGGTGTTTCACCATGTGCTGAATAGAAAATGGTATGGCCGCATAGCGAAGGGAAAATATTCTCCGTTCCGTCTGGTGCAGTTTGTTGTCAATGCCTGCCTTTTTGCGGCCATGCTTGGCACAATGGTAAGCGGCGTTATTCTCTCCCGAAGGGTTTTCGCTTTTCTGCCACTCTCTGGCGGTGTGGCGTTTGCACGGCCCTTGCACATCTTCTGTGCTTTTTGGGGCTTTGTGCTGATGGCCCTGCACCTTGGCCTGCACTGGGGAATGGTTGTGGGCTTGGTGCGAAAAATAGCCGGGCCCGTTTTACGCAAGCCGGCCAAATCGGCGCTGTGCGCCGCGGGCATTGCCATTGCCGTATATGGGGGATATGCGTTTTGGAAAAACGGCATTGGCTCTTATTTGTTTTTGTTTTCTTCCTTTGTGTTTTTTGATTTTGAACGGCCAGCCTTTCTGTTTTTTACCGAATATCTCGCCATCCTGGGCCTGTTTGTGTGGCTGGGCCATGATGCAGCAAAAGGGCTGCAGACGATGAATGTGCGCAACACACAGCAGAAAAGCACTGCAAACAGCACGGCGCGGCAGAGCGAATAATTCAGGGCAAAGCGGGCGGCACATTGCGTTGGGCGGTGCGCTCGCTTTGCCCTTGCCAGGCCCTTGCGTTGCCAGGGGCATAACCGGCTTTGCAAGCCGAGGCAAGGTGAACGGGTTTGACAGGGTGGCAAGAGAAAGCGCGCGGCCGCCACGGAGGGGCAAAGCGTGCCTGCGGGCTGCCCCGGGCTGGCCAAAGCACAGTTTTTGCCCTAAAATGGGGAATTACGCCCTTTTTCCGGCGTTGCACGGGGCCAGGCGCCTCTGCTATAATGCAGCCATGCCCATTTCGGGCAAATATTCTGCAAACAAGCAAAGCAACAGAGGAGGAGCCATGCAGGACCCCGATGACAGCGACGCTGCCCCGCATGACATGGTTTTGAATAAGGCAAAACGAAACAAAGGCATTGCTGCGCCCTTTTGCACAAGGGCGGCGGCATTGCCTTTGTTGTTTTCTGCGGCATGGCGGGCCGTCCGGCCGCCACGGCAGCGGGCCGGGGCCCACCGGCCCGCCGCCGGAAATCGCTTTAGATGACAACCTACACAGAAAGGAAAGAGATACCTTGAATTTGCAGTTACAAGACATCAAAAAGGCCTATGGCGGCAAAGAGGTGCTGAAGGGGTGCTCCTTCACCTTTGAAAAAGGCAAGATATATGGCCTTTTGGGCCGCAACGGCGCGGGCAAGACAACGCTGTTCAACTGCCTGACAGACGAGCTGCCCGCAGATTCCGGCACTGCCGAGCTGATAGAGGAAACCGGCGCCCGGCGCCCGCTTGTGCCAAGCGAGGTGGGGTATGTGTTTTCCACCCCCATTCTGCCAGATTTTCTTACAGGTTATGAGTTTATTAAATTCTATATGGATATCAACGCCGCGCGCTGCACCCCCGGCAAAACCATAGATGATTATTTCGATATGGTGCAAATAGATGCACAAGACAGGCACAAGCTGATTAAAGGTTATTCACACGGCATGAAAAACAAGGTGCAGATGCTGCTGTTTCTGATTGCGCGGCCGCCGGTGATTTTGCTGGACGAACCGCTCACCTCGTTTGACGTGGTGGTGGCGCTGGAAATCAAAAACCTTCTGCGGCAAATTAAGCACGACCATGTCATTGTGTTCTCCACCCATATTTTGCAGCTTGCCACAGACCTGTGTGACGAAATCGTCATTCTGCATGACGGCCAGCTCAGCCAGGTGGACCATGCGCTTTTGCAAAGCAAAGATTTTGAAGAGCAGATTATCGAGCTGCTGACAGAGCAAGACGCCCCGGCAGAAAAGAAAGAGGGGGGCGCCAATGGTTGATATGCTGGTGAAAACAGTTGAAATGAAAGCCGCATTGTGGCTGAACAGCTTTTTTTATTACTTTCGCTGCCTGTGGCTTGTGGGCCGTCTGATGCCGGAAACCATCTATGCCAACACGGCCCTGAAAAAGGTACTTTCGTATGTGGCTGTGGCGGTGCAACAGCTTTCCGGCTTTTTCAGCAAGCCGCTGTACCTGCTGTTGTTCGTCTGGCTGCCGGCAGTGTGGCTGCAGGCCAGGCAGCCGCAAATGGCCGGGCAGCAGTTTGCGCTGTTTGTGTCCATTTTGTTTTTTTTGAACTGCATGGTGGGCCCGTTTGGGGACAGCACCGTGTTCTCTGTCACGCGTGAAAAGGTCACTTTTCTGAAATATATGCGCGTCAGTGCGCGGCGCTATATCCAGGCGGCTTTGCTGCTGCGCTATGTGCCGTTTTTGGCATATTATCTTTTCTGGCTGGTTGTGGCGGCCTGCCTGCTTGGCGCGGGCCCGGCGGCAGGCGTTGCACTGTGGCTGGTGTTTGCGGCGTTCCGCATGCTGGGCGAGGCTGCGCAGGTGTACCTGTACGACAAAACGGGCAGGGTGCTCAGCCGCAGCACGGCGTATGAGCTTGCCCTTATTGCGCTGGGGCTGGCAGGCGCATATCTGCCCGCAGCGCTGGGCATGCACTGGCCTGTGGCGCTGGCCGGTGTGCTGCTGCACCCCGTCTTTGTGGCCGTGTGCGTGCTGGTGGGGGCGGCCTGTGCGTATTATGTGGTGTGGGGCTACCGCGGCTACGAGCGCAAGCTGCCCCGCGCAATGGATTTGAATTTTCTGCTGTCCACCATGCTGAAGGCGTCTTCTGCGGCATCGGCCAAGGACGTAGAGGTAAAAGAGCGCGATGCAAAGCTGCAGGCAGGGCAGTATGCCCGCCTGCAAAAGCTGAAAGGGTACGATTACCTGAACGCCATGTTTTTCGCAAGGCACCGCCGCCAGCTGGTGCGCCCCGTTTGGTACAGGCTGGCTGTTGTGGGGGCTGTGCTGTGCGGCGCGCTGGCGCTGGCCGTTTTGCGGCCGCAGCTGGCCTTTGCGCTGGGCCGCAACCTCACGGCAATGCTGCCTTCCTTCGTGTTTATCATGTATGGCATAACCGTGGCGGAAAAAGCCTGCCGCGCCATGTTTTATAACTGTGACAAAGACCTTCTGCGCTATGCGTGGTACCGCACGCCGGGCGTTATCCTGCGCTGTTTTGCCATTCGCCTGCGGCGCGTGGCGCTGTACAATGGCATTGTGGCCGCGGCACTGTGCATAGTGGCCGCCGTGTTCTGCCTTGTGGGCGGCGCGGGCATTTTTACGGCAGATTTCTGGCTGTTTTGTGCGGCCATTCTGCTGCTTTCGCTTTTGTTCACGGCACATCATCTATGCCTTTACTATATTTTCCAGCCCTACTCGGAAAGCATGCGGGTGAAAAACCCCATGTTCAATGTGGTGAACTGGGGCATGTATTTTCTGTGCTTTTTGTGCCTGCAAATAGACGTGGGCGGCCTTGCCTTTACGCTGGCCGTTCTGGCGTTCACGGTGGTTTATATTGCAGTGGTGATGACGCTGGTATACGTCCGCTCGCCCAAGTCTTTCCGTGTGAAATAACGCGCCTTTTGGCGCGTTGGCGTAAAAACATTGCCGCGGAAACAGCAACCCGGGCACATGGCATCATCCGCGCGCTTTTCAGGCCAGGCGGCAAAAAAGAAAAGGCCCTTCTGCGGGCAAGCCCGCAGAAGGGCAGAAAGGGGCAGGCGGCTCAGCGCCCGCGCGCGGAAAGCACGGTAATAAGGTCGCACACGCCATCCACAATCAGCCCAATGCCGAAAAAGCGGATTACGGTTTTGGCCACGCCAAAGGGGTTGGCTATCAGCACAATGCCCAGCACCAGCGGCAGCACGGCGGCCCAAAGCACGGGCGTAAGGGCCGTGTGCAGGGTGCGCACGGCGTCCACAGCCAGCGGCAGCTTGCCAATGCCATCTATCAGCAGGGCAATGCCCAGCACCAGCGGCAGGAAGGAAAGGATGAACTGCGGGCGGAAGATGCACACAAGGCACAAAACAGCAGCCAGAAGCCCGGCCAAAAGCAGGCCAGGCAGGGAATAGCCCTGCTTTTTGCCCTGATGCCAGCGCCAGAAATTCCCGGCGGCGTAAAGCCCGGCGCCTGCCGCCATCCCCCAGCAGAACACGGTGCCGGACATGCCGGGGAACAAAAGCAGCACAATGCCAAGCACAAGATACAGGGCGGCCATGCCCAATGTGGCATTGCGGGACCAGAAATATCCAAACATATCAATTCCTCCTGTTGGGCCGCTTGGCGGCCCGGATGTAAGTGTATGGCGAATGCCCGCCCGCCATGTTCGGGGCAGGGCACATACATAGTTCGGCCACTCTCAGTATACCATACTTACAGGGCGGCATAAACAAATACTTTTTAAAAAACGAAGCGGCAGGGCTTTTTTGGGCAAAAGCTGCCGCAGGAAAGGACGGGATATTATGCAAAACCCAAGAAAAGTGGCTGTGATTGGCTGCGGCTTTGTGGGCGCCTCCATTGCGTTCAGCCTGATGCAGAAGGGGCTGTTTTCCGAGCTGGTGCTCATTGACAGCAACACGGCCAAAGCGCACGGCGAAGCAATGGATTTGAGCCATGGCCTGCCGTACACGGCCTCTATGGATATTTACGCGGGCAGCTATGATGACATTGCAGACAGTGCCCTTATTATCATCACTGCCGGTGCGAACCAGAAACCGGGCGAAACAAGGCTGGACCTGATTGGCAAAAATGTAGGCATTCTGCGCGCCATTCTTCCGCAAATCACCTCGCGCGGGTTTGAGGGCATTTTGCTCATTGTTTCGAACCCGGTGGATGTTTTGACGTATGCAGCGCAGCGCATTTCCGGCTACCCCGCACACCGGGTGATAGGCTCGGGCACTGTGCTGGACACCGCGCGCCTGAAATACCTGCTTAGCCGCCATTTGGGGGTGGATGGCCGCAGCGTGCATGCGGTGGTAATTGGCGAACACGGCGACAGCGAGCTGGCAGTGTGGAGCGGCGCCAATGTCTCTGGCATTGGCCTGGACCATTTCTGCGAGCTTCGCGGGCACTTTGACCATGCGGCCGCCATGAAGAAAATTTATGAAGATGTGCGGGACAGCGCCTACCGCATCATTGAAGAGAAGGGCGCCACATATTATGGCATCGCCATGGCCGTGGCGCGCATTGCGGAATGCATTGTAAAGGATGAGCACGCGGTGCTGCCGGTGTCTACCGTGCTGCAGGGCGAGTATGGCCTGAAGGGCCTTGCGCTCAGCATTCCGTCCGTGGTGGGCAAAAGCGGTGTAGAGACGGTGCTGGAGATTCCCCTCAGCGCACAGGAAAGCGCCGAGCTTCAGGCTTCTGCCGGGGGCCTTCGCCGCGTAATTGCCACCCTGCCGCTGTAACAGGCGGCCCTGTGTGACGCCGTCACAGTCACCGGCGGCTTTGTCTGGTATACTAAAGCCAGAATCGAAATCAATGAAAAAGGAGACAGGAACATGGCTGTTTTGAATATCACAAGCGAAAATTATGAAAAAGAGGTGGTGGGCTCGAAACTTCCCGTGCTGCTGGATTTTTGGGCCCCCTGGTGCAAATATTGCCGCCGCATTGCCCCGGTGGTAGAGCGTGTGGCACAGGAATATGAAGGCAAAGTGGTGGTGGCGCAGTGCAATGTGGATGACGCCCCGGCGCTGGCGCAGCAGTTTAAGGTGGATATCATCCCCTCGCTGTTCCTCATCAAAAACGGCGTGCCGGGCGAGAAGATTGTGAACCCGGCGTCTCAGGACGCGCTGGAAGCGTGGATGGCACCGCAGCTGTAAGGAGTAGGTGGCAATGTACAAGGCAGATTATGACATGATTGTGGTGGGCGGTGGCCCCGGTGGGTATACGGCTGCGCTGTATGGCGCAAGGGCCGGGCTCTCTGTTCTGGTGCTGGAGATGCTTTCGCCCGGCGGGCAGATGGCCACCACAGAGAATGTGGATAATTACCCCGGTTTCCCGGAAGGGGCCGATGGGTTCGAGTTGGGCGAAAAAATGCAGCAGGGGGCGCACCGCTTCGGCGCTGTGACAAAGTTTGAAGAGGTGAAGGCCCTGCATCTGGAAGAGACCCCCAAGCGTGTAGAGACGGGCAAGGGCGTTTACACAGCCCGCACGGTGGTGCTTTCCACAGGTGCAAACCCGCGCAGGCTGGCCGTGCCGGGGGAAGAAGCGCTGGCAGGCCGCGGTGTAGCCTATTGCGCCACATGCGACGGAATGTATTACCGGGGCAAAGAGGTGGCGGTGTTGGGCGGCGGCAACTCTGCCGCGGAAGAGGCGCTGTATCTTTCCAAAATCTGCCCCAAGGTATACCTGGTGCACCGCCGCGACACCCTGCGGGCGGAAAAAAGTTCGGTGCAGGCGTTGCAGCGCGCAGGCAACATTGAATTTGTGTGGAACGCCACTGTGGAAGGCTTTGTCACAGGCGGCGAGCGCAGCAGCCTGCAGGCCCTTGTGCTGAAAAGCACACAGGACGGGCACACCTGGCAATTGCCCTGCGAAGGGGCGTTTGTGGCCATTGGGCGTGTGCCCAATACGGCGCTGGTGGCTGGCAAGGTGCAGCTGGACGCGCAGGGGTATGTGGCCGCAGACGAAACCACGCGCACCAGCGTGCCCGGCGTGTTTGCCGTGGGCGATGTGCGCACCAAGGCCGTGCGGCAGATTGTGACGGCTGCGGCCGATGGCGCTGTGGCGGCCCATTTTGCACAGGAATTTATCGAACAGCAGGCATAAGGCGGGCCCCGGCCGCCGCAAAGGCAGGCCGCGGCAGGATAATTGGAACGCTTTCGGAAAAAACGGCCTGCCCGCAGCGGAAAAGAAAACCAAAAGGCCCCGCAACATCAGGTGCTGCGGGGCCTTTTAAGCCAAGGTGTTTTGGGGCAGCCATGCTTTGCCGCTGAAACGGGAAAAGCGCGCACAGAGGCTGTCAGGCCTGCGGCGTGGCCTCCGGTGGTTCAGCCGGTGTACAGCTGGCGTGTGTTTCCAGCGCTTTCACGGCATAAACCTTATAGGCAAAAGAGCGCACCGCAGCGCGCAGAAGCTCGGCCTCTGGCGGCAGAGAAGCCGCCGCTGCCTCCTGAGCGCCTTGCGGGGCAAATGCAGCCCGCAGGGCCGCCTCCAATTCCTCACAGAAACGGCCGTATGCATAGGGCGCCTCGTATTTGCGCTGCTGCATGCGCAGCAGCGCCGCAATTTCCCCAATGCTAAGCACCTGCTTCAGCAGAAAGATTACATACAGGTAGGCAATTTGCCCGGTAGAATATTTCTTCTTTTCCGGCGGCGCCAACAGCTTCATTTTTACATAGTTGTTTACCATTGTGGCGGTGACAGGCGTTTCCCCCTGCGGATAAAACGGGCCTACGGCCTCGTTCAGAACAGAGACTACCTGGTCTTTGTACAGCGCAATATGCGGCAGTTCTTCATAGCGCGGGCAATGATACTCTGCCAGCGTGCGGCAAACATCTGAAAAATTCTGGCCCATCTTCCTCTCTCCTTTCTTAACAGTTTAGCATAGGCATATCCGGCTTGTCAAAAAGAAAAGCTTCTTGATGGGGAACAAAAAACTGTATAATATGGCGTTGAATACTATAATGCCAAAGCGTTGAAAGTGCAGCAGCGGGGCAGGGCACGGGCACAGTAACCGAAAGGCCGTGCGGCTGCCCACAAAATGCAAACCGCCTGCTGCAGGGAGCCACAGCCGCCGCCCGAAGGGCCGCCCAGCGAAGAACTTCGCAAGGTGTAAAATTTTTTAAAAACCCTCTTGACATTCCTTGCCGCAGTTGATATTATAATAAGGCACTTTGAAGTGCACGGCCCGTGGGGGTGTAGCTCACTTGGGAGAGCGCTTGAATGGCATTCAAGAGGTAAGGGGTTCGATCCCCCTCATCTCCACCACAAAAAAGCCTGTAGAACCAACGTTCTACAGGCTTTTTTCTTTTGCAATGTTCACACTTTTGTTCACACTTTAAATTTTATTCGCCAGATGCGGCATCGAAAAGTGCGGCCGGGCAACGGCACAGCCCGCAGAAAGAGCACATTATTGTTCTTCATGACCTGGCTTCGCCGTAAAGTGATTTGATTTCAAATCGATAGAAAGTTGAGATGGAAAAAGAATAAATCGGCGTATGCGTTCCCAATTCTGCGCATCAAAAACACTCTCTCGAACACAGAAAAGCCCGTGGATAGAACATCCTGCGGGCTTATGTTTTGGGGCAATCACGCGCTTACAGGTTCGCAAACGGCGCCGCTTGGGCGCGTTGGCGCAAGAGAACGTTGTCTTTGGGCCGACGGTTTTGGCGCATGGCGCATTCAAAAAGCCCGGCAATCCGTTAGAATTGCCGGGCTTGTTTTATTTCTGTGCAGTATCCTTTTGTGCCGTGTTGGCCCTTGCTCCACGCTTTTTCTCACTGGCAATGCCATAGCTCTTCAGCGCCTTGCGCAGGGCACTTCCGTTTTTATAGTGGATGCCCACCATATCCATATCAAAGGCCGCAGAGGCGTTTTGCTTGTTGTCGTCAATAAAAATGGAAGCCGTGGGGTCCAGCCCATATTTTTTTAAAAGCGCCTGATAGATGCGCAGGTCCGGCTTGTTCAGATGCACCTCGCAAGAGGCAAGGCCGCCGTCAAACAGGGCGAAAAAGCGCCGCTGGCGCAGCATGTCATACACATGGCTGGGGATGTTCGAAAGGTAATACAGCCGGTAGCCGCGCTTTTTCAGGCGCATCATCAGCTGCACCGTGTCGTCTTTTGTCCGCAGCATGTCCATCCAGTCATTCAAAATGGCGTCCACCTCAAACGAATGCCCCAATTCCGCCCCGCGCTTGCGCATGGCCGCCTCGGCCTGGTGGCGGGAAATCAGCCCGGCGTCCAGCTGTTTCCACTCTTCGCTGCCGAATGTGATGTCAAAAAGCTGATCTTCCAGCTTTTCGTTCATAAAGTAATCTACCAAAAACTCGCGCGGAGCATAATCCACCACAACGCCGCCCAAGTCGAAAATGATGTTCTGATACATAGCGTCCCCCTGCATGTAATTTCTTATCCGATATGCATTATACACCATTTTTGCCGGCATAGGAAGTTGTTTGCAGAAATAGTATCAAAAGAGGGCACCGGCGTCTGGGCGGGCGGCCCGGATGCCGGTGATTGCAGAAGCTTTTTGAAACAAAAAAGGGGGGAATGTCGTTATGACATTGTATGAGCTTTGCCACCACGACGTGGTAGACCTTTCCACAGGGGCAAACCTTGGCAGCGTGGACGATATTGTGTTCGACAGCGCCACGGCTGCGGTGACGCACCTTGTGCTGTATGGCAAGCCCCGCCTTTTCGGCCTGCTGGGGCGGGGAGAGGACCTTCAAGTGCCCTGGAAAGAGATTGAAAAAATAGGGCGGGACGTGGTTTTGGTGCACAGTGCGCCGCAGGCTGGCACGGCGCCGAAAAAGGCAAAGCGTTTGTTTGAAATGTTGTGAAAATCTGCGTTTCCGGCTTGACAAATGTGCGGATGCGGTGGATGATAAACAGGATGCAGAAAGGAATGTGAAGACGGTTGAAAGGAACGGTTCGGGAAAATTGCAGTGCGGTGCGGCAGAGCCGGTGGCTGAATGTGGTGTGTTTGCTGGTGCTGCCGCTTTTGGACATGACGCTGATGGAATGGGTGCACCGGGGCAGCTTTTCGGTGGAGTTCTGGACGCAGCAGTTCGCCCCGCACGCCTGGTCTTTTCTTTTTGGCTGGCTGTTTCTGGTGTTTGTATACGGCGTGTTGTGCATGGCCTTTGGCCGGCATTGGCCTGCACAGCTCATTCTCAGTGTCGTGTGCTTTGGCTTTGGCGCCGCAACCTACCTGAAGCTGCAGATGCGCGGCGAGCCGCTGCTGCCCTGGGATTTTTCCCAGCTTGGCGAGTTCTTCGGCGTGGCCAGCAAGGTAAGCCTGTCTATCCCGTGGCACTTCTTTGCGGCTGGGGCCTGTTTTGCCGTGCTGTGCGCGCTTAGCATTTGGGTGAAATTGCCGCCTTTTGCGCGCCGCGGGCGCCTGCGGGCCGCAGGTGCGGCGCTGAACCTTGTGCTGCTGGGGGCGCTGTGCTTCGGCGTGCTGTTACAGCAGAATGTGTGCGAGTTTTTCGGCATTTGGCCGGATATGTGGATGCAGGACAGATATTACCGCAACCACGGCATTGTGACGGGTTTTGTGACAAACCTGCGCGTGCTGAACATCACAGCGCCGGACGGCTACAGCGAAGAGACCGTGCAGCAGCTTGCCGAGGAAACGCAGCAGGCTGCCGCGCAGCGGCAGCCGCTGTTTTCCGGCTCTTACGCGCTGGCAGTGCAGGAGAGCGAACAGGAAACACAGCCCCATATCATCTATTTGATGAATGAATCGTTTTGGGATGTCACCCGGCTGGAGGGCATTGAGTACGACCGTGAGCTTACGCCCAACCTGAACCGCCTGAAGCAGCAGGCGGCCTATGGCTATTGTTTTTCGCCGTCCTATGGCGGCGGCACCTGCGATGTGGAATTTGAGGCCCTGACGGGTTTTTCGCTGGAACATTTGCCCTCTGGCGCAAAACCGTATCAGCAGTATGCCACAAAGCCGCTGCCTGCGCTGCCGCAGTTTTTGAAGGCGAACGGCTATGAAACGCTGGCTGTGCACGGCTATGGCCGCAAATTCTGGAGCCGGGACACCGCCTACCCGAACCTTGGCATTGACACCTTTATTGCCCAGGAAGATTTTGTCTCGCCCGATACGCGCCGCGGCTTTATTTCAGACCACGCCATGACACAGCGCATCATCGAGGAATATGAGGCCAGGGTAGAGGACGGCCCGCTGTTCATTCACGCGGTGACCATGCAGAACCACACGACCTACGATGAATCGCGCTACCCGGAAAGCGAGCTTGTGGAAATTGTAAAACACCCCGGCCTTTCGGAAGAAACGCTGAGCCAGCTGCGCGATTTTGCCACCGGCGTGCATGAGGCAGACGCCGCACTGGGCGAGCTGATCGACTACTTTGAACAGCGGCAGGAGCCTGTCGTTGTGGTGTTCTGGGGCGACCATTTCAACCCCGTGGGGCAGGGCAGCGAACTGTATGAAAAGACGGGCTTCATCGAGCCGGGCGACACCTCCACCATGCACCTGCGCCAAACGGACCTGTTGATTTGGAGCAACTATTACAACACCAGCGTAGAACTGGGCACCATTGCGGCCTATGAGATAAGCCCTGTGATGATGGACCTGTACGGCCTGGATATGCCGCTGTGGTTTGAAAAACTGGCCTCAGAGCTGCCCGTCCTGCGCGCCCGCACGCGCGGCGTCACCGTAGAGCCAGATTCCAGCCTTTCGGAGAGCATGACGCCCCAGCAGGAGGCACTGTTCCAGGAAAACTGGCTGATCCAATACGATTTGATGTTCGGCAAAGGCTATTGGCCCACACAGGGGGAAATGCCCTAGTTCACCGGTGTGCGGGCCCGGCCGGGGCGGCATATGCCCCGGCAAAAATTCCCCGCCCAAAGTGAAAAAAACCTTGTAATCGGAATGGCCTTGTGCTATACTAATACGGCAATACGCACGCATTGCTTTGGTTTGCTGTGCCCTTTGGGGTGAAAAACCGTGCGGCAATGCGGAGGGTAAAAACAATTTCAGGAGGAAAACAAACTATGGCAGTCGTATCTATGAAACAGCTTCTCGAAGCCGGTGTGCATTTCGGTCATCAGACCCGCCGCTGGAACCCCAAAATGGCGAAGTATATCTTCACCGAGCGCAACGGCATCTACATCATCGACCTGCAGAAGACGGTGAAGAAGCTGGACGAAGCGTATAACTTTGTGCGCGACGTGGCCGCCGAGGGCGGCAGCATCCTGTTTGTCGGCACCAAAAAGCAGGCGCAGGAATCCATTCGTGAGGAAGCAACCCGCTGCGGCATGCACTATGTGAACGCCCGCTGGCTGGGCGGCATGCTCACCAACTTCCGCACCATCCGCCGCCGCATCGACCGCATGGAGCAGATTAAGAAAATGCGCGAGGACGGCACGTTTGACATGCTTCCCAAAAAGGAAGTTGCCAAGCTGGAGCTGGAGCTGGAAAAGCTGGAAAAATTCCTGGGCGGCGTGAAAGAGATGGGCAGCCTGCCCAAGGCCATGTTCATTGTGGACCCGCGCAAGGAGCGCATTGCCGTTTCTGAGGCCCGCAAGCTGAACATCCCCATTGTGGCCATTGTGGACACCAACTGCGACCCGGATGAGATCGACTATGTAATTCCCGGCAACGACGATGCAATTCGCGCCGTGAAGCTGATTGCGGGCGCTATGGCGGACGCCGTGCTGGAGGGCCGCCAGGGCGAGCAGATGGAAGAGGCCTCTGCAGAGGAAGAGCCTGTGGCCGCCGCCGAGTAAGATTTAAAAAGCATTTGAAAATCAAAGAAGAGGAGAATGCAACATGGCATTTACTGCACAGGATGTAAAGAAACTGCGTGAGCAGACCGGCTGCGGCATGATGGATTGCAAAAAGGCCCTGACTGAGGCTGGCGGCGATTTTGACAAAGCTGTGGAGTGGCTGCGCGAGAAGGGCCTTGCGGCTGCCCAGAAAAAGGCCGGGCGCATTGCGGCCGAGGGCATGGTGTATGCCACGGCTGACGTGGAAAAGAAGCTGGGCGTTATGATTGAAGTGAACGCCGAGACAGACTTTGTGGCGAAGAACGAACTGTTCCAGAACTTTGTAAAAGATGTGGCTGGCGTTGTGATGAGCCAGAACCCCGCCACGGTAGAGGCCCTGCTGGCCTGCAAGATGGGCGAGGGCACGGTGGAAGCCGCCCTGCAGGAAAAGGTGCTTGTGATTGGCGAGAACATCAAGATTCGCCGCTTTGTGCGCTATGAGGGCGTCTGCGCCGCGTATGTGCACGGCGGCGGCACGCACGGCGTGCTGGTGCGTTTTGACGTGGCGGACGATGTGGCCGGCAAGCCGGAGTTTGCCGTGATGGGCAAAGACGTTGCCATGCAGATTGCCGCTGTGAACCCGGGTTATCTGGACGAGGCCTCTGTGCCTGCCGAAGTGCTGGAGAAGGAAAAAGAAATTCTGCTTGCGCAGATTTCCAACGACCCGAAGATGGCTGCAAAGCCCGATTTCGTCAAACAGAAGATGGTAGAGGGCAAAATTGGCAAGTTCTATAAAGAGAACTGTCTGCTGGACCAGGCGTTCGTCAAGGACGGCGACCTTTCTGTGGGCCAGTATGTTGCCAACTGCGCCAAAGAGCTGGGCGGCGACATCAAGGTGGTGGAGTTTGTCCGCTTTGAAAAGGGCGAAGGCCTGGAAAAGCGCGAGGATGACTTTGCCGCTGAAGTTGCCAGCATGATGAAGTAAGCTCGGTTTTGAGAAAGCAAAAATCCGCAGGCATACCGCCTGCGGATTTTTTTACAAAAATTATCAATAGTTTTGAAAAAATGTTTGATTTTTTTTGTTCAATGTGGTAAAGTGAAAAAGCATTGATGTGAAGCCTGCTTTCTTCACAGGCAGCAAAAGAACAGGAGGTGGCCCCCGTGGGCGAGCACAAGGCGCAAAGCCCTCAGGCAGATCTGCTATTCAAAGCTATCTTATCACTGAAAACCACAGAAGAGTGCTACGATTTCTTTGAAGACCTTTGCACCATGAAAGAAATTGCGGATATGGCCCAGCGTGTAGAGACGGCCAGCATGCTGCTGAAAGGCCGCACCTACGAGCAAATTGTAAAAGATGTAGAGATCAGCACCGCAACAATCAGCCGGATCAACCGCTGCATCCAATATGGAAATGGTGGATATGCGTCAATCCTGAACCGTATCCATGCCGGCGAAGAATGAACAGCCCGGCCTTTCGCAAGAGAGGCCGGGCTTTCCTTCATTTATTCAAAATTTTTCGTGATTTTATGCAACTTATCATAAATTACCGCTTCACCGCAACAAAGTATGTCAAAATGGTGCATTGAAATTTGTGCATCATTGCATTAGAATATTACCAATATCCGCACGGTGAAACGTTTATCGCTTCAGAGCGGGGTAGAAATGGAGGAGAAAAGTATGAAAAAGTTTATCGCAGCAGGCCTTGCGCTGTGCATGGCTTTCATGTTGGCCGCATGCGGCGCAAGCCCGTCCTCGACAGCATCGCAGGCAGGTTCTGGCACATCTGCCGCAGCTGATGGTTCCGCCGTCACAATTAAGCTGGGCGGTATTGGCCCCATTACCGGTTCCACTGCAGTGTATGGAGAGGCAGTGATGAACGGTGCGCAGATCGCGGTAGACGAGATTAATGCCTCTGACAGTGCGGTGAAATTTGAGTATAATTTCCAGGATGATGAGGGCGATGCGGAAACGGCTGTAAACGCCTATAATATCCTGAAAGACTGGGGCATGCAGGTGCTGATGGGCACGGTAACAACAGCCCCCTGCCTGGCGGTAATTTCTGAGACAGAGGCGGACAATATGTTCCAGATCACTCCGTCCGCTTCTTCCACCGATGTCATTGTGCCGGACAATGTGTTCCAGGTATGCTTTACAGACCCGAACCAGGGCGTTTCGGCTGCGGATTACATTGCGGACAATGGCCTTGCCACAAAAGTAGCTGCCATTTATGACAGCTCGGATGCGTATTCTTCCGGCATTTACAACGCTTTCGCGGCGGAAGCCGAGGCCAAGGGCCTGGAGATTGTATGTGCCGAAGCCTTTACCGCCGACAATAAGACGGATTTCAGGACGCAGCTTCAGAAAGCGCAGAGCGCAGGCGCCGACCTGGTGTTCCTTCCCATCTATTATCAGGAGGCCGCGCTGATTCTTACCCAGGCCGACCAGCTTGGCTACGAGCCGCTGTTCTTCGGCTGTGACGGCATGGACGGCATTCTGGCGCTGGATAATTTCGACACGGCTTTGGCGGAGGGCCTGATGCTGATGACGCCGTTCAACGCCACCAGCGAGGACGAGCGCACGGCGAATTTCGTTCAGGAATATGAAGAGAAGTTCGGCGGCACGCCCAACCAGTTCGCGGCCGATGCTTACGACGCAGTGTATGCAATTCGCGATGCTTGCGTGCAGGCAGGCGTTACCTCTGACATGAGCGTTTCTGAAATTGGAGATGCTTTGATTACAAGCATCACGGAAATCACCATGGATGGCCTGACCGGCTCTGACATGACATGGGCGTCTACTGGCGAAGTGAGCAAAGCGCCTATCGTTGTGGAAATTGAAAATGGTGCGTACAAGCAGCTGTAAGGGCTGCCGGCCACTGTCTTTTCGATGATTCGCCAAAGAAGGCTGCCGTATCCCCGGCAGCCTTCTTTGGCAATTTGGCAGGCGAATTGCGGGAAACATCAGCCTGCGCACACGGGTATAAGGGGCGTATGATATGGAATTTCTCTCGTTTCTCATGAATGGCATCAGCTTGGGAAGCATTTATGCCATTATTGCACTTGGGTATACGATGGTGTACGGCATAGCCAAAATGCTGAATTTTGCCCATGGCGATATCATCATGGTGGGCGGCTATCTTGTGTTCACCTGTATGAACAGCCTTTCGCTGCCGCCTGTGGTAAGCGTGCCGATTGCAATGGTGGTGTGCACACTGCTGGGCATTACCATAGAGCGCATTGCATACAAGCCTCTTCGGCATGCGCCAAGCCTGGCAGTGCTGATTACAGCCATTGGCGTAAGCTACTTTTTGCAGAATATGGCGCTGCTTATTTGGGGTTCTGCGCCAAAATCTTTCAACTCTATTGTATCGTTTGCGCCTTTGCGCCTGTTTGACGGGCGCCTGGTTATCTCGGGGGAAACGCTTGTCACAATTATAGTTTCCGCCATTATCATGGTTGTGCTGTGGCTGTTTGTAAACAAGACAAAAATCGGCCGTGCAATGCTGGCCGTCTCTGAGGACAGAGGCGCCGCCCAGCTGATGGGCGTGAATGTGAACGCCACCATTTCCATTACATTTGCAGTTGGCAGCGCATTGGCTGCAATTGCCGGCGCGTTGATGTGTTCGGCGTATCCCATCCTTCAGCCCACCACCGGCGCCATGCCCGGCATCAAGGCCTTTGTGGCGGCGGTGTTTGGGGGCATTGGCTCTATTCCGGGCGCCATGCTGGGCGGCATCCTGCTGGGGGTTATTGAAAACCTCAGCAAGGCCTATATTTCCACCCAGCTTGCCGATGCCATTGTGTTTGCGGTGCTGATTGTGGTGCTGTTGGTGAAGCCCACCGGCATCCTGGGCAAAAAAATCAATGTGAAAGTGTAGGTGCCGGCAGATGAAAGCAAAAAGACTCAGCCGCACCACGCGGCAGAACCTGATTACATATGCCATTGTTCTGGTAGCCTTTGCCGTGGTTACCCTGATGAACCTGACCGGTTCGCTGTCCAATTCCTTGGAAGGCCAGCTGGTGCCCATTTGCACCTATGTGATGCTGGCGGTTTCGCTGAACCTCACTGTGGGAATTTTGGGCGAGCTTAGCCTTGGCCACGCGGGCTTTATGAGTGTGGGCGCCTTTTCGGCCATGTGCTTTTCTGTTTATATGGAAGATGTGCTTACAACACCGGTGCGCTTTACACTGGCCCTGATTATTGGCGGCATTGCAGCCGGTATTGCGGGCGTGCTGATTGGCATTCCCGTGCTGCGCCTGCAGGGCGATTATCTGGCCATTGTGACGCTGGCATTTGGCGAAATTATTAAAAATGTTCTGAACGCCACCTATCTTGGCATTGATGGCTCCGGCATCCATATTTCGCTGAAAGATGCGGCATCCATGAACCTTGCGGCCGATGGCAAAGTGATTATCAACGGCCCGCTGGGAATTACCAATACCCCCAAAGACGCCACTTTTACCGTGGGCATCCTTTTGATTCTGTTCACGCTGTTCATTGTGCTGAACCTGATTAAGTCCCGCACGGGGCGCGCCATCATGTCCATCCGCGACAACCGCATTGCGGCAGAATCTGTGGGCATCAATGTTACAAAATATAAATTGATTGCCTTTTCTGTTTCCGCAGCGCTTGCGGGTGTGGCGGGGGCTTTTTATGCGCACAACTTCTCTTCGCTGGTTGCCCAGAAGTTTGATTATAACACCTCAATTTTGATTTTGGTGTTTGTGGTGCTGGGCGGCATTGGCAATATCCGCGGCTCGGTGATTGCGGCGGCTGTGCTTACGGTGCTTCCCGAAATGCTGCGCGCACTGAACACTTACCGGATGCTTATTTATGCGGTGATTTTGATTTTGGTGATGATTTTCAGCCAGAACGAGCAGCTGGTGCTTTGGCGCATGCGCCTGAAACACAAAGTGACGGCGGCGTTTGGCGCGCACCGCAGAAAGGGGGCGTGAGGGCATGGCGCTGCTGGAAGTTTCGAACCTTGGCATTGCGTTTGGCGGCCTGCAGGCAGTGGATAAAGTGGACCTCACCGTGGAAGAGGGCGCTTTGTGCGGCCTGATTGGCCCGAACGGCGCTGGAAAAACCACCGTGTTCAACATGCTTACGGGTGTGTACAGCCCCACAGAGGGGGATATCATCCTGAATGGGAAAAACATCACAGGCCAATCTCCGGCCTCCATCTGCAAGGCGGGCATTGCGCGCACGTTTCAGAATATTCGCCTGTTTAAGGCCATGACTGTGCTGGACAATGTAAAAGTAGGCCTGCACAATCAAATACGCTACAACGCGCTGACGGGCATTTTCCGCCTGCCGGCCTACTATGAAAAAGAGCGGGAAATGAAGGGCCGGGCCATGAGCCTGCTGAAAATTTTTGGCCTGGATGAAGAGGCAAAGCAGCTTGCCTCCAGCCTGCCGTACGGCAAACAGCGCAAACTGGAAATTGCCCGCGCCCTGGCCACCAACCCCAAGCTGCTTTTGCTGGACGAGCCGGCGGCCGGTATGAACCCGAATGAAACGGCAGAGCTGATGGAGACCATCAAATTTGTGCGCGAGAAATTTGGCGTTGCCATTCTGCTGATTGAGCACGACATGAGCTTTGTGATGGGCCTGTGCGAGCACATTGTGGTGCTGAACTATGGGCGGATTCTTGCGCAGGGCGACCCCGAGACCGTGCGCAACGACCCCAAAGTGATTGCCGCCTACCTGGGAGGTGAATGAGATGGAAGAAATGCTTTCTGTCAAAGACCTTGAAGTGTCGTATGGCGCTATCCGGGCAGTGAAGGGAATCTCGTTTCATGTGAACAAGGGCGAAATTGTCACGCTGATTGGTGCGAACGGGGCGGGCAAAACCACCACACTGCACGCAATTTCGGCGTTGCTAAAGCCCAAAGCAGGGGAAATTACCTTCTGCGGCACCCCCATCACACATACGGAAGCGCATAAAATCATTCGCCTTGGCCTTGCGCAGGTGCCGGAGGGGCGGCGCGTGTTTTCCCAGCTTACCGTGCAGCAGAACCTGGAGCTTGGCGCCTATACCCGCACAGATTCCAGCGAGGCAATTGCCGCCGATTACGAGATGGTGTTTGAACTTTTGCCGCGTCTGAAAGAGCGGCGCAAGCAGCTGGCGGGCACGCTTTCCGGCGGGGAACAGCAGATGCTGGCCATTGGCCGCGCGCTGATGTCCAGCCCGCGCATGCTGCTGATGGATGAACCCTCTATGGGCCTTTCTCCGCTTTTGGTGCAGGAGATTTTCAACATTATCCGCAATGTGAACCGGGACGGCGTCACCATCCTTCTGGTGGAACAGAACGCCAAGATGGCGCTGGAAGTTGCCAACCGTGCCTATGTGCTGGAGACGGGCACCATTGCCATGAGCGGCGAGGCCAGCGAGCTTGCAAACGACCCCAAAGTGCGCGATGCTTATTTGGGCGGCTGAGCCACCGCAAAAAACAAGATAGGGCAAAGCGCCCCGCCTGCAACATGCAGGAGGGGCGCTTTTTTTACGCACTGGTTTGCGCACGGGCGGAAGAATGCGGGCGCTGTTACAGCCCAAGGGAAGCGCACAGGTTTTCCAGCGCGGCATCTGCCTTGGAAAAATCCATGGCAGAGGTGTAGAAAGCCTCTATTTGCCGGTGTGTGCTGCGCGCTTCCCCCAGCAGGGCTCCGGCTTCCTGCACAAGCTCTTTTGCGGCGCGAAGGTCGAATTTCAGGCGTGCCTTGCGCGCCCCCAGGCCGTTTTTATTCATGAAGCGCGCGGCGTGAATCACGCGGTCTCCCATGGGTTCAAAGCGGTGGAACGGCCCCGAGGTGACGAAGGCCAGCCCAAGTTCAGGAACGAGCAGATGGTCAATTTTTTCGCGCGGCTGCATGGCGCACCAGCAGGTGATGAGCCCATAACCTTTGGCCAGTATTTCCTTGCGAAGCTGTGCCAGCAGCGCGCCGGAGGCCGGGCCGTATGCGTCATCTAAAATGATAATCTCTCTGCACAGGGTGCGAACGGTCTGGTGATAGAACATGACGCCGTCGGCCGTCACCGCGCTCAAAGTGCGATGGGCTTCCTGCGGTTGCCTTTCTTTTTTGACGGGCAGATACCGCTTGCTTAAAGAAAGTGCAAACGCCCGCGCTTTGGCAAGGTCGGTGCAGCATTGGGCGGTGCGGGCCCTGTCCTGCAAAAGGCTGCCGGCTGCGGCCAAATAGCGCGATGCACGGCCGGTAATGGCTTTGTATTTTGCATTTAAGGCCTGAAGTTCGGCGCAATGGCAGCGAAGTTTTTCTTCTTGCAGTGCGTCATACAGGCTCAGCACGGTTTCATGCGCCTGCGGAAAGGCGGGTTCCAGCGCATGAGGGGCCGTGGCGTCTAATACAGTAAGGGTAAGGGCAGGACAAATGACGCCGTCCAGCGAAGCGGGGTCCGCTGAGCAATGGATGGTATGCACGGTGTGCCCCGCGGCGGTAAGGCGCTGTGCAAGCGCGCGCATCAGGTGCGATTTTCCGCACCCCGGCCCGGCCTTAATCAACACGGCCCGCCCGGCGCCGGCCGGCGGCAGGCTGCGTGCATAATATCCCTGAAAGCCGATGGGCGAAAGCCCGCCCAGGAAAAAATTCAACTCAAAACCCTGCATGCAAAACACCCCTTTGCAACATCCTATGCACAAAGTGGGCGTTTGCTACTTGAAAATGGCGTGTGCCCAAACGTTTTGCGTTTTTGGCAAAAGAAAACCTGCGCCTTCCCGTAGAGGAGGCACAGGTGCAAGGTTAGCCGTGGTAAGTGTGCGTGCACACTTCTTGTATTTTTTCGCGCAGGGCAACAAAGTCGCCGAAGGCGGCTGGCTTTTGGCTGGGGTTGCGCAGCAGTGCCGCGGGGTGCGGCGTTGCGGTGAACAAAGTTCCGCTCTTTTCCGTCCACTGCCCATGTTCTTTCATCACGCTGAAATCTGGCCGAATCAGGCGCTGGGCGGCAATGCGGCCAAGGCATACAATAATTTTCGGCCGTATCAGGCGAAACTGTTCCCGCAAATACGGCATACAGGCCTCCCATTCCTGCGGCGCGGGGTCCCGGTTTTCCGGCGGGCGGCATTTTACGATGTTGGTGATAAAAATGTCATCCCGCTTCAGGTGGATGGCGGCAAGGTATTTATCCAGCAGCTGGCCGCTGCGCCCCACAAAGGGAAGGCCCTGCTCGTCTTCTGTGCGCCCGGGCGCCTCGCCAATGAACATTACCTCGGCGTTGGGGCTGCCCATGCCAAACACCACATGGGTGCGGGTTTGGCACAGCCCGCACTTCTGGCAGGAAAGGCACGTGGCCTGCAAAGTGTTAAAATCCATAGTATACTCCTTTGTGTTGCTGCGTCATCTGTGCCCGGGAAACAGTGCGGTTGGGCGGCCAGCGGCGCAGGCATTGCCGCTGCACATGGAAAACGGCTGGCAGCGCCAAGCGAAAAAGCTGTGTGCCCGCTTGAATGCGGCCGTTGCAAAAGGAAAGAAACAGGGTTCCCCATCTATAGCGCAGTTATAACTTTTTAAGACATTATAGCATATTTCCCTTGAAGTTTGAAGCCGATGGGTCTAAAATAGATACGAAACAGAAGGGGAGGCTTCACGATGAAAATTTTGGTAGAAACATCTGCACGCCATATACATGTTACAGATGAAACGCTGGAAAAGCTGTTTGGCAAAGGCTATCAGCTTACAGTGAAAAAAATGCTCTCTCAGCCCGGCCAGTATGCCTCAAACGAGCGCGTCACGGTGGTTGGCCCGAAGCGCGAGCTTGCGAACGTATCCATTCTTGGGCCCACGCGCAAGGTGAACCAGGTGGAACTCAGCGCCACAGATGCCCGCAGCATCGGCGTTGCGGCGCCTGTGCGCGGTTCTGGTGATGTGGCTGGCTCTGGTGCGTGCAAACTGGTGGGCCCGGCCGGTGAGGTGGAACTGAGCGAGGGCGTTATTATTGCAAAGCGTCATGTGCATATGACGCCGGAAGACGCTCAGACACTTGGCGTGACGGACCGGCAGGTTGTAAAAGTTGCTACGGGCCGCGAAGGGCGCAAACTTGTGTTTGACGACGTAGTGATTCGCGTGAGCGAGAGGTATGCCACCGCCATGCATCTGGATACGGACGAGAGCAATGCGGCCGGGTGCCCCAATGAAGGCGAGATTATTCTGTAATCATATTCCGAAAGGGCTGTGGCAGCGTCTGCCGCAGCCTTTTTTTGGTAGCGGCAGGGCGAAGGAAGGAGGAGGCCGTCATGCTCATCAGTGCCAGCAGGCGCACAGACATTCCCGCCTGTTTCCCCAAGTGGTTTTTGCGCCGCATCGAAGAGGGGTATGTGCTGGTGCGAAACCCGATGAACCCGCACCAGGTAAGCCGCGTAAGCCTTGCGCCCCGGGACGTGGACGGGATAATGTTCTGGACGAAAAACCCTTTGCCCATGCTGGAGGCGGGCCTTTCCGCCTTGAAAAATTACCTGTATTGTTTCCAGTTCACCGTGAACGCATACGGAAAAGAGGTAGAGCCCAATATCCCCGACACCTGGCGGGTGATGGTGCCGGCGTTTCGCAGGCTGGCACAGCAGATAGGCCCGCAGCGCGTGCTGTGGCGCTATGACCCCATCTTTTTCAGCCGAACCTACACGGCCGAATGGCATTTGCAGAGTTTTGCGGCGCTTGCCAGGGCGCTGGCGCCCTATACGCGGCAGTGCACCATCAGCTTTTTGGATTATTACCGCAATACGGCGCGCCGCATGGCCCCCCTGGGGCTGCAAAGAACGTCAAAAGAAGAAAAGGTGCGCCTGGCTGCGCAGCTTGCCGCCATTGCACGGCAAGAGGGCCTGCCGGTTTACGCCTGTGCAGAGGAGGACCTGCCCGCAGCATGCGGCGTTGCCCCGGCCAGCTGCATGGACAGCGGGCTGTTTGAAAGCCTGCTGGGCTGCCCGCTGCCCATCCCAAAAGACAGGGCGCAGCGGCCGGGCTGCGGCTGTGCGCAAAGCGTTGACATCGGCGCATATCACACCTGCCCCAACGGCTGTTTGTACTGTTACGCAAATGCAGGCGCCGGCGCTGCTGCGCGGAATGCCGCACAGCACAACGCGGCTTCCCCTTTGCTGCTGGGGGCGCTGGGGCCCGGCGATGTGGTGACAGAAAGAAAAATGACGGTGTACCGGCAGGCGCAGCTGCGCTTTGAATGAGCCGGGCGGAAAGTGAAACGGCCATGGGGGCTCCCATGGCCGTTTCATCAGTTTGTGTGCGTCATGCTGGGGTATATCTTGGCAAGTTTTTCGTCCGGGTAATACCGGTCCATCAGCTGCTGCCAGGCGCTTGTGGCCGGCACACCCTCGTAGCGCTGGGCCATGCGCAGAACGGCTGCGCCGCTGACAAGGCTGTTCAACAGCATAAAAACCACAATCACCCATGTAAGCGCAACGCCGTATGTGCGCGAGACATTCTGTTCAATCCAGCCGGAAATGCGCGGGTAAATTTCCTTTACCCACACAAGGGCCAGCACACCCCAGAACAGGCAATATAAAAGGTTGATGCGCCCGTTCAAGTTGAAAGGCATGCCGGAATAATCCCAGCTTACGGTGCCGGTGACAGTCTCTTGCAGCCAGCTGCAAAAATATTCGAACGCGCCGCCAATAATGGCGCCGCCCACAAAAATATAGCGGTCGTTTTTTCCGCGCAGGCGCTGAAGCGATACGGTAAGCAGCACGGCGCCAAAGCCATAAATCAGGTTGAACGGCCCCCATACAAGGCCCGTCCGCTGCGAAATTCTGCCCGAGGCAATAAAACAGAAAACAGTTTCAATTACTACGCCCAAAAAGCAGCAGATAAAAAATACCCAGCAAAGCTTGTAAAAGTTTATGCCGTGCGCAAAATGGCCGGGCACTTCTGCGGTTTCCTTGGCAAAGCGCGCGTCGTACCGGCGCTGGCGCGCCAGCGCCTTTTCCCGGCGAATTTCAAGGTCTGCCATCTGCTTTTCAAGGCGTGCTTTCCGCCTGTCGTATTTTTGTTCCAAATATTCGATGCGTTCCAGATGCGTAGCCTCCTTTGTGTTTCTGCCAGTGCTGTTTTACACATCCCCGGCCTGTGTTTCACTCTCGCCCGTGGCAGGCAGGGCGCCGGGGCCCCACAGCCATTCGTTTTGCCAGCGGTAAAAATCGTTTGGGCTGTCGCCCTCATATTCACTTACGGCATATGCCGCCAGCGCAGGAATATCTGAGATAAGGCCGCATACGTTTTCCGCCAGATACCGCCGCATGCTTTTGTGGTCGTCCACAGTCCATACATATACGGGCAGCCCCGCACGCAGGCAGCGGTTTATAAGCCTTGGCGATACCATGTTTTCTTCAATGGTAAGGAAATTGATGCCGTTTGCCAGAAGAAAACCGGCATCCACGCTGCCCATGCTGCCATAAACGCAATAGCCAATGATATACTCGGGGTGGATGGCGTTCATGGCCTGCACCAGGCCATAATCCAGGGACATAAAAAGGCATTGCCCTGCGGCAGCTTGCCTTTCCACCACCTGCGCCACCTGGCGGGCAATGTCGGCTGTTTCTTTTCCATGCGTTTTCAGTTCTATCAATAGGCCAATTTTTCCTTTGCAGTATCTCAGCATTTCTTCCAGCGTGGAGATATGCCCCCGATAGCCATTCTGCATCAGTGTCACAGCCTGCAACTGGCTGGCGGTCAGCTCGTATACATTCCGGTTATCGCCCGCAAGGCGGGCGAGATTGGTGTCGTGAATGACCATGGGAACGCCATCTTTTGAAAGAAGGACATCCACCTCGGCATAATCTGCCCCGGCATCAATTGCACTTTGAACCGCTCCCAGCGTGTTTTCCACCCCGCCGGGCCCACCCCGATGCCCAATGGCAACCGGGGCGTGCAGCGAAACCGGAAGGGAGAAAACCATGCCCAGAAAAAAGAAAAAGAAAATGGCGGCCATGGCGGCCGATAACCTTTTGTGCCGGCGCACAAAGGGCAGGCGGCCGGCGCGTTGCAACAAGCCGCGAAGCCTGTTTTGCAGAAAAAGCCAGATGCGGCCAGCCGTGCGGTGCGCCTGGCTGGCACGCAAAGAAACAGCGGGTAACGCCTTTGTATCCAGGTTCACTTCGCCCCCCGCGTCCAGGTAAAGCACGGTGCACAAGGAAAGCAAAAACGTGCTGAACGCAATGCGAAGCGCGCTGGATGCCAGAAAGGCGGGCAGAGACCCCAGCAGCCTGCCGGAAAAAAGGTTCGAGATAAGCTCTGGCAAGCCCGCACCCGTAATGCCAATAAATGCAGTGGGCACAATGCCCGGCTGACGGAACAAAAAACACCATACGGCGAAAAACAGGGCCAGCGGCAGAAGAGCCTGACGCCACCGGGTTTTCCAGATGCGGATGCTGCCGCGCACGGCCTGGCCAAACCGGCGGCTGCCCAGTGCCATGTGCGGCAGGGTGAACAGCAGCAAGGCAAACAGCAGAAAAACGGTTAAATAGAACACAACGGCCAATGCGCTGCCGGAGGGCGTTTTGAAAAGCTCGCCGGTGATAAAATTGGGGATGCGCAGCCAGGGCAGCAGAGAAGGCGAAATGCAAAAATCCACCAGAGGAAGAAGGCCCAGCCCGTACAGGGCAAACATCAGGGTGCCCGGGCTTTTCAAAATGCGAAGGGCGGGCACCGCCAGCTCTGCGGCCATGCGCAGGCGGCAAGGGGTTTGGCGCGCCGCACAGCCGGCCATCAGAAACAGTACGGTGAATTCATAATATGCAGCGGATACGCCCAGCACCAAAAACAGAAAAATGCCCAACACGCCGGCCGGTGTGACAAGTGCCCCCACAATGCGTTCATTGAAGGCAAGTTCGGCGTTCCGGCTTAGGGCGTGGTCTGCCAGCCAGGAAAATACGGGCCTGAGCAGAAAGCCAACCGCCATTTTGTAGCAAACTTCAAACAGCGCCAGCCCCGGCAGGATGTTTCGAAAAACATCGGCGGCCCGCCGCAGGGTATTTGCCTGCATCTCAATCCTTCTCCTTTTCAGTTGATGGGTCATCCGCTGAAAACAAGTTCCAGTATATCATAATCTGCAGCCTTGTGCACCTGTAATTCGGCATTTCCCGCTTTTTCTGCCGCTTTGGGCGCAAAGAAAAAACTTTGCGGGCAACTTTCGCGCTTACACGAAAAAGGGAAATATGCTATAATTGATACAGTATTACAGACAGCAGCAGGCGTTGCAGGCCATGGCCGTTGTTTGGCCGCAGCGCCTGTTTTTTTGCGGCCGGCTTTTTTGCGCAGCCAAAAGCGCACCGTGCCGCACGCAGCTTTTTGTGGTTTTATGGAAGGGGGAGCGAAATGTTTCAAAAGGGTGAGTATATCATGTATGGAAGCACGGGCGTATGCCGTGTGGAAGATGTGGCCGTGCCGGATAATATCCCCATGAAGGAAAAGGGCACGCTTTACTATAAGCTGGCCCCCGTATATGGGGCGGGGAATATCTATATTCCGGTGGATTCCAAAGTGTTTATGAGGCCTGTGCTTACCAAAGAACAGGCAAATGAACTGATTGATAAAATACCCAGCATTCAAGAGCCTGTCTATGAGGCAAAGGACCAAAAAAACCTTGCGGATTGTTACCGCGCCAGCCTTCGGGCCCATGAGTGTGAAGAGCTGGTGGGGATGATAAAGGCCATTTACCAGAAGCACAAAAAGCTGGAGGGCACAGGCCGCAAGCTGGGCAAGGCAGACACCGAATATATGAAGCAGGCGCAGGCTCTGCTTCATGGGGAACTTGCCGTTGTGCTGGGCATCCCCTTTGAAGAGGTGCCGGAATATATTGCCGGGCGCATTGAGTAACCGGCCACAAATTCGATGTTCATGGGCTGTGAGATAAGAAACTTTTTATAGGGGGCAGCGCACAGCTGCCCCTCTGTTTGTTTTCTTAGAGCGATGCTTCTTAAACAAGCGGCTTTTTATTGCCGCCCATTTCCCGGCGGCACTTGTGCGGGCAAAAAGCCGTGTGTTATACTGGGGGGCAGAAAGAGAGGTGCCATTTATGGCATATTATGAAAAGCTTTTACAGGCGGCAGAATATCTGCGCAGCCGCATGCCGTTTACACCAAAGGTGGGCATTGTGCTGGGCAGCGGCCTGGGCGGCCTTGTGGACGCCATGGGGGAAAGGGTGACGGTGCCTTATTGCGAGATACCAAATTTCCCGCACAGCCATGTGGAGGGCCATGCCGGGAACCTGGTGTTCGGCTGCGTGGGCAAAACGCCAGTGGTGGCCATGCAGGGGCGCTTTCACTTTTATGAGGGCTTTTCTATGCAGCAGGTGGCGTTTCCCATTTATGTAATGAAGCTGCTGGGCGTGCAGGATGTGGTGATTACCAATGCGTGCGGCGGAATCAACCGCGAGTTTGAACCGGGGGACCTGATGCTCATAGATGATTTTATCAACACCACCAGCCAGAACCCCCTGCAGGGAGAAAATGACGAACGGCTGGGCCCGCGTTTCCCCGACATGACAGAGCCCTTCAGCCTCGCGCTGCAAACGCGCGCCATGGAAACGGCACAGCGCCTGAGCATTCCGTACCGCCGCGGCGTTTATGCGCTGTTCCAGGGGCCGTATTATGAAACGCGCGCAGAGATTCGCGCCATCGGGCGCATGGGCGCAGACGCTGTGGGCATGTCCACCGTGCCGGAAGCAATTGCGGCAAACCATGCAGGCATGCGCGTTTTGGGCATTGCCTGCATCACCAACCTGGCAACTGGCATTGCCACAGAAAAGCATTCCCACGCCCAGGTGCTGCAAAAGGCCAACGAGGCGGGGCAGAACCTTCAGCGCTGGCTGACGGCGCTGCTGGAAGGCTGGGAATGAGAACGGGCTGCCGCCCAAAAGGAAAAGGAGGAAGAACACATGAGGCTTGACAGAAATGCCAATGTGAACTATTCGACAAACCCGGATAATTTTTTTAACCTGCCTTTTACGGGTATCTGTTCGTTTATGAAAACAGAGATTTGCCCAGATCTTGCGCGCCTTGGCCCGGGGTATGACGTGGCTGTTTTGGGCATGCCGTTTGACGTTGCGGCCTCTGCGCGCAGCGGCGCGCGTTTTGGCCCGCGCGGTGTGCGCGAGGCGTCCACCATCAACTGCGATGGCCTGTATGGCATGTATGACCCGGTGCGTGACACCTATTATTTGGACAAGGGCGAAAAGATTATTGACTGCGGCGATGTGGACGTTTCCCCCTGCGGCTACGAGCAGGCATTTGAAAACTGCACCGCCGCTGTAAAGAAAATACTTTCCACCGGGGCGCTGCCGGTGGTGATAGGGGGCGACCACTCTGTCACCATCCCGGTGCTGCGCGCCTTTTCGGGGCTTGAGGATATCTGTGTCGTCCAGTTCGACGCCCATCTGGATTGGACAGACGCATACGGTGAATTTCGCTATTCGCATTCCTCCCCCATGCGCAGGGCATCTGAAATGGCGCATGTAAGCAAAATGATGCAAATAGGCCTGCGCGGGCTTGGCAGCAGCGGAAAAAAGGATTTTGAACAGGCGCGCGCCTGGGGCAGCACGCTTGTTACGGCGCGCGACGTGCACGAAAAAGGCGCGGCGGGCGTGGCCAGGCTGATTCCGCAGGCGAAAAACTATTACATTACGGTGGATATCGACGGGCTGGACCCTTCCATTTGCCCCGGCACAGGCAGCCCGCAGGCGGGCGGCCTGATGTACCAGCAGGTAAGCGACCTGATGGAGGCCGTGGTGAACAAGGGCAACCTGGTGGGCTTTGATTTGGTAGAGGTTGCCCCGCCGTACGACCCCTGCGGGCAAACCTCGCTGTATGCGGCGCAGCTTATTTTAGACCTTATCTGCTATTACACCAAAAAGAGGTCGGCAGAAAAGGGCATATAGACAAACGGCGGAATTTGTGTTATAAATAAGAAAGATGGAAAAAGGCTGAGACGGAGCCAGTAAGCCTTGTGCAAACGCCAAAGCGAGCGGGGGAGGGTGCAAGCCCCGCGCCAGTAGCGCATGGCCGAATATCTCTCCCGAGCCGCGGGCTGAATGCAGCAGTAAGCCGCGCCGGCACCCCGCCGTTACCGGGGGCGCGTATGCTGGTACGCAGCAAATAGGTGGTACAACGGAAATTTCCGCCCTGCTTGCAGCAGGGCGGTTTTTTTGTAAGCGAAAAGGAGCTGGAACAACGATGTACGAAAAAGTGCCCACAAGCCTGGATTTCGTCGCGCGCGAAAAGGCCATTGAAAAGTTCTGGAAAGAACATGATATCTTTGAAAAAAGTATCGATTCCCGAAAAAACGGCCCCACCTACACCTTTTATGACGGCCCGCCCACGGCCAATGGCAAGCCGCATATCGGCCATGTAGAGACGCGCTGCATCAAAGACATGATTCCGCGTTACCGCGCTATGAAGGGCTATATGGTGCCGCGCAAAGCAGGGTGGGACACCCATGGCCTGCCGGTAGAGCTGGAAGTGGAAAAACTGCTGGGGCTGGACGGCAAAGAGCAGATTGAAACATACGGCGTAGAGCCCTTTATTGAAAAATGCAAAGAGAGCGTTTGGAAATATAAGGGCATGTGGGAAGATTTCTCTGACACGGTGGGCTTTTGGGCCGATATGCAGCACCCGTACGTCACCTACGAGAACGATTATATTGAATCGGAATGGTGGGCGCTGAAGCAAATTTGGGAAAAAGGCCTTTTGTACAAGGGCTTTAAAATTGTGCCGTACTGCCCGCGCTGCGGGACGCCGCTTTCCAGCCACGAGGTGGCGCAGGGCTATAAAGATGTGAAAGAGCGCAGCGCCGTTGCCAAATTTGCCGCAAAGGGCGAAGAAAACGCCTACTACCTTGCCTGGACAACCACGCCCTGGACGCTGCCCTCGAACGTTGCGCTGTGCGTGAACCCGGCCGAGGAATATGTGAAGGTGAGCATGCACGAGGACGGCACCGTATATTACCTGGCCGCCGCCCTGGCCGACACCGTGCTGGGCGAGGGCACCTACGATGTGTTGGAGCGCTATGTGGGCAAAGACCTGGAATTCCGCGAATATACCCCGCTGTTCGATTTTGTAAGCCCGAAGGAAAAATGCTGGTATGTCACCTGTGCCGATTATGTCACCCTGACGGACGGCACCGGCATTGTGCACATTGCGCCCGCCTTTGGCGAGGACGACTCGCAGGTGGGCCGCCGCTATGGCCTGCCCTTTGTGCAGCTTGTGGACGCCAAGGGCGAAATGACAAAAGAAACCAAATGGGCCGGTGTTTTTTGCAAGGATGCCGACAAAGAGGTGCTGGCAGACCTGCGCCAGCGCGGGCTTTTGTTCAGCGCGCCGGTGTTCGAGCACAGCTACCCGCACTGCTGGCGCTGTGACACGCCGCTGATTTATTACGCCCGCGATTCCTGGTTTATCAAAATGACGGCCGTGCGGGAAGATTTGATTCGCAACAACAACACGGTGAACTGGGTGCCGGAATCCATCGGCAAGGGGCGCTTTGGCGACTGGCTGGAAAATGTGCAGGATTGGGGCATCAGCCGCAACCGCTATTGGGGCACGCCGCTGAACATTTGGGAATGCGAATGCGGCCACCGGCACGCGGTGGGCAGCATTGAAGAGCTGAAACAGCTGAGCGATAACTGCCCGGAAACCATTGAGCTGCACCGCCCGTTTATCGACGAGGTTACCATCCGCTGCCCGCACTGCGGCAAAGAGATGCACCGCGTGCCGGAGGTGATAGACTGCTGGTTCGATTCCGGCGCCATGCCCTTTGCGCAGCACCATTACCCGTTTGAAAACAAAGAGCTGTTTGAAAGCCAGTTCCCAGCCGATTTCATCAGCGAAGCGGTAGACCAAACGCGCGGATGGTTTTATTCCCTGATGGCCATTTCCACACTTCTGTTCAATAAGGCACCGTTTAAAAATGCCATTGTCATGGGCCATGTGCAGGATGAAAACGGGCAGAAGATGTCCAAATCCAAGGGCAACGCGGTGGACCCGTTCGAGGCGCTGCAAACCTATGGCGCAGACGCCATCCGCTGGTATTTCTACACCTGCTGTGCGCCCTGGCTGCCCAAGCGTTTTTCCGGCAAGGCGGTGCTGGAAGGGCAGCGTAAGTTCATGAGCACGCTGTGGAACACCTATGCCTTCTTTGTGCTGTATGCCAATATCTGCGAATTCGATGCTTCAAAGCATGTGCTGGATAAGGCCTCGCTTGGCGCAATGGACCGCTGGGTGCTTTCGAAAATGAACAGCATGGTGAAAGCCGTGGACGAAAACCTGGCCGCCTATGCCGTGCCGGAGGCTGCGCGCGCTTTGCAGGAGTTTGTGGACGACCTTTCGAACTGGTATGTGCGCCGCAGCCGTGCGCGTTTTGCCACAGAGGGCCTTACGCAGGATAACATCAACGCCTATATGACGCTGTACACCGCGCTTGTCACCACGGCCAAGGCGGCGGCGCCGTTCATCCCCTTTATGACAGAGAGCATCTATCAGAACCTTGTGCGCAGTGTGGACAAAACCGCGCCGGAAAGCGTGCACCTGTGCGATTTCCCGGCAGTGGACGAGAGCATGATAGACCCCGCGCTGGAACAGCAGATGGACCTTGTGCTGCGCATTGTGGTGCTGGCGCGCTCTGCGCGCAACGGCGCAAACATCAAAAACCGCCAGCCGCTGGCTGCCCTCTATGTCAAGGCGGATACGACCCTGGCGGGGGGGTACTGTGCCATTATTGAGGATGAGCTGAATGTGAAGCAGGTGGCCTTTACAGATGATATGACGCAGTTTGCGAACTATCTCTTTAAACCTCAGCTGAAAACGCTGGGCCCCAAATACGGCAAGCGCCTGGGCGAGATTCGCACAGCCCTGGCAGGGCTGGACGGCGCGGCCGCCAAGCGCGAGCTGGATTCCACCGGTGCGCTTACCCTCGCCCTGCCCGGCGGCGATGTGAAGCTTGCGCCGGAAGACCTGCTGATTGAAACCGCCCAGACAGGCCGCTATTACACCATGGAAGAGGGCGGCGTGGCTGTTGCGCTGGACACGCAGCTGACAGACGCCCTGGTGGAGGAAGGCTATGTGCGCGAGGCAATCAGCAAAGTGCAGACAATGCGCAAGGAGGCCGGCTTCCATGTGGCAGACCGCATTTGCCTGTATGCCGCGGGCAATGACAAGCTGGCCGGCATCCTGCAGGCGAATGAGGCCGAGCTGAAAGAGGGCGTGAATGCCAACCTGGTGGTGTTCGGAAGCCTGGGCGGCATCACCAAAGAGTGGGATTTGAACGGCGAGGCCATCACCCTTGGCGTGGAAAAGCTGTAAGCCATTCAAACAAAAGCGGCAGGGCGCAAGCGCCCGAACGTTGCAAAGCCTCTCTTTTTCCGCACGGAAAAAGAGAGGCTTTTTGTTTTGGCATGTGGTAGGATGGTATCATCACAGCAAACAGGGAGGATGCAGCAATGGATTGGGCGCAGTGTTTTAACGAGGCAATTCGCTTTTTGGAAAATGACCTGACGCAGCCGCCGGATGTGGAGGCCGCGGCCCGCATTGCGGGCTGTTCTGTGTTTCACTTCCAGCGCATGTTTGCCTATGTGGCCGGTATGCCCTTGTCCCAGTACCTCAGGCGCAGAAAAATGTCTCTGGCCGCAGAAGAATTGCAAAACGGCGGCAAGATAACCGATGTGGCTCTGCGTTACGGCTACGCCTCGCCCACGGCATTTAACCGCGCATTTCAAGCCGTGCACGGCATAGCGCCCAGCGAGGCGAAAAAAGAGGGGGCCGCCCTGAGGGCATACCCGCCCATCCGCTTCAGCCTTGCGCTGGCGGGCGGCACGGCGCTGGAATACCGCATCGAGCGGCGCGGCGCCTTTTCCATCGTGGGCATCTGCGCCGATATTGGCTGCGAGATGGAACAGAATTTTGAAAATGCACCTGCTTTGTGGGCGCGTGCCGCGGCGGAAGGGGTTGTGGAAAAACTGATGCCGCTGATGGACACGCAGCCGCGCGGCCTTTTGGGCGTCAGCAGCCAGGCAAGCAACGAGCACTGGTGCTACTGGGTGGCCGTGGCCAGCACACAGGCGCCGCCCGCCTGGGCGCAAAGCGCGCAGGTGCCTGCCGCAACGTGGGCGGTGTTCCCCGGCCAGGGCGCCATGCCGGGGGCTATTCAGCAGCTTGAAAAGCGCATTGTGACAGAATGGCTGCCCGGCTCTGGCTATGAATATGCGGATGCGCCCGACATTGAAGTGTATCAAACGCCAGACCCGCGCGCTGCCCGCTTTGAGATATGGCTGCCGGTGAGAAAGCCGTGACGCCCTCAGTAAAAGCGGCACAAAGATATGTTGATGGAAGAAGACGATGGTTCCCTGCGCCAGCGCGCACAGTATCTGCCCCTTTTTCAGAAAAAAGGATTACACCCCGCAGGGGAGCCGCCCGGCCGCCTCGCGGGGCTTTTTGCTTGCCGCCAAACTCTTGTGTTTCTTCAGGCGCAGCGCGAATAGGGAAAACTTTTCTGGGGCGCATGACAAATGGACATTGCCTGGCGGCAATGCTCTAACCCCCGAAAAAGCGCCAGTAGATTTCGCCGAACAGAAATCGGGCAAATAAGGCAGAACCATGAAGCTTGGTGTGCAGCACGCCACAGTAAAAAAGAACCAGATGATACGGGCGCGCGCTTACCCAATAAATTTTCCCCGGCAATCTGCTCGCAGTGCTTTACACCCTGTTGGGTGCGTGGCTTTCCTGCCCCGCATGTTTGCGGAAAGCCGCTCCCGGCGCTGAGAATTGCGGGCGCGCGTTTCCGCCTTGCAATTGGCAGGGTTTTGTATTATAATATATCACAGCCGTTTGCGCGTGGCGCAGGCGGCCATATGCCGGACAGGGCGGAAAGCGTGCGCTGTTTGGCATGCAGAGGGTGGGCCCTGTGCGATGGGGCACCATGAACCATGTCAGGCGGGGAACCGAGCAGCATTAAGTGGTATGCTCTGTGCGCCGCAGGCATCCTGCCCTCTGCATGCCAAACGGCACACCGGGCGTTTTCGGATGCGCCTGTGGCCTTGTCCGTTTTTTATTGCCGTCTTTGAAAGGGGGGGCCTTATGTACCGCGCGCTGTACCGCAAATGGCGGCCCAAGACGTTTTCTGATGTGGTGGGCCAGGCGGGCATCACTGCCGCGCTGCAAAACCAGATTACACACGATAAGGTGGGCCATGCCTATCTGTTCACCGGCACGCGCGGCACAGGCAAAACCTCCTGCGCCAAAATTTTTGCCAAGGCGGTCAACTGCCCGCACCGCACCGGGGCAGACCCCTGCTGTGAATGCGAGATTTGCAAAGGCATCGACAATGGCAGCGTCATGGACGTGGTGGAGATTGACGCAGCCTCCAACAACGGCGTGGATAACATCCGCGATTTGCGCGATGAAACGGCTTATACGCCCAGCCAGTGCACCTATAAGGTATATATCATCGACGAGGTGCACATGCTCTCCACAGCGGCTTTCAATGCGCTTTTGAAGATTATGGAAGAGCCGCCTGCGCATGTGATATTCATTCTGGCAACCACCGAGATTCACAAGGTGCCTGCCACCATCCTTTCGCGCTGCCAGCGGTACGATTTCATGCGCATCAAACCGCAGGACATTGAAGCGCGGCTTTTGTATGTGGCCGGGCAGGAGGGCATTCAGCTTGCGCAGGACGCAGCAGAGCTTATTTCCCGCCTGGCAGACGGCGCCATGCGCGATGCGCTTTCTATTCTGGACACCTGCGCGGGCGTGGGCGGCGAGGTGACGCAGCAGCTTGTGCGGCGTATGGCTGGCGTGACGGATAAGAGCTACCTGTTTGACATCAGTGACGCTGTTTTGCGCGCGGACGCCGCAGGGGTGCTGGCTCTGGTGGCACAGCTGCGGGAAAAATCTGTAGACGTAAAGCGCCTGTGCGACGAACTGATTTTGCATTACCGCAACCTTCTACTGGCCGGCGTGCCCGGCGGGCAGGAGTTTTTGATGGGCACAAGCGCCGAAGAACAGGCGCGGTACGAGCAGGCGGCGAAAAATGTGCCGCCTCACGTGGCTGTGCGCGCGGTGAAGGTGCTGAGCGATGCGCTGGATAAGATGGGCAAGGGCACAGATGCCCGCATTGAGCTGGAGCTGGCCCTGTTCACCCTTTGCCAGCCGCAGGAGGCCCGCATTGCCCAACCGGCAGCCGTGGCCGCCCGGCCTCAAGGCCCCGAGGTGCCCCAGCAGCCTGCCGCGCGCCCGTTTGCGGCGGTGGCGGCACCGGTTGCCCCGGAGGCGCAAGCTGTGGAAAAAGCCCCTGCGCCGGCCCAGGCGTCCATGGCCCAACAGGGCGGGGCAGAAGACAGGCCCCCGTGGGAAGAACCGGCGCCGGAGGAAATGGCCGCGCCCGGCGCACCGCCCCAAAGGCAGGCGCAGCAGCCCCAGCCTGCGCCGGAACAGCCTGCGGCCGGCCTGCAGCACACCTCGGCAAGGGTGGAAGATTTTTCGCCCAAACCCGCGCCTTCGCAGGAGACGGCCGCGGTGGCCCAGCAGCCTTCCAGCGCAAAACCCACGGCCCGCGCCGGTGCCCCGGGCGAGCTGGTGCCCTTTGCCCAGTGGCCGCAGGTTATTGCCGCCATGCAGGAAAAAGACCAGCTTTTATATGCCAATTTGAAGGGGACAAAGGCCTACTTTGACGGCCGGCGCGTGTGGATAGACGGCACAGAGCTGTTTTTGGAATTCATGCGGCGCAACGAGTACTCCTCCGGCCTGATCAAAGACGTAATTGAACAGGTAAGCGGAAAGCGTTACCTGATAGGCCCGTACCAAAAGGCGGGCAAAAAGGCGGCCGCAGCCGCCCCCACCGCACAGCAAACGCTGGATGCCTTGGCACAGCTTGGGGTGCAGGTGGAATATGAGGATGAACAGAAAGGAAAGAACATATTATGAAAGCAAGACTTCCCCAGGGCTATGGAAAACAGAATGTGAACCAGCTGATGCAGCAGGCACAGAAGCTGCAGGAAGACATGAAGGCAAAGCAGGAAGAGATGGAGGCCGCCAGCCACACGGTGACGGCGGGCGGCGGCATGGTGGAAATTACCATGACGGGCGCCCACGAGGTGACGGCTTTGAAGCTGAAACCGGAAATTGTAGACCCTGAGGACATCGAAATGCTGGAAGACCTGCTGGCTGCTGCGGTGAATGAGGCGGTGCGCGTGGTGGACGAGGCCACCCAGCAGGGCATGGCCTCGGTGACGGGCGCGCTTGCCGGGCTGAACTTGCCGGGCGGCCTTGGCCTGTGAGGCGCGCGCGGCCATGGGGTATAATGCGGCGCCGTTAGAGCGGCTGATTGAAGAATTTGCAAAATTGCCCGGCATTGGGCGAAAGGGCGCCACGCGCCTTGCCTATCAGGTGCTGAGCATGGAGAAGGAAGAGGCCCTGCGCTTTGCACATGCCATTGAAGAGGCGCACACAAAAATTCACCGCTGCAAAATTTGCCAGAATTTCACAGAGGATGAAGTGTGCCCCATCTGCCAGGACGAACGGCGAGACCGAAGCACCATCTGCGTGGTAGAGACGCCGCGCGATGTTACTGCGTTCGAGCGCACCCGGGAATACAAGGGCCTTTACCACGTGCTGCACGGGCTTATTTCGCCCATGGACGGCATAGGGGCCGAGCAGCTTTGCATCAAAGAACTGTTGGCCCGCCTGCAAGGCGGCGATGTGAAAGAGATTATCATGGCAACAAACCCCACAGTGGAGGGCGAGGCAACTGCCATGTATGTGGCGCGTTTGGTAAAGCCGCTGGGGGTAAAAGCAACACGCCTCGCCTATGGCCTGCCTGTGGGCAGCAACCTGGAATATGCGGACGAGGTGACGCTGGGCCGCAGCCTTGCCAACCGCGGCGAACTGTGAAAGCACACCGGCGCTTGACAAAAGCTGAAAAATAGCGTATGGTAAAGTTCCCAACGGGGAAAGCTTGGAAAGAAGGGAAGGGATGAAAATGGCCGCGCAGCACCCGGCGGAGAAGCTGATTGCCGAAAACCGCAAGGCAAGGCACGACTATTTCGTCCTGGAACAGCTGGAAACCGGCATTTCTCTTGCGGGCACGGAAGTGAAAAGCCTTCGCCTTGGCGAAGTGAATTTGAAAGATTCCTGGGTGGAAATTGAAAATGGCGAACTTTTCGTGCTGGGCATGCACATCAGCCCGTATGAAAAGGGGAATATTTTTAACCGGGACCCTGTGCGCAAGCGCAAACTGCTGGCGCACAAATCTGAAATTCGCCGCCTTGCCCAGCAGCAAAAACTGCAGGGCAACACCCTGGTGCCGCTGAAGCTTTATTTCAAGCGTGGCAAGGCAAAGCTTTGCCTTGGGGTGTGCAAGGGCAAAAAATTGTATGACAAGCGCGCGGATATGGCCGTGCGCAGCGCCAAGCGCGAAATAGACCGCGCGCTGAAGGCGCAGCAGCGCTGAAAATGCCCGCTTTCGGGCTTTTCAAAATATGGGGATGTAAAGGTTTCGACGGGGAGAGTGAAGCGAGAGCAGCGGGTCGTGTTCGAGGGACACACGTAAAACGCCTTCAAAAAAATAGCTAACAACAACAAATTAGCTGTCGCTGCCTAATTAAAGGCGGCTGTCCTGCCTGTTCCAGTGCCGTACAGGGCCAGGGCATCATTTAGGCACTGAACGTGAACGGCCTTAAGCTTTGCGGGCCGTCATGACTTCATGAAGCTACCGAAGCGGCGGCGCGTGCGCCCGCCTGCCGCCGGGGGAACCCTGTAGGCGTATCTGCACCCGGAGATACTAGCGCAGATCTCTTTTCGGACACGGGTTCGACTCCCGTCATCTCCACCAACGTAATGTAGCCAAATCAAGTGTCAAGTCACTATGTCAAGTCTTTAGAAACGCTGCTGTAATGCGGCTTTTTCGGAACTTATAAGACTTTACATACTGACAATCACCTGATTTGGCTACATTTTTTGTTTTGCAGTACGAAAATACATTAGAAATGAATTATTTTGCGGCCGATGTCGGTCTGATATCTACCCAATAATTTTTGGTGTTCCCGGTTTAGCTCTACATACGACTGCTTGGATTCCTGAAGAAGTTTTTTCGTTTTGTTCAATTCCTTTTGAAGACTTAAATTTTTTTGCTTTTGTTTTTCGAGTTCAATCTGGAGTTGTTCTACGGTTGGAGGAGAACTCTCAGCAATTTCTGATACAGAGAGGTTAAAAATTGGGTTGGTTGCCAAATAGGCTTTAATATAAGGCGCATAGAGTGCCTGCCTTGATAGTCCGGCCTCATCTGCTAATGATTGTTTGGTTATCGGAAGATGTTTTTGATACATTTCTTGGAGAGTGTTTTCTATTAAACGTATTGTGGCTTGGCGTTGCTTCTCTTGGCTTGAAGTAAAACCAAAGTTGGATTTGTTTTTATGCGCTTTCACTTTTTTCACTCATCCTTCCTGTGAAACTGCTATACAGCTGAAGGTATTTCTCGTTAAACTGTATAGCTGCTGCATTTTTAGTGGGATTCTCATACAGTTTCTCCAAGCGGCTTTTTACTATAGCCGAACATTCCAGAAAGTAGTCGTAGTAGCACTCGTTGGGAGAAAAATGTTCACATTTTAGGCATAGTTCAAAACGAGGAATACAAGCCGCATTTGAACAAAGGCCCAGCCCTGGTAACAATCTGGTAAATGGATTACTTTGCAATACGGTGTATTTTTTGGCAGGCAAAGCGTTTATAACAAGTGATTGACCTTCAGTAAAAGCATCTTGGAATACATTTTTAACGATGTTGGAAGTATGCTGACTTTCGTCATTCACGCTCGAATAACCGTAGCCCATGGTGGTCGCCATGGATAAATGATTAGCTTCTTTTTGGGTTCGTTCCGGGGAGATAATTTCACTTTGAAGGCGTTCCGTCACACCGATGTGTCGGAGGTGATGGGAGGTTACATGAGCAATTTCACCGCTTGAATCCATGATTTTGTTGTCTTCACAAACCTTTTGCAGGTAGGTATTAAAATCCGCATTACTTAGCAGTCTGGTGGGGGATTGTGAGGACACGAAAAGATAGTTTGAGTATTCTTCGGGAATATCGCTTTGGTGCATAAGCGCATATTCGCGTTGCTTTTGGATTGCGAAATAAAGAACGGCCGTATATTCTCCCGATAGATTGCGGGAGTATTTGGAAATGAAAGGTCGGTGTAAAGGGGTTTCTTTCTTGGTTGGAATGAGAATGGAAAACAGCCCCTCTTCCGGGTATGAAATACAGTCGATATGCATATTTAAAATTTCAGAGATTCGATTAAGAATCAAGCGCAGCAATAGATAGGCGCATTTCATATCGGTAGGAATGTCATCCTTTGTAAAGAAAAAACGGTCAAGTGCATCTATAACACACTGGTCGGGAGCGCGCCGGACAAGTGTTTTGTGTTTGACAGGCAACAACGGAGGATTGATAGGTTCAGAAAACTCGATATCGTTTTGAGAAGCAAAGTTGCAAAAATCTGAAATCGAACACGACATAGAGTTATACAGTTCAGGGGTTTCTGAATACTGGGACAGAAACACCTGAACGGCCGAGTTGCGGATGCTGGTAAGTGGAACATTCAACTTGTCAAAGTATTTTAAAAAGACTGCAATTTTAGCTATTTTGGATTTAATGGTCCCAAGCGAATAGGCGAGAGAGAAAAAGTTAATTGCCCAGCACTTGACCAGTACAGTAAGAGCCTCCGAGATATTCGAAAAAGTAGAAAAGGAAAGTTCCTTTGGTACGTGATATTCAGGAGATGTTACGAACCATTTTGCGCTGCTGAATTCAGAATTGGAAAAGGAACGCAAGACATTACAATATTTTTCAAGTGAAGTAGCTGAAAGTAATGTGTTTCTTACGGCTATGCTTTGAGAGTCGCCGGAAACAACAACTACTGCTTGGGATGATTCATTTTGTTTCGCTAACAATGGGTATACACCTTCTTTTTAAGGGGACTTGCAAGTAATTCGCTGTGAACAGGTTTCACAACGATTTTGGTTGCAGGTTGAACGGTCGGGATTATTGCAGGTCCCATACAATTCTTTGGCTTGCGAAGCGATTTGACGAGTATTCTGTATGCCTGCATGGAACAAAAAGATTTGATTATAAAATCTATCGTATAGTTCAGCTTCATTTTGCTCAGACAGAGAGTTATAATGCGTCTCAGCAATTTGTGCAGTATTGCCTAATTTTGCGGCAACTTCGGAAGCACTCTTTCCTTCCGCGAAAGCTGCCCTGCCAATCTCTGCTCGAATTTCGCGTGCAGTGCATTTGAATTCAGAACCAGACATTTTTTTGAGCCAGTAATATAACGAATCAGAAGATAAAACAACAGGAGACCTATTACTACCTTTTCTGTGTTGTGCGGGTGTATACACTAAAAGCTGGTTTGTGCCAATAGCGGAGCGCTCCTTTTGATGTTCAGCAATGTAGCGAGTGATGAGATTGGCAAGATATTCAGAAATTCTGTGCTGTACAAATGGAGCTGTCCCGCTCTTTACACGAGCATTATGATTTTTTCGAAGAGTAATCTTTAATACAGGAATACCATCAGGTTCAATGCTAAACTCGTCTGTAGTAATACCACATACTTCGTTGGCACGGGCGCCGGTTTCGCAGAGAATAAGAATGGCGATTTGGATATGCATGGGCATAAGGGCGAGCTTATCCAAAATAATTTTGAGTTTGGTAGAAGAAATGGGAGATGTTGGATTGAGATATTGTGTGTGTGACCTTACGCTTACTTGGCGAAATGGATTGTGTAGAGCATAGTTGTGTGAAAGAGCGATGTAATCAAAAAACATTGCGATGTAGTAAAGGTGCTCGGAAATTGTTGCAACAGACAGCGACTTATTGGCGGTAAGTGATGCGCGAAGGGAGATTGCATCAGAGAGCTTGCAGTTTAAGATAGATGTCGGTGAGCCTAAGATTACAACAGCGGCACAAAGACAGTAGTATATACGGAGTAAATGCGGACAAGTAGAAAAACGATAATTTGCTCGCATGAAGAGAATAATTTCATCCCGAAGCTCGCTATTGAATTGGGTAAAGTTCAACTGTCCCAAATGAGTTTTTCCTTGCTCTTGATAATATAGACGCCAAGTGTCATTGCGGGAGATTTCTGCATCATTGGTTTCTGTGAATTTTATAAAAGCGTTCTCTGCCAACTGCTCTAAATAATCTAACAGAACAAAAGGCTCTTCGGATTTCAAGACAGGGGAGAACCCATATTCTTTTATGAGCTTTTGAGGATAAAGAGGAAGACGATTTGCAATACGGGTATCTGCTACCTGCTTAAAATACGCAAGAAGTTCGTTAGGAGCAACGATGGTAAGGATTTTGTAAGCACATTTACCGCCATATTTCCGAATAAACGGTTTGATGCTTTGTTGATTGGCCAATGCGCTCTTCACATTTACACAGTCTTCAGCTAATTCTTGCGTTGACACAGGACCGATTTTGTTTTTGCATGGGAGCAAAATTTCATGCCCGTCTATTGTGTATATCATATGAAGACGATTTTCAGTACACCCTTTAAATCCGATATTGAATTTGCCGGAGATATTGCGATATTGAGGCAATTCCTTGAGGGCTTCCAGTGAAGAAGAGCCATTTGCAAACGCTTCATAAAGTTCAATAAGAAATGGGAACTTGCGGAAATAGTGAGCATACGAAATAGCAGACTTAGCACCAACAATTTGGTTCAAAAAAATGTTAAATTGCCTTTTCCCATTTGGGTGAGGATATTGGGACCGTTGTTTCTTGCAATAGTCAATAAACTCATCGTGCAAGCAAGCGTTGATTAAACGCAGCCCCGAGATATAGCCTAACCTAAAAAAATCAGAAATGTCATCATTGGATTTCATCTGATTGGCCAATGTGTTCAGCATTTCTTCAAGTAGAGGGGCCGAATCGGAATTCAATCGAATGAATTTTTGCCCCTGCCCGCCGCATCGGGCAATAGTGACATTGACTCCGTTTATACTGAAAACTATAGATTTTTTACAATCTGAAGAAGGACCAACATACAAAACAGTCATATGCTTATTCACTTTCTTGAGGAAAAGAAGTTTGTGCAGTATTATAAATTTCTTTTTGCAGGGTATCCATTAAAGGAGAAACCTCTTGAATGCGTGTAAGAAGGTCATAGTTGTATAAGCATTGCAAAGAGGTCCAATCCATTAACAGACAAATGTCGGCATCGGAAAAGGTCTCGTGTCCCAATCGCCGTTCGCGAAGCTGATAAGAACGCAGGTTAGCCAGAAAAGTAGACCGACCAGCATGTGTATGGACGGGTTCATTGAAGCCAGCCTTTTGGGCAGCTGTGGCAAGAGCCTTGCGATACGCGTTGTAGGAGATTGTAGAACCGTTTTTTTGGACAAACATGAATTCGGAAGAGCTCATATACAGGCTGCGCATCTCAACAATATAAGTAGTAAGTTTGCTGGACAGCGATGCGGGTATGGTGCAGGTGTGAATCTGTCCGGTCTTACTTCTCTTTTCGGCGAGGGTTTGATTCTTTGCATTGAAGGAGTCTAAACGAAGAGATAAGACGCTGGAGGCGCGCATTCCGGTATAGACTGAAATTAGAAAAATGCAGGCATAGTCTAAACGAAGATTTTTATAAAGGGCATCTATCTGTTGGCTTGTATACCATTTACAGTAAGACGGCATGGAACAACTTAAATTGCTTTCACGTGGCAGAAGTTTTGCCATTTGCGATATATAGGTGAGCGAGTGCCGTTTTGTTCGAAGTCCTCCGCTGAGTGCCATTTCTGGCAACGGGCGAAACAAGCTTTTATCCAAAGAATAGTTTTTTATCGCGAGGCTTTCATACACTTTTGAAATTGTGTTTACATATGATTTGATGTTGCTATTGTGTAGCCCTTCTTCTACGGATAAAAAATAAAGGAAATTGAGAATGTCGGCAGAAGTGGCATTCATGTAGTAGATATTGCTTTCGTCCCAAAGATAATTTGCAAAAACAGCCCACTGGTACAAATGAGAAGTTGCTTCCCGCACAGGGTCATTTTGCCTTTGGTTACGATGGGATTTTAAAAGAAGTATCTGGTTTACTGGAACATCCGGGATGCCCGCATCCAGTATTAAGTGCAAGCGATATTCTGGATGGGCTTTCGTTTCCTCAAAGATAGCTGTGGTTACAGAAAAACGAGACATTTTATTCTCCTCTTGGCGGTTGTTTTTTATTGCTATGATGGTTCAATATGTAAGCTCGAACGGAGGACTTCGTTATCCAATAGCGACTTCCCACGCGATAGTATTCCAGCTCACAATCGGCAGAAGCAAACATTTTATAAAGCATCATTTGTGTGCAATGAAGAATGTTGGCCACTTGAATAGGAGTAAGCTCATTTGGTTGCTCATTGTAAGTTTCTAAAAAGTGTGTCATTTTCATTTCCTCCAGAAAACGGATTTTGTTTGTTGCTTATATTGTAAGGCGAACATTTATATGCTACCATTGGAGTTGCCATACAAATTTCCCAAAAAGAAGGGATGTTCGTGTATTACAAAGCTGAAAACATTTTCCGCTGGTATGAATCGAAATCAGGAAAGTCCGAAACTCACTATGCGAATTTGTCTGGCGATGAGTTGGAACGAATGCAAGAAACAATATCTTCGCCAATTGAACTTGAAAAATGGCTGAAAAGACATCAACTGCCGCCGGACAATTATGAGGCTCCTTTTACGGGAGCGTACGAAAGTCATCTCGTAGAAGAAATGCTGGCAGAAATCCAGCGGTTTGCCTATGTAAAACGTTTTTATGCTTTAGTTACGGATTTGAATTCCAATGTTTGTGACTTGTTAAATGTTGCAGCACATTGCTTTCTGGAAGAAGAACAAATAGATGTATCCCTAAGAGAAACTCATGTGAAGAATTTGATAAAGCGAAATGTTCCGGATTTTATCGCAGAGATGCTTAGCTGTGTGGATGAGGAAATGCCTTTAATGGTAGGCGTTTCGCCAAGCACACACAATTACTTTGCAAGCGCAAAAATCTTTTCGGCTATGTGGGTGGATATATGCCATGAGCATGGAAAGGAGATGCAGGCGAAACATGGATATGATAGTGGATATGAGGCAAAGGGGACGCAAGTATCTATCCCTTGGTGGAGTCGGCCGGAAGCAAAAGATTTTATAAGGGAGAGCTTCGAGAAAAAGTACGCATACATACTTAAAAGCCTCTGTTACTATCGGCGAAAAGGGTTGGATGGAGATTACAGATATCAGACATACCCCGGGGACTGGAACTTTGTCATTGACAAATACACGCGGACGCATGGCGGCCCAACTTGGAAAAGCGTGGATGAAATGTTGTCTGAGTTGCTTTCGGGAAAGTTTTATTTGCGGGATAGCAAGCTGTGGAAGATGTTGATTTGTGCTATGGACGACTATTTAAACTGTCGCCTTCATAACAGTGAAATGAGAGTGGATACGCAGTCTGCGACAAAGATGGTGGTGACAGAAAGTATCGCAGACATGCTGTATATCTGCTTATCAGATAAATTGATGGAAGGAACCTTCCGATATCGAAAATGTTTGCTGTGTGACCGATATTTCGACTATGGAAACAGACCGAATAGACGATATTGCGATATACACAAGAGCTCCAACGCAGAGTACCATCGAAAAATCTTAAATCGGAAATCTGGAAAATGACAAAAAGGCCTTTGCCATGCGCAGAGGCCTTTTATTTTGCCCGAAAATGTGATATAATTAAAATGAAAAATGTTGAATAATATTGAAATATGTTGAAGATTTAAACTTGAAATGAGAATGGAGGCAAAACGATGGCACTGTATTCTAAGCGTACGATGGAAGATTTAGCTACTGAGAGAAAAATGATGTTGTGCAGAGGCTTTCGCTTTGAAGAACCTCTTTCGCTGACCATCTTTGAATATGGAACAGATATCGTGATGGGACATATATGCGGCGTTTTATATTTTTCGCATTTGTTATCGCAAACGACAAATGAACTTTTATCTGACACCCAGAGTTTAATGACCGATGACCTGACTCGAATAGTTTTTGCAAGAGAATATCATTCGCAAACTGGCGGTTGGAATACAGAAAGAAATTTGCTCGTGCTGCATGACCCTGTATGCATCGTAGACGAAATAGATGTTGAAGAAGTTTTGGACCAGGTTTGGCAGTTTGTGGATTGGTACTACTCGGTAAGACTTGATGCTGTTTATCAGCAAAAAAATGGTATGAGAGGGACCAGATTTAGCAACGGTTTAGTCCTGCGATATATTTGCAGGAATGAAGTAGAAACTGGGTTGCTTCAATACGAGTACGAAGATGAAGAGTAAGAAGGCCGTATGGTTGAAACAGTACAGGTGAATTGCTGGTAGTATAGAGAACTATATGTAGAAAAAGCAATTCCGTTGAATTATACACATAAATCATTATTTTTTGTTTTTTGACTCAAAAATAAGTATAATAAGGAGGGTATATGTCAGCGCAAATCAAATCAAAAGAACGTGTTTCAGTGCATGGAGAAGTTTTCACAAATGCACGGGAAGTAAAGCATATGTTAGACCTGGTGCAGCAAGAAGCATCCAGTATTGTCAGCACATTTCTGGAACCAGCATGTGGCAATGGGAATTTTCTGTACGCAATCCTATCTCGCAAGTTGAGTACGGTTCAGAGGCTTTATGGGCATCGTCATCTGGACTATACTCTCAATGCCATACGAGCTGTTTCATCCATTTATGGAATTGATATTCAAAGGGACAATGTGGAGGAAGCAAAGTCCCGGTTATTTAATCAGGTCTTTACGAGCTACATCAATAATTTTCAAGCAGAACCGCCGGAAGCTCTGCAAAGGGCAACTCGTGCGATTCTGGGCCGTAATATTCAATGCGGCAATACCTTAACTTTTCAGTCCGCAGAGGGAAAGCCATTGATGATTTCAGAATGGGAGATTGATGAGCACTTTTGTATCACGAGAAAAGATTACGAGTATCGAGCAATGGTCAAAACCGGGTGTGCGGCAGAGCCTGTCCGTGTATATTCCAAAGTAAACATTATCTGGATTGACAAAGTTTGAAGGAGTTTTTATGGAAGAGCAAATCAAGTCTAAAGAGCGTGTGGCAGAACACGGAGAGGTATTCACCAATACCAGAGAAGTAAACGCTATGCTGGATATGGTTCAGTCAGAGTCTGAACGTATCGACAGCCGATTTCTTGAGCCTGCATGCGGAACTGGTAATTTTCTGGCAGAAGTTCTTCGCAGAAAATTAGTGACAGTAAAAAGACAATACGGTAAGTTTAGCGTAGATTATGAAAAATATTCGGTTCTTGCTGTGTCCAGTATTTATGGTGTTGATATTCAACAAGACAATGTGGATGAATGCCGTAAACGCATGTATGACATTTGGAACAAGGAATATACAAAGAACTGTAAAGATATCTGTGCCGATGATTGCAGAGAAGCCGTGAGATATATTCTGTCGCATAACATTTTGTGCGGTGATGCCTTAACGATGCTGCAAAGTAATGGCGAGCCTATCACATTTGCACAATGGGACCTTGTGATGGGGTCTATGCTCAAAAGGCGGGATTACCAGCTGGACCAGCTGCTTCAAGGCCACGAAGAGCAGATGAGTTTTGATATGTGCATCGACGGACGGCAATGGGAATACGACGCCGAGATTGACGCTATGGTCCCAGCGCCTGTTAAAGAATATCCGAATACCGACTATAGAGAGGTGCAGAAGTATGGCTGAATTATTTGCGGAACGGCATACACCGGATGTTTTGCTCTGCCTTGCGAATCTGAGCAATGACGAAGTATTTACGCCTCCCGATATTGCAAATCAAGTATTGGATATGTTGCCGCAAGCGCTGTTCCGCGACCCTACAACAAAGTTTTTAGACCCGGCCTGTAAATCAGGGGTATTCCTCCGGGAAATTGCAAAGCGACTGATTGAAGGGCTGGAGGATAAAATTCCGGACCTTCAGCAGCGTGTAGACCATATATTCCATGAACAACTGTATGGCATTGCCATTACTGAGTTGACCAGTTTGTTGAGCCGACGGAGTCTTTATTGTTCTAAGTACCCGAACGGGCCTTTTTCGGTTTCTCACTTTGATGATGCTGTGGGAAAAATCCGATTCAAAAACACACAACATGTATGGAAAGATGGACGCTGCTTGTTCTGCGGTGTGTCGAAAGATACAGTTCTCGGCGACGAAAGACGTGGTTCTGAGCTGGAAGCGCACGCCTATGAATGGATTCACACCTTGAAACCACAGGAGATTTTTAATATGAAGTTTGATGTGATTATCTCAAATCCACCGTATCAGATGGGGACCTCGGATGGAAAAAACAAGCAGGCAAAACCAATTTACAACCTGTTTGTTGAACAGGCCAAAAAGCTTAATCCTCGATATTTGACTATGATTATTCCGTCGAGATGGTTTGCCGGCGGAATGGGCCTGGATAAGTTCCGTGATGAAATGATGGCAGATAAACACATTGTTCGTGTTGTGGATTATGTCAATGCAAAGGAGTGTTTCCCGCAAAATAGCATTAGTGGAGGTGTTTGCTATTTTTTAAGAGACCGTGATAACACGGCAGACTGCGTATTTACTAATATCAGCAATGGCAATCAAAATACGGTTAAAAGACCTTTGGATGAATTCAATGTTCTTGTCCGTTATAATGATGCAGTATCTATTATCCATAAAGTACAAGCGAAAAAAGAGAAGCTGTTTTCCGGTATTGTCAGTCCCCTGATGCCATATGGACTGTCTACAAATTATCGTGGAAGTACGGTAAAAAAAAGTGATGAAGATTTAGCATTGTATGCGAGTGATGGTATTTCTTATATTTCCAGAAAAGTAATCACCAAGGGGCTTGACACAATTGACAGTTACAAAGTGCTGATGAGCAAAACAAGTGCCGAGCATGCTGGCGAACCAGGAAAAGATGGACGGTATCGAGTGATTACTTCTTCTACTAAAGTCATTGGGCCCGGGGATGTTTGTACGCACTCCTATTTCACGATTGGAAATTTCACGCGCAAAGAGGAGGCACAAAGGGTGCTTACTTATTTGCAGACAAATTTTGTTCGGGTATTGATGCTGATGTCCATGAGTTCTATAAATTTATCCAAGCTTGTATTTTCTTTTGTTCCGATGCAGAATTTTTCTGATGCGTCTGATATCGATTGGGATAAATCGATATCAGAAATTGACAAACAGTTATATGCTAAGTATGAACTGAATGATGAAGAAATTGATTTTATCGAGACGCTTATCAAACCGGTGGAATTGGGGTGATATAATTGCCGGATATCTTTGACCAGTATTCTCATGGGCGTCCATCTACAAATCCTATGATTTACGCCTATCAGGACCATATTCCGGAACACGCAGGGATGCTTAAGGTAGGATACACAGAAATCGACGTAGACACCCGCGTTGCACAGCAGTTTCCGACTAAAACTCCGGATGGGAAAAAGCCGTATGATATCCTTGTCCGGGAATCGGCCCTCTATGCTGACGGCACATCCTTTACAGACCATGATGTACATCGGATGCTGGTCGCTCGTGGCGTTCAGCGAATGGGTAAGAGCGAGTGGTTTCGCTGTACGTCACAGGATGTTTTGGCTGCTATTATTGCTGTAAAAGTTCGCTCGGTAAATTTGGATAATAGGCGCACCAATACTTTCGGTATGCGGCCGGAACAGGAATATGCTGTAAATCTGACCAAAAACTATTTTGAAAAAGAGAAAGCAACAGGCCGTAACCCGAAGTTTCTGTGGAATGCCAAGATGCGTTTTGGAAAAACCTTTGCCACATATGAGCTGGCAAAGGCTATGGGCATGAAGCGCGTCTTGGTGTTGACCTTTAAGCCGGCGGTAGAAGCTGCGTGGGAGGAGGACCTTCTTACGCATGTGGATTTTGCAGGGTGGCAGTTTTACTCTCGTGAAGCAGCAGCTCAGACTGGTATTACGCCGGATGCTCTTGACCAAAACCAGCCTATTGTATGTTTTGGGTCGTTTCAGGATTATCTTGGCACGAATGATAGTGGAGGTATCAAGGCTAAGAACGAGTGGGTGCATACCACCAATTGGGACATGGTAGTGTTCGATGAATACCATTATGGCGCTTGGCGTGACAAGGCTAAAGACCTTTTTGAAAAGGCGGATGAGGACAGTTACGACAGCCTTGATGTCGAAAACTACAAAAAGACCGAGGCTGACAATGCCTACAACGAAACATTCCTCCCCATCACATCTGACTACTACCTTTATCTGTCCGGCACTCCGTTCCGCGCGCTGAATTCTGGTGAATTCATGGAGGACCAGATTTTTAGTTGGACATATAGCGATGAACAGCGGGCGAAACGAAACTGGGATGATTCTAAAGGGCCAAATCCATATGCTTCGTTGCCTCAGATGGTCTTGATGACCTACAAAATGCCGGACGCCATTCGGAAGGTGGCGTACAATACTGATACAAATGAGTTTGACCTGAACCTGTTCTTTTCTGCGAAGTGTGTGGTTCCGAATAACCTCGATACCGCAGAGTTCGTTTACAAGGATTATGTGCAAAAATGGTTGGACTTGATTCGTGGCGCCTATATGCCGACCTCGCTGGATGAGTTGAAAATGTCACAGAATCAGCGCCCGGTACTCCCGTATTCGGACACACGACTTCTGAGTGTGCTGACTCACACATTCTGGTTCTTGCCCAATGTTGCCAGCTGCTATGCTATGGCGCATCTACTGGCGGAAAGACAGAACACATTTTACCATGACTATACGGTGAATATCTGTGCCGGTGCGGCGGCAGGCATCGGTTTGGATGCGCTTGAACCGATACGGAAGTCTATGGACCCGCCTTTGAGTACCAAAACCATTACGCTTTCCTGTGGCAAGTTGACTACGGGTGTTACAGTAAAACCTTGGAGCGGTATTTTCATGCTCCGCAACCTCTCCAGCCCGGAAACGTATTTCCAGGCGGCTTTCCGTGTACAAAGTCCCTGGACGGTGAGAAAAGAAGATGGCAGCAGTGTAATCATGAAAAACGAATGCTACATTTTCGACTTTGCTTTAGACCGGGCGCTGAAACAGATTGCGGATTATAGTTGTCGGCTGAATGTGGACGAAAGCAATCAAGAAAAGAAGGTAGGCGAGTTTATCGACTTTTTGCCGGTGTTGGCCTATGATGGAGCAACGATGAAGCCGGTAAGTGCCGCCGAAATTCTTGATTTGGCTATGTCTGGCACTTCTGCCACTCTATTGGCGCGTCGTTGGGAAAGTGCCATGTTGGTCAACGTGGACAACGAGACTTTGAAACGGCTTATGAACAATCCGGAAGCAATGGCGGCTTTGATGAGGATTGAAGGGTTCCGCTCATTGAATCAAGACATCGAAGTCATTATCAATAAATCTGAAGCTGTCAAAAAAGCAAAGAAAAAGGGAGATAGTCTTACCCCGAAAGAAAAGAAAGAGCTGACCGAGGAAGAGAAAGAATACAAGAGCCGGCGCAAACAGATTCAGGAGAAGCTCATTAAGTTTGCGACGCGTATCCCTGTATTTATGTTCCTGACAGATTTTAGAGAATACTCTTTAAAAGATGTCATTACGCAGTTTGAGCCGGGGCTGTTTAAGAAGGTTACTGGTCTGGATGTGAAAGACTTTAATCTTTTGATTTCATTGGGCTTGTTCAATGATGCACTGATGAACGAAGCAATTTATATGTTCCGGCATTATGAAAGTAGTTCGTTGGAATATACGGGAATCAGTAAGCATGCTCCGGACGAAGATGTAGGTCTGTTCTCTACTGTTATCAGCCGTACGGATTTCGAACAGATGGCAGCACAGCAAAGGGATTCTATGGCTTCGACCACGCACTATATGCCTGTACACGAAACGATTATGGCAGCTGTACATGCAGGGGAGCCTTCCGCCAAAAAACAGACGAGCCAGCAGCGTACCGAAACTAAAAAGCAATCTGAACCTGTAGTTTTGTCGAAGGAGAATCCATTAGCACAGCGGGTTAATTCGATTCCTTTGACGAGCAAAGTGGTTGAAGTACCTACGGTTTCAATTGGCGATAAGGTGAAACACAAAAAATTTGGCATTGGCATAGTAACAGCTTTCAACGGTACTGCAATGGATATCAAATTTCATGAGGGGCAAAAAACGCTGAGTTATCCATTTGTATTTGAAAATAATATCATTGAAAAGCTTTGACGGAGGAAGAATATGCCACGCCAGAAAAAAGATGGTCATTACATCAACTGCTATCTGGACACAAAAGTTTACAACACATTATGTCGATACGCTGATGATGTAGGACAGACCAAAACACTCGCCATTGAGAGGATACTAAAGCAATTTTTTGAAGCCAATGGCTATGATTTGACGGCTCAAGAAAACAAAGAAATCGAGGAATAAACCCAATATTTACGGATATGGTTCCCAAAAAGAAAGTCTGGTGGACAAATGGGTAATACTGAATTTGACCATATTGACCGCTTATATCACTACACGACCGTTGAGAGCTTGGCTTTGATTCTGAAAAATAGGACGCTCAGGTTAAACCCATTGGATAAAATGGACGATTTACAGGAAGCCCAAAGTCAATCGAGGCAAAACTATGGACAATTTATTTATGTGAGTTCTTGGACGGATATGAAGGAAGAAAGCATCCCAATGTGGAAAATGTACTCTTCCATGACATCTGGGGTGCGAATTTCTCTTCCACCATGCCCTTTTCAAATTTTCGATTTTCAGCAAAGGGATTTTCGAGACCTTACATTGGAAGAACGCGCAGGTATGTATCAGACACAAGCGTTATATCCAGTTGTCAATGTAGCAAACGAATTTGCAGAAGGGAATCTTTTGTGGTTTGTTAATATTGGGCAGCTGTTACGCAAAGTGGAATACACAAACGACAGCGAAAAGATATTTCCCAAATTGGAGCAAATAAAAGGCGAGAGAATTCAGATTGACTTGGGGCGTATGGGGATTTATAAAAACGAAAATTGGAGTTTCCAAAAGGAATATCGCTACCGTATCATGAGCCTTCCAGTCGGTAAAAAACTGGGACCAAATGGAATTCAGGACTGGAATGTTTTTGTAAATGCGTTAATTCAAATTGGAAACATCACAAGATTTCGGCCCTACATTGATTTGCGATTGGCGGGAAACATGCTTGACCAAATGGTGATAACCACCAGCCCAGCTATTTCCCCGGCCAATCAAATAATCGTTGAGTCTCTTTTGCATCAGTTTTGTCCGAAAGCTCGTATTGAGAGTAGCGCATTAGTGGGACAGGTTCGGTAAAATTCAAATTGTGTTTGACCTGCTTGTTTATAAAAGTATGCTTTTGCGAACAAAGCAACTGCGACTCAAATTCAGGCAACCGAGCATTCGCAAAGATTCTTGCCATAAATACGGATGTTCGTAAATATATGTTGACTATTGCGAACAGATGCGCTATAATATAAACTAAGGAGGCGAGATAAATGCCTCATGTTGTTTATGGATATGCAAGGGTATCCAGCACGGACCAAAAGATTGACCGGCAAATTGTTCAGCTAAAAAGCTATGGCATAGAAGAACGCAACATATTATGTGACAAAGCCAGCGGAAAAACATTTGAGCGAAAAGCATGGAACTCTTTGGTGGGGAGTGAGACAAATGCCCCCTTGCTCCGTGAAGGTGACTTACTTGTGGTTGTTAGTCTGGACCGCTTGGGAAGAAACTATCAAGAGATTCGGAACCAGTGGCAGCATATTACGCAGGAAATTCGAGCAGATATCAAGGTCTTGGATATGCCGCTATTGGATACGAGCCGTTCCGAGGACTCTTTGGATGTACGTTTCGTTGCAGACCTCGTTCTTCAAATTCTTAGTTACACGGCCGAGAAGGAGAGATTGAGCATTCGGGAACGGCAGGCGCAAGGAGTAGCCGCCGCAAAAGAAAAAGGAAAGCGTTTTGGAAGGCCGTCCGCAGAGTTTCCTCCAAGTTGGAAAATAGTCTATGCAGAATGGAAAGCTGGAAATAAAACAGCTACTGCTGCGATGCAGGAGCTTGGGCTAAAACGAACGACCTTTTATAAGCTTGCGAAGATTTACGAGACTCAAGCGCATCTATGAATATTCATACATATACCTAAAAAGCCACTGTAAACTATTGTAGGAAAAGCTGAGGACTGAAAAATGGCTGTATTCCTAAGCAAATTGGTGTTTCCTTTGCTTGACACTCAAGGCTTTACATGATTGGCTACATTTCCACAAAAAAGCCTGTAGAATCAACGTTCTACAGGCTTTTTCTTTTTGATTTGTTCACACTTTTGTTCACACTTTAAATTTTATTCGCCAGATGTGGCATCTTCTGGCACAACTTCAGACTGAACTTCGGATTCGACTTTTTGTAGTACCGCGGTAAAGGCACCAGAAATATTTAATATTTTTTAATCTGCCATGGAACCCATCACTTTCCCCTTGACAATGAACGCAAAATATTTTAACATAGCAACTGTTGTCGGAGGGCAAATCATTCAGAAGAAATGATGAGCTGGATAAAGGCACAGACTGAAATGTCTGTTACTTTATCCAGCTTTTTTGTTTGAAAGGAGCAACTGGATAAAATGGATTTCCTGAACGGGAAAATAAAAACACTGTATTTTAAGTATCTTGCGGCTGCTTTTGGCAGCGCTTTGGTTACCTCTATCTACTCCATTGTAGACATGGCCATGGTGGGCAAATACCACGGCCCGGCGGGCACGGCAGCCCTGGCGGTGGTGGCGCCTGTTTGGAACATTATTTACAGTTTGGGGCTTTTGATGGGGATAGGTGGCTCTGTCCTTTTCAGCACAATTCGAGGCAAAGGGGAAGGGGAAACACGCCGCTCCAACGAATACTTTACCGTTTCCATGGCGGGCTCGCTTGTTTTGGCCCTGGCCGCCTGGGCTGTCATTGCCTGTTTTGATCGGCCTTTGCTGCAATTCTTTGGGGCAGAAGGGGAAACTTTAACCCTGGCACGAGAATATGTCCGGCCAATCAAATTTGTAATTCCCTGCTTTTTATTTACGCAGACGCTGGCGGCTTACCTGCGAAATGACAGGAACCCGGCATTGGCCACCGCCGGTGTGCTGGCGGGCGGCATTTTCAACGTGTTTGGCGATTACTTCTTTGTTTTTACTTGCGACATGGGGGCGTTTGGCGCCGGGCTGGCCACCGCCATTGGCACCGTAATTTCCATTCTTGTTCTGTCGTCCCACTTCTTCTTGAAGAAAAACACGCTGCGGCTGGTGCGGCCCACGCACTTCTTTGGCAAGCTGCGGGAAATTTCGGTCACGGGCTTCTCTACGTTTTTCATTGATATTGCCATGGGCATTTTGACCATTCTGTTCAACCGGCAAATCATGGCCTATTTGGGCACAAACGCCCTTTCGGTATACGGCGTAATTGTCAACATCAGCACATTTGTGCAGTGCTGCGCCTACAGCGTTGGGCAGGCTTCACAGCCTATTCTTTCCACCAATTTCGGCGCAGGCAAGGGGCAGCGCATTCGCCAAACGCTGCGCTATGCGCTTGGCACAACAACCTTTTTCGGCCTTTTTTGGACAGTACTTTGCCTTGCAGTGCCCAATTGCTTTATTCACCTGTTTATGGCCCCTACACCGCAGGTTTTGGAAATTGCCCCAATGATTATTCGGTGTTACAGCCTGTCCTTCCTGCTGCTGCCTTTGAATATTTTTTCCACCTATTACTTCCAGGCAGTTATGAAGCCGAAAACAGCCTTTGCGGTTTCTATTTTGCGTGGGTTGATTATCAGCGGCATTCTGATTCTTCTGCTGCCGGTAGTTTCCGGCGCGAATTCCATTTGGTTCGCCATGCCGCTTACCGAGTTCGCAGTGGCAATTTATGTTGTGTGCATGATTGCCCGTTATACAAAGCAATTATCAGCAGAAAGGAAGGCAACCGATGAATAAGATTATTACCATTGGGCGGGAATTTGGCAGCGGCGGCCGTGAGTTTGGCCGCCGGCTGTCGGAAACACTGGGCGTTGCTTACTATGACCAGGAAATCATCAGCGAAATTGCCAAACGGACATCCCTGTCCGAAAAGTATGTGCAGGCGGTGGTGGAGCACCGGCCCTCGTTTTCTTTTCCCATCCATATAGGAAGAAGCTTTTACCCCTCGGCAAACCCGGCATTTGAGCAAACCATGACGGTTTATCAGGAACAGGCGCGCATCATTACCGAAATGGCCGCAAAGTCGGACTGTGTGATTGTTGGCCGCTGTGCAGATTATATTTTGCAGGAATACAGGCCCTTTCGAATTTTTGTCTGCGCAGATATGGCAAGCAAAATCAAGCGGTGCAGGGAGAAGGGGCCAGAGGAAGAGGCATTGTCCGAGAAAGAGCTGAGGCAGAAGATTTCCGGCATAGATAAAAAGCGCGCCAAGTATTATGCTTTCTACACGGGCCACGCATGGGGCGATAAACTGAATTTTGACCTTTGCGTGAACACAACACAAACCGTCATCAAAGAGATAGTGCCTGCCATTGCAAAACTGTTTTGACGCTGCCCGGCCCACCGGCCAAGGGCACGGATGAAAACAGGCAGCAAAGGCCCTTGTGCCACAGGCTCGGTGCAGGCCCGCCGGGCCGAAAGGAAAAGGCGGTAAAAGGAAGGGGCGCCATCTTATAAGGGCGGCTCGGGCAAAAACGGCAAAAGAATGCAGGCAGGCTAGAGAGAAAGCGCTTCTTGCCCTCTGGCCGGGGGCATCTCTTGCAAACATGCGCTATTTATGTCATAATAAAACACAAGATATGGGCTGGCAGGGTGTGGCCGGCCACAGGAATGCAAGAGGAGGTTGCCCCCATGAAGTGCCCTTATTGCGGTGAGATAGAATCTAAGGTAATCGATTCCCGCCCGGCAGATGACGGAAGCCGCATTCGCCGCCGTCGCGAATGCCTTTCGTGCCAAAAGCGCTTTACCACTTATGAAATTGTAGAAACGGTGCCGCTGATGGTGGTGAAGCGCGACCATTCGCGCGAGGCGTTCAACCGCCAAAAGCTTTTGAACGGGCTGATGCGCGCGTGTGAAAAGCGCCCGGTCTCTTATGAGCAGATGGAAAAAGCGGTGGATAATATTGAGCAGGCGCTTTTGAACTCGTATGAGCGGGAAGTGACCAGCATGCACATTGGTGAGCTGGCCATGCAGGAACTGAAGAAAATTGATGAGGTAGCCTATGTGCGCTTTGCATCGGTATACCGTCAGTTCAGCGATATTGACACATTTATGAACGAACTCTCCGAGCTGCTGGCCAAGCGCTCAAAACACAGCAAAGAATAAATGGCGCGCAGCCTGCACCTGCGCACAGAACCTGTCGGCCTCGCTCAAAAGGTCCGGCAGGTTCTCTTCGTTCAAAAAACCACGCAGGCCCGCAAGGCTGACGGCAATGGCCCCAACCCCCGTGCGCTGGCTGAACATCTCAAGCCCGGCCCGGTGCCGGGAAAAATATTCTTCTGCATGCGCCAGTGTGGCCTTTGCGGCGGCAAAGTCTCCGGCCAGGGCTTGCTGCTTCAGCGCCTGCGCGCTGCCGCACAAAGTTTGCGTCACGCGGGCAGAATAGATTTCGCAGTATGCGCTGAACCCAAGGGCAAATACAAAAATAAGCACGGCGGCAATGGTGCGGCGCATATCAGGCGCCCCCTTTCGGCTTTGGCTTTTTGGTTACAAGCTGTGTTTCCCCGGCGTCGTTGCACAGCAAAACAAGCACCTCGCCCAGCGCCGTGTGTGCCTGGCGCAGGTATGCCAGCACCCATTCCCGCGTGAGGCCCAGGGCCGCAAGCGAATCGTCTGCCCAGTCTCCGTCAATAAGGACGGGAAGGCTGGGCAGTTTTGCTTTGGGCGGCTTCAGCCCAAGTGAGCCGTTGGCGGCGCTGTCTGCCGCAAAGGTGCGCTGCACGCTGACGCTGCCATTCGTCTCCACAACGGCAAGGGCTACGTCAGAAAGCTCGAAAATATCTTTGGCGCGCAGGGCTTCCAGCAGGTCGTCGGGGGTGAAGCGCAGCTCTTTCAGGCGCTTCTGGTCAATGACGCCTTCCCGCACCACAATGCGCGGCCGGCCGGAGACAAGGCGTTGTGCCCGGCGAAAGCGCACGCACAGGGCAGAGACCAGTATTTCACATGCCACAATCAGAAAAACGGTCAGCATGCTGGTGACAAGGGGGACGTCGGGCGATTCAATGGAAAGCGACGCAAGGTTTGAAATGAGGATGGTAGATACCAGCTCGGAGGGCTGCAGCTCTCCGAGCTGTTTTTTGCCCATCAGGCGCATGGCGGCCACAATCAGCACATACACCACAAGCGTGCGAAGCACCAACAGAAACACAAATATGCCTCCTTTTTCGAACGGGGCTGCCTGTAATATGCCCCTGCTGGATTAAACGCAAACACTTTTCGCCATACTGATACTGAAAAAAGGAGCGTGGGAATATGGAAGAAAGACTTTCCCCAAGCCTTGCACAGAACAAACAGGCGCTAAAAGAGCAGTTCGGCGGAACGGTGGATTTGTACCTGAAAGACGTGCAGCTTTGCGGCATACCCTGCTGCATCTGCATGTTCGAAGGGCTTTCCAGCATTGAGCGGCTGTGGATTATGATGCTGGATTCCCTTTCCAAGCCGCAGGTAATGCCGCGCAGCGGTGAAGAACTGTTGGCATTTTTGCATGACCGGACAGCTATTCCACTGGAGGCAAAGCGTTTAAGCACCTTTGCCGAGGTGCGCACCCAGCTTACGGCAGGCACAAGCGTCATTTTGATAGACGGTGCGGCCCAGGCGCTGGTTTTATCTACCCAAAGCATGCAGTTTCGCTCTGTGTCCGAGCCAAGCGGAGAAAACAACCTGCGCGGCTCGCGCGAGGGCTTTGTGGAATTGCTGCGTGTAAACATCAGCCTTGTGCGCAGGCTGGTGCGCACACAGACCTTTATGGCAGAGACACTTACCTGCGGCGAAAAAACACAGACGGAACTGGCGCTGCTGTATGACAGGAAACTGGTGTCACAGCCTTTGCTGGCCGAAATCCGCCGCCGCGCCAGTCAGGCCAAACTGCCTTTTGTGTTTGACACGGGCTATCTTGCTCCGTTTTTGCAGCGGGGGTATTTTTCGTTTTTTCAATCTGTGGGATATACAGAGAGGCCCGACACAGCCGCGGCCAAGATATGCGAGGGGAAAATTGTGCTAATGGCAAACGGCAGCCCCTTTGCCATGCTTGTTCCGTATTTTTTCAGTGAAAATTTTTCCAGCATGGACGATTATTCGGAAAAAGCCTATTTTGCCACGCTGGTGCGCTGCCTGAAGTATGCTGCATTTCTGATAGCGGTGATGCTTCAGGGGGTGTTTGTCAGCATTGCAAATTTCACACCGGAACTTTTGCCCAAAGAGATGCTATATAAAATAGCGGCCAGCGAGCAGGCCACGCCGCTTCCGCTTTTTTTGGAGGCGATGCTGGTGACGTTTCTTCTGGAGATTGTGCGGGAGGCTGGCCTGCGCCTTCCCAAGCCCATCGGCCATTCCGTCAGCCTTGTGGCGGCGCTTATTGTGGGTGACGCCGCGGTTTCGGCAGGGCTTGTGGGCACGCCTGTTGTCATTGTGGCGGCCCTGACGGCCATTTGCACTTTTGTAGTGCCCTCGCTGTACGAGCCCATCACCGTGCTGCGCCTTCTGTTCATTCTGGCAGGCGGGCTGCTGGGCCCGCTGGGCATTGCAGGCATGTTTTTCTGCATGCTGGTGTCGGCCAGCGGCATGCACGCATTCGGCATTCCGTATCTTGCACCCATCGCGCCCTCAACGGGCGGGTTTCTGCGGGACGGCATCATCCGCCTTGCATGGCCCTCGCTTGCAAAAAAGGCATTCACCGTGCGGGACCTTCCGCAGGATGAAAAGGGGGACACGCCATGAACAATCGCAAGGTCACCCGCCGCACCAGCCTGGCAACCCTGCTGCTTTTGGCGCTTTCGGCGGACATTGTGGTGCGCCCTTTTGCCACACAGGCCGCCGCAAGCGCTGTGCAGAGTGTTTGGATGGCAGCCTATGATACCCTTGCCATGCTGGCCCTTTTGGCCCTGGCCATGTCTGGCACATCAGGCAGTATGGACGGCCTGATGCGGGCGCAGCACTCCAAACCGGCCCTTTTCATCTGGTTGCTTGCCTTTTCTTTTTCCGGTGGGGCTGCGCTTTTGAAAGCGGAAGAGTTTTACCGCTATATCAGCGACGTCCCTCTGCCCGCCGTTGTCACGGCCGCCGTGCTGCTTACCGGGGCCGGGTATGCTGCCTGCTGCGGTTTCGAGACGCTAAGCCGCACGGCGCAGGTTGTTTTCTGGCTGTTTGCGGCCAGCGTGTTTTTGCTGTTTGTGTCAAATGCCGGCGGCATGCGCATCACCAACCTGGAATGGCAGACAGCCCCGTGGAAAGACAGCGTTCCCAGCGCCATTCAGGGGTTTTCGCTTTCAGCAGAATGGCTTTTATTTTTGATGATGGAGCCCGGCGGCCCTGCCCGCCGGCTGAAAAGCGCGGCAGGAATTTTGGCAAAACTGTTTGTTCTGTTTTGCGGCCTGTGCATTCTTTCCGAGTTGGTGCTTGGCAGCGCGGGCGCAGCGCAATTTCAGGCGGCGCACACGCTGGCACGCTTGGGCGGCCTGTCGGTGTTCCGCCGCTTTGATGCCCTGCACACGGGCATCTGGATGCTGGCTATGCTGGTGAAACTTGCACTGATGATATTCGGTGCCAAGCAGGCCTTGGGGCGCCTGGCACCCCAGAAATTCAAAGCAGAACGGGGCATCCCTGCAGTTTTTGCCGTTCTGGCGGGTGCGTGTGTGGCTGCAGCCGTGCCGGCGGCCGCGCGGGGCAGCGTTAGCACGGCCATCACGGCAGTTGGTTTTGCCGCCCTTCTGCTGGCCGGGGTAAGGAGGCATGCACAATGCGCAAAATAAAACGGCTTTTGATGCCCATGCTGGCTTGCAGCCTGCTGTGCCTGTTGTGCGGCTGTTCGAACTTGAGCCTGGGCCAACGCGCAATCGTCAAGGCCATTTACCTTGACGGCGTGCCCGGCAAGTATACGGCCAGCTTGGTGGTGTTCACCTGCGAGCCCACAACAGACACCGCCTCGGCAAAAGGGGAGGCGAAAATTTATTCCGCCACGGAAGAAGAGATTGGCGAAGCATTAGAGGCAGCGGAACGGGAACAGGCGAAGGAACCCTTCTATGCACAGAATGAACTTTTGTTCCTGGGCCCGCAGCTTACACAGGCGGGCGTGGGCAAGGCGCTGGCCTATTTCACAGGCGAGCAGGCCGCACGGCCTAATTTATCGGTGTTTGCCGTGCCGGTGGACGCGCAAGCGTTTCAGCAGCTGGAAAAGAGCATTGCCCAGACCATCCAGGAGGCCGAACGCGTGGCGGATGACACGCAGGCAGGCATGGGCCGCACCATGAGCGAGCTTGCCCTGCAAAATGAAGAAGAACAATTCAGCGGCCTTTTGCCCGTGCTGCGCTTTGGTGAAAAAGAAGAACCCAAGGTGGATTCCATGCTGCTGTTCCAAAACGATGCCCAGCAGGGCATCCTGCACGGCACGCAGCTTGGGCTGGCTCTGGTGGCGGGCGGCCAGACAAACCGGATGCAGGTTTCATTTTACCATGATGGCGGCTATTACCATGTGGAGACACAGCGCCTGCGCCTGGTAAAACAGGCGTCAGAAGGGGAAGATGGCCTTCAGCTGCGCCTTTCGCTGACGGGCAGCACGGCCGTCATCACAAAAGACGGAAAGCCCCTGCACGGGCAGGAGGCACAGGCGGCGGAAGGCCTTGTGAACCATTTTCTTTCCCAGGAGTGGGAAAAACTTCACAGAAAGACATTCCTGCGGGGGAATGATATCTGCAACCTTTTTTTCTGGTTGCTGCAACGGGATATTCCTGCGGCACAGGCCCTGATGCAAGCGCCTGTGCAGATGCGGCAGAACGCAGTGTGGTTTGAAAGCTGCCTGCGTGCAAAATAAGAAATGGGTGCGAAAAGGCAGGCGGCCCGGCGCATGACCGGGCCGCCTGCCTTTGGTGTGCCCAAGCAAAGGGGCTTGACAAACAGGGGAAAAAGAATTACTATATAATACATAGTATGCATTGCATAGTATCAAAACAGAAGGAAGAATGTTTATGGATACCCAACGCAAGAAAGGCGTGCTGGACATCTGCGTGCTGGCCGTTCTGGCGCGCGGCGCGTCATATGGCTATAAAATTGTGGGCGATGTTTCACAATGCATCGAAATCAGCGAATCTACGCTGTATCCCATTCTTCGGCGGCTGGAGGCCTCCGGGTGCGTCACCACTTACCGGCAGGCGCACAATGGCCGCACGCGAAAGTATTATGCGCTTACGGCGGCAGGCATGGAAAAAATACGGGAATTTTTGTTGGAATGGAAAGAAATGCAGAAGATCTATCGTTTTATTGAACAGAACAGCAGGGAGGAAGAAAAGAAATGAAGCGGGCAGAATTTTTGGAAAGGCTGATGCAGGCGCTGGCCTTCATGACGGCGGAGGAACGCCGCAGTGTGCGGGAATATTATGAAGAACTGCTGGACGATGCGCTGGAAGCAGGCGAGGCGGAAGAAGCGGTGTTGGCGGGCTTTGGCGCGCCGGAAGAAATTGCACAGCGCATAAAAGCAGAGTATGTGCCGCAGGAACTTACCAGCGCGGCAACCGGCGGCACCACGGCGGCACAGCAGGAGACAAAGCTTGTTTGTGTGCACAGCGAAACGGCCACTGTGCGCCTTTCTGGCACAGATGTGGCAAAGCCGCAGGTGACGTGGAGCAATATGGACGAATGGGACCAGATAGAAGTGGCGGAAGAAAACGGCATCCTGCGGGTGCAGCACATCCGCAGGGCCCCGCTGCGCATCGGCCTGCTGTTCACCATAATAAACCGGCAGATTCAAATTGACGTGCCGCGGGAATATGCGGGCTCTGTACAGGTGGAGACAAAAAACGGCGCCATCCGGCTGGAGGAAATGAAACAGCTTGCGCAGGTGGGGTGCCATGCGCGCAATGGCGCTGTGCGCCTGGCTGGCTGCTGTGTGCAGGCCCTTGCCATAGAAGCGCGCAACGGCGCAGTGAAGCTGGAGGACTGCGAAACCGGTTCCCTGGCGGTGCAGGCCTTCAATGGAGCTGTGCATCTGCAGCGGTGTGCGGGCGGCAGTGCGAAGGTGCAGGGGCATAACGGCGCTGTGCGCCTGACAGGCTGCCGGTTTGCCCGGCTTTTGGAGCTGGGCAGCCAGAACGGCGCCATACAGATGCAGGAAAGCGGCCCGGCCGACTGCATCCGCCTGCTGAACAAAAATGGAAGCATCACGGCAGAGATTCTTGATAAAGAGGAAGCCTACAGCATCGATACACACACTGCAAATGGCCGGTGCACGCCGCCAACCTGCCTGCGCCCGAACGCAGACAAAACCCTGTATGCCCATACGGTGAACGGCAGGGTAACCATTGCGTTTTGCGGGTAATATGCGCCGGGCGGAAGAATAAAACAGGAACCGGGAAGGAGGCGGCCTGATGGCGGTGAAAATTTTAGTGCACGGTTCAGGGCATAAGGCATCCAGCTGGAAGGAAACAGTCGCCTATATGCCAAACCATGAAGAGATTTTGTGCCCCAACCTCTCTTCCATTCTGGAAGGCAAGCGGGCGAGCTATGAAAACTTATATGCTTCGTTTGTGCAGTATTGCAACAGGGTAGAGGGGCCAATTCATATCTGCGGGCTTTCCCTGGGCGGCATTTTGGCTTTGAATTTTGCTTCGGATTTTCCCCAAAAAGTAAAAACATTGGTGTTGATTGGAACGCCGTACAAAATTCCAAAATTGGCATTCGGCTTTCAAAATATAGTTTTCAGGCTTTTGCCAAAATCTGTTTTTGAAGCTATGGCATTCGATAAAAAAGACACGTTTGCATTGGGAAGCACCATGAAAAACCTGAACCTTAGCAGCAAAGCGGCCCAAATTGGGTGCCCCACCCTGGTCCTTTGCGGGGAAAAGGACAGTGCGAACCGGAAATCTGCGCATCTCTTGGCGCAAACCATCAAAAATGCAGAATTGAAGATTGTGGCAAACACAGGCCATGTTGTAAATGAAGAGAACCCGAAAGCCCTGGCGGAGATATTGAATGAATACTATTTAAAAAACCCGTGATAGCACCGGCGAAAATACCAGCCTTTGCAGCATACAAAGAAAAGCAGGGCGGCATGGCCAAAAGGCCATGCCGCCCTGCGGTGTTTGAAAGCGTTTTTGTACCCTGAGAACGGCCAGCGTTATGGGGAAAGCTGGGTGCGCATCAACGCCGTTTTGGCCCGCAGCACACGGTAAAAGCCGGCAATCTCCTGTGGTGAAAATTGCATTTCCAGCGTGTGCAGGGCCTTTTCCAGTTCCCGCAAGTCGTAGGCGGCGTGCGCCTGCGTCACGGCAAGGCCGTGCTGCGTAAGAAAAAGCGAAACATTTTTGCCGGCTGCCCTTCGCTCTAAAAGGCCCTTGGCTTCCAGCTTTGCCAAAAGCTGAGACATGGCCCCTTTGGTGCGGCAGGTGCGCGCGGCCAGCGCCAGCACTGTGACGCCCGGCTCGGCCCCCACTTCGGCAAGCGCGTGCACTTCCGCATGGGTAAGAAGGTCACCCGTGCCGTAATCGCGCCGCCCGGCGCTGTATCGCTCCTCCACCATGGCAGATTCATATTCTATGCGCGCCATCTCAGAGAGGGAAAACGGATAAGAAGAATTCATAATACCTCCCTTTATAGCTGCTGCGCCGCAAAATAACCGGTGAGCGCCGTGTCAAGCAATGTGCCTGCTTTCAGGCAATCCCCAATGGGAACCACCTCAATGCCCAGGGCCTCATATGCCTCTGCGGCTTCCGGCTGGCCCTGGAAGCCGGTGGCAAACAGCACGGTATCGGCGGCCAGCAGAACTTCCTGCCCATTTGCCTTGCGCACCACGGCCCCTTCGCGCGTTACGCGCACACAGGCGGCATTTGTATGGATGCGCACCCGGTCTGTTTCCGGGCAGGCATACAGATGTTTATATTTCAGCGATAACTCGTGCGTGAGGAAAAATTCTGTGTAATAGGCTTCGTCCGGCATGTCTTCCATGTCGGCCAGCAATTTGCCGCGAACTTCTGCCAGCTGCACGTGTTTGCCAAGGCATTGCAGGTATACGGCAAATTCACAGCCCACGGCGCCTCCGCCAATAACAGCCACAACATCGCCAAACGTGTGTCCGTTGAATGCTTCTGCCGCGTGGAAGGCGTTGGCACCCGCTTCTATGGGAATGCTGGGCACAAATGGCTTTGCACCCAGGGCCAGCACAACGGCATCAAAGCGGCCGGCCCGCTGCAACAGGGCGGGCGTGGCCTCTGTGTTCAGGCAAACTTCCACGTTTGCCTGGCTGCGCAACATGTATTCCAGGTGCTGGCGGTAACAGGCAATATCGTGTTTGAAGGGGATATGGTCTGCATATTCCAACAGGCCGCCCAGCTTTGGGCTTCGTTCAAACAGGGTGACGGAATGGCCCTTTTGGGCCAGCTCGCAGGCTGCCTGCATCCCGGCCGGGCCGCCGCCCACCACAGCAACCCGCTTTGGCTGGAAGGAAAGCGCGCCCTGTGCCAACGGGTGGGGAAAGCGCCTGCGCGGGTTCACCGTGCACACGCTGAGGCCGGATTGCGGCGGGTCTGAAAAATGCATGCAGCGCAAACAGCGGATGCAGGGGCGAATCTCCTTCGCGCGGCCAGCCTGTGCCTTGCGCGCCCAATCGGGGTCTGCAATCCAGGCGCGCGCCATGCCCACAAAATCTGCCGTGCCGTCTTTTATCAGGCCCTCGGCCATCTCAGGGGTGCCAATGCCGCCCACCGTTTCCACCAGCACGCCTGTCTCTGCGCGCACACGGCGCGCAAGGTAGGTGTTGCAGCCGCGCTCCATATACTGCAGAGGAAATGTGAAGCCGGATGTGGAGCCGTCACGGATGCGCCCGGCTGAACACTGCACAATATCCACATAAGGGGCAATAAGGCGCACTGTCTGCACTGTGTCCTCCAGCGTAATGCCGCCCGGGGCCAGTTCTGAAGCACTGAGGCGCACTTCAATCAGCATATCTTCGCCCACTGCCTGGCGGACGTGCTGCAGCACCATGCACAAAAAGCGGGCGCGGTTGCGCACGCTGCCGCCATAGGCGTCTGTGCGCCGGTTATCCAGCGGCGAGAGAAAAGCCCCCAGCAGCCAATCGTGCCCCGCATGCACGTTTACAACATCAAAACCGCCGCGTCTTCCAATCCGGGCAGCGTTGGCGAAATATTCGGCCACTTCATGCATGTCCTGCTCGTCCATGGCTTTGACGGCCAGCGGCCCGTTTGGGGTGCTTACTGTGTCCTCGCTGGGCCAAAGAAGGGGCGTGCCGGGTGTGACAGGGGTGCAGAACATGCCGCCGTGGTTCAGCTCGATGCTGGCAAGCGCGCCGTAAGAATGAATCATGTCCGTCATCAGATGCATCACGGGCAAAGTGTGTTCATGGATGCTGTGTGTACTGAAAAAATTGAACAGCTCGGCATTATTGCCAAGATAATACCGGGGGTCCACCCCAAGGTGGCCTGTGTTTACAATGCCTGCGCCGCCGCGTGCCAGCGCACCAAAATACTGCACAGCTGTTTCTGTAAAATTGGAATAACCGTTTTCGCCGCAGCGGAACATGTTGGGCCCGCAGTGGGGCGCGCTGGCAATGCGGTTTTTGATGCGTTTGCCGCGCACGGTAATGGGCGTGAATAAATGTGGGTAATGTACGTTTGCCATGGCCGGGCCTCCTGTTTTTAGTATAGTTTCGAAACGAAACTGTTTTGCAAAGTATATCACATCCTTTCCCAAAAAGCAAGCGGGCCCGCTTTGGCAAAGCAGGCCCGCTGATTGTTTTTGGAATACGGCCACAGCCGTTTTTTAGCCCTCGCGAAGAATTTTATCTGCCACATACAGGCCATGTGCCGCCGCCTGGCTAAGCGAGCGGGTAAAGCCAGTGCCATCGCCCACGGCATACACGCGCTGGCAGCCGTGCAGGGCAAAATCGGTGCATGCGGGCCGGGCGGAATAATATTTGCATTCTACGCCGTACAAAAGCGTATCATAATTCATGGTGCCCGGGGCAACTTTGTCCAGCGCGGCCAGTGTTTCCACAATATTATCCAGCTGCCGCTTGGGCAGGCAAAGGCTTAAATCGCCCGGCACAGCATTCAATGTGGGGCGCACCGTGCTTTGCGCAAGGCGCTTTGCGTCTGTGCGGCGGCCCGCCAAAAGGTCGCCCAGGCGCTGAACCAGCACGCTGCCGCCGCTGATGAGGTTGGCAAGCCCGGCCACGCTGCGCGCATATTCAATGGGTTCTTTGAAGGGTTCGGTGAAGCGGATGGTGGAAAGAAGGGCAAAGTTGGAGTTCTGGCTTTTTTTTGCCTCATCCACATAGGCGTGGCCGTTTACGGTAAGCACGCCTGCCGTGTTTTCCACCACCACCTGCCCGCGCTCGTTAAAGCAGAACATGCGCGTTACATCGCCGTATTGCTTCGAGCGGTACCAGATTTTTGGCTCGTAAATTTTTTTGGAGAAATCTTCCCATACGATGCTGGGCAGCTCTACACGCACGCCAATGTCCACCTGGTTGTTTTGCAGGGGAATGCCGTTTTGAGCACACCATTTGGAAAAATTGCGGCTGCCGCTGCGCCCTACGGCCCACACGATGTGCGCTGCGGATATCTGCCCGCCGCCCGCGGCGTTTTCATAGTGCACGGTATGGGTGGCTTTTTCCACATCCGTCACATTGGTATCGGTGAGGATGGTAACATGCTCTTTTAAAAACTGCGCCATTTTGCGCATGGTGTCAAAATTGGCGTCTGTGCCCAGATGCTTCAGCTGCGCTTGTGACATGTGCAAGTCAAAGGCAAGGCATTTCTTTTTCAGTTCATCAGAGGGCATAAAGCGCTCGGAAGGCGCCCCGAAGTGCTGCAAAACGGCGTCTGCCTGTTCAATATAGTCCAGCACGGTTTCGGGCTTTAAAAATTCGGGCAGCCAGCCGCCATATTCTGTGGAAATGACGTATTTCCCATCCGAAAAGGCTCCGGCCCCGGCAAGCCCTTCCATAATGGAGCAGGAGGGGCACTTGACACAGTGATCCACCCGGCCCGCCACAATGGGGCAGGTGCGTTTTTCAATGTCGTGCCCCTTTTCGAACAGCACCACCGACATGCCGGGCGCCTGCGTGCACAACCGGTAAGCGCACATCAAACCACCAATTCCGCCGCCGATGATGGCGGTGTCAAAATGCCTCATTTGTGTCCCTTCCTTTTTTGTCAGTTTTCAGGTTTGTTTGCCGCGGTATTCCAGCACAGCGCGCTGGTATACGTCCAGCACACGGCGGGCAAATTCTTCCTTGCCGTATTTTTGGCTCTCCTGTTCCACACCTGCGCGCCTTTCGGCTTTCTGCTGGGCTGAAAGGCCGGCTTGCTCCCGGCACAGGGCGGCAAATTCTTCCCGCGTGGTGAAAAAGTTGCCGCTTACGCCGGGGTTAATCTGGTCTTTGTTATACAAATCCAGCCGCTGCAACACATACAGGCCGCTGGCCATAGCCTCCAGCATGGAGATGGAGTTCATTTCCGAAAGCGAGGCGGTGGCAAATACATCGCACGCATGGTAATAGGGAGGCAGGGCGTTGTGCTCCAGCCGGCCCAACAGGCGCACCTGTTCCTCGGCGTGGTGGCGGCGAATCAGGGCTTCCAGCTTCTGATGCTCTGGCCCCTCGCCAATGATGAACAGCTTAAAGCTGGCGTCGCCGCCAAAGCTTTCACAGAACCAGTTTATCAACACATCCAGGCTTTTTTCGCCGCCCAGCCGGCCCACAAAACACAAAGCGGTGTCTGTGTTGCGGATGCCTAGCTGTGCACGCACTTTGGCAACCTGTTCACAACTGACATTTTTGGCAAGAAAAGCCGAAGTATCCACAATATTGGGAATTACGTTCACATGGCGCTCCACCCCGCAGCGGCGCAGGTATTCCACCACCTTCAGCGAGGGGCCTATCACTTCGGTGGCCTTGTTGGCCATTTTGCGAATATACAGATGCGCGGCCGGCTTCATCATCTTCTGGCCGGCCTTGTGCTTTGCCACATAGAACAGATAATCATCATACATGGTGTGCAGGGTATACACCACGGGCTTTTTCAGCTTGCGGGCCGCAAACTGGCCAAACAGCCCCATGGAAAATTCCGTGTGGATATGCAGGATATCCGGCCCAAACTCTTTCAGCACATGCAGGCGCTTCAGGTTCAGCGGGTTGGCAATGCCATAGCCGTAAATCCGCTTCAGCGGAATGGCCGGGCAATACAGCACACCGCCCTTTACATAGTGTTTGTCACATTTCGGGTCCAGCGTGACAATCAGCACCTCGTGCCCGTGCGCTTCTAAAACCTGGCGCAGAGTCTCGATATGGGTGACAACGCCGCTGATATAAGGAAAGTAATATTCTGCAAAGATAGCAATCTTCATGGCAGGGTCCTCCTACATTTGATGTTGCCAGGGCCGCATAAAATTAGTATACCAGTTATTTTCCAGAAAGAAAAGGGCAGGGATGCGAAAAACGAAATTGATATCTTTTCGATGTTATACTATAATAGAATGGATGTAAAATGCCCTGGCGGCACAGGCCATTAACCATACAACGAGGAAGGAGCTGCTTGCATGACACAGTTCAGCGTTTCCCTTGATAAAATTGCCCAGCAGCTGAAGCTGGAAGTGGTATATACGCCCAAAGAGCTGAAAGATATTCCCATTTATACGGCGGATGTGAACCGCCCCGGCCTTCTGTTGACGGGCTATGACGAATATTTCGACCCAACGCGCATTCAAATATACGGCAATGCAGAGATGGGTTACCTCAGCACATTGCCGGAGGCCGAGCGGCGCAGCCGCATGCATACGTTGTTTGCCACAAAGCCGCCCGCCCTGGTGGTGACGCGCAGCCTGGCGGTGTTCAGTGAAATTATGGAGTTTGCCTCGCAGTACGGCGTGCCGGTGCTGCGCACGGCAGAGAGCACGTCCGGCTTTATGAGCGCGCTGATCAGCATGCTGAACATCGAGCTGGCCCAGCGCATTACACGGCACGGCGTGCTGGTGGAAGTGTATGGCGAAGGCATTCTGATTTTGGGCGAGAGCGGCGTGGGCAAAAGCGAAACTGCAGTAGAGCTTGTGAAGCGTGGCCACCGCCTGATTGCCGATGACGCAGTGGAACTGCGGCGTGTGTCAAACCGCTCCATTCTTGGCACTGCGCCGGAAAATATCCGCCATTTTATCGAGCTGCGCGGCGTGGGCATCATCAATGTGGCGCGGGTGTTCGGCATTGGCGCTGTAAAAATGAGCCAGGAAGTAGACCTTGTGGTGGAACTGGAGCCATGGGATAAGAAAAAAAGCTACAACCGCACGGGCCTGGAATCGGAGACAATCGACATTCTTGGCGTTGCCGTGCCCTCCACGGTGATCCCCGTAATGCCTGGCCGCAACCTTGCCGTCATTTTAGAGGCAGCGGCCATCAACAACCGCCAGAAGAAAATGGGCTATAACGCTGCGCGGGAACTGTTTGAAAAGCTTGGCCTGGAAAACGATATTGAGGCGCCGCTGTAAAAGGCGGCACCTGCATGGCAAAAAAAGAACAGGATGGACAGATTCAACATATGGAAATCATTGCAGACCTTCACACGCACACACTGGCATCGACACACGCTTTCAACACGGTGACGGAAATGGCCCGTGCCGCCTATGAAATGGGACACAAGGCCATTGCCATTACCGACCACGGCCCCCAAATGCCCGACAGCCCGCATATCTGGCATTTTTACAACCTGATGCGCCTGCCGCAGAAAATAGAAGGAGTATTTCTTCTGCGCGGGATGGAGGCCGATGTGCTCAACATTCGCGGCGAGCTGGATTTTTCGCAGGCAGAGTTTGAGCGGCTGCAGCCGGATTGGGTTATCGCTTCCATCCATTCCGATACACTGCAACCGGGGGAATATACGCAAGAAGATTTCAACCAGCTTTGGCTGAACATTGCACAAAACCCGTATGTGGATATGATTGGCCACTCGGAGTCAAAGCGCTACCGCTATGATTATGACGCCCTGGCACCCGTTTTTGCCAGGAATCATAAAGTGGTGGAACTGAACGCAAATTCCGTCAATGTGCGCCCGGGCGGCGAAGCAAACATGAAGGAGCTGGCCCTTGCCTGCAAGCGGGCTGGGACCAAGGTGGCCGTGAATTCCGACGGGCATTCTATCTACCATTTGGGCAGGGTAGAGCATATCCTGAATCTTCTGCGTGAGATTGATTTCCCGCAGGAACTTGTGGTGAACGCCAGCATGGAGACACTGGTGCAGGTTCTGCACGAACATAAAAAACCGGTTGCGGCTGTGATGGAGGTTTGACTTATGAAAAAAACATACAGAATTGGCGTGGACCTTGGCGGCACCAACATAGCCACAGGGCTGGTGGATGAGAATAACAAAGTGGTGGATAAAATTTCCTGCAAAACAGGCCTGCCGCGCCCGGCGCACGATTTAGAGCAGGCCATTGCGCAGCAATGCCGCAGCCTTGCGCAGAAAAACAACCTTTCACTGGAACAGAACATCGAGTGGGTGGGCATTGGCACGCCCGGCAGCGTAGATTCCTCTACAGGCTATGTGGAGTTTAACGCCAATTTTGGGTATCATCAGTGGGAATTGAAAAAGGATATGGAGGCCCTTTTGCCCTGCCCGGTGTTTATTGAGAATGACGCGAATGCAGCGGCGTACGGCGAGTACATCGCCGGCGGCGCTAAGGGCGCCAAAAGCGCCGTGGTTATCACGCTTGGCACGGGCATCGGCAGCGGCATTATCATAGAAGGAAAAATCTTTTCCGGCTATAACTACGCAGGGGCAGAGCTTGGCCATACTGTGATTGTAAAGGGCGGGCGCCCGTGCATGTGCGGCCGCCGCGGCTGCTGGGAAAAATATGCCAGCGCCCGCGCCCTCAGCGAGGACACCTGCAAAGCCATGCAGCAGAACAAAGACAACATTATGTGGAGCTATGTGGAGGGCGACCTTTCCCGCGTGAATGCAAAAACCGCGTTCGACGCCATGCGCGCAGGGGATATTCTGGCAAAAGAAGTGGTTGATACGTTTTTGGAATATGTGGCCTGCGGCATTGTAAATGTCATCAACATTTTCCAGCCGGAAATTTTGTGCATCGGCGGCGGCATTTCCAAAGAGGGAGACACGCTTCTCAAGCCTCTGCAGGCACTTGTGGATGAAGAGGATTTTGCCCGCACGAATGCAGTGCGCACCAAAATTGTCACGGCAAAACTGTTCAATGACGCGGGCATTGTGGGCGCGGCCTGCCTTGGCCGGCAGCAGGCACTGTGAAGAAAAGGTGGAGAACGCTTTGACAGTATTTGATGAGATTATGGCGCGCTTTGGGCAGCTGTCGGTGCCTGCAAGGGCAAACGAGCCCATGAGCGCGCACACAACATTCCGCATTGGCGGCCCCGCCCGGGTGTTCTGCACGCCCAATTCGCAAGCGCAGCTTGCGCAGGCCATAGCCGCCTGCCACGAGCTGGGCCTGCGGTATTATCTGCTGGGGCGCGGCTCAAACGTGCTGTTTGCCGATGAAGGATATGAGGGCGTTGTGATTCAGGTGGGCTCTAAGCTGGGCGAGATCCAGGTGGACGGCCCGCGTGTGACGGCTGGGGCCGGGGCCCTGCTGGCGCATGTGTGCCTGGCGGCGGCCGAGGCCGGGCTGGCCGGGCTGGAATTTGCCTATGGCATCCCCGGCTGCGTGGGCGGCGGTGTGTATATGAACGCTGGCGCCTACGGCGGCGAGATGAAGGACGTGCTGGAGAGCGCAACATTTTTTGACGAACAGCTGCGCGAGGTGACGCTTTCTGCCAGTGACCTTCACCTGGGTTACCGCACGTCTGCCTTTGAATTGATGCCATGGTGCATTTTGCGCGCCTCTTTCCTTTTAACGCCGGGCGATTCAGAGGAGATTCGGGCGCGCATGCGCGATTTTGCCCAGCGCCGGGTAGATAAGCAGCCGTTGGATATGCCCAGTGCCGGCAGCACCTTCAAACGCCCCAAAGGGGCGTACGCGGGTGCGCTAATTGACAAATGCGGCCTGCGCGGCTATGCGGTGGGCGGGGCGGCCATCAGCGAAAAGCACTGCGGCTTTGTGGTGAACAAGGGCGGCGCCACCTGTGCGGATGTGATTTGCCTGACAGATACGGTGGCAAAAATTGTGAAGGAGCAGACGGGTTACACCCTGGAAAGAGAGATTCGGGTGGTGCGCTGAAAGGGCAGGATGAAAGCGGTATGAGAGAATTGCTGATTGTGACGGGGCTTTCCGGGGCGGGAAAGTCGCTGGCCATGCATGCACTGGAGGACATTGGCTATTATTGCATCGATAATATCCCCGCCAACCTGCTGGTGCGCCTGTTAGAGTTTGCCGGGCACAGCGAACAGCCGCTGGAACGCGCCGCCATTGTGCTGGATGTGCGCGGTGCGCGCTCGGCACAGGAGTTTTCCCAGGCGCTGGGGCAGCTGCGGGAAAAGGGGATTATCTACCGCCTTTTATTCCTGGATGCCGGCGATGAAGTGCTGGAGCGCCGCTATAAAGAGACGCGCCGCCGCCACCCGCTGTGCCTGGAGGAAGATATCTCCACTTCGCAGGCCATTCAGAAAGAGCGCGCTATTCTGGAGCCCGTGTTTGAGGCGGCAGATTACCATATTGACACTTCGCTTTTATCCACTGCCCAGCTGAAAGACAGGGTGGTGTCGCTGTTTGCAAGCTGCACCCGCGATGCCATGGCCCTAACGGTGATGTCGTTCGGCTTTAAATACGGCACTCCGAAAGAGGCCGACATTGTGCTGGATGTGCGCTGCCTGCCCAACCCGTTTTATGTGCCCGAGCTGAAAGCGAAAACAGGCTGTGACCAGGAAGTGGCCGGTTATGTCATGTCTTTTCCGGAGGCACAGCAGCTGCTGCGCCGCATCACAGAGCTTTTGGAATTTTCTTTGCCGCTTTATATAAAAGAGGGGAAAAGCCAGCTTACGGTTGCCTTTGGCTGCACAGGCGGCAAGCACCGTTCTATTACATTTGCCCGGCTTGTGGCCGAGCACCTGTGCACCTTGGGGTATCACCCCAGCGTGCAGCACCGGGATATCCGGCGCATTTGAACGCAAAAGCCCATTGAGAGGAGGCTGCGCCATGAGCTTTTCCAAGCAGGTGAAGCGCGAGATTATTGCGGCGGAATTGCCGCAGAAATGCTGCGCCCGGGCTGCGGCATACGCCGCGGCCTGTTTTTCCGCCTCGTATGGGCAGGACGGGCTTTGCATTACCACCGAGCTGAGCGCTGTGGCGCAATATTTAAAAAAGGTATTTGCCCGCGCGGGCGTGCAGGGGCGTGTGTACGCCAAAGGGTCGGAACAGAGCAGAATGTATGAATTCACTGTGGCCGAGCCCCAGCAGGTGAAGCGCATGCTGGAAATTTTCCATTATGATGCCAATACACCCTGCCTGCGGCTGAAAAAGGAATTGTTCTGCTGCGAAAAATGTGTCAGTGCCTTTGCGGCCAGCGCCTTTTTGTGCGGCGGCACCATTACAGACCCGCAAAAAGAATATAATCTGGAATTTTTATCGGCGCGCCACACCATGCTGGCAGATTTTTCTGCCCTGCTTACGGGGCGCGGCTTTGTGCCGCGCACAATTTTGCGCAAAGGTTCTGGCGTGCTGTATTTTAAAGCCAGCGAGCAAATTGAAGACATGCTCACCTTCATGGGGGCGCAGAACGCGGCGCTGGAAATTATGAACCTGAAAGTGTATAAAGATTTTCGAAACAAGGCCAACCGCCTGACCAACTGCGAGACAGCCAACATTGGCAAAACGGCCAGCGCCAGCGCACAGACGCTGTATGCAATTCAGCTTCTGCGCCGGCATGGCGCGCTGGCCGCACTGCCAGAGGCGCTGCAGCAGGCGGCGGCCATTCGGGAGGAATACCCCACCGAGCCGCTGAAAGAGCTTGCGGCGCATTTTCCGTACCCTATCAGCAAATCCGGCCTTTCGCACCGCATGAAAAAGCTGGAGGCGCTGGCAGCCGAACTGGAGGAGGCAAGCCATGGCAACTGAACACAGGCAGTTTACCCATTTGCATCTTCACACAGAATACAGCCTTTTAGACGGCGCGTGCCGCATCGAGCCGCTGATGGAACGGGTGAAAGAGCTGGGCCAGACGGCCGTAGCCATCACAGACCACGGCGTGATGTACGGCTGCGTCGATTTTTATAAAGCCGCCAAAAAGGCGGGCATTAAGCCCATCATTGGCTGCGAAGTGTATGTGGCCTCGCGCACGCGTTTCGACAAGGTGAACCGCATTGACGGCTCTTACCACCTTGTGCTTTTGTGCAAAAACGAGACGGGCTATAAAAACCTCATCAAACTGGTGTCTGCCGGGTTTATCGACGGTTTCTACAACAAGCCCCGCATTGACCATGCCCTGCTGGAGGAACATCACGAGGGGCTTATCTGCCTTTCTGCCTGCCTTGCGGGCGAAATTCCGCAGGCGCTGCTGGCGGGCGACTACGAAAAGGCAAAGGCCACTGCCCAATATTACGAAGATTTATTTGGCAAGGGCAATTATTATATTGAAATACAAGACCACCGCCTGCCGGAACAACGCCGGGTGCTGCCCATGCTGGTGCAGCTTTCACAGGAGACAGGCATCCCCCTGGTTGCCACAAACGACGCCCACTACCTGCGCAAAGAAGATTCGCGCATGCAGCATATCCTCATCTGCATCCAGACGAACAAAACGGTAAACGACGACGATGTGCTGGAATTTGGCACCGATGAGTTCTATGTAAAAAGCACGGACGAGATGTATGCGCTGTTCTCGGCATGGCCGGAGGCATGCGAAAACACCAACCGAATTGCCGGGCAGTGCAATTTCGATTTTGAATTTGGCGTGACAAAACTGCCCTATTTCAAGGCGCCGGATGGGGAGGACAACCGCAGCTATTTTATTCGCCTGTGCAAAGAGGGCCTGCACCGCCGCTATGGCCAGGAAGTGCCGGACGAGGTGCGCCAGCGGCTGGATTATGAAATAGGCGTTATTGACCGCATGGGGTATATCAACTATTACCTCATTGTATACGATTTCATCAACTATGCGCGGCAGCGGGGCATTCCGGTGGGGCCAGGCCGCGGCTCTGGCGCGGGAAGCCTTGCTGCATACTGCATTGGCATCACAGATATTGACCCCATTCGTTACCAGCTGCTGTTCGAGCGCTTTTTGAACCCCGAACGCGTCTCTATGCCGGATTTTGATGTGGATTTCTGTTACGAGCGGCGCGGTGAAGTGATTGATTACGTCATTCATAAATACGGGGCAGACCATGTGGCACAGATTGTCACATTTGGCACCATGGCAGCGCGCGCTGTAATTCGCGACGTGGGCCGCGTGCTGGACATGCCCTATCAGCAGGTGGACGCCGTGGCAAAGCTGGTGCCCATGGAGCTGAAAATGACGCTGCAGAAAGCGCTGAAGGCCTCGAAAGAGCTTGCCCGCCAGTATGAGCAGGACCCCTCTGTGCACGAAATGATTGATATGGCCCTGAAACTGGAGGGCATGCCGCGGCACGCCTCCACGCATGCGGCCGGCGTGGTGATTACGCGCGAAGCTGCCGATGAATATGTGCCGCTCTCTACCAATGACGGAAACATCGTCACTCAGTTTCCCATGACGACCATTGAAGAGCTTGGCCTTTTGAAGATGGATTTCCTGGGGCTGCGCACGCTGACGGTGATTCACGATGCCGAACAGATGGTGCGAAAAACAGAGCCGGGCTTTTCCGTTGCCGGCATTTCCTACGAGGATGCGGCGGTGTTCGAAATGCTGAACGCGGGCGAGACAGAGGGCGTGTTCCAGATGGAATCTGGCGGCATGACGCAAACGGCCGTGAACCTGCAGTTGGAAAGCCTGGAGGATATCATCGCCATTATTTCCCTGTACCGTCCCGGCCCAATGGACTCCATTCCAACCTACATTGCCAACCGCCACAACCCGCAGAACATCCGCTATAAAACGCCTCAGCTGGCGCATATTTTGGACGTGACAAACGGCTGCATTGTGTATCAGGAACAGGTGATGCAGATTTGCCGCGAGTTGGCGGGCTTTTCCTATGGCCAGGCAGACCTTGTGCGCCGCGCCATGTCGAAGAAAAAGCAGGCGGTGATGGACGCCGAGCGCAGGCACTTTGTATATGGCAGCACAGAGCCGGGCCGTGAATGCCCGGGCTGTGTGAACAACGGCATCTCTGCCGAAGTGGCGAACAGCATCTATGATGAGATGTCCAGCTTTGCCTCTTATGCCTTTAACAAGTCACATGCAGCCTGCTATGCGGTGGTGGCTTATCAGACAGCTTATCTGAAATGTCATTACCCGTGCCAATTTATGGCCGCACTGCTCACCAGCGTGCTGGATAACACCAACAAGGTCATCCAGTACACGGCCGAGTGCTCCCGGCTAGGCATCCGCCTGCTTGCGCCGGACATCAATGAAAGCGACGTGGGCTTCACCGTGCAGGGCGGCGACATCCGCTTTGGCCTGCTTGCGCTGAAAAACGTAGGGCGGAACCTGATTGAAGCCGTGGTGCGCGCCAGAACGCTGAACGGGCCATATCAGGGCCTGTATGATTTTTGCAAGCGCATGCACGGAACAGAAATCAACCGCCGCGCGGTGGAAAGCCTTGTGAAAGCAGGCGCATTCGACAGCTTTGCGCCAAGCCGGCGCGCCAGCCTGGAGGCGCTGGAGGGCATTTTGAAAAGCGTAGAGAATGACGCAAGGCGAAACCTGGACGGGCAGATGGACCTGTTTGGCGCCTTTTCCGGCGCCGAAACGCAGAGGCAAAGCTACACCATTCCGGAAAAGGAAGAATACCCGGTAGATTCCCTTTTGCAAATGGAAAAGGAGGTAAGCGGGCTTTATCTTTCCGGCCACCCGCTGGATCAGTACCGCGAAGAAATTGAACACCTGGCGTCTCATAAGGTGAGCCAGCTTACCGGCGAAGATGCGCGGCGGCACGACGGCGAGCAGGTGGTTATTGTGTGCAGCATTGTGCGCATTAAAACCATCAACACCCGTTCCGGCGGCATGATGGCCTTTCTTACGGTGGAAGACCTCACCGGCACCATGGAAGTTCTGGTGTTTCCCAAAACGCTTCAGGCCTGTGCCGTCAGTGTGCGGGAAAATGCGGCGGTTGTCATTCGCGGGCGCGTGTCTTACAAAGAGGACGAGGCCAGCAAGTTGTTGGCCGACCATATTTCGCTTGTGGATGAATATGGGAAAGACGGGCGCCGGAAGGTAGATATAAGCAACAAAAATACAAAAGATGGCCTTTGGCTGAAACTTCCGTCCATGAGCGGCGATACCTTCAGCGAAGTGGAAAACCTTTTGGAAATATTCGAGGGCGATTTCCCTGTGTATATGCATTTCGAAGATACCGGAAAGACTGTTCTGGCGCCGAGGCGCATGTGGTGCGTAAAGCACGAACTTCTGCTTGAGGAACTGGGGCGCATCCTTGGCGGGAAAAACGTGAAGGTTCGCTAATTATTTCACAAAAAGCAGTTGAATTTCATGCAACAAATGTTTATAATTGGTTACGAACAGGAAAGGAAAGGGGAAGTAACTGGAATGAACAACGATATCAAAACCATCGGTGTGCTGACAAGCGGCGGCGATGCCCCTGGCATGAATGCTGCCATCCGTGCAGTGGTGCGTGCGGCCATCACGCGCGGCTACAAGGTGAAGGGCGTGCGCCATGGGTACAACGGCCTGCTGACGAACGACATCATTGACATGAATGTGCGCAGCGTTTCCGAAATCATCCACCGCGGCGGCACCATTCTGTATACGGCCCGCTGCCTGGAATTCAAAACACTGGAAGGCCAGCAAAGGGCTGCCCAGGCCTGCCGCGACGCGGGCATTGACGCGCTTGTTGTCATTGGCGGCGACGGTTCGTTCCGCGGCTGCAAGGACATGGCAGCGCAGGGCATCCCCTGCATTGGCATTCCGGGCACCATTGATAACGACATTGCCTGCAGCGATTACACCATTGGCTATGACACCGCCATGAACACGGCTGTGGAAATGATCGATAAGCTGCGTGACACCACACAAAGCCATGACCGCTGCAGCGTGGTGGAGGTAATGGGCCGCAACGCGGGTTACATTGCGCTGAACACGGGTATTGCCTGCGGCGCCCTGGTGACGCTCATTCCCGAGGTGCCCTACGATTTGGAGCGCGATGTGATTTCGCGCATGAAAGCCACGCAGAAAACCGGCAAACGCCACTTCATCATTATTGTGGCAGAGGGCGTGGGCCGTGCCCATGATATTGCCAACGAAATTCAAAGCCGCACCGGCATCGATTCCCGCGCCACAGTGCTTGGCCATGTGCAGCGCGGCGGCAGCCCCTCCCTGCGGGACCGCGTTACCGCCAGCCGCATGGGGTATCACGCGGTGGAACTGCTGAGCAAAGGCATTTATAACCGCGTGGTAGCCACAAAGGCAGAGTCTATTGTCGATTACGACATCGCTGTGGCCCTTTCGATGTATAAGACGATTGATACTTCTCTTCTGGATATTGCGGGTGCAATTTCCATTTAAGCATCTTCAGAAGGAAATCAGTTTTTAAAGCCCCGGCTGCCGGCAGCCGGGGCTTTGTGTATGAGTAAAGCTGTGTTTTGCCCTGTTCAGAACCGCCTTTCGCTGCATATATTGAAAAGAAAGGCGGTGGTGGCGCAATGCGGCGTGCCGGGCCCAAAAGGCGAAAAATAAAATACCGCTGGAAGCTGGCCGGCCTGCTGCTTGCGGTTGCTGCACTGTTTGCGGCGGTAGATTCTCAGCTGCGGCCCGTGGTGGAGACCATGGCGCAATATCAGTGCCGCGTGGTATCTGTAATTGCCATCAACGAGGCAGTGATGGATGAACTGGAAAAAATGGGCGACGCGCCTCAGCGGCTTGTGCGCCTGGAAAAAAACGCCGATGGCACGGTGAGCAATGTGGAACTGGATTCTGTGGAAATGAACCGCATGAAGGCCAGGCTGACCGAGGCGGTTTCCAACCGGCTGATGAGCCTTGAAAACCAGGATGTGGCCATTCCGCTTGGCACGCTGCTGGGCTGGCAGCTTCTGGCGGGGCGCGGGCCGGAGGTTCACCTGCAAATTGTGCCGGCCAGCTTTGTGGAAAGCAATGTGGTGGACACGCTGGAAACAGCAGGCATCAACCAGACGCAGCACAGGGTGTGCATCCGCTTTACCGTAGAGATGAGCGCAATTTTGCCGGGGTATTCCACCAGTGTGGACGTGACGGATGAAGTGTGTGTGGCGCAAACGCTGATTGTGGGCCAGGTGCCGGAATTTTATGCGCAGAACGGCTGAGGATATAGGCATGTGCAGCCCGGGTATGCTATAATATAAGATACCGGCGGCGCATGCGGCCGCGGTGCAGGAAATTGGAAGGAAAGCGGAGTGAAACGTTTGGAACTGCGCAGGGAATATGAAGAATTAAAAGAAAAAATTGATTATCACAGCCATTTGTATTACGACCTCGACGCGCCGGAGCTGGATGATTTCGAATTTGACGCCCTTACAAGGCGGCTGAAAGAGATAGAGGCCCAGCACCCGGAATTCGTCACCGAGGCGTCTTTCACGCAGCATGTGGGGGGCACGGCCTCCGGCCGGTTTGAAAAAGTGGAGCATGCGGTGAAGATGGAAAGCCTTCAGGATGTGTTTTCTTTGGATGAAGTGCGCGAATTTGACCGGCGTGTGCGCGATGAAGGCATACGGCCGCAGTATGTGGTAGAGGCCAAAATCGATGGCCTGTCCATCAGCCTGGAATATGAAAATGGCGTGTTTGTGCGCGGCTCTACGCGAGGGGACGGCCTTGTGGGGGAAGATGTCACCCGAAACCTGGCCACCATTCATGATATTCCCAAAACGCTGCCCGATGCGCCGGAATTTCTGGAGGTGCGCGGGGAGGTATATATGCCCCGCGACGCGTTTGTGCGCCTGTGTGAAGAACAGGAAGTGCTGGGCCAAAAGCCCTTTAAAAACCCGCGCAATGCTGCAGCCGGCTCTCTTCGCCAGAAAGACAGCAGCATCACCGCAGGGCGCGGCCTTTCGGTTTTTGTGTTTAACCTGCAGCAGCTTCGCGGCAAAACCATCACCAGCCACAAAGACAGCCTCGATTATATCGCTTCGCTCGGGTTTCCCGTCTCCCCGCGCTACCGGCGCTTTGACAACATTGAGGATGTTATTCGGGAAATTGAAGACATTGGCAGCGTGCGCGGCACATTGCCCTATGATATCGACGGGGCCGTGGTGAAGGTGGACGATTTCGCCCAGCGCCAGGCTTTGGGGTCTACGGCCAAATTTCCGCGCTGGGCTGTGGCGTTCAAATATCCGCCGGAAGAAAAAGAGAGCGTTCTGTTGAATGTAGACGTCTCTGTGGGGCGCACGGGTGTGCTGACACCCACAGCGGTGTTCGAGCCCATTCTGCTGGCTGGCACCACAGTGTCGCGCGCTATCCTGCACAATGAAGATTTCATCCGCCAGCTTGGCGTGGGGCTTGGGGACACCATTCGTGTGCGCAAGGCGGGTGATATTATTCCAGAGGTGGTAAGCGTTACAAAACATGCCGAGGGCGGGCATGTGTTTGAAATGCCGGAAACCTGCCCCTCGTGCGGCGCGCCGGTAACGCGCCTGGAGGGAGAGGCTGCGCTTCGGTGCACCAACCCGGAGTGCCCGGCCCAGGCCCTGCGAAATCTGATTCATTTTGCCTCACGCGGTGCCATGGATATTGACGGCATGGGCCCGGCTGTGGTTCGTCAGCTGGTGGAAAAAGGCCTTGTGCACAATGCGGCCGACGTATATTCTTTAGAGAAAAGCCAGCTTTTGACCCTGGATAAGTTCAAGCAAAAAGCGGCAAACAACCTGCTGAACGCCATTGAAGCGTCCAAGACGGCCAACCTGGACAGGCTTATCTTCGGGCTGGGCATCCGTAACATCGGCGCCAAGGCGGCCCTTAGCCTTGCCGAGCGCTTCCGCACCATGGAGGCGCTGCAAACGGCCGGGGAGGAAGAAATCAGCAGCATCGAGGGCTTTGGCGGCGTCATGGCGGAAAGCCTGCTGGATTTCTTTGCAAAAGAAGGGACGAAAGACCTGATTGAGCGCCTGCGCCAGGCAGGCGTGAACATGACATTCCGCGGGGAGGAAAAGACAGACCTGCTTCGCGGCAAAATTTTTGTCGTCACCGGCACGCTGCCCACACTGTCACGCACCGAGGCGGAAGCGCTCATCACCAAAAACGGCGGCAAGGCATCGTCCTCGGTATCGAAAAAAACAAGCTATGTGCTGGCGGGCGAGGCCGCGGGCTCTAAGCTGACAAAAGCGCAGGAACTGGGCACGCCCATTTTAAATGAAGCGGAGTTTCTGCATATGTTGGGGGAAGGGGGCGCGCAGCCTGAAGAACGGGCATGACGGGCTGGAGCTTCGGCCAGCATCGGCACAGGACGCGGCGCTTTTGTGCCGCTGGTGGAACGACGGCAGCATCATGGCGCATGCCGGCTTCCCGCAGGGGCTTGGCACCACTGCCCGGGAAGTAGCCGCGCAGCTGCAAGCGGACGCTTCTTCCCACAGGCTGCTTTTGTTAGAGCAGGGCTGCCCTGTCGGCGAGGCCGTGTGGCGTACGGCCGGGGAACCGGGCACGGCAGAAATTGGCATTAAGCTGTGCGTGCCGTCTGCGCGCGGCCGTGGCCTTGGAACACAGTATCTGCACAGGCTGCTGCGCTATTTGTTCGGCCCGGCCGGCTTTCGCCTCGTCACATTGACCACAGCGGCGGAAAACCGGCGCGCAAGGCATGTGTACGAGAAACTGGGGTTTGTGCAAACGGCGGCGTTTTCATTTCAAACAAAGCAGATGCCGCAGGCGTGCGAAGCGCTGGAATACCGGCTGAAAAAAGAAACATATGCCGCTTTATGGGGACAGGCGTTCTAACGCCTGTCCCTTTTTCATACCCATGAACAAATGCCAAAAGGGGGCGGCTTTCATGGATGCATTTTACGAGACGGCAAAACAGCTTTCGCCGCCGGTGGCGGCCGCACTGGCGGCGCTGGAGCCGGGCGTGGCCACCGCAGTGACGGAAATACGCCTGCGCTGCCAGCAGCCGGTGGCGCTTCAGACAAGGAAAGGCACCCTGTACCTTACCAAAAGCGGCCATGTAAGAATGTGCCCCGCCTCCGATTCTTTCATCACTTCCTTTGCCGAGATACAGGATTGTTTTTATGCCGTGTGCGGCTATTCCGTTCACAGCGTGCAGCATGCGCTGACAAACGGCTATGTTCCGCTGGCTGGCGGGCACCGCGCGGGGGTGTGCGGCACAGCCGTGCTGAACAGCGAGGGAGAAATTATCAACGTACGGCGCATCACGTCGCTGAATATCCGTGTAGCGCGCGAAGTGCGCGACGCCTGCCCCAAAGAGGTGGCCGCCCTTTTGCATGATGATGCCACCGGCGGGCTGCTGTTTGCGGGGCCGCCTGCGTGCGGCAAAACCACCCTGCTGCGCGGCGCGGCCAGAGTGCTGGGCAATGCCGGCAAACTGGTGGCCATTGTGGACGAGCGCATGGAACTGTGTCCCACCTGTGCGGGCGGGTTTGTCACACCGCCGGCGCTGGGGTGTGACGTGCTTTCCGGTTACCCAAAGGCGGCAGGCATGCAGCAGGCTTTGCGCACCTTGGCCCCAGAGACCATTATTTGCGACGAGGTGGGCGGCATGGAGGATGCGCGCGCTGTGCTGGCGGCGGCCAATGCGGGCGTGCGCATTGTGGCCAGCCTGCATGCCCAGGCGCCGCGCCTTCTGTGGGGCAGGCCACAAAGCCGGGTGCTGCTGGAGACGGGCGCTTTTCAATATGTGGTGTTTCTGGAAAGCGCCCGCATGCCCGGCGCGGTAAAAGGTGTTTATGATGTGGCCTCTCTTCGCTAAGCTGCTGGGCGCAGTGTGCGTAACGCTGTGCGGCGCTGCCTGGGGCCTGGGCCGGGCCAAAAGCATCCTGATGCAGGTTCGGCTGTTGGAAGAGATGCTTCGCTTTCTGCAGTGCGTAGAAAGCGAACTGGAGTTCCGCGCACAAGAGACACCGCTTTTGCTGCACAGCGCCCAAAAAAAGGCACGGCTTCGCACCCTTCCGCTTTCTCTGGAAGGGCTTCCGGCAGGGCCGGGCTTTCCCGGGCAGCTGGCGCAGCGCTTGGAGGCGCTGCGCGCGGACGCTGGGATGCATCCCGTTCCCAGTGCCGCGCTGGATCCCTTTTGCGCTGCGCTGGGCCGTCTTGGTACGGTGGCCGCTGGGGAGGAATACCGTGAACTTCGCTATGCACAGGCCCAGCTTCAGCGCCTTTTGGAGGAAAGCAGAAAGGACGCCCAAAACAGACAGAAGCTGTTTATTGTGCTGGGCGCCGGGGTGGGGGCCTGTGTGGCGCTGCTGCTTTTATAAAAACACCGCGCAGGCCATGGCATCGCCCTGGGCCGGCAGACACCAGGAAGAAGAAAGGAACCTTGCCCTCATGAACATTGATTTTGTGTTCAAAATAGCCGCCATCGGCATCATTGTGGCGGTGCTCAACCAGCTTCTCATCCGCTCCGGCAGGGAAGAGCAGGCCATGATGACGACGCTGGCCGGGCTGATTGTGGTGTTGATGATGATTATCAGCCAGATCAGCGTGCTATTTGAAACCATCAAAAACCTGTTTGCACTGTGACATGAAATATGGAAGTTGGAACATTGCTGGTCTTTGCCATATGCGCCTGTGTGGTGGCGGGTGTTCTTCGGCAGTACAGCCCCGGGTTTGCCATTGTGTTCTCGCTTGGCTGCGCGTGCCTTTTGCTTTTGCGGGGCCTGGCGCTGGCACAGCCGGTGTTCGATTTTTTAAATCAGCTGAACAGCCAGCTGAACGGCGATGCACTGGCATGCGTGTGGAAGGCTGCCGGAATTCTCGTTTTGACACAGGCTGTGCAGGACGTATGCCGGGAGGCGGGCCATGCGGCACTGGCGGGAAGAGTAGAAATGCTGGGGCGCCTGGCCGCGCTGGCGGCGGCGCTGCCGCTTGTACGCCAGTTTGCCGCCCTGGCCGCCGGGCTGCTGGGCTGAAGCGCCGCTTTTGTAAGTTACTTGCCTGCCTGGGCCTGCTTGCCTGCCTGCTGGCGGTGCCAGCGCTGGCAGAGGAGGGGGAAAGCGCAGTGCCGGAAGGGGAAATTCCCGCCCAGTGGCAGCAGGTTATGGAAGAGGCACCCATGACGCAGGAGGAGTTTCAAAGCCAGACGGCACAGGGCTGGTTGGCCCTGGCGGGCGAGGCCCTGCAAGACGCTGCACAGGCACCGCTGCGCCTGTTTTTAAAGCTGTGCGGCATTCTTTTGCTGCTGGCGGCAGCCAAGACGCTGTGCACGGAAAATGAACGGCAGTTCGAATGGCTGGCGGCGCTTTGCGTGTTTGCGCTTTGCAGCCAGGATTTTACCGCACTGATTGCCCAAATGGAAACCGCGTTGTCAGAGTGCAAAGCCTATCTTGTTTCGTTTGTGCCGGTTTTTGCCTCTGTGCTGGCAAGTTGTGGCCAGGCCGGCAGTGCCGCCATTTACAGCGGGCTGTTTTTCACGGCAGCGCTGCTGGTGTGTGATGTGTTGTGCAATGTGGGCCTGCCTGCTGTGCGCATTTTTCTTGCGTTTCACGCCACCGGCTGTGTGGGCGGCGGGGTAGATCTCTCCGGCCTTGCCTCGTCGCTGTGCCGGGCTTTCAAATGGGTGCTGGGGCTTTGTGCCACTTTGTTTGGCGCGCTGATCAGCCTGCAGGGAGTGTTTGCACAAAGCGCCGACACCCTGGCCCTGAAAACAGGGAAATTTATTTTGGGCTCCAGCATCCCGGTGGTGGGCAAGGCCGTTTCGGACGCCATGGGAAGCGTTCTGGCCGGGCTGAAAATGCTGAAAGGCGGTGTGGGGTTCGCGGCCGTGGCCGTGGTGGCTGCCGCTTTTCTACCAATGATGCTGCACTGTGTGGCATACCAATTCTTTTTTGTAGCTTTGCAGAGCGTGGCGGGCGCCTTAGAGCTGCACCGCACAGAAAAACTGCTGGGCGGGCTGGGCCAGTGCGCCGGGCTTCTGCTGGCCATGGCGTTCTTTTTCTGCTTTGTGGTGGTAAGCGCCACCATGGTGATGATCCTGCTTGGGAATGGGGGGTGACGGGCCCTTGGAACTGCTTCAGAACTGGGCGCTGGGTGTGTGCCTGGCCTGCCTGGCGGCAGGGGTGCTGCAGCAGTTTTTTGCATCGCGCAGCGGTGTCATAAAACTGGTGCTCACCTTATATATTTTAGTAACCGCTTTGGGCACAGCCGGTTTGGCAGAGGATGGGCTGGACGGCATTACGGACGCATTCGAAGCCCGGCCCGGCCAAAGCCAGCCGGCGGTGGACGTGCAAAGCCTTACGCTGGCACAGGCGCAGGCCGCCCTGGAGCAGACGCTTTTTCAAAGCCTGGCCGAGGGCGGTGTTGCAGCACAAGATGTTTCCGTGCAGCTTGCCGCATCCGGGGCAGGCGAGGTAACAGTGGAACAGGTGACGGCCGTTGTGCTGAATGAGGCATCGGGCCCGGCTGCGAAAGCGCTGATTCAGGCAGTGCTTGGGCAGCAGGTAAGTGTGACGTCCGTTACGCCGGGCCGGGAAGGTGACGGGACATGAAGCAGCAAGGTGAATATAAAGCACCGCCCTGGCTGGCCGCATTTTTCAAAAGCAAATATGCGCTGTTTGCCTTGGGGCTGGCTGGCATTCTGCTCATTTTCTTTTCCGAGCTTCCATCTGCGTCCCGCACTCAGGCGCAAAAGGCCACTGGGGCAGGCACCGCGCAGAGCGCTGAATATATACAGGAAATGGAAGAAAAGCTTACCAGCATCCTGCAGCAGGTGCAGGGCGCCGGGCAGGTACATGTCATGGTCACGCTAGAGGCCACGGGCCAATCTGTATATGCGCAGGACGAAGAGCTGAGTTCTTCCACCGGGCAGGACGGCCAGCGCCAAAGCAGCACCCGCACCGAGCATGTCATCCTCGATTCCGGCACAGGGAAAGCGCCGCTTCTGGAACAGGCCTACGAGCCGGAGGTGCGCGGCGTTGCAGTGGTGTGTGAAGGGGGCGATGATATCCTTGTGATAGGGCGAATTACAGAGCTGGTTTCTGTGGTGCTTGGAATTCCGACCAATCGGATCTGTGTGACAAAAATGCTTTGAGACGGAGGAACAATATGAAAAGTGCAAAAAGCAAACGGCAGCTTACCATTCTCACTTTGATTCTTGCGCTTGGGGTGGCGGTGTATCTGAACTGGGAATATGCCAAAACAGATTCTTCCTTTGTGCTGCCCACCCAAACTCAGGCGGAAGAGGACGCCCTGCTGGCAAACGCACAGGCGGAGGACGCCCCTGTGATGGAGGCACTGCCGGATAAAAATTATGGCGAGGCCCAGCTTGTGAGCGTTTCGGAAAACAGCAGCGACCAATATTTTGAAACTGCGCGCCTCACGCGCACCAAAACGCGCGACGAGGCCCTGGATAAACTGCAGCAAAGCCTGAAGGCCACCGGCCTTACGGAAGAGGAAAAGGCACAGCTGAAGGATACACTTTCCAGCACCATCTCCAACATTTCGCTGGAAAGCGATATTGAAAACCTTGTGAAGGCCAAGGGCTTTGCCGACTGTGTGGTGTTCATCGATGGAGAAAATGTAGACCTTGCCGTCAAGACAGGGCCCGAGGGCCTGAGCAAGAACGAGGTTGCCCAGCTTCGCGATATCATCCTGGGAAAGGTGCAGACAAGCGCGCAAAATATCAGCATTGTAGAGGTAAAATAAGGTTGTGCAATCAGCCCGGAAATGATATAATAACCTAAACCGGATCAAAACGGTTCGCGCTGTGCGGGCCGTTTTGTCTGTGGGGGAGGTTTTTACCATGGACATCAATAATTCCAATGTAGTGGGTGGCAGCCTGCAGATCTCCACAGGCGTCATTGCCAAAATAGCCAAGCTGGCCACGCTGGAAGTGGAGGGCGTGCAGGCCGTTTCGGCCGGCAGCCACAGTGTGAAAGGCCTGTTCCGCACGGTGAGCCAGTATAGGCCCATCACGGTGGAAATGACGGAGGATGTGGCCGAAATCACCGTGAATATTTTGGTGAAATATGGCTGCAAAATTCCGCCGCTTGCCGAGCGCGTGCAGGAAAATGTGAAAAACGCCGTGCAGAACATGACGCAGATCACGGTGTCCCGTGTGAACGTAGTGGTGGCGGGCCTTGCGCCGGAACAGCCGGAGCCGGAACCCGCGCAGGAAGCGTAAGCGAAAACGCTGCCCGCGGGCGGCATTGGCAGAAAGAGACAAGGGTTCCGGCCGGCGCCCCAACAGACAGTGCGGCTTTTGCCTGCACCTGTAGGGCAGCTGCCAGCCGGGGCCATTTTCTGCGCACGGGCAGTTGGCCTGCGCTTTGAAAATGCCTTGCACAAGGCGGAAAGCATTCTTTGAGGATGGGAAATATAGCATGAACAGAAGAACTGCGCGCGAAAACGCATTTATTGCAGCCTTTGAGCTTGGCTTTGGGGCACAAAGCCTGGAAGAGCTGGTTGAGTATTCGGAAGAGTGCGGGGAATATGCGCTGGACGATTTTGCCCAAAACCTGCTGCGCTGCTATGTAGAGCATACGGCGCAGGTGGACGAAATGATTCGCCCCAGGCTGAAGAACTGGACGCTGGAACGCCTGCCGCGCACCAGCCGCACCCTGCTGCGCCTGGCTATTACAGAGATGCGCTTTTCCGGCGCACAGGACGTGGACAGCATCGTGATTAACGAGGCGGTTGAGCTGGCCAAAAAGTACGGCAGTGATGGCGACTATCAATTTATCAACGGTGTGCTGGGCTCTATTGCGCGCGCCGGCACAGCGCCCTGTGAGGCGCAGGAAACAAAATGCTGACGCTGGGTTTTGATACCAGCAATTATGCAACCTCTTTGGCGGTGTTTGACACAGACGCGAAAGAGGTTGTTTGCGCTAAAAAGAAATTTCTTCCCGTGAAAGAGGGCCAGCGCGGCCTGCGGCAAAGCGAGGCGCTGTTTCACCACACGGCTGCGCTGCCCGGCCTGCTGCAAGAGCTGGCGGGCGAAACACCGCTTGCCCGTGTGGCGGCAATTGGTGTTTCAGAAAAGCCGCGCCCGGCCGAGGGCTCGTATATGCCGTGCTTTCTGGCGGGCGTCAATGCGGCCAGTGCGGCTGCGTGTGTGCACGGCGTGCCCCTGGTGCGCACCACGCACCAGCAGGGGCATGTGGCCGCCGCGCTGTACGCCAGCGGCCGGTGGCAATTGTTTGGCACTCCCGCGCTTGTGTTTCACATCTCGGGCGGCACAACCGACCTTCTTCTTTGCAATGGCGTTACGGTGCAGCAGACACTTGGCACTTCGCTGGATTTGTATGCAGGCCAGGCGGTAGACCGCATTGGCGTAAAGCTGGGCTTTCCGTTTCCGGCCGGGGAACATCTCTCCCGCCTGGCGGCCGAGTGCCCGCAGCAGCCCCGTGTGAAAGCGGTTTTAAAAGGGATGAACTGCCACTTATCTGGCCTGGAAAACCAGTGCAGCGCGCTTTTGGACAAGGGTTACCCGCCTGCTTATGTGGCAAAATATTGTCTGTGCACTGTGGGGGAGACGGTGTTCCGCATGGTAGAGGCCGCCTATGCTGCGGGCTTCCGTCTGCCGGTGGTGTGTGCGGGCGGCGTGATGTCCAGCCAGATTGTGCGTGATTATGTCACCGCGCGCCTGCGGGACATCTGCTTTGTGCCCGGGCAGTTTGCCAGCGACAACGCCATTGGCGTTGCCATCATTGCCGCAAAAGAGGTGGGCGCATGGCCAATATGATTAGTGTGACGGCGCTGAACCGGTACGTGAAAAGCATTCTGGAAAGCGACGCCGTTTTGACAGACATTGCCCTGCGCGGGGAAGTGTCCAACTTTACCAACCATTATAAAACAGGCCATTTCTATTTTACGCTGAAAGATGAAAAATGCGCGGTGAAAGCGGTGATGTTCCGCTCTTACGCGCAGCAGCTGAGTTTTGTGCCCGAGAACGGCATGCGCGTAATTGTGCGCTGCCGCGTGTCTCTGTTCGAGCGGGACGGCGCGTTTCAAGTGTATGTGGAAGACCTTTTCCCCGACGGGTTGGGCGCCATGCAAATGGCCTTTGAGCAGCTGAAGGCCCGGCTGGAGCGCGAAGGGCTTTTTGCCCCGGAACACAAAAAGCCCCTGCCGCGCCACCCGCGGCGCGTGGGCCTTGTCACCAGCAAAACAGGCGCTGCCATTCAGGATATTCTGAATGTCACGCGCCGCCGCTGCCCGGCAATGGAATTTGTGCTGTGCCCTGTCAACGTGCAGGGGGCAGAGGCGGCGCCGGGCATTGTGCGTGCCATTCAGGCGCTGGGGGCGCGCAGCGATATTGACGTGATCATCGTGGCCCGCGGCGGCGGCTCGCGGGAAGATTTGTGGGTGTTCAACGATGAGGCCATTGCGCGGGCAGCTTATGCCTGCCGCGTGCCGCTTGTGTCTGCCATTGGGCATGAAATAGATTTCTGCATTCTGGATTTTGTGGCAGACCTGCGCGCGCCCACGCCCTCCGCAGCTGCAGAGCTGGTGGCGCCGGATTTGTGGGGCGAATTTTCCGCCCTGTGCCGCCTGCATGCAAATATTCAAAAAAGTATGCAAAAAAAGCTGGCCTTGTGCTATAATAAAATGCAGGCAGCGGCGGGCAGCAACGCTTTGCGGCGTGCGTCTCGTTCGCCTCAAAGGGAAAGAGAACAGCTTTGCGCCGTGGCTGCAAAACTGTGCGAAAAAATGCATGGGCGCATGCAAACAGCGCGCCAGGCGTTTTCCCATGATGCGACCCTGGCCCATACGCTAAACCCTTATGCCGTGCTGGCGCGCGGTTATGCCGTGGTGCAGGGTGTGGATAACCAGGTGGTGCGCCGCGCGGCGCAGGTGCAGCCGGGGGAGGCCCTGCAAGTGCGCCTTTTTGACGGGATGCTGTTGTGCACGGTGGACGAATGCCGGCCCGCAGACAAAACGCTTTTCAAGCCAAGGGGTTAAATTGCAATTCAAAGGAGCACCATATCATGGCAGGAGCCAAAAAAGCAGTAGATTTCGAGGCCGCGCAGCAGAAACTGGAAGAGATTCTTCAGCGGCTTTCCGAGGATGACGTATCACTGGATGAAAGCGTCACATTATATGCAACGGCATCGGAACTGATTGCACAGTGCTCGGCTGCTTTGAAAAATGCAGAGCTGAAGGTGCAGGAAATTGATGCGTCGCTGGCACAGGCGCTGGGGCAGCAGGCGCAGGAAGGGGCCGCCGATGACGTATGAAGCACAGTATGCGGGCTATCTTTCGCAGGCACAGCAGGCCCTGGAGGCGGCCTGTGACGAAGTTTTATGCCCGGGTTCCCGCGTGAGCGAGGCCGCGCGCTACAGCCTTCTGGGCGGCGGCAAACGGGTGCGTGCTGTGCTGTGCATTGCGGCCTGTGATATGCTGGGCGGCAATGTTGCCCTGGCGGCACGCTATGCCGCAGGGCTGGAGATGCTGCACTGCTATTCCCTGATTCATGACGACCTGCCCTGCATGGACAATGACGACATGCGCCGCGGGCGCCCTTCCTGCCACAAGGCATATGGCGAGGCCACGGCCCTTTTGGCGGGCGATGCCCTGCTTACCGCGGCATTTGAAACGCTGGCATGCGCAGGGCAGGGGACGCCGGCGCAGAATGCACAGGCTGTGGCCGTGCTGAGCGCCGCGGCAGGCGCGCGCGGCATGGTGCGCGGGCAGGAGCTGGACCTGGCCTATGAAGCCGTGCCCGCCAGTGAGGCGCAGCTTTGCGAAGTGCATCGAAACAAAACCGGGATGCTGATTGCGGCTGCCGCACAGCTGGGCGCTGTTGCATCCGGCGCCTCGCAGGCACAACAAGATGCCCTGCGCCAGTTTGCCTTTTCCGTGGGGCTTGTGTTCCAGATGGTAGACGATGTGCTGGATGTCGTATCCACCACGCAGGAACTGGGCAAGCCGGTGGGCAGCGACGCACAAAATGGAAAAACAACGTTTGTCACACTGCATGGTGTGGAGGGTACGCGCGCCCTGGCGGCGCGCACAACGGCCGAGGCATGCCGCATGTTGGCATCCACTTTTGGTGAGAATGCGGGCTTTCTGTGCGCCTTTGCACAAAGCCTTATTTCCCGCACAACATAAGAAGGGCGTTTTATGCAAAATTTAAGCCACATTGTATTTGGAAACTATATCCTTACCGTTTCACTGTTTGCCTGGACAGTGGCCCAGGTATCCAAAACAGCGATTCACGCTTTTTTGTGCGGCAAGTTTCAGGCCGAGCGCTTGTGGGGCGCGGGCGGCATGCCAAGTTCACATTCGGCGCTTGTATGCGCCCTGGCGGTTTCTGCGGCAAAAAGCGAGGGCATGGCCTCGCCCATTTTTGCCCTTGCGCTGGTTTTGGCGCTTATTGTGATGTATGATGCCACCGGGGTGCGGCGCGAGACGGGCAACCAGGCAAAGGTGCTGAACCTGATGCTGGACGAATGGGTGGCAGACGAAGATGAGCCGCTGCCCGGCATCAGCGGAAAAAAACTGAAAGAAAAAGTAGGGCACACGCCGGTAGAGGTGTTTTCCGGCGCGCTGCTGGGCATTGTGTTGGCGCTGGCAATCCCCATGTGAGCCGGTTGCCCGCCCAGGCGTTTGGCCCCTCATTGGAGAGAAGGCGTTTTCTTGCATTTATTGGAAAAAATTGATTCCCCGCAGGCCCTCAAGGCGCTGGATGCGGCCAAGCTTCCCGCATTGTGCGCAGAAATACGGGAATTTTTGATTGAAAATGTTTCCCGCACCGGCGGGCATCTTTCTTCAAACCTTGGCACAGTGGAATTGACAGTGGCTTTGCACCGGGTGTTTGATTCCCCGCAGGATGAATTCATTTGGGATGTGGGGCACCAGTGCTACACTCATAAGATACTTACGGGCCGTGCCGGCGGGTTCGCGGCCCTTCGCCAGCAGGGCGGGCTTTCGGGCTTTCCCAGCCCGGCGGAAAGCGAACACGATATCTTTGTGGCGGGCCACGGAAACACTTCCATTTCTGCGGCCATTGGCCTTGCGCAGGCAAAGCGCATCCGCGGGGAACCGGGCAAGGTGATTGCCATTGTGGGTGACGGCGCCTTTACCGGCGGCATGATCTATGAGGGCATGAACAATATCCGCACATTGCGCAACCTGATTGTGATTTTGAACGATAACAAAATGTCCATTTCCAAAAACATCGGGTCTATGGCACAGTATCTGACAAAGCTTCGCACAAACCCCGGTTATTTTAAGGCCAAGCGCGATGTGCAAAGCATGCTGGACGCTGTGCCCTTTGTGGGCGTGCCCATCCGCCAGGGCCTGCAGGTAGCAAAAGGTGCCGTGCGCCGCATGATGTATCATTCCACCATGTTCGAAGAGATGGGCTTTCAATATGCCGGGCCGGTGGACGGGCATGATGTGGCCGGCCTGTGCGAACTGTTCCGCGCTTTTCGGGACGAACAGGTGGCGCCTTTGTTCCTGCATATTTGCACCCAAAAGGGGAAAGGCTACCCGCCTGCCGAAGAAAACCCCGGTGAATTCCATGGCGTGTCTGCGTTCGATTTGAAGGCCAAGCTGGACCCGGATGTCTCGAAGGAAGATTCGTTTTCCACTGTGTTCGGCCAGCAGCTGGCAGATTTTGGCGACCAGGATACGGCCCTGTGCGCCGTGACGGCCGCCATGAAATACGGCACGGGGCTGCAGTATTTTTACAAGCGCCATAAAGAGCGCTTTTTTGATGTTGGCATGGCCGAACAGCATGCCGTCACCTTTGGCGCCGGGCTGGCGCGCGGGGGGCTGCGCCCTGTGGTTGCCATTTATTCTACCTTTTTGCAGCGCAGTTACGACCAGCTGATTCATGATGTGCACCTGCAGGGGCTGAATGTGCTGTTCGCCATTGACCGTGCGGGCCTTGTGCCCGGTGACGGCGAGACGCACCAGGGCATTTATGACGCGGCTTATCTCAGCCAGCTGGAACATATGAAAGTGGCTTCCCCGGCCAACTATGCCGAGCTGCGTTTTTGGCTGAAAAAAGCGCTGTACGAATGGAGCGGCCCGCGGGCCATCCGCTACCCGCGCGGGAAAGAGGACGAAGCGCTGGCTGCGCTTGGCTGCACAGGAAAAGATTTTGATATGTACCCTGCAAAAGAGGCGGCAGACACCGTTCTTGTCAGTTATTCAGGCGAGACGGCCCAGGCCCTGCACGCGGCAGAGCTTGCCGGGCAGCAGGGGCTTTGGGTGGATGTGTGTAAGCTATGTGTCATCCATCCCTTGCCCGACGGGCTGGTGGATGCGCTGGCCGCCTACCGCACAGTGGTGTTTGCAGAGGAGGGCATTGCGGCAGGCGGCATTGGGGAACATCTCTGTGCCGCTCTGCTTCGCCGCGGGTGGTGCGGGCACTGGCGCCATGTTGCTGTTCCCAACACCGGCATAGACCATGCCACTGTGCCGCAGCTGCGTCAGGCCCTTGGGCTGGATGCACAGGGGCTGCTGCGGGTGCTGAAAGAGGAATGTATATGAAACTTCGGCTGGATCAATACCTTTGCCAGAACGGCCTTGTGGCCAGCCGCGAACGCGCCAAGGCGTTGATTATGGCCGGCGTGGTGTTCGTGGACGAACAGAAAGTGGATAAGCCCGGCACCCCGGTGCGCGAAGGGGCCCGCGTAGAGGTGAGGGGGCACGATATTGCCTATGTAAGCCGGGGCGGGCTGAAGCTGGAGAAGGCGATGCAGGTGTTTCCGCTTACCCCGGCGGGCAAGGTGTGCATGGACATTGGCGCCTCCACCGGCGGCTTTACCGACTGCATGCTGCAAAACGGCGCGCAAAAAGTGTATGCGGTGGACGTGGGCTATGGGCAGCTTGCCTGGAAACTGCGGTGTGATGAGCGCGTGGTGAATATGGAGCGCACCAATATCCGCCATGTCACACGCGAGATGCTGCAGGACGATATCCAGTTTTTCAGTGTGGATGTCTCGTTTATCTCTCTGCGCCACATTTTTCCTGTGGCAAAGGCCGTTACGGCCAGCGGAGCACAGGGCGTCTGCCTGGTAAAACCGCAATTTGAAGCCGGCCGGGAAAAGGTGGGCAAGAAAGGCGTGGTGCGCGAGGCTGCCACGCACCGGGAGGTGCTTGGCGCTGCCTGTGGGTTTGCGCGCGAAAACGGGTTTGCCTGCGCGGGGCTGGATTTCTCGCCCATCAAAGGGCCGGAGGGGAATATTGAATTTCTGCTTTATGTGGAAAAAGGGCCAGATGACGGCCGTGTGGATGATGCCGTGATAGACGGCATTGTAACGGCGGCCCACAGTGCACTTGAGGGCAAATGATATGACAATCTATCTCATTCCCAATTTGACAAAACCGCAGGCGGCGTCCACCGCCGCAGCGGCGGTGGACGTGCTGTGTGCGCAGGGTGCGCAGGTGATTTTGCCGGCAGATGTGCCGCAGCAGCCCTTTGCGGGCAGGCCTGTCGCGTTTCTGGAGGAGACCAGCGCCTTTTCCGGCTGCGATGCCATCGTCACCATCGGCGGGGACGGCACCATTCTGCATGCCGCGCGGCGCGGCATCGGGTTCCACAAGCCCTTGCTGGGGGTCAACATTGGCCGCATGGGTTTTCTTGCCACGGTGGAGGCCTATGAGCTGGATAAACTGGCACGGCTTGTGCGCGGTGATTATCTCATTGATGAGCGCGCGCTTTTGCAGGTGTGTGTGCACGGCGCCAACTCGTTTCGCCAGTATGCACTGAACGATGTTGTAATTTCCAAACCCGGGCTGAACCAAACCATTGAGGTAAGCATCACCTGCGACGGCATCCCTGTAAATCAGTTCATGGGGGACGGCGTGGTGGTTGCCACGCCTACGGGTTCTACCGCATACGCGCTCAGCGCAGGCGGCCCTGTGCTGGACGCGCGCATTGCCGGCATTGTGATGTGCCCCGTGTGCGCACACAGCATGCACAGCCCGCCCATGGTGTTTTCCGCCCAGCGAAAGCTGTGTGTGCATACCATGGGGCGCGGCAGCGCCGGGGCACTTGTCAGCTGCGATGGATGGACGCCGGAAAAAATCGCGTTTGGCGACACGGTGGAGGTCTCTTTGTCAAACCGCTCTGTCTCGCTGGTGAGTTTCAGCGAGGCAGACCAGTTTGAGGCCATCGACAAAAAACTGAAAGGACGGTAAAGGCGATGAAGCGCGCCAGACAAAATAAAATCCTCGATTTGATCAGCCGCTACGAGATAGACAAACAAGAAGAACTGTTGCGTTATTTGCGCGAAAGCGGCTTTGACGTCACGCAGGCCACTGTGTCGCGCGATATTCGGGAACTGGGGCTTGTAAAGGTGTCCGGCGGCAACGGGCGCTACCGTTATGTCAGCGTGGCAGACGCCCCCTCCAGCGCGCATGTGCACGGCCGCTTTGAAACCATCTTCCGCGCCAGTGTGGTGCATGTGGATTATGCAGGCAACCTGATTTCTGTCAAATGCCATTCCGGCATGGCCAATGCCGCCTGCGAGCTGTTTGACGCACGAACCTGGGAAAACGTGGTGGGCACTTTGGCTGGCGACAACAACTTCTTTATTTTGATGCGCTCGGAGGCCGCGGCAAAGGAACTTACTGCGCAGCTTTGGGGGTTTATCTCCCCTTAGGCGGGCAAACCTGATCTCTGAACAGGAGGTGGCATGATGCTTCGCGAAATCATGATAGAAAATGTTGCGGTGATTGAAAAGGCCGGCGTGCAATTCGGCGCGGGGCTGAATGTGCTGAGCGGGGAAACAGGTGCAGGCAAATCGATCCTCATAGATTCCATCAACGCCATCCTGGGCAACCGCACCTCGCGCGAGCTGGTGCGCAGCCATACCCCCAAGGCCCGCATCCGTGCGGTATTCACCGGGCTGGACGCCGGCGTTTTGAAAAAGCTGGAAGCAGCGGGGTATGAGGCCAGCGAAGAGCTGCTTTTATACCGCGAGATCAGCGCAGACGGCAAAAGCGTATGCCGCATCAACGGGCTGCCCGCCACGGCGGCCATGGTGCGCGAGATATGCGCCGGGCTGATTGCCATTCATGGCCAGCACGACAACCAGAGCCTGATGGACCCATCCACCCACCTGGGGGTGCTGGATGCCTTTGCCCAAAGCCAGCAGGCGCACGCACGGTATTATGCCGTGTATAAGGACCTTTGCCAGGTAAAGCGGCGCATTGATGCCCTGAACATCGATGAGGATGCCAAAGACCGCCGTGCAGCCGAGCTGCGCGACACCATGGAAGAGCTGGAACTGGCCCAGCTTTCCCCGGGCGAAGAAGAAGAACTGCTGCGCCGCCAGAAATTGATGCAGAATGCGGCCCGGCTCTCAGAGGGGCTCAGCGCCGCCTATATGGCCTTGAACGGGGAAGATGAGCTTCCGGGCGCTGCCGGGCTTTTGGGTGAGGCAGAGGCCTCTGTGGCCGCGCTGGCGCCCCTTGGCGCCGGGACCGCCGCTTTGGGGGAGCGCATCCGCGAGCTCTATTATAACTGCCGGGACGCTGCCAGTGAAATTGCCGATATGCTCAGCCAGATGGAGTTTGACGCGGGCGAACAGGCCCAGCTGGAACAGCGGCTGGATGTGCTGTACCGCCTGCGGCAAAAATACGGGCGCGACGAGGCCGGGCTGCTTGCCCTTCTGGAAGAGGCAAAACAGGAGCTGGCCGGTATCGAGCACGCCGGGGAAGAGCTGGAAAAACTGTACGACCGGCAGGCTGCCCTGTACGAAAAGGCCAAGGCGCTGGCCGACGAGTTGACTGCGCTGCGCCTTTCTGCCTATGCCAGGTTTGAAAAACAGCTGACACAGGCGCTGGGCTTTTTGAATATGCCCGGCATTCGCTTTGCCCTGAAACATCATACGGGTACGCTTGGCCCCACCGGGCAGGACACTGTGGAGTTCTATATCTCCACAAACCCGGGTGAAGAGCCAAAGCCGCTTGCCAAAATAGCATCCGGCGGCGAGCTGTCCCGCATCATGCTGGCGGTGAAAAGCGCCCTGGCGGAAAAGGACGCGCTGGGCACTGTGATTTACGATGAGATTGATACCGGGGTGTCTGGCCTGGCCGCAGGGCGCATTGGCGAAATGCTGCACAAGACGGCAGGCGGCCGCCAGGTTATTTGCATTACGCATACGGCACAAATTGCCGCGCAGGCAGATACGCATCTTCTTATTGAGAAAACCGTGCACGACGGGCGCACCTATACCCAAATTCGCGCGCTGGATATACCCGGGCGCCAGCAAGAGCTGGCGCGCATGATCTCGGGCGACAAGGTGACGCCTATCGCGCTGGAAAATGCGCGGGAAATGCTGCGCATGCGCAATGCTTGACAAGCGTGTGCCCGGCAGGTATACTAAATATCGTTACATGCAAAGAAGGGAACAAGTACCCATGCGGCACCCTGGCAAAGAGAGCCTCTGGCTGGTGAAAAGAGGGGCAGGGCGCGTGGCGAATACATCCCGGAGCAGCACGTTGAACGGCGCGGAAGCGCCCAGTAGGCCGTGACGGGTGCGCCCGTTAAAGCGCAGTGTGCTGGCTGGCACACGTGAGGCCGCCGCCGTGAGGCTGCGGTGAACAGAGGTGGTACCGCGTTTCTTTCGCCCTCTGCCAGAATTGGCAGAGGGCTTTTTGTTTGCTTTCTGCCGCATTTCACAGGAGGTTTTTTCATGACAATCTATGACGAACTCAAGGCCCGTGGCCTCATTGCGCAGGTGACGGACGAGGAAGAAATCAAGGAACTGATCAACAACGGCAAGGCAACGTTCTACATCGGTTTCGACTGCACTGCCGATAGCCTGACGGCCGGGCATTTTATGGCGTTGACGCTGATGAAGCGCCTTCAGCTGGCGGGCAACAAGCCCATTGCCCTTTTGGGCGGCGGCACCACCATGATCGGCGACCCCTCCGGGCGCACCGACATGCGCAAGATGCTGACGCGGGAAGATATTGACCACAACGCCGAATGCTTCAAGCGCCAAATGGAAAACTTTATTGAGTTTGGCGAGGGCAAGGCCATGATGCTGAACAATGCAGATTGGCTGCTGTCTTTGAACTATGTGGAACTGCTTCGCGAAGTGGGCGCCTGCTTCAGCGTGAACAATATGCTGCGCGCCGAATGCTACAAGCAGCGCATGGAAAAGGGCCTCTCCTTCCTGGAATTCAACTATATGATCATGCAGAGCTACGATTTTTACCACCTGTTCCAGCATTACGGCTGCAACATGCAGTTCGGCGGCGATGACCAGTGGAGCAATATGCTGGGCGGCACAGAGCTGATCCGCCGCAAGCTGGGTAAGGACGCCTACGCCATGACCATCACGCTGCTGACAGATTCTCAGGGCAAAAAGATGGGCAAAACGGCTGGCAACGCCGTGTGGCTGGACCCGAACAAAACAAGCCCCTTTGAATTTTACCAGTACTGGCGCAATGTAGACGACGCCGATGTGATGAAGTGCATCCGCATGCTCACCTTCCTGCCGCTGGAGCAGATTGACGAGATGGATGCCTGGCAGGGAGAACAGCTGAACCGTGCCAAAGAGATTCTCGCCTTCGAACTGACGAAAATGGTGCACGGCGAGCAGGCCGCCGAAAAAGCGCAGGCGACGGCCAAAAGCCTGTTTGGCGGCGTGGCCGATGCCGAGAATATGCCCGCCACTGTTTTGAAAGCAAGCGATTTGCAGGCCGGTTCGCTCAGCATTCTGGATGCCCTTGTGGCCTGCGGACTGGCCTCCAGCAAGGGGGAAGCGCGCCGTCTGATCCAGCAGGGTGGCATCTCTCTGGACGGGGAGAAAGTGGCCGACCCCACCACAACCCTGGCCGCCGGGGCCCTGGCAAAAGGCATTGTGATAAAAAAGGGCAAAAAGGTATATCACAAAATTACAGTAGAGTAAGAAGAAGCAATTTTGAAACAAAAGGGAAAGCCCCGGGCTCGGTTAGCCGAGCCCGGGGCTTTGATATAATTCTGTAAGGATGCGCCCAATGGAAGGCAGCTTGTCTGGGAAGGCGTCCAGCTCCTGCCCGGTAAGCAGGCGCGCATCGCACACTTCTTCCGCCTGCAGGCAAAGCGCGCCGGGAACAAGGCCAGGCACCTGCACCTCGTATATGTCCATCAACATGTTTTTTTCGGGAAAGGCCAGGCGCCCTTTGCGGCAAAATGCCGCGGGCGGCGGACAGAGGCCTGTTTCTTCTTGCAGCTCACGCCGGGCGGCCTCTTCGCTTTTTTCCCCTGCCTGCACGCCGCCGCCCGGAAATTCCCACAAAAGGGGCGCCGTCTTGCCCGGTGCGCGCTGGGTGACCAGCCATTTTTCACCCGCCCGCACCACAACGGCAACGGCAAGAAAGTATTCGCCCTTTTTAAGCTTTGTGCCTCTGGGCACACTGCGCCCTGCCAGCCGGCCGTCACGGGTGCGAATATCCAGATATTCCATAAAACCCCTCTTTCCACCAGGCTACAGCACAGGGCGCGCCGGTGTTTCTCGGATGTGCGGGCAGCCATCAGCCAAGCTGCAAATATTCCTCGCTGATGTTTTCCTGCAGCACCTGTTCTATATACGCGCGGGTAAACACTGCATTGTTGGCATGGCAGCCATGGGCGGCAGCAAGCTCATCGGTGTAATCTTGAAGCAGATACACACGCGCATTGGCAAAGCCCGCGTCATAGTGCATCACCACGGGGACAGCCTTTACATGATCCACAACGGTCTGGCTGGCCCCATCCGGCTGTGTTGTCTTGGTGATATCAAACGTGAGAATGATGCCAATCAGGTTATCTGCCTGAACTTGGGTAGATACAAAATTGCCCAGAGAATAGGCCACAGGCATCTGACGGCCATCTGCGCTTGCCAGCGTTTCAATGGCCTGAACCACATGCGGGTGTGTGCCAATGATGATATCTGCGCCCCAATCTGCCATTTTTTGCGCCAGCGCGCGCTGGGCATCGTTTACCACATGGCTGTTTTCCGTCCCCCAGTGCACACCAACCGCTACCACGTCCGCCTGCTGGCGGGCCAGTTCAATCTGGTGCTGAATGACATCCTCCTGCGAGGTGTAAATAATGTTGGCCTCGGCCCCCTGAGGCGTGGGCAGGCCGTTGGTCGATTCCGTATAGGCCAGCCAGGCTATTTTTACGCCGTCCTGTTCCTGAATGGGGATGCGATCATAGTCTGCTTCGCCTTCCCACAGGCCGGTGGTCACCACATCGTCCGGCATGGAGGCCCAAAAGCGGCGGGTGGCGGCAATGCCTTCGGCCCCTTTGTCATAGGCATGGTTGTTGGACATGGCCACCACCCGCATGCCAATGTCATACATGTGCTGGCCCAGCGCGGCCGGGGTGCAGAACATGGGGTAAGAAGATGGCGGGAACTCATCTGTAACCAGTGTTTCCTGGTTGATCCAGTTGATGTCAAACCCCTGATAAAACGGGGCAACGTGCTCGTACAAAGCGGTAAAGTCGTACCCGCTGCCGCCCGCGCGCTTTTGCGCCTGAAGGTAGAGGCCGTCGTGTATGAGGTTATCCCCGGTGGCAGAGACGCGCAGCTGCGTCACCTGCGGCTGAGGCTGCGGCGTGGGCTGGGCAGAAACCGTGGAAGCGGGCAGCGCAGTGCTTTCTGCCGGAGTTTGGGGTGCAAACATATGCCAGCACAGCGCCGCCAAAGCGCCCGCACACACGGCACACAAAAGCCACAGCACCACAACGGCAGCACGGGGTTTACGGCGTTTTTTTGAATTCCTGGATGTCATCTAACATATCCTCCATCGTATACAGGCCATGGTTTTGACGGGTGAGCCAGGCAGCGGCCGCAAGGGCCCCCTGTGCAAACCCGATGCGGGAAAGCGCACTGTGGGAAAAGGAAAGTGTCTCATGCTCACAGCAAAAGAGAATTTCATGCTCGCCCACAATGCCGCCGCCTCTTACAGCATGAATGCCAATTTCCCGCCCGCGGGGGCCGCTGGCAGGCCCCCGCCCGAACAAGAGGGCAGCAGGCGGAAAAGCCCCGCCCACGGCATGGGCCAGTTGCAGCGCGGTACCGCTGGGGGCGTCCCGCTTGCCACGGTGGTGTTTTTCAATAATTTCAATGTCACACCCGGGGGGCAACAGTTTTGCCGCAAGGCGGGCTGCACGGGCCAGCACGGCAATGCCCAGCGACATGTTTGCGCTTTGAAAAACCGGAATCTGGGCGCTGGCCTCTTCCACAGCGGCCTGCTGGGCAGGTGACAGCCCGGTGGTGCACAGCACACAGGGCAGGCCGCGCTCTATGCATATGGGCAGGGCTGCGGCCACCGCCTGCGGCGAAGAAAATTCAACCAGCACATCTGCCGGAATACCGCAGGCCGAAAGCCCGTGAAAAACAGGGAGGGCAGAACCCTTTAAGGGGGCGCGGTCCACGCCAGCCACTACGGTTATATCAGGCATTGCCTGTGCCGCGCTTTGCACGGCGCACCCCATCCGGCCTGCAGCCCCCAGCAGCAGCACACGCGTCATACGGTCCTCTCCAAAAGCCCGGCTTTTTCCAGCGCTTCATATAGCATTTCGCGCTTGGCATCATCCAGCTCACCCAGCGGCATGCGGCACGGGCCCACGGGCACGCCCATCTGTTCCAGCGCGGCCTTCACGGCAATGGGGCTCACGTCGGCAAAAAGCGCTTCTATCAATGGCAGATAGTGAAGCTGCAGGCGCAAACTTTCCGTTTGCTTGCCGCATGCATACAGGCTGCACATTTCATGCACGGCCCGCGGCACAAGGTTTGCCAGCACGCTGATGGCGCCCACAGCCCCAACAGACAGCATGGGCACAATTTGGTCGTCGTTTCCGGCGTACAGAAAAAGCGCATCGCCACACAGCAGCCTGGTCTTTTCTGCCGCGGCAAGGCTGCCGCCGGCCTCTTTGGCGCCCACAATCAGCGGGTGCCTGGAAAGTTCACGGTAGGTTTCCGGCAAAATGTTCATTCCGGTGCGGGAGGGCACATTGTACACAATCACCGGCAGCCCCGCAGCATCTGCTATGGCGGTGTAGTGGCGCACAAGGCCGGCCTGGTTGGTTTTATTATAGTAAGGCGTCACCAGCAGCAGGGCATCTGCACCGCACTGTTTTGCCTCCAGCGACATGGCAACGGCGTGGCGCGTATCGTTCGAGCCGGTGCCGGCAATGAAGGGCACACGCCCTGCAATTGCCTCGCGCGCAAAGGCAAATACCAAAAGGTGCTCTTTATCGTCCAGGCTGGGGGCCTCGCCGGTGGTGCCGCACAGAATAAGGGCGTCGGCACCATGTTGAATTTGGTATTCAATCAACTGCCTGAGCGCGGAATAATTTACACGTCCGTCCGGGTACATGGGCGTCACAAGGGCTGTGCCGCACCCCCGGAAGACAGGTTGTTTCAAAATATCCCCCGCTTTCTGCGAAGCGCCGGGAAACGAAGCTATCAGGCCAAATAGCCCTTTGCGGCCAAAAGCTCGGCCAGCAGCACCGCGCCGCCGGCAGCGCCGCGCAGCGTGTTGTGCGAAAGGCACACAAACTTATAATCATACTGTGTATCGGGCCGCAGGCGGCCCACACAAACGGCCATGCCGTTTTCTGTCTCGCGGTCCAGCTTCGTTTGAGGACGGTCCGCCTGTTCAAAATAGTGAATAAACTGTTTGGGCGCGCTGGGCAGGGCCAGCTCTTGCGCAGGGCCTGAAAATTCTGCCCAGGCGCGTTTGATCTCCGCCTCGCTTGGTTTGCGTTTAAAACTGGCAAATACGGCAGCCATGTGCCCGTCAGAACATGCCACACGGAAGCACTGTGCCGTAATTGAGGGGGCGCTGGCCGGCACAATGATGCCATTCTCTATGTGGCCCCACAGCTTCAGGGGCTCCTGTTCGCTTTTTTCCTCTTCGCCGCCAATATAAGGGATGCAGTTATCCACCATCTCTGGCCATGTGGCAAACGTTTTGCCTGCACCGGAAATGGCCTGATAGGTGCACACAAGGCATTTTTCTACGCCAAACGGTTCCATCAGCGGGTGAAGCGCAGGCACATAGCTTTGCAGCGAGCAATTGGATTTCACCGCAATGAACCCGCGTTTGGTGCCAAGGCGGCGGCGCTGAAAGGGGATGACCTCAATGTGCCCGGCATTGATTTCGGGCACCACCATGGGCACATCCGGGGTAAAGCGGTGTGCGCTGTTGTTCGATACCACAGGGCATTCGGCCCGGGCATATGCCTCTTCCAGCGCGCGGATCTCTTCCTTTTTCATGTCGACAGCGCAGAACACAAAATCTACATCCTGCACAACGCTTTGCACGTCTGCTGCATCACGCACAATAAGGTTCTTTGCCGCTTCGGGCATTGGGCCCGGCATAGCCCAGCGCCCGTCCACGGCCTGCTCGTACGTCTTACCGGCAGAGCGGGCAGAGGCGGCCACAACCGTCAGCCTGAACCAGGGATGATGCGCCAAAAGGCTTACAAAGCGCTGGCCCACCATACCGGTGGCCCCCACAACCCCCACACGATATTCTTTCATTCCCATTTCCAAAACGTCCTTTCTTGCCGCGGCTTCCCCATCCTATGCGAAAGGGCAGGGGGCCGTTCCTTTTGATTTCCCACTGAAAAGCCCTTGTAAAACAAAAAAGCCGGGTTGAAAACCCGCTTTCTTTGCAATATAATAGAAACACTGTTTGCTGCACATGCCGCGAAAAAGCGCGATTTTTAAATTATTAACAGTTTACCATTCCGGGATATCTGCTGTCAATGTGAGGGCTTGAAATGATGCAGAAAAGTGACTTTTTCTTTGAGTTGCCGCAGGGTTTGATTGCGCAGGAGCCGTGCGAGCCGCGGGACGCCGCCAGGCTGATGTGCCTTGCGCGCGGCACAGACACAATAGAACACCGCGTGTTTCACGACCTGCCCGCGCTTTTACAGGCGGGCGATCTGCTGGTTATCAACAATTCCAAAGTGCTGCCAGCCCGCCTTATCGGCCATAAAGAGCCCACCGGCGCAGTGTGTGAGCTTTTATTGCTGCGCCAGGTGAGCGGGGACGTGTGGGAATGCCTGGCAAAGCCCGGCAAGCGTCTGAAAACCGGTGCGCAGGTGGTGTTCGGCGACGGCACGCTGAAAGCGCAAATTGAACACACCAGCGAAGAGGACGGCAACAAGCTGGTTCGCTTTTTTTACGACACGCAAACTTTGTATGAAAAGCTGGATGCGTTTGGAAAGATGCCCTTGCCGCCATATATTCGCAAGCAACTGGAAGATAACTCTCAATATCAGACAGTGTATGCCAAAGAGCTGGGCAGCGCCGCCGCGCCCACAGCGGGCCTGCATTTCACGCCGGAGCTGATGCAGCGCCTGAAGCAGGCAGGAATCCAGTTTGCCGAAGTGACGCTGCACGTTGGGCTAGGCACATTCCGGCCTGTGAAGGAAGATAATATTCTGGCCCATAAAATGCACAGCGAATGGTACTCTATCAGTGAAGAGACGGCCCAGGCCATTCGAAGCACCAAGGCGGCCGGGCACCGGGTGATTGCCGTGGGCACCACCAGCTGCCGCACGTTAGAGGCTGCAGCGGCCCGCTATGGCGAAATTCGGGCCTGCAGCGGGGACACCGACATTTTCATTTACCCCGGTTTTTCTTTCCGCGTATTGGACGGCCTTATCACCAATTTTCATCTGCCGGAATCTACGCTTATCATGTTGGTAAGCGCTTTCTATGGTTACGAGCGCACCATGCGCGCATATACCGAAGCGGTGAAAGAGAAATACCGCTTTTTCAGCTTTGGTGATGCGATGCTGATTTTGTGAACGCTTTGGCAAAAGTGGGCCGGGCGCCCGGGTTGCTTTTGTTTAGCCGCCCGGCTTTTGCCGGGGCAACGGGTTGACTTTGCGCGTTTCAGCCCTTATAATAAGAAAAGCGGTGCAGGGGCTGTTCCCGGCACCGCTCGTTTTTTGAACAGGCGAAACAGATTGCTGATGGAAAAGGATGGGCCGGATGTATCGATTGCTTAAAACAGAAGGGAAGGCAAGGCGTGCCAGTTTTGAAACAGTGCATGGCACGGTGCAGACGCCTGCCTTTATGAATGTGGCCACCGCAGGCGCTATCAAAGGCGGCCTTTCGGCGTTTGATTTAAAAGAAAACCATTGCCAGGTGATGCTGTGCAACACCTATCATTTGCATTTGAGGCCGGGCGACGAAAACGTGGCAAAGCTGGGCGGCCTGCACCGCTTTACCCGGTGGGACGGGCCTATTCTGACAGATTCCGGCGGGTTTCAGGTGTTCAGCCTGTCCAAATTGCGGAAAATCACAGAGGAAGGCGTTACCTTTGCGTCCCATCTGGACGGCCACCGCATTTTTATGGGGCCGGAGGAAAGCATGCGCATCCAGGCCAACCTGGGCAGTACCATTGCAATGGCGTTTGATGAATGCATGGAAAACCCGGCAGAATACCGGTATGCCAAAAATTCCTGTGCCAGAACCGTGCGCTGGCTGGCACGCTGCAAGGCAGAGCTGAACCGCCTGAAGCGGGAAGGAATTGCAATCAACCCGCATCAGATGCTGTTTGGCATCAACCAGGGGTGCTGTTATGATGACCTGCGTGTTGAACACATGAAACAGATCCGCGAGCTCGATTTGGACGGCTATGCCATCGGCGGCCTGGCGGTGGGGGAGCCGAAGGAAGAGATGTACCGTGTGATCAGCTTGGTAGAGGAATACATGCCCAAGGATAAAATCCGTTATCTGATGGGGGTGGGCACACCGGGAAATATTCTGGAGGCTGTATACCGCGGGGTGGATTTGTTTGACTGCGTCATGCCCAGCCGCAATGCAAGGCATGGCCACCTGTTCACCTGGAACGGCATTGTGAATATCAAAAACGCCAAATATGAGCTGGATGAAAGCCCGCTGGACGAAACCTGCGGCTGCGAATGCTGCCGGAACTTCTCAAAAGCCTACCTGCGCCACCTGTTCAAAGCCGATGAGATGTTGGGCATGCGCCTTGCTGTCACACATAATCTGTATTTCTACAACACCCTGATGGAAAAAATTCGAACCGCACTGGACGAAGGGCGTTTTGAGGCCTTTTACCGCCAGTATGCCCAGCTGCTGGATACCCGCATCTGAAATGCGAAATTTCTGCAAAGCCCTTGAAAGAGCCGCATATTTTCGGTATACTGTATCATGACGTTTAAATCTTGATAGGAGGAATCATTTCATTATGGATTCTAACGTAATGTCTAGTTTGACTATGTTTATCCCCTTGCTGGGCGTATTCGTGATTATGTATTTTCTGATCATTCGCCCGCAAAACAAGAAGGAAAAACAGGCAACGGCCATGCGCAACTCCATTGAAGTGGGGGATGGCGTTACCACGATCGGCGGCATCGTGGGCCGTGTGGCCAGCATCAAAGAGGACACCTTTGTTCTGGAGACGGGGTCTGACCGCGTTAAAATGCGCTTCAAACGCTGGGCCATTCAGGAAGTGGAAAAGCTGCAGCTGGATACGGAAGGCGAAAAGGAAGCCTAAAGTTTGCTTTTTTCTGTGCAGCCCGTTTTTTACTTTTTTCATCACAAGAAAAAATGCCAGCCTCTTAAAGAGGCTGGCATTTTTTGCCCTTGCCGCAGTAATTGGGGCAGGGAGGGGAGACAATTCCCATTTTGCATTCATAAAACAGGCTTGCCGCGCGTACCTTTGGGGTAAGAAGGGATTTGTGCGGGGGTGTTTTGTTTTGGTCAAGGCAAAAAAGGCGGTAAGGGTTCATACACAGAAAAAGGCCAGCCCACTTTTTGGCCATCTGCTTGTAGGTGTGGCCGTATGCACCGCTGTATTGGCCGGGCTTTTATGTGCCAGTGCAGCACTTTTATGCCGGGTGGATATCCCCTTGGAAATGACGGTGCCGCTTGGCACCGGGGCATTGTGTTTAAGCGTGCTGGCAGGAAGCACCGTAACCAGCCTTATACACGGCAAAAATGGGTTGTTGTGCGGCCTGTTGTTTGGCGGCATTGCGGTAGTTTTTGTTGGCCTTTTTTCCGCCACGCAAGGCCAACCGTCGTTTTCTACCTTCACAGCCATCAAGGCAGGCAGTATTTTACTGTTTGGTGGGGTAGGCGGGTACGCAGGCATTTTATGGAGGGAAAGCCATAAAAAAGTAAGCTGAAATCCCAGCTTTGTGGGGCTTGCGTGCCAGTTTCACAAAGCACAACCACACAGCGGCGTACAGATTTTCTTTCTGATTTCTGAATTTGGCTTTATGTAAAAAGCGATTGAAAAGAAAAAGGATGTGTGCACGATGCACCAGTTTTCGTTTTGCCGCCATCGGCCAGCGTTTCGGCCCAGGCGCACAGTCAAATATTTTCGCATGCCCAAGGGGGCTCGAGGCAGAAAAAGCGGATGTGTCCCTTTGCTTACTCTTTGCCTGGTGGCCGGCATCCTGCTGGGCGCCTGGTTGAGTTCTGCCGCACTTGGAAGGCAAGAGGGGAATTTTATTTCATATTACGCGGCCGAACTTTTACGCGTCCGATGCTCCAGCGCGTTTTGGCAAGTGTTTTCCTCTTCGCTGTTTTCGTCTTTTTTGTGCCTTTCGCTGCTGCTGCTGTTTGCGTTTTCCTGCTTTGGCGCGCCGTGTGTCATAGGGCTTCTTTGGGTAGAGGGCTGCGCATTCGGCGCAATGAACGCCGCGCTGTATGGGCAGATGGGCACAAAGGGGCTGTTTGCCAGCGCTGTGCTGTTTCTTGTGCCGGAATCGGTTCGCTTTGTGTGTTTCACTTTGACGGCGCGCCGCGCCTTGCAAACCAGCGCCTCGCTGTTTGCCGCACAATTCCTGGCCAGAGAGATGCATGCGCAAACAGGCGCTTGTGCACTTCGCATATACATGGCGGCCAGCATCGCCTGCATGGCATCGGCTTTTCTGGCAGGCGCATTGTGCAGCATATTTTGCCCTGTTTTTTTGAATTGACGCGAATAATAGGAATGCGCAAAAGGCGCAACCACCTTGTAAGGGCGGTTACGCCTTTTTTGTAAATGATAGAAAAACTTGATCTGGCTTCCTTTCCAATTTACAAAATGAGAAAATCATTTTACCTTGCGGTTTTCTTTGTCATGCGGCTTGGTGCCGTCTGTTTCCTGCGCGGCCGGGGGATGTTCAAAATCCATCTTGGCAAAAGGGGAGGCCTTGGCCGCTTCCTTCAGCTGGGCGGCCCCCAGATGTGTATAGATTTCTGTGGTGGACACATGCGCATGGCCCAAAATTTCTTTCAATGCCAGCATGTCCACATGGCCCTCTTGGTACATCATAGTGGCCGCCGTATGGCGCAGTTTATGGGTGGAATATCCTTTTCCCGAAAGCCCGGCTGCCCGTAGGCAACCCTCTACAATTTGCTGCACACGGCGCGCAGAAAGCCGTTTTCCCGTTTTTTTAGAAACAAACAGGGCCTTGTCATCCTGCAAATTCGGCAGTTTACGCCGCTCGTCACACAGACGCGTCAACGCCTTCACACAAGCTTCATTCAAATAGACAAGGCGTTCTTTATCGCCTTTGCCAATAATGCGTATTGTTCCATCATCCTGGATATCTGTGACATTGATATTTACCAATTCCGAAAGGCGCATGCCGCAATTCAAAAACAGTGTAATCATGCAGTAATCGCGCTCGTAAAAATCGCTTTGCACGCTTTGAAGAAGCTCTGTGCCCTCTTTCAGGGATAAATATTTGGGCAGGCGCTTTTTCTGCGCCGGAATGCCCACGTCATCTGTCGGGTTTACGCGAATGAGCTTCATTTTTGTGCACAGATATTTATAAAACCCTTTTAAACTGGAAAGTTTTCTGGCCCGCGCGGCAGGGGAGTTGGCCCGTTCCCGTGTGACATAGTGCAAAAATTCATAAATCTCTGTGCTGGTGACACTCTCTATGGTTTCCAGCTCAATGTCGTGCACATCAATTTCATCCAGCGGCGTATTTTTGGGCACCATGCCGCGCTGCAGCTTTAAAAAACGGAAAAAGGTGCGAAGGTCGATATAATACCCGTTCACAGTACGCGGCGATAACCCGCGAATTGTCTCGCTGTCATATAAATACCGAACCACCAAGGGCGGGCAATCTTGATAATCGCCGTGGTGGCTGGGCCTGCGTGCATCAATGTAAGTGCTCATAAGCAGGAGAGACCTCCATGTTTGAATTTTAGCAAAATGTACCGGGCCTCATTGCCGCAGCCGGCCACACAGCAAATGCGCGTTACTTGGCAAAAGAGGAAGCGAAAAAACGCAGATGTAATTTCGCTAAATGCAAATTTAGCGAAATTAAGGGGAGCTCAAAATAGAATTTAAAAGACGTATCATGAGATAACTTCCGAAAAAGCGCTTTCATGATGGTTGCTGGCAGGAACTCTAATTATATTGCGTCATGCCCGGTGGTATTGACACATGGAAACATGTTTTTCTTTGGCTCTGTTAGATAAAAAGATTTTTCTCAACTTAATAATATAATGAAATACTCCGCCCATGTGTTATGCATTAAGCCTGTTTGCTTTTCTTGCGCGCTTTTGAAACCATTCTGTGAAAAACATTGCCGCAGGCTCTTTTTATTTTTCTTTTCATGAACCAGGGTATTCCTTTTATTTTATAAAACGCGCAGACGGCTTTTCCTTTTCCGGCCGCAGGCCCGTTTTTTGAGAAATCCATAATTCATAAAAGGCTTTGCTGGCCGAAAGCACAAAAAGCGGCAAGTAGCAATAGGCGTTTGGCCAATGCATCCAGTGACAGCCTAAAAGCAAAGCATGCGGCAACACCCAGCGGCAATGCGCCCGCACAGGTTTTCAGGCCTGATTTTTGCAGGCTTTCAAGTTTTCTGCCTGAATAAATACAATCTGACATTTTCGATGTCAGATCATAACAGGTTATTTCTTACAGGATGCTTCTTCTCTATTTGTTAAATTATTAACAAATAGAGAAGGTGAAACAACCATACATTTCACTGCTTTCATGGCTTTGCGGCGCTGTTTTATAAAAGCTGCACGGCCTGCCGCACATACGCTACGCCCAGCAGTTCCATGTCGGCAAATTCCTGTGTTTCTATTTGTTTTAAGGCGTATTTCGGCACCACTGCACGCACAAAGCCAAGACGCCTTGCCTCGCGCAGGCGCAGCTCCAGGTTGGCCACGCTGCGCACTTCCCCGCCAAGGCCTACCTCCCCTATTGCCACCATGTCATCGGGCACGGGCCTGTCCAGCATGCTGGAAACAACGGCCATACATACAGCCAGATCACAGGCCGTCTCATCCAGTTGCAGGCCGCCCACAATGTTCAGGTATACATCTAAATTGCCCAGAAAATACCCGGCGCGTTTTTCCAGCACAGCCAAAAGCAAATTGGTGCGGTTAAAATCAAAGCCGGAGGCCGCACGCCGCGGGGTGCCGAAAGCCGTTTTGCTGACAAGCGCCTGGATTTCAGATAAAATGGGGCGCGAACCCTCCAAAGTGCAGGCCACGCAGTTTCCGGAAACACCCACGGGCCGCCCCTCCAGCAGCAGCTTGGAAGGGTTTTCTACCACTTTCAGCCCCTTCCCCGTCATGTCGAACATGCCGATTTCGTTGGTGGAACCATAGCGGTTTTTGGCGGCGCGCAAGATGCGGTAAGGAAGCATTTTATCCCCCTCAAAGTAAAGAACCGTATCCACAATGTGTTCCATCACTTTGGGGCCGGCAATGGCGCCATCCTTATTTACATGGCCCACAATGAATGTGGGAATTTCATGGTTCTTCGCCACAGCCAGAAGGCGCGAAGCGCACTCTTTCACCTGGGAAACACTGCCCGCACTGGACGAGATATCTGCGCAGTGCATGGTTTGAATGGAATCAATCACCACCAGGCCGGGCTTTTCCTGCTCAATCAGTGCACAGATATCTTCTATCTCGGTTTCCGCCGCAAGGCGAATGCCATCCTGCGGCACGCCCAGGCGCAGGGCGCGCAGTTTGATTTGCCGCGCCGATTCCTCGCCGGTGATATACAGCACGCTCACCGCGCGGCTGATTGCGCCGCAAAGCTGCAGCAATAACGTAGATTTGCCTGCGCCCGGCTCGCCGCCCAACAGCACAACGCTGCCCAGCACAATGCCGCCGCCCAGCACGCGGTCCAGCTCGCTGATGCCGGTGACAATGCGGCTTTTTTCTTCCGTAATGCGAATTTCGCTCAAGGTGCGCGCCAGGGCCGCGCTGCCAGAGCCAATGCCGCGGGAAGCGCTTTTTCCCCCGCCGGAAGCCTTGGCAGGCTTTTCTTCCCGCACAACGTCTTCCACCATGGTGTTCCATGCACCGCACGCGGGGCAGCGGCCCATCCAGCGCGGGGCGCTTTCGCCGCAGTTCGTGCAAACATATACGGTTTTAAATTTTTCTTTTGGCATATTGGCACCCTTTTATTACAGTTTTATCTGTCCCTAGTATAGCACAATATTTAGCGAAATACTATGAAAACAAACAGGCGTATGCAGAACGGTGCCAAAGTGGCGCCTGTGCCCCGGCCCGGCCTTTGTGCGTGCCGGGCGCAAAAGCCCGAAAGCAATGCCGCCCAAAAAAGCACAGCCAGCCCGTTTCAACAGGCTGGCTGCATGTTTAAGGCTGCTGCATGGTTTGCAAAAACGCCTGAAGGCGCGGGTTTTGCTGTTCTTCAAACAGCTGCCGGGGCGCCCCGCTGGCCTCTATCACGCCATCGGCCATGAAAATGATTTTATCCGAAACGTGTTTTGCAAACTCCATTTCATGCGTTACCACAATCATTGTGGTTTCGTTGTTCTTCAAAGAGCGGATAACCCGCAGCACTTCGCCCGTCAGCTCCGGGTCCAGCGCGCTGGTGGGTTCGTCAAAGCACAGCACATCCGGCTCCAGCGCCAGGGCGCGTGCAATGGCCACACGTTGCTGCTGGCCGCCCGAAAGCTGATAAGGGTAGCTGTCTTTTTTATCGGTGAGACCCACGCGTGCCAGCAGCGCCAGCGCCCTTTCTTCATTTTTTTGAAATGCCTCTGGCTCTGCCTTTTGCCCGCGCTGTTTGGCGCTTTCTTTTGCGCGCAGGTTGGGGGCCAGCGTAATGTTCTGCAGCACGGTATACTGCGGAAACAGGTTGAACGATTGAAACACAAGGCCAAAGTGCAGCCGTTTGCGGCGGATGGAATCGGGCGTTGGCTTTTCCGGCTGCGCGGCATCGAACAGCACTTCCCCGTTGACGGCAATTGAACCGCTTTGCGGCGTTTCCAGAAAATTCAGGCACCGCAGCAGCGTGGTTTTGCCGCTTCCGGAAGAGCCAATGATAGAGAGCACCTCGCCCTTTTCCAGGCTGAAGCTCACCCCGCGCAGCACCTGTTGCCCGCCATAGCTTTTTGTAAGGTCACATACTTCCAGCACTGCCATAGCTTACCCCTTGTAATAATCCAGTTTCTTTTCCAGCGCGCGCAGAAGCAGCGTCAGCAGGCCGCTGAACAGCAGATAAAACACACCGGTATAGAACAGCGGCCAAAGCAGCGCATATTGCTTTACAATGTCCTGCGCCGCGCGAATCAGCTCTCCAACGGCAATCACACGCGCCAAAGAGGTGTCTTTCACCAATGTGATAATCTCGTTGCCCATGGGCGGCACAATGCGCTTAATCACCTGCAAAAGCACCACGCGGAAAAAGATTTGCCTGTCTGTCATGCCAAGCACCTGCCCGGCTTCGTATTGGCCCTTGGGGATGCTTTCAATGCCACCGCGGTATATCTCGGAAAAGTAGGCGGCATAGTTGATGATGAACGCAACCAGCACAGCGGCCAGGCGGCTTTGCACCGGCATGCCAAACGCAAGGCCGGGCACATAGAACACAATGATAATTTGCAGCATCAGCGGTGTGCCGCGGATAACCCAGATAAAAGCGCGCGTCAGCCAGCGCAGAGGCCGAAAGCGGCTCATAGAGCCAAAGCAAACCACAAGCCCCAGCGGAAGCGCAGCTGCCAAAGTGACGAAGAAAATCAGGCAGGTGGTGCCAAAGCCGTCCAACAGCTGCAAGGTAACAACAGAAAAAGACATGGTCGATACGCTCCTACTGCGCCCCGCGGGGCAATTTCATGCGAAAAGATGTGTGTTAAGCGCTTTTTTCCAGGGTAACAAGCACAGAGGGATATTTTTGCTGCAGCTCGTCCAAAACGCCTTCGTCGGTCAGTTCCTGCAGGGCCGTGTTCACGGCTTCTACCAGGTTGGACCCCTTGCGGAAGCCAATGCCATATTCCTCTTTGCCAAGTTCAATTCCATCCACTACCACAAGGTCGCTGTAGCTTGTGCCCTCGCCCACCGAGGCATACGCCATAACGGCATCAATCACGGCTACGTCCGAAGTTCCGGCAGCCACTTCCATCAGGGTGTCGCTCTGTGCACCCACGGCCACCATCTCGGCCTGGCTCAGGTTTTCGTCCGCTTCCACAGCCTTCTGCCCCGCGCTTTCCGCCTCTACGGCAATGTTGGCGCCCACCATATCTTCTGTGCTTTGATAGGTGCCCGCATCCTCTGCGCGAACCACGCACACCTGCATGTTTCCGCTGTAGGGCATGCTAAAATCAATGTTTTCTTTCAGTTCGTCCAAAATTGTCATGCCGTTCCAGATGCAATCGATATTTTTGCTTTGCAGCTCAATCACTTTCTGGTCCCAATCAATTTCAATAAACTCTGGCGTAACCCCAAGTTTCTCGCACACAGCCTCGGCCAGTTCCGTGTCAAAGCCCACCAGCTTATCCGGCTCGTTTTCATCGTAATAGTTCATGGGCTGAAACAAGGTTATGCCAATTTTCAGCGTCCCGTTTTCCTGAATATAGGCCAGGTCGTCTACGTTTGCATCCGAGGCCGCCTGCTGGCCGCCGCAGCCCGCCAGGGCCATGCATAACATTACAGTGCTTAACATGCCTGCCAAAACCTTTTTCATCGTTTTATTCCCCCTCTTTCTGGTTGGTTCTCTTGGTATGAAAGCATTATACTTTATTATTTTATCAAAGTAAAGCGTTAAAATGTATTTTTGTATTTTCGCATTGCTTTCCTTTTGTCTCCGTCTGGTTTCATGGATGATATGCACAAATTTTGCACAGAAACAGGGCCAAAGCTTTTGCCGGTGCCTTCCCTATGCGCTTACTTTTTGAATTCGGAAACTTTGCAAAAAATCAAGTTCTTTGTCCATTGCAGCATAAAAAGCGCGGGAAACCTTGTTGGATGCGTCTATATCAAACAGGCAGGTAAAATGTTATAATATGGTTAAGAAAAACGCAATGTTTGCGATGCCGTACGCCTCATCTGTCAACGTTTGTTTGTACGGGGCAAATTATCACTATTCTCCCCGTCAAGTGCCCTGCGCGGGGCAAGCCCTGGCCTGCGGCATATCGTCCGTTTTGAAAACCGCCTTTCAAAAAACAACCAGGAGGCTTAGAAAATATGCTTCAACGCTCTTCGCGCGTTCTTGCCCTCATTCTGGTTCTGATGTGTTCCCTTTTGGGCTGCCAGGCAAGCGATAAAAACATAAAAACAGCCTCTGCCGTTGTCACCAATATTCTTACCGTGCCCCATGCGGCTGTGGAAGAGGCCATTTCGGAGGAAGCTGACGACGTGAATGCCCTGCATGAGGCTTATCACCAGGTAATGGGCGAATATGTGGCCAAGGATGATGACGGCGTCTTTATCTGGTGGCAGTCGCTAACAGGCTATTCTTCCAGCTGGAATTTTTCCATTGAAGTAGATAACCTGACAGTGCAGTTAAAAGAAACCACCGATGCATTCAGCGCTTACAACTTCCAGGCAGCAGCCACCATCACCACGGCAGACCAGGCAGAACATGCCGTAGAATTTTCCGGCGTTGTGCAGCTGACATCAGACGGCAAGGCAGATTATATGAACCTGTATGGAAGCGGCATGGACATGATTGATTCCATTGTCTCTCAGCCGCTGTAAGGGCAAGGCAAAACACAAAACAGAAAAAGGCTGCGGGCCAGTGAACTGCCCCAGTAAAAACGGACAATAGACAAAAGGCCCCCTAATGTAGGAAAATAGAACTACATT
>OJQW01000028.1_pt1 | contig 119069 bp, 107 predicted proteins | sample 1599041 | NCBI WGS metagenome assembly OJQW01 (sample SAMN03922518, study PRJEB24848) | human gut metagenome | isolation source: stool sample | host: Homo sapiens | place: Germany | collected 2010-02
ACACTAGATCGCTCGTCGGCAGCGTCAGATGTGTATAAGAGACAGGCCCATGGCCTCGCCCAGTTCTCTGTTTTCTTTTTCTTCATACATGCCGATAAGTATCTGCTTCTGAATGTCGGACAGTCCGTTTATCTGCTTGTCTAAATTTATCAGGCCGTGAAAGGCTCCTCCGTGAGCATCAAAGATGTGTTCGATCATAGCCCTCTCGGCGGTGACCATTCTGCCCGCATAATTATATATGTTCTCCTCCATAAATGTCTCTCCGCAGAAGATGCAGATGAGAGCACCCTCTTTTTTAGATCTCACATATCCTCTCGAAAGTTCTTCAACCGTCAGTTCTTTTAGTTCCATATCTCACCTTTTTTAAACAAAATCATTTTTCGTTTGTGAACACATAAACAATACTACTTTTTGTTTATAATTGCAATAGTTTTTTGACTTTTTTAGCTAAAAAAGAGTCTTTTTTATTCCAATCCTAAACTATTAAAACAAAAAAGGAATTGAGACCTCTATAAGCGTCTCATATTCCTTTTATCAATTCTCTGTTATACAGTCTTTATTTGTGATAAGTCTCGTTTTTATTTATCTTAAAACTCCTGTATATCTGCTCCAGCAGTATAACTCTCATCATCTGATGAGGAAATGTCATACGTGAAAAGGACAGCTTAAAATCTGACCGTCTGCTAACATCCCTGCTCAGCCCCAAGCTTCCGCCTATGATAAAAGTTATATGGCTTCTTCCGCTCAGCGCCAGATCATCTATCTTTTCAGCCAGTTCTTCAGAAGAAAGAGCCTTCCCTCCTATCTCCAGACTGACTACATAGCTGCCCTCTTTTATATGCTTTAAGATATTTTTGCCTTCTTCGTCTATGACTATCTCTTCATCGGCAGCAGAAGCCTTATCGGGCAGCTTGGACTCCCTGAGTTCTGTTATCTGCGGATCGCAGTATTTTGATAATCTCTTCATGTATTCGGCCAAGGCCTCAGACCAATATTTTTCTTTTAGTTTTCCTATACAAATTATCTGTATCTTCATCTCAGATCGTCATTAAGTCTCCCATCTCCTTAGGCTGTGCCACCGACAGCTTAAGATGCCTTCCCACATAGAAGCCTTCTTCTTCCAATACGTTGCTGACCGTAAGCATCGCCTGCTGAGGGGTGTTATTTTCTTGGCTTAGATGGGCCAGCATCACATAAGGTATCTTAGGCGAAGTCATGTTTCTCAGGAATCTTGCTATACATTCTCCAGCTGCCATATTAGACAGATGACCTTTATCGCCAAGTATTCTGCGTTTTATATTGTATGGATACCGTCCGTACAGAAGTATATTTTCCTCATGGTTAGCTTCTATTATAAGTATATCCGAATCGCATATAGCCTCCTCTATGGCCTCCGTTACCTTTCCCGTATCAGTAACCACGGAAATCTTTTTTCCGTTCCTGTGAAAAGAATATCCTACCGGTTCCCTTGCGTCGTGAGACAACGAAAAGGACTTCACTTCTATATCGCCTATGGAAAAAGTGCTCCCCGGAGCTATTAACTCCACTCTATCCTTGGGTATCCCCTTTCCCTTTTCTTCAAGGGCGGCGACTGTACCTTCGGTGGCGAAGAAGTGCTGCCTCGTAGAACGGTGACAATATGCGCTGACGCTTCTTACGTGATCTATATGTTCGTGAGTGAGGACCACTCCGTTCATCTCCCAGAACTGCACATCCATCATCTCCAGATTTTTTTTGACCCTTGCGCTGCTGATGCCTGCGTCTAAAAGTATGTAAGTCCTGTTGCTTCTTACGAGAAAACAGTTTCCGCTGCTGCTGGAGGCCATGGGACAAATGCCTAAATTCATATATTATTTCTCCATATTTTTTCTTCTCTTTGGAATTATACCACTTTTTCGTTGTAAAATCACCTGAAATAAGCCATAATATAATCAGAACAAGGATACAGGGGGAAATTTCATGAGCATTATAAGAATATATACAGACGGCGGGTGTTCCGGCAATCAGCAACGCATAAACTTCGGAGGCTGGGGAGCCGTCCTTCAGATGGGCGATCATCAGAAAGAACTCTTTGGAGGAGAAACTAACACCACTAACAACAGGATGGAGCTGACCGCCGTAATAGAAGCCTTCAAAGCTCTCAAAAAAGACGGACTGACTATACACGTCTTTTCTGACAGCGCCTATGTGGCAAACTGCTTCAGAGAAAAGTGGTACGAGTCATGGGAAAAGAATAAGTGGAAGAACGCAGCCCGCAAATCGGTAGAAAACCAAGAACTCTGGAGAGAACTTCTTTCTCTTGTCAGGAAGCATGACGTAACTTTTTATCGAGTCAAGGGCCATGTGAAGCTTCCCAAGGCGGCAGAAGGAGAGCTGCCGGAAAGCGCTGCCCTGACGGCCATGTACGAAAAGTTCCTATGCTGGAACGGCAGCAGCTTTTCTTACGAGGATTTTATATATATAACGAAGATGAACAACGTAGTAGACGGGCTGGCAGGCAAAGGCATCGACTCGGTAAGAGATCAGGCCAGCGCAGTCTGACGGCAATATTTCAGAAGATCATAAAAACTATTCTGTGATAAAAACAATCCCCTGAACCATAAGATTCAAAACGCTTAGGCTCAGGGGATTTAAATTGAATAGCATATCTTCTTATTTCACATCTATATTTATCACTTCGGCAGAGTTTACCGCCGCTTCTATCAGCCCCTCGGCGTCCAGCTTGCTTTCGGAGGCCAGTATTCTCTCAAGGCGAGGCTTGGTCGTCGGGTGCTTAGGCAAAAACACCGTGCAGCAGTCCTCGTAAGGCTCTATGGATTTCTCGTAAGTGCCTATCTCTTTTGCTTTCTCCATTATATCCACTTTATCCATGGCTATGAGAGGTCTCATGACCGGTTTGGTCACAGACGCGTCCGTCACCACCAGAGCCTCGGCAGTCTGGCTGGCCACCTGCCCCAGATTCTCTCCCGTGATGAGCATCATGCAGTCTCTCTTTTCGGCTATCCTTTCAGCTATTTTCATCATGAACCTGCGCACCAGAATGGTCGTCTCCTCCTCCGGACAGTTCATGACTATCTGCTCCTGTATCGGCAGCAGATTTATCACATGCATCTTAAAGCGGCCGCAGTAAGACGCCAAGATGCCCGCCAGCTCTTCTACCTTCTGCTGCGCTCTCGGGCTGGTGTACGGATAAGAATGGAAGTGAACCGCCTCTATCAGCATACCTCTCTTGGCCATCATCCAGGCGGCCACAGGGCTGTCTATGCCTCCCGAGAGAAGCACCATGCCCTTGCCGTTAGTGCCAAGAGGCAGGCCTCCGAAGCCGCTCACTTTCCCCTCGTATATATACGTCCTGTCGTGTCTCACGTCCACATGGAGAAGCACGTCGGGGTCGTGTACATCTACTTTTAGAACTTTACAGCCGATCAGTATCTTGGCTCCTATTATCCTTCCGATCTCCGGTGATTTAACAGGAAAATTCTTGTCGGCTCTCTTGGCCTCAACTTTGAAGGTCTTTACTCCCCGTGTGTTGATGAGCTCCGTCATGTAGCCGACGGCGGCTTCGCTTATTTTGTCAAGCTCAGGCTCCGCCTCTATGGCTTTGCTGACGGAAGCCACGCCGAAGACTTTGGTGGTTTCCTTTATTATGGCGTCCATAGACAGCCGTTTATCAGCTCTCACAAAGATAAGTCCCTCATGCCTCTTCACGTCTACTCCTTCAAAGCCTCTGAGGTTGGTGCGTATCCTATCTGCCAGCATACGCTCGAAGTACGGTTTGTTCATGCCTTTGAGAGCTACCTCTCCGCATCTGACTATGAGAATGTTCTGTTCATTCATGATCTCTCTCCCTTATCTGAAGCTGCCCAGCTTTCTGAATCTGGCGACAGCCTGCTTCACCTTGTCTGTAACGTAATCCATCTCCTGAGAAGTATTGAATTCGCTGAAGCTGAATCTTACAGCGCTCTCTATCTCTTTCTGCGAAAGCCCCATGGCCGACAAGACGTGGCTCTGCCCCTTCTTGTTTGAAGAGCAGGCTGAACCTGTGGAAACAAATATGCTGTCCTGTTCGAGAGAATGGAGCAGCACCTCTCCTCTGGTGCCGAGAAAGGACACGCTCAGTACCGAAGGCCCTGCTGACGAATCTTCCGGACTATTTACCACTATATCTTTTATCTCGGCCCTGAGACCGCAGAGAAGTCGGTCGCGGGCAGATATCATGGCAGATGTCCTATCTGAAAAATTCTCCGCTGAGATATCCGCAGCCTTGCCGAAGCCTGCTATGCCCGCCGTATTCTCCGTTCCTGAACGCATATTGCGCTCCTGTCCTCCCCCGACCATAAACGCCGGAATTGAAAGGCCTTTTCTGATGTAGAGAGCCCCCGTTCCCTTGGGACCGTGTATCTTGTGTCCGCTGACAGAGATCATGTCCACTCCCTTTACGGCTACAGGTATCTTTCCCAGAGCCTGCACCGCGTCAGTATGGAGCAATATGTCGCATCCATGCTCTTCATTGAATCTGTCCTTGATCCGGGCTATCTGCTCTATGGGCATCACCGTACCCGTCTCATTGTTGACAGACATCACCGAAATGAGTACAGTATCTTCTGTCAGAGCTTGTTCAAGCCGGCCCATATCAAGCCTGCATTTCTTGTCCACACCTATATATTCTATTTCAAATCCCATGGCCTCAAGCCTTTTTACCGGCTCCAGAACGGCAGGATGTTCTACCTGTGTAGTTATGATCTTTTTTCCGCGGCGTTTTCTTGACAGCGCGCCTCCTAGGATCGCCGCATTGTCTGATTCAGTGCCGCAGGAAGTGAAATATATCTCCTCTTCAGATACGCTGAGAACTCTTGCCAGAGATCTTCTGGCGTCTTTGACATACTTTTCAGCCGCCACGCCCAGAGAATGGAGAGACGAAGGATTTCCGAAATCTTCTCCCAATACTTTCATCATTATCTTTAACGTCCGGTCATATGGCCTTGTGGTAGAGCTGTTATCAAGGTAAACAAACATATCTTTCCTCTCTTATTCCTCCGCTTCTACATCGGTAAATATATTTATCCATTTTCTGCTGAAATATCTCCTGTAACAGAAGAACGCCTTCAATACGTCTGATACCGCCACCACTGCTATGACAACAGGAAGCGGAAGCCCGAATACTAGAACAGACAGATACGCCAGAGGCACCTGCAACAGCATGTTGAACGCTACATCCAGGAACATGCAGTAAAGCGTATCTCCTCCAGCCCTGAGTATTCCGCAGACTATCACATAATTCAGCATCTTAGGCGTGATAGCTATGGCAAAGACGAACATGGAAGAAAGCAGCATCTGCGTAGTGTCCGCATTAAAATCATATATCTCCGCTATAGGCTTTCTTATCAATATCAGCAATAAGGTCATGAGTATATTCAATATCCAGGTGACATTAAGTATTCGCTTGCTGTAGATATACGCATGTTGCACTTTTCCCTGTCCCAGAGCCTGACCGACGATTACAGAAGACGCGTTGCTGACTCCCGCATACGCCGTCTGAAGCACTTCGGTTATAGTGTTTGCCACCTGCACTATAGCCAGAGCCGACGGGCCTATCCTTCCATAGGCCGCAAATACCATGCTCACCGAAAGCGCCCACAGCCCCTCATTGAATATGACAGGTACGGCGGTCTTCATCACGTTCTTATACATATCTTTTCCAAAAGACATGAATTCCTTGAATTTCGCTCCCAGTGGATGATCCTTGGACAAATATACGTATGAAAACATGGCGATACATTCTATTATCCTGGCTATCAGAGTAGCTATTGCTGCTCCCTTTACTCCCAGTTCCGGAAAACCAAGATTGCCGTAGATCAGGCAGTAATTCAAGAATACATTTATGAGTATAGCGATACCGTTGATAGTCGTCGGCACCTTGAGCATTATCAGAGCCCTTGAATTATACGATATGGAGAAGGTCAGCCCGCTGAAGATATAAGAAAAACAGGCTATTCTCATATAGTCTCTTCCGAGAGATATTACTTCTGTATCATCTGTGAAAAAACTCATGAGCACAGGTGAAGCAAAGAATGCCAGTATGACTACAGGTATAGTTATGGCCAGGCACATGACATAGTCTATGCCCAATATCTTTCTCAGGCTCTTGAGATCTCTCACTCCCCAATACTGGACGGTATATACAGCCGCCCCGCTAAAGATGCCGAACATAACAACACTGTACATAAAATACACCTGATTGGCAGCGCCTACAGCCGCCAGGGCATTCTCCGATAGCTTTCCTACCATTATGGTATCCACAAGATTCAGCCCCACCACTATGAGCTGCTGTATGAGCACCGGTATTCCTACGGTGATCAACTGCCTGTAAAAAGTCTTATTCTCTTGTTCAGTTAAAATAGTCGTCATATTTCCTCCACTTGCCAGATCACGATAAGATTCTTATAAATTAAGCTTGAAAAAAGGAACTCCTTTAAAAAGGAGCCCCTTACCCGCAAATTTGTTTTTGCTCAGGCGTCTTGTGCCGGGTCTTGCGTTAGACCGCTCTATTTAGCGTAGTCTACTGCTCTCGTCTCTCTGACCACGTTCACTTTGATCTGTCCCGGATATTCCAGTTCAGACTCGATCTTCTTGGAGATTTCTCTGGCGAGGAAAACGATCTCCTCGTCGTTGACGTCGTCAGGTTTGGCTATTATCCTGATTTCACGTCCCGCCTGAATAGCGAAAGACTTTTCTACTCCCGGCGTAGTGTTGGCTATCTCTTCCAATTTTTCGAGACGTTTGATATAGGCGTCGAGAGTCTCTCGTCTCGCCCCCGGTCTTGCAGCCGAAAGCGCGTCAGCAGCTGCTATCAGCACTGCTTCCATGCTCTTAGGTTCATAGTCTCCATGGTGAGCAGCCATTCCATTGATGACAGCTTCGGATTCTTTGTACCTTCTCAGCACATCTATACCTATATCCACATGGGTTCCTTCCACTTCGTGGTCGAGAGCCTTGCCTATGTCGTGAAGAAGACCGGCTCTCTTGGCCAACTTAATATCCAGACCCAGTTCTCCGGCCATTAGTCCGGCCAGATGAGCCACTTCTACGGAATGTTTCAGTACGTTCTGTCCGTAAGAAGTCCTGTATTTGAGTCTTCCCAAAAGCTTTATCAGTTCAGGATGAAGATTGTGTATTCCGACTTCAAAGGCAGCCTGCTCGCCCTCTTCTTTTATGATGGCATTTACTTCTCGTTCAGCCTTTTCCACCATCTCTTCTATCCTGGCCGGATGTATTCTTCCGTCTACTATGAGTTTTTCAAGGGCTACTCTGGCTATCTCTCTCCTTACAGGATCGAATCCTGACAATATGACAGCCTCAGGAGTATCGTCTATTATCAGATCCACTCCGGTCAGAGTCTCTATCGCTCTGATGTTTCTTCCTTCGCGGCCTATGATTCTTCCCTTCATCTCGTCGTTTGGAAGCGCCACTACCGATACCGTACTCTCGGCGACGTGGTCGGCCGCACATCTTTGGATAGCTCCGGTGATTATATATTTAGCCTTCTTGTCCGCTTCTTCTTTGGCCTTAGACTCTATATCCTTTATCATGATGGAAGCGTCGTGTCTCACTTCCTTTTCGATATTGGAAAGCAGCAACGCCTTGGCCTCGTCGATGGTGTATCCGGAGATCCTCTCCAGCTCTTCGAGCTGTCTTGAGATGATCTTGTCCAGATCCTTCTGTTTGTTTATGATATTCTGTTCTTTTTGGGTGATGCTCTCTTCTTTTCTTTCGATATTCTCTAATTTTCTGTCTATGGACTCTTCTTTCTGGATGAGTCTTCTTTCTGAACGTTGTATTTCTGCTCGTCTTTCTCTTGCGTCTTTCTCTGCGTCGCTTCTCAGCCTGTGGGCTTCTTCTTTAGCCTCGAGGATAGCCTCTTTTCTCAATGTCTCGGACTTATTCTCGGCGTCAAGTACGAGATTTTTTGCTTTTTGTTCAGCACTACCTATAGCTTTTTCGCCGACATTTTTCCTGTAAATATATCCGATCAACGCGCCGACAATCAATGTACAAGCGCTGGCAATAATTGTCACAACGATTGGAGCCATTACAACACCTCCTTAATCTATTCAGTTTATATTCATACAGATTTATTATAGCTCAAAATAAAGAAAATGTAAACAACTTTATAAAAGCCCCCTGTAAGATGTAAATTCTGAGATTAAGATCAATTACCGCCGATCTCAGCATGACGTCTGACGCTTGTAAAGACGGCCGAGACGAAAAATCACGCTAAATGTTTTTGAGCATGTTCACTTCTTCTCTAATTCGCAGTATCTTCACCTTGTAAGTCTTGATATCTGATGAAAATGCGGGTATAATATCAAAGTAACTAATTTAAAAAGGATAATTTTGGAATGAAGAATTTTTTTGCCCCGCTCAGACTGGCGGACAAATTTATATTGATCTTTGTATTTCTTCTGGGGTGTATGAGCCTTTTGATGCTGGAAAGTACAGTATACGACGGGGGATTCGTCCTCGATCGTGTGGTCTGGGTGCAAGCCTTGGCATACATGCTTGGATTTGCGGCCATGATGACGGTACTCCACCTCGATTACACCATGTTCATCGGATTCAGCAAGCCTCTGTACATCGCATCTATATTGATTCTTCTCCTGGTTTATATACCGGGTCTTGGCCAGGAGCAGTACGGCTCAAGGGCATGGATAAACTTAGGGGTAACTACTCTGCAGCCGTCAGAATTCGTCAAGATACTTTTCATTCTGCTGATGGCAAACTATTTGTCCAATCACAGAGAAGACATCAAGAAATTCCGCGGAGTACTGCTTTCAGGCCTGTATGCGCTTCCTATCATCGCCATAGTACTTAAAGAAGACTTGGGAAGCGCTCTCGTATATATGATAATCTGGCTCTTCATGGTCTTTTTCGCCGGCATAGACTATAAGATACTGATTAAATCTATAGTCGCCGCATTGGCAGCGCTGCCGGTAATATATAATTTTCTCGGGGACTATCAGAAGCAGCGTATCGAAGCTTTCCTCCATCCTGACAATGTGAATCTTCCGGGAAACTATCAGGTCTGGCAGTCTAAGATCGCCATAGGCTCAGGCGGATTCAGCGGAAAAGGACTTTTCAACGGAACGCAAAAAGAGCTGGACTTCATACCTGTCCAGCAGTCGGATTTCATATTTTCAGTGGTAGTAGAAGAGCTGGGCTTTATAGGCGGCCTGTTCGTTATTCTCCTCTATTCGGGACTTTTGTTCAGATTCGTCAGGATAATAAGGGACGCTCTGGATCTGTACGGAGCCCTTATAGTAGTGGGATTCACTGCCATGTTCTTGTTCCAGATATTTGAAAATATCGCCATGACCATGGGACTGATGCCGGTAACCGGTATAACCCTCCCTCTGCTGTCGGGAGGCGGAACGTCTGTCATAGCCAGCCTTATATCCATAGGGGTAGTCCTCAATATAGGCATCAACAGCAAGCCTATAAGATTCTGATCTCATATAAAATAAGCCGCCGGGCGCTTCTATCAGAAGTGCCAGCGGCATTTTTTTAAGTCTACGTGATCTTCATCTTTCATGGGAACTCCCTCTCTTCTGAGGAGTTCAGCCTGCTCTCTCCAACCGGGTACAAGTCTTCCCGCATGGTTCACCACCCGGTAACACGGGTAATCTCCGTAATACTCTGACATGCTCAATACTTTGCCCACCAGTCTGGAATTTTTTTCTCTTCCGATGAGTCCCGCTATCTGTCCATAGGTAGCGACACATCCCCGCGGTATCTCCTCCACCACCGAAAGTATCTCGTATATCAGGCCTTCATCTAAAACACGTTTTGCCGTCATCTTGCTCGAAGCCTCTCAAATTTTCTTTCTCCTGCGATCTGCAGAATCATCGGCAGCAAGAGCAGTATACCGTAAGCAGCATAGAATATATAGGACATGAACGTAATTCCCGTCATTATTATCTGCGGATTATAGTGTATACTCGTCTGATCGAGAGCCCATCCGCATACCGTGATAATCAGGAGCAAGAATATCGCTATGACAAAGCTCCTGTCTCTGTTGTCAAATCTGTATATCGAAAAGGAGGTTCTTCCCTTGAGAGAATATCCCCTGCACTTCATGGAGTCAGAACTCTCCACGAAATTCTCCAGCGTCCATGTTATCAATATGGATATAAGCCTCATGGAATTTACAAACCTTCTCCACAGATTCCCCTGAGAAGGGCTCTTTCCTATTCCCTTCTGAGCGGTATTAATACGTCTGCCGTATTGCTTTATCCTCGGAACCATCCTCAGTATTATGGAGAGGAACAGCGACAATTTAGGAGAAATCCTTCCGAACAGGTATACTATCTTATCGGAAGAAAATACGGCGAACACACACGAAAAGAACATTATGACCGTAATCGCCGTGAATCCTATCTGAAGGCCGTAGAGAAGGGCCTCGAGGGTTATCTCGTTTCCGATAAAGTTCTGTCTCAGATTGGTGACTCCAAAGTGATTGTAATACGAATACCAGCCGCTGTATACCAGGGCAAAAGGCACCAGACACAAGTTAAAGATCACGGCTCTTTTGCCGCTGAGTTTCACCGAGTAGGCGAAAGCTACGGCATAAGATATAGCCACGTAAACCGGATGATTAAAACATATGGCAAGACCGATAGCTGCCGTAAAATATATTAAATTTATAGTCGGGTGATAACTGTCAAATCTCATTGTTCTATCATCCCATATTTAATCTTTATTCGCTCCAGTTTATTCATCATAGGTCTTGTAAGAAGCAGCACGCACAGGAAAACTGCGATACCCTGACTTATATTGACGGGCAGTCCCGCCAGATAGACAGCTAAAACCGACTCTGTGTTTATCATCTGAGCCATAGTAAATATAGCGCATGTGTCGAGGATAGGCCCTACCACTAAGACCATCAGCAAAAAACCGATCACAGCGTCAATAAGAGGCTTCTTTTCGGTGAGTATGCCTTTTCTCGCAAGCAGGCCGGATATAAAGCCCAACAGCCCGAAAGAGAACATCTGCCACGGAGTCCACGGTCCTTGACCGAAAATCATATCACTGACTATGAGGCTGAGGGAACCTGTCATAAACCCTGCCTGAGGGCCGAAGGCCATAGCAGTTATCATAGTGATGCCTCCTATGGGCTTAAAATTAGGAGCCCATATAAAAGCCGCCCTTGAGGCTACTGCTATGGCGCACATGACTGCCAGCGTAACCAGCTCTCTGGCCTGAGGCCTTCGGCTTTCGAATCCGGCAAAAAACGGAATTATGGAATATATCATTATCAGAACACTGGCTATGTAGTACTTTCTGTCTCCCATATACCACGAGATTCCTACGGTCAGCGGTATCAGGACTATTATGACCAAAAGCGTCACCCAGAAACCTCTGCCCAATTTTTTCTTTTCTAACTGTTTGCCCTGCATAATTTAATCACATCCTCATTTGTAATCGCATTCTCGAATATGTGGCGGCTCATCCTGTTGGCCGCAGTAGTATAGAAACTGTTCTGAGAAAAGAACAGCTTGGGAGTATTGGTGGTTACTACGCTTCCGTCAAAGAACATCCCCACTCTGTCGGCGTATTTGGCGCAGAACTCTACGTCATGGGAAACCATCAGTATAGTTACGCCTTTTTCCCTCAGCCTGCCCAGTATTTCTGCGAACTTAAGCTTAAAAAAGTTATCTATCCCCTTGGTCGGCTCGTCCAGCAGCAGTATCTTAGGCTCAGTAAGCAGTACCTTAGCCAGAGCGGCCCTCTGCTGCTCTCCTCCTGACAAATCATAAGGATGGCTCTCAAGCAGATCTGTTATATCGCATATATCTGCTACTTCCTCCACTCTCTTCTTATCCTCTCCGGAAAGAAGCATCTCTTCAAGATCTTCTCTCACCGTCTTTTTTACGAACAAGCTCTGAGGGTCCTGCGGCAGCATAGCCAGATTTCCCTTGAACAATTCTGACGACTTGTATTTGTCTATTTTCTTCCCGTCGATTAAAACCTGCCCCCTGTAAGGCTTGCATATATTGCAGATAGATTTCAGGGTGGTGGATTTTCCGGTGCCGTTTCCTCCTACTATAGCGAATATCTTCCCTTTAGGTATCTGCAGATTAACTCCTTTGAGCACGTCCGGCGCTTCCTTCTCATATCTGAACCAGACTTCCTTTAACGTCACCGCCGGGACTTTCGTCTCCTCATCTTCCTCTTCTCTCTCCTCTATGGAAGCGATCTTTATCTCCTTATCTTTTAACAGGCTGCTGAGCCAGTTTCTGCCTTCCCTTACGGTAAGAGGGCATCTCAGATCATTTTCGACTCCGTAATATATCTGTACCGGCGAAGGCATCGCCGCAAACATTTCATTGTTTTCTGCTTTCAGAAACTCGCCGATCTTATGAGGCTCGTCGGCAGCTATGATACTACCCTTCTCCATGACGACGACTCTGTCAGCGGCATGAAAGATGTCCTCCAGTCTGTGTTCTGTTATTATCACCGTCGTACCCAGCTCGAGATTTATCTTTCGGACTGTATTGAGAAAATCTGCGGCGGCTATGGGATCCAGCTGGCTCGTAGGTTCGTCCAGGATGAGCACCGTAGGCTGCATGGCCATTATAGAAGCCAGATTGAGAAGCTGTTTTTGGCCGCCTGAAAGTTCAGTTACATTCTTATGGAACCAGCCCTGAATCCCGAAATAGCTGGCCATCTCAGCCACTCTCAGCCTTATGGTCTTCTGATCTATGCCCAGGCTCTCAAGGCCGAAAGCAAGTTCATGCCATACTTTGTCCGTAACTATCTGATTGTCGGGGTTTTGCATTACATATCCTATCTTGGACGACTGCTGCCTCAAGTCTGATTCTTTGAGAGGTTTTCCCTCAAAGTATATTTCTCCTTCCATATTGCCGTGAGGTGAAAGAACACTCTTGAGATGTTTTAAGAGAGTAGTTTTTCCGCTTCCGCTCTTGCCGCAAACTGCTATGTATTCACCTCTGTCTATGCTGAGATTTATCTCTTTCAGCGCCAGTCCGTTCTTAGAAGCAGGATATGAAAAACTTAAATTTTTGATCTCAAAATGCGCCATGTTATAGCCTCCGTAATGTTAAGTACTGTCGGTATCGACAAAAATATTATATAAGCTGCGATTCCTATACGAGTATAGATATTATCCATCGTTACGGCCTCTCCGGCCGTATATTTCATTCCGCCCATTATGCCGCACAGCAATATGACCGCTATAAGAAAGCACATCGCCAGCAGCAATATCACATCTCTGCCGTCAAATCTGTATATGGCGAAATTAGTTCTCTTCCCGGATCCGTATCCTCGGCTCCTCATGCTGTCTGCCGTTATTATACCGCCCTCCAGAGCCCAACTGGTCAAGGTGGATATCACCGTCATACTGTTTTCGGCCTTTTCTCTTCTGGTCCCGGAATCCCCCGCCTTTCCTATGCACTTTCTGGCCGAAGATATCTGCCCGATCTTTTTCTGAAAGCCCGGCACCAGACGCATTATCATGGACAGCACCAAAGATATGGAAGGCGCCGCCTTACCGAATATATACAAGAACTTGTCTGTAGTCATGACGATGTTATATGAAGCGAACCATATTATCACAGAGATGAACATAACTGCGAGTACCATCCCGTAATACAGCGACTCAAGAGTATACGGTCTGCCGCCCAAATATGTAAAAAGCACGATGGAACCATTGGTATTGAAAAGCGGGCTCACCAAAGACAGTACTGCAAAGAGCGGCAGCATGGCTATCAGGAATTTCCATGAAGCAGATTTTTTCACCGTGACATAATAAACTGAGGCCAGCAGGAGCGAACACATCATGAACACAGGATGTACGAAAAACATTCCGAAAACCACTGCCCCGATGAAAAACACGAAATTTATTATGGGATTATAACCGGAAAAAGTATCCTTATTTTCCATCTCATGCTCCTCATCCCATGCTTGCGCCAAGATCTGCTCCGAGGCCGTTACATGTGAAGGCCCACACGATTGAATCTCCGTCTTTGAGCTTATATGACGAACATCCGTAATTAGGGAACCAGCCGTTGACCTTATACATCCACCCCGATTGATTTCCGCAGTCGAATTCATACAAGTTATTTATACCTTCCACATAAGAGCTGCCGTACATAGGACTGTATGAGTATTCTATCTGTATGCCCCTCTCTTTGCATATCCTGTTTAAAACGTCAAATACTGTTTCCCCTTTGTTGAATCCTACAGTCGTAGTTCTCAGAATAATTCCTCCGGATGGTACATATCCCTCTTTTCCCGGGCTAAGCTGCCCCATGTTATTCAATATCGTATCGCATCTTATCTCTATGGTACAGGTATAATCGTAACTAACAGAAGAGCCCGATCCTCCCGAGCCGCTACCGCTGCTTGAACTTCCGCCATTGGACTGAGAAGATCCGCTTTGAGCCGGGTTCTTGCCGGCGGCATTTCCGGTTCCCTGAGAACTTTCCGAAGACTCGGCTTCTTCTCTCGCCTGCATTCCTTCAGACTCCCTGTCCTCCAATACTTTATTGAGTTCTTCCCGGCTGAAGCATAATTCGTGTTTCTCTCCCGCCAGAAGAGCCTTTTCTATATTAAACTGATTCAAAGATGAAGCCTGAAGATCCATGACAGTCATCTCTTCCCCTACTACGGAAATAGTCTGTCCCGTCTCAGCCTGTACTTTTTTATCGCCTTTATCGGCATCGACGTTTCCTTCAAAGACGTTTACGCCCATAGATCCGGTCTGAACATTTACAGAAAATACCGTTCCGTCAGCAGTGATGCTGCGTTCCTGAGCAGTTATGCTGCCGAACATCTGGCCGTCGTTGAGCACTGCGAAAGCTTCCCCCGCCGTGATCTCCATACTGAATTTCTGATCTTTATACTCTCCTACGACTACAGAAGTGTTCTCGGCAAGTTCATATGTATTGTCTCCGGATTCTATTACTATGCCTGCTTTTTCGTTGGTAGATATCTTATCTCCCGTCTGCAGAGCCGCTCCTTCTTCCAATTCGAAGGAAACTCCCTTTCTCTCGATATTCACCACTCCGGTGACTTTTCCCGCCAGGGCGGCCTGCTCCCCCTCATCGGAAAACCATCCCTTTATAAAGCCCACGGATATCACGCCGCCGATGGCTATGACAGCTATTACCGCTACCATGATCGTATTAAAAATTTTCTTGTTTCTCCTGCTTTCCACTCTGCTTTACTCCTAATTCAAAGATATCTCAATGCTGTTTCTATACGAAATAAAAAAGCACCGTCAAGGTGCCTGAAATTATATTCTATGCACGGCGATCTGCCTCGCCGTATAAATATAATCTTTCCCCACCTCAGAAGACTGATATAAAAAACGACTACAGGTCTACCGGCTTAATCCTTTTAACCTACCGGGACTCCTTCCCCGGGTTTTTCAGTCCCGAGTGGATATGAGCTTAGCCCGTTTGAGCGCTCAACAGTCCTTTCGAAGATATCACGGTTGCTGAGAGACAGCGCCGGGTTCTCACCGGCTTCCGAGATGTTTCGTTTTATATTGCTGTTATATTTGATTTTACTACGAATCCGGCATATTTGTCAATAAAGAAGCAGACGATAAACCGTCTGCTTCTTCTTTAAGTCCTTTTATTCATTTGCATATTATTTTCATCTTCAATTTTACCGCTTTTTTCTTTCAACTTTTACCAAAGCAGCAGTTCCCATGCAGGCGCCTAAGGCTATCAGAAGCCAGGTAAGCGCATTCTGATCATCTCCTGTTTTTGGAGCGGCCGCAGAATCCGAATCTCCCTGATCAGAAGCATTGCTGTCTCCTCCTATGGCTGATTTATCCTTGACAAATGTCAGCTCATAACCGGTAGTTTCATTTCCGTTCTCAGAAGTAACTTCTATTCTGATCTTTGTATTTTTGCTCTTGTCTGCCGGATATACTGCGTACCGATCATGTCCGTCAATACTCGATGCGATGGCTATGGTATCGTCATCGTTGATTTCATCACTTTGCACGTTCTCTACCGCATATACCTTGACTGATGAATTCTCATCGGTCAGTTCAGGCCATACATTATAGAAGTTCCTGTCGCTGTTTTCCACATCTACAGTATACTGAGTCCTATCTGCGCTGAAAGCCGGAGATAAAGAAAGTTTTTCTTCTCCGAAAGTATTGCTGCTGCTGGCGATCAGATTACTCAAGCTGCTCTCATCACTCTGACATCTTATGTTAAGAGTATAGACAGTACTTCCGCCGTCGGCATCTGCTTTGATTTTTACGGTAGCTTTGCCATTTTCATCAAGCTTCACATAATTTCCCTCAGAGCTGTCATAATCTTTGTCATCTATGGTCGCAGTCACCTCGTCGGGCAGAGTAAGGTTGATCTTTACTTTCTCAGTCCCGGTAGCCATCACTACATCATACTCAGTGACTCCGGGAGCAAATGACCTGCTCCAATATTTTGCCCCCTCTATTTCCATATCGCTTATATAAGCTACATTGTTGGCCACAGCCATGAGGTAGCAACTGTCATTCTTATAATATAATGTGCCGTCGTTATCTGTGCATATAGTACTTATGCAGTAATTCTGCATCTGCGTATCAGGAACAAAAAGCTCTTTGCTCTCTTTGGCTGCGTCTTTTTCATTTGTAGCATCGTATGTATAATAGATACCGCCGGGACGCGCATTGTAAGTAAAGTAGATGTAAACTCTTCCGTCGGCTTCTCCGTCACCGTTAAAATCCTCATCTTCATAGGCTGTGGACAGAAGAGCAGAAGCCTGAGGATATCCCTTGATAGGAAGCTCGCGTATCTTTGTCATACTTTCTGAATCGACTACGGCGAAGAAATGTCCTCCGTCAGGATCGAACTGACCTCCCGCTCCCGCAACTCCAACATATATTCTTCCGTTGTATATGACCGGTGTAGCAGTGATGGCGCCTCCCATGTCCGCAGTCTTGACTTCACCCAGATTTCCGTATGCATCTACTGATACTTTATATATGATTCCGCCTTTTGTGCAGAAATAGAGATACCCGTCGTCGTATACAGTGGAGGTTCTTATATCCCCTCTTATTCCGCCTATCTTGTCTATTATCTGCCCGCTTTTAGGATCTATGGTATAGAAGCAGGCGCTATCAGCAGGTTCTCCGTAATCGTCTGCTCCGTCATCGCTGCCTATTGCTATATATTTGTCACAGGCATATGCTCCTGCCCAGTAAAAGCCTCTGTCAGCTGCAGTACCTGCTTCTATCTCTTTTTTCAGTTCTTCATCGCAGGTTACAGGCGTATCGTCATACACGACGTCCTGGAAAGTGTCTGTACTGCCGGATGGAACAAATCTCCACTCGGCTTTCTTTATACCGTTCTGATCTACATTACTGTTATCTGTCGAGATGCAAAGAAGCACCCCGTCTGAGCTTGGAGTTTTCCATGTGCCTGTATAGATGTATCCCTTACCGTCCACTTTGGCGTATGAGATAGGCGATACAGTCTGGCCTCCTATCTTTTCCGTCGACCATACACATTTCAGAGTCTCGTAGTCTACGGCCTGAATGATTCCATCTCCCACTTGGACGAATAGCTTTCCGTCAGCATAAGTTATGGGGTTCATCGCAAATCCAACGCTGGATACCATCTCATCACTCTCGGCTACTTTATTACCCGTCTTTTTATCTATCTTGACGATCTTGTTACTCATTCCTACATAGATATAATCGTCAAGAATCAGAGGCGGCGTAGGCGCTGCTGACCATCCCTGGCCATACTTGCCCGACCACTTTAAGGCAGCCGTATCGGCGCTGTTTGGCGTAGCTTTATCGACGACGCCGTTATTCTCCGCATTATTTCGGAAATTATACCATTCCAGATCTACAGCTTCTCCGGCCATAGCTATGACAGGCGACATGGTGAAGATGATCGCTACTGCCAATATGCCCGCCGTCAAACGCTTGATAAATGAAGGTTTAGACTTGCTCATTTTTGTTCTTCCTTTCTTTGTTTAAGTGCTTAAATAGCCTCTTTATCCATAACGCCGGTCTGCCGGCGCAAAGAACATAACTATTTTGCTGTCCTCGGAGAATTTTCTCTATATAATACAAAACATAAAAAACACCCTCAGTCTTAAGGGTGTCCATGATAATATATCTTCGCCTCGATCCTCTGCCGCCTTCAGATCAGCCTATGTAAAAAGGATCTTTATGCTATTACCGTCTCACCTCAGAGGACTAGGTAATAAAGCTCGCAATGTCTACCGACTTAATCTTTATATCCTACTGAAGATGCCTTCTCAGAGTCTCCTCCAATGGCTCGCAGCTTAGCGCTGATCCCTTTCGTTGATATCACGGTTGCTGAGACACAGTGCCGGACTTGTACACCGGCTTCCGATTTGCTTCGCTTTAAAATATTTTTTTGTCATTTTTATCCTATCATCTAAGCACCTTGTTTGTCAATACCCTGCGTTACGCCTCTCAGATCCCTATAGCTCCCGCCAGATACTTTCCGATATAAACGCCCCCGATGCACAGTAAGACGCTTAAAGCGGCATATGCCACGGTTTCTGCTATCCTGCCGGCTTCTATCATCTCTGCCGATTCCAAAGCAAACGTTGAAAAAGTCGTAAAACCTCCGCAGAATCCCGCTTTCAGCAGAAGCAGATTATAACCGCTCATGGCCTCCCAGGAATCAGAAAATTTCACCATCATGCCTATAATCACCGCTCCCAGAATATTTATGAGCATAGTATGAAACGGAAAGTCTACCTTATTCAAAACAGGTATCATCCCCATGAGATACCTCAGAGCAGAGCCGAAAAATCCTCCTGCGCCTACAGTCAAACATTCTAAAAACATATCTTCTCCTCCAAACTTCGTCTTCATTTAAATCAAAAAACTTCTGCAGTCAAGCGATTGCAGAAGTCATCAGCCTTTCGGCAGTTCAGGCAAGTCACGCCATGGGAGAACCTCTTTCCCTTAAGCAATTATATATTATATTCGGTCAAAAAACAATGAGAATCCTCCTGTCATACCAAAGTTACCGCCGCATTTTGATGTTAAGGATTGACATGAGAGCGCTTTCGGTATTATAACATTCTTATACAACATATCGGAAGGGGCATTAAATTGAGCAGTATTTTTGATTATCTGGATTGGAGAGGCGATATTCCCTTATATTTCGCCGGATTCAACGAACTGGACAGCCTCATCTTGGCCAGGCTGTCGTATATTCCTTTTGACGGAATAGTATCTGAAGACTTTTTAAGCAAGATCACCGTAGCCGAAGCCGCGGCCCGGTTCTTTGACACCAATGAAGCCATAAAAAGAGCAGACAAGAACGCGGATCTCATACTGCTCAAAAAAACTGCTGAGAGCAGGCGATTCTCAGATCTCACATTGTGCGGCTATATAAACGAATGGGACGAAGATGCAGAAAAGCAGTTTTCTGCTGTCACAGTGGATCTCCCCGGCAGCGTCAGCTATATTTCTTACCGCGGTACTGACAGTTCCATCGTAGGATGGAAAGAAGATTTCAATATGAGCTTTAAATGTCCCGTTCCATCTCAGGAATCTGCCGTGTCGTACATGAATAAGGCTGCGTCAGTACTGACCACAGACCTGATTGCAGGCGGTCATTCCAAAGGAGGGAACCTGGCGGTATTCGCTGCGTCTTTCTGCAGAGGAGATTTTAAGGGACGCATTTCATCGGTGTATAATTTTGACGGACCAGGATTCGATTCAAAAGTTATAGAGCAGGACGGCTATAAGGATATATGCAGCAGAGTGCTCACTTTCGTCCCGCAGTCTTCCATCATAGGTATGCTCTTAGAGCACGAGGAACCATACACCATAATCAAGAGCCGGGGGAAAAACGGACTCATTCAGCACAATATCTATTCATGGCTGGTGAGCCCAAAAGGTTTTACCCGCCTGGACAATGTGGACAGCAAGAGCACCTTCATAGATCACACTTTAAAAGAATGGGTCCGTAAGATGACTCCGCAGGAGAGAGAAGTCTTCGTAGATACTTCTTATAAAATGATCTGCAAGACAGGCGCCCATACTGTAAACGACTTGAACGGGATCGGCCTGAAAAAAGTCATGGTTCTTCTTTCTTCTCTGAAAGGCATGGACGATGAAAGCAAAGATGTGATCTTTGGTGCGGTGGAGCTGCTGCTGGAAAGCGCAAAAATCAGCTTCAAAAAAGTCTTCCTGTAGTAGATGACTCTTTCGCAAGGAAAGACCCGAAAGTTCAGTCTTTCGGGTCTTCTTTATACATTTCCTGTTTTTAGTTTTCTTTTCTCTTCACTGCTGCTGCCGTGCCTGCCGCCAGAGCCATGACCATGAGCCAAGGCAACATGTTATTTTGGTCTGCCGTCTTAGGCGTGTTTTCAGGTTTCTTATCTTCATCTGAAGGTCCTGTGACCGTAGATGAGCCTGATCCTGTAGCAGGAATGACTTCCGTCTGCTTATATCCGCAATCGGTACATGCTCTTTCTCTGCTTCCCTCAGTACTTTCACCTGCTTCTTTTACTACTGTCCAATCACCATATGCGTGAGCTTTCACATCGCCTTTTACTCCGCATATCTGGCATATGCTCCAGTGATTTTCCTTGTCGCTTTTATATCTGAGATCATGCTCGTGTACTCCGAAGGTACCGTCTTTATTTTCATTGGTTCCAAATCCGTCTGCGCACAGATCCTCAGGTACGAAATGAGAGAAGGAACCTCCTGCTATGTCCACATAGTCTCCGGCATCAGGCCAGTCGGTGGATTCGGCGTCAGTACTCCAAGTGTACGCCAGAATCGCTTCTGATTTTTCCGAAACAAATTTTCCACCCTGTATATCTACATAAGGTTCACCGCCAGGATAACCGCGATCGATAACAGATATAGCTGCTCCGTCTATGATAGTTCCGTCTCCAGGTTCCCTATCGGAACGCATATCCTCTCCTACGGCAGTCACTTCTGCTTTGCTGTCCTTTGGCGCTATGAGCTTTCCGGCGCACATCTGGACTCCGTTAAGTCCACTGATAATTCCGCCGTTGAGAATCAACTGGCCGTCCTGTGGATGATATATGGCGATTCCCTTCGAAGAAATGATTTTTCCTCCGTTTATCACCATCTCTGTACCGGAAAAAGTTCCGTTTCCGGAAAGAGCATAGGCTTCTCCTTCGATCGTTGCTCCATCGTTTACGATAAGTTTTCCCTTGTCTCCGAGTACTGTAATGCCTGCTTCTGTGGATACTATCTTCGTTCCTGAGTTGACAGTAAGATCTCCTTGGGTCTGTATCATAGTATTGACCTTCTCTTTTGACTCGTCTATAAACTGAAGCGTGACATTCTCAGTTATCATGCCTGCTCCGGCTCTTACACAGATAGCGGCTTTGTTGGCTTTTATATCGCTGATGACTTTACCGGATTTTGACTGCGAGGAATCGGTAAGGGTGAGAATCGAAGTATCTTCTCCCGTGGTCTTATCTCCCACCTCGATCATGATCTTATTTTCTGATCCGGTTACAGTATTGCCGTTCAGGTCTATCGAAACAGATTTATTGCCTGTTATTTTAAGGGTTTCAGTAAGCTCTATATCTTTTTCAAGCTTTATTGTCTCGCCGCTTCTCGCCGCTGCAACAGCTTCTTCAATGCTAATATACCCTTCTATCTCTTTTCCGTCTTTATCCAGAACCACTGCCACACGCAGTTCCTCATCGTCAAAGGCTCCCGGAATCAGAGGATCAGGCTGTACAGAACTGTTCTGAGGTCTCCAGAAGTTGTCAGCAGACCCAGCTTCATTGAGCTTCTGTGAAAGCTCTGTATGCGTCATATCTTTTTGTTCCTCAGACGGGTCGTCTCCGTTGCCTGACGCCAGATAGATGATTCCATCTTCTGTCAGGTAATAGCAACTTTCGTTCTTGCTTCCCGTGGCTTGATCGTACCAGTATCCGCTCTTACCGATCTGGTATTCTTTTCCTTTTTCAGCGGTGATGGTTCCGTCATTGACGCATGCTTTTACGCCGCATGAAGTGTTATTGTATCCGTATATGCCTCCCGCTATGGCCTCTTCACCGGTAGCCGTAATGTTTCCACCGTTATAACAGTTATCTACGTAATCTCCAGACGAAGCAGTACCGCCTATGATTCCACCGGCATTGGTTACACCTGTAATATCGCCGGTGTTGGCAGATCTGCTGACAGTATTATTGCCCGATGAACTGTTTCCGATAATTCCGCCGGCTGCTCCGCTGCATATTATCGGCCCATCATTTACAGAATCGCTGACCTTTGTATTGGCGTTGGCAGTTCCAATAATTCCGCCCGCCACCAGTTCTCCGTCTATACGTCCTGTATTGGAACATCCTGAAACTGATGTCTTGAGAGCAAATCCGGTTATACCGCCGGAATATTCTCCCGTCACCGTTCCGTTGTTGATACAATTATCTATCACTACAGTTCCCTGGTCAGCCCGAGCATATCCTATGATACCGCCTACTTTTTGGCTTCCTTCTACAACGGCATTGTTAGTACAATCCGAAATAGTAAGTACATCTGAATCATCTGAAAGATACGGCCTTCCGACGATTCCTCCCAGATAGTCGCTGCCGGCTATGCTTCCCGAAACTTCGATATTCTCTATGACGCTGCTGCCGTACACAGGTCCTGTTAAGGCTCCTCTGCTCATGCCATATTTATAGCTCATATCTACATCAGCAAGTTTTATATTCTTGATGACGGCGTCCTGTACATAGCCGAACAGACCGTAAGTACCTGACTTTCCGCCGTCTGTAAGACCTTTTATAGTTTTTCCGTCGCCATCGAAGGTACCCATGAACTTGTTGGTACTGGTACCGATAGACGTCCATTTTTCACCTGATATATCCAGTTGATCTATATCGTCGCTCAATTTGATATACTGATTCTGATATGTGATTCCTGTACCGTTTACAGTAGCGGCAAAGATCTTCAGTTCATCTACCGAACTGATTATATAAGGATCTTTTTCTGTTCCCGAACCTTTCCGGAATATGGTCTGTTCCCCGTTTACAGCTACTGAGCCGGGATACTTGTCCTCTGCATTAGAACCCGCATTGCTGCCGGAAACAGTGATATTCTCCACTGTTATGGTACTTGCGGGAGCTTTGTTGTACCTCTGTCCCCCGGATACGTAGCCCATAACTACTTTATCTTTAGAGGCCAGGTTCTGATCTTCCACTTTAAGGGAAATATTTGACACGGAACAGTTTTTAAGAGTTCCGTCGCTTTCAGCATTTGCAGTATATAGTCCTATGAGTCCTCCCACTTTACGAGTGCCGGCAACTGTTATTCCCGAAACAGAACAATCTGTAGTCGAGATAGTGCCGCCCTCGCCTCTATATCCTATGAGACCTCCTACGTTATCTTCTTCAAGATTATTCTTGAGGTATACCCCGGTAACGGCGCTGCCTTCATCGGCCTTAACTTCGCATCCTGAGAGTTTAGCGTATCCTTCACCAAACATTCCGCCTACTTTATAATTTCCGGTGACGGTGATCTTACCTGTCACCGTACAATTTTCTACAGTGCCGGTATAGACTGATCCTGCTATAACGCCAACTTGAGCCTTGCCTGTAACTTCAGCCCCCTCCATCGTGATTCCAACGAGTTTTGCCGGCGTGCCTATGCAGCCGAACAATCCTGCATACTCCAATTCTGTATCATTTATATACAGGTTGCTGATGATGCGGCCGTTTCCGTCAAAAGTACCCATGAACTTATTGGACGCCGTTCCTATCGGAATCCACTGCTCGCCTTCTGACCCGTTAAGGTTGATGTCATCTGTAAGCTTATAATAAGCTTTATTGTAGGAGGCGTCTCCCGCATTGACTTTTTCAGCAACAAATTTGAGATCTTCGGCAGTGCGTATTTCGTACGGTTCAGTTTCCGTACCGTTGCCAAGAATCCCTCAGATCTGACGTTCCTTCCGTCCTTAATGTCAGAAACATCTCTGCTTTCGTCTGTGGTGATCTCATCGTCTCCTTCTGCGGCAGTATTGCCTATAGTCGCCGCATTTACCGGAACACTCAAAGATATGATCATCACAAAAGCCATAGCTGCAGCGCAGCATCTCTTCAGAATGTTCTTTTTCATTTCTTATTCTTCTCCTCGATTGAAAATAACCACAGTCTTCTCATACGAAACTTATGAGTGAGCCGCTAAGTCCATATTTTACACTACTTAAACGTCTCTGCCGTAATATTTTATTACATATACTATACCCCCCCTCCCATGAGATTTTGTCAAGGTCAAAAGCATAGAAAGCCATAAAAAGAGCCATGGCTGCTTTTATCTAAGAAATGTTGGCAGTTTTTGAAAAAAAGGCCCGGAGAAAAACTCCGGGCTTTCAAACTCGTCTTGGTTTAATTTTCTTTCTTCTTAAAAGCTACGGCTGCTCCTGCTGTAAGCGCCATCACCATAACCCAAGGGAGCATGTTGTTCACATCACTTGTCTTAGGTACGGTATCCTTTTTAGGTTCTTCATTTTTATTTCCGTCGTCGTTATCTCCGGTAGGCGGAGTGTCAGTCTCAGGGCCTTTGACTACCAGTTCCTGATCTGCACCGAGAGTCTCGTCATTGACATTGACATTTTCCTCTGTGAGATTCTTCACCGTGATACCTGACGGCACTTTGAATTCGACTCCTGCTGCAGCCTCGGTGATCTCCAGTTTTACTGACGCCAGTTCTTCAGGTGTAAGCTCTTTCTCCAGCTCTTCGAGAGCTGCGTTGATATATACGCTTCCAACCACTTCTATCTTTTCGCCTTCTGTCACGAAATTAGCGGAAGCGTCGCTATTCACGACAACAGTCTCACGATCTAAATTTGTAAAGGCTCCGCCTTCTATTGTAGGCGTATAAGGGTAATCTGCCGCAGATCCCACATATCCTGTAAAGGCTCCGCCTTTAACTTCAACGGCGCCGCCTTTCTTACCACCTTGACCATATCCGAATATGGCGTTATTTCCGTCGTTGCTTGCCGTAAATTGTCCTCCGTAAATGGTCAGATTACCTTTATCGGCGTCATTGGCAAACGATCCGTTGGCGATAACCGCTTTTGAAGAATCATTTACTGTGAAGCTTCCTCCATAGATAGATGTTTCGTTCCAGTTGAGAATGGTAGGGCCGCTGGTATTGCTGAATACGCCGTTTTCTACTACCAATACTCCGAAATCGTCATTTTTAACGGTATTCATTCCGCCGCTCAGATATCCGCTCTTTATAGTGAGTTTTACGTTAGCGCTGGCAGGGTATGCTACGCCGCAGTCATTTCCCAGATTTCCGTAATAGCCGTTATCGATGCCGCTGGATCCCGCATCCTGCTGATCTACAGTGGCTCCGTCAATAGTCAGAGTACCGAGATTCTTGATTACATACCAAGTGTTTCCTGTAAAAGTTCCGTTATTCAAAACAGTTTCTGCACCCGGAGCCGTATACAGAGCGGCTTTTGCTTTTACATAGTTTTCAACAGTTCCGTTACCTACAACAGTAAGAACTCCGTTATTGGTGATCGTATGATCCTTTACAGCCGTGATCTTGTGGCCGTTCAGATCGATAGTGACCGTCTTTCCTTGCGGAACTGTGATATCTTCAGTGATGTCCGCAGTCAGTTTCAGTGTGTCTCCGTTCTGCGCAGAGGCGATAGCCTCATTAAGATCTGCCCCTACCTCTGTCGTAGTTGCAGCAAACGCCATAGCAGGCAGGAATACAGCTACCATAGCTATGCAGAGAAATGTGACAAATAGCTTTTTCATTTTTTCCTCCTTGTTGATAGATCAGTATAATCTCTCCTCATATTATGCCCCCCCCCGGTCAATTTTGTCAATAGTATTTTTTACTTCAAGACTAATTGCAAACAAAAGTAAAAGGAACCCGGAAACTATCTCTCCGGCGCAATAAGGAAATATAAGAGCAGAGGGAACCGGCATAAGGGAAAGCAAAGGGCAGGCGAAAACGCCTGCCCATACTTATTGCGGCCAATATCCGTCATACTAAGAGTGAGGCCGGAGAATTGATGAGTTCAGCATGGAGAAAGAAGAAAGCGGAGAATAGAACAAACGGCCTCGCCGCCTGACGAAACTTCGAACCTTTCGTCGGGCGGGCCACTGCGGGCGGCGCTCCCATAAATTGGGGGCACCGCTTTTTTGACATTTATTGAGTGCTATCAGTATTCGTCATACTAAAGATGTAGCTTGAAAAGACGAAGGGAGTGTGAAAAGCAGTGACCTGCCTTGACGATAAAGAGGCGGCTAAAGGGTTCGAAGAGCAGCGGCCCCGTCCAGACGGATAATGGCGGCAAACGGTTCGAAGAAGCAGTGACCTGTCCGAACGAACAACGGCGGTAACTGGTTCAAAGAAAGCACAGCAGACCCGACAAGGCTGTGCGGCTCCCGCTGGGTGCGGGAGACAAGCGACACAGCAGGGCGCGTACAGCGTGAACACGGAATACACCCTGTGGAGCGGACACGGGCAGAACGATTACACGCTCGATTTTGAAAAAATCGATGGGTAAACGGAGCTGCCAGCGGCAGCAGAGTGAAAAACCCCGCAAAGCCCGTGAAATCGGGAAAACAGCACCGGGAAGCTGTCAAAAAAATCTCGCCGAAACGCCCAACTAACAGATATTTTCTCAAGGGATAACTGCGCCCATATGAAAGGAGGCCGGTATGAAACAAAAATCTATGGTGCGGCAGGTGCAGGAAGCCCTGCAAATTCAACTGCGGATAGGAGAGAAACGCCATGAAGCAAAGAAGGCGGAGCATACCCATTCCCCCGCCGGCATTTTCTCCTACCGCACCTTTGAAACCTACATGAAGCAAAGCTGCGCCTTTGCGAAGTGGGCGAAAGCAGAGTACGGGAGCCGCGTCAAAACATGGCAGCTTGTACCTTCCTACTATCGGTGCAAGAAGGACAGGCGGGGCGTGGTCTACGACAAAAAGGTCATGCTGTATGTCAGCCGACAATTAGGTCATAACCGGATTTCCGTTATTGCCGGACACTATCTGGATAAGTAAATAACAGCCGGTAGGGAAAGAGAAACGGAGCTATCGGAATAAAAACAGCCGCGTGTGGAGAAAAACGGCAGTCATATCCGGATAACTATCTATAAAACCGCCGGAAGCTGGAAATTCCGTTTTTCTCCTGTGCAGGCCGTTTCCATTTGTTTTTTGCCTCTCTTTCCTGCATATTAAGTGGGAAGGGAGGTGATTTTTTGGAATATGGATATATCCGCGTTTCCAGCACAGACCAGAACGAGGACAGACAGCTCATAGCCCTGCATGGGAAAGGCATACCGGACAGCCGGATTTACATGGATAAGCAATCGGGGAAAGACTTTAACCGGCCCAAATACAAGCGGCTGGTACGGAGGGTAAAACAGGGCGATTTGCTGTATATCCTGAGCATTGACCGCTTGGGCCGCAACTACCGGGAGATACAGGAGCAGTGGCGGTTATTGACGCAGGAAAAAGGCGTAGATATCTGCGTTTTAGATATGCCGCTTTTGGACACCCGGCAGGGAAAAGACCTGATGGGGACATTTATTGCCGATTTGGTATTGCAGATTTTATCTTTCGTGGCCCAGAGCGAACGGGAGAACATACGCAAACGGCAGGCGGAAGGGATTGCGGCGGCGAAAGCAAGGGGCGTTAAATTCAGCAGGCCGCCTGTCCCCTTGCCGGGCAACTTTTATGAGGTACACAGGGCATGGAGGGGTAAAAAAATGACACTCCGACAGGCGGCGGAAGCCTGCGGAATGCCGGAAGGCACATTCTATGCGAAAGCGGTCAAATTTGAAAAAGCCGATTAAATAAACTGCCTGAAACTTTGGAAAAACCTACTTTTGCAAAGTAGGAAAAAAGGGGTATGGCGAACGAAGAATTTTCCCTACAGGGTCTTGAAAAACGGCATGATTTCTGGTATATCCAATGTGTATATTTAGGCATATGCTGACTTTGCAAAAGTAGACGATTGCAAAGCGGGAAAATTTAAATGCGTGCAGAGTGGAAGGAGATGAGTTGTGAACGGGACGAGCCTGTTTGAGTTCTTTGGCAAATCATCAATCAATAAAACGAAAGGAAGAAGCAGACAATGAAAAAAAGAAAATGGCTGGCAAGTTTGCTGGCGGTTGTCATGGTACTGGCAATGATGCCGACAATGGCATTTGCGGCAGAAGATACAGTAGAAGTATCTAATGGAATGACCTTTACAAGTGACACTACACAAAGTGACATTGACACGTGGGCCAATAGTGCAGCAATTATTACGAATAATACAGACGGAACCTACACTGTGACCCTGCAAAAGAATATTACCCTGCAACAAGGGGCAACGTCCCCGATCACATTTGGGAATTACTGGGATGCAGCCGGGGCAAAGCAGCCTACCATGATTTTGGATTTAAATGGCTTTACCGTGTCTGGAAAAACTATTGTTATCAGCAATATGGGAAATCTAATTATCCGGGACAGCAAAGGGACCGGAAAGGTTGTATACGATGGCGGGAAATATCTGGCGGCTGTTCAAAATGCTGGATATTCGCTGACCATTGAAGGCGGCACGTTTGAATGCAATGGTGCAAACAGCGCAGCCTATAATGCGGCAATTAGCGCAGCAGCGTCTACCAAAACAGTGGTCAACGGCGGCGTCTTTGATGGAAATGGTGCAGGTGCGTTGATTGCATACGGAGATGTGATCGTAAATAGCGGAACTTTTAATGGCGCCTATGGGGTTGTCTCGAAAAAGGCGAGCAATAGCTCAGGAAACATTATATTCCCGGAGACATCTACTGCTGTCGTTAATGCTGAAAAAATGGCTTTTGTGGTGCAAGGGGACGACACGGCAGCCGGAACCATCTCAGCTAACGGCGGAACCTTTAATGCGCCCAATGTTGTAGGTAAGATCGGCAATGTAACGCCGCAAGATCAGGTTGTGATTGCCGGAGGTAGCTATACCGCAGACCCTTCTGCTTTTGTCGCTGACAATACAGCACTGATAGGACTCACAAACAATGGAACTACCCAGTACGCTGCTGGCGGTGACGCTCAAATCATGGCTGATTCAGCAAAAGAGGGGGATACTATTACTGTTCTCCAGGGAGATAAAATTACAGTACCGGATAAAGTAACGGTAAAAAACCAAACCGGCAGTGAAATTACTGTGAATGGTGAAACTGTCCAAAATGGCGCTGAAATAGAAGCTCACGTACACAATTATGGTACAGAATGGAAGTTTGACGATACAAACCATTGGTACGAATGCTCCTGCGGAGATAAGACGGATATAGCCGCCCATACTTTTAAGTGGATTACCGATGAGGAAGCTACCGCGACCGAAGCAGGCAGCAAACACGAGGAGTGCACCGTCTGCGGTTATGCGAAGGCAGCAGTAGAAATCCCTGCAACGGGAACAACAGAACAACCTACCAAACCGTCTACCGACGCTCCGCAGACCGGAGACAACAGCAATATGATTGTTTGGGTTGCTGTTATGCTCATGGCCGGCGCTGGAATGGCGGGCACCATTGTTTACAGCAGAAAGAGAAAGCACAGCAGATAATTAAGGCATAATAGGCCGGGGGACGGATATTCGGTATCTGTCCCCCGGTTTTTCTATCCCATTTCAGTATCCGGCATACTAAATACAGGAAGGATACTCTTCCAAAGAAACAGCCGGAAACCTGACGGGGTAACATGGGAAAGACCTTTTCGCGGAAACAAGGGATAAATCCGGCGGAAAGGAGGCCAGATGGAGCATAACAGGAAAGAGCCGCAGGAATATCTTTACAAAACGATGGAGATACAGAAAGGCGGCGCAACTTTTCTTGTGAACCTGTACCTCCCCACAACGGGGACGGGCAGCCTGAAAAGCCGCCTCTTGCGCCTGATGGAACAGGATTTGGAACGGCAGGGAAACCAAACAGAAAAATACACGCTATTGTATGGCAGGCTGTCCAACGAGGACAGCCGGGAAGGCACCAGCCTGAGCATACAGCACCAGGAGGAAATGCTGCGGGACTATGCGGCAAAACAGGGCTTTTCAAACGTCCTGTTTCTGTATGACGATGGTATTTCCGGGACAAAGACCAACCGCCCCGGCTTCCAGAAGGTCATGGCAATAATACGGGAAGGCAGGCCGCAACGCTGATTGTGACCGATTTGACCCGCCTGTACCGCAATCAGTCAGAAGCCAACAATCTGCTGGAAATCGTCTTTCCCGCGCTGGGTGTGCGCTTTATCGCCATTACCAACAATTATGACAGCGCCACCAACACGGAGAGCGACGAGGATTTAGCCATGTTCTCCAACCTGTTTAACGAGTGGTATCCCGGGCAGACCAGCCGGAAGATCAACGCCGTTATTCAGCATAAGGCGGAAAAGGGCGTGCGGATTGCCTCCATTTCCCCCTACGGCTACCAGAAAGACCCGGCGGACAGGTTCAAAATCATTCCCGACCCCGGAGGCGGCGGAACAGGTGCGGCATATCTTCCACCTGTGTGCTTCCGGCATGGGGCCGGAACAGATTGCAAAGCGTCTGGAACGGGAAAAGGTGCTTGTGCCAACGGAATACGCCTACCGCAAGTTTGGGCGGGGCCATTCCAGCCGCAACCCGGACTTTCCCTATCGGTGGTCGGGAAGCAGTGTAGCGGATATACTGGAAAACCCGGACTATATCGGCATACAGACAAGCTGCAAGACGCACAAACCGTCCTACAAAAGCGACCTTGTGGTAGAGGTGCCGGAGCTGACCCCGGAAATCCTGCGGGAGTTTTTCCACCACATCACAGTGCATGAGCGCGACGGCGCTTACAGGAAGAAGTTTTACACACAGAAGATTGATATTCACTTTAATTACATTGGGACAATACAATAGCGCAGGACACGTTTTGCGTGTCCTGCGCCACCAGAATACTTTACTTCCCTATCTCGCCGGGGCTATAGGCTCCGCGGGTTCCTCATAAAAGATACTTAGTCTTCTTTTCTCTTCAGCATCGCAGCTGCGCCTGCTGCAAGCGCCATGGCCATGATCCAAGGGAACATGTTATTCACATCGCTGGTCTTAGGTACAGTATCTTTTTCAGGTTCTTCATTTTTATTTCCGTCGTCGTCATCGCCGGCAGGCGGATTTTCAGTCTCAGGTTTCTTCTCTACTGTAATCGTCTGACCCGCATCTAACGTATCCTCGTTCACCTCCATGCTCACGTCCGTAGTATTTTCTACAGTAACTTCCGCAGGAGCAGTGATCTTGGATCCCTCGGCTGCTTTGACAATCCTTACCTTAGTTCCTGCAGGAGCGTCTTTAATAGTTTCGTTTATATTGGCAAGGCCTACTACCGTCTTGACAGAACCGTCGTTTTCCGTGATCTCCGCTACATCGGCGGCAGTAACTTCAACTTTATCGCCCAATCTGTCAAATGTTCCTCCGGCTGCCTCTATTTTGCCGCCTTCGTTAGTATTGACAAGTCCTGTGAACTGTCCGTCCTCTATAATCACTTCTACTTTAGCGATGTCCTCTGCGCCGTTATTTTGAGGATTATTGGCCACAAGAGCCGATGCTCCTGTAAGTTCTGCTCCGTCTATAGTGACGCTTATAGGAAGCTTAGTGACGTGCTGAGATACGGCTATAGCTGCTCCCGTGCTGGTCGTTCCGTTGCTGTTAGGATCTACAGAAGTGGAATCTGCCGTAGCAGTGATCTTCGTTCCTCCCGATACGTTCACATTGCCTCCGCGGATTTCTATGCCGGTAGCGCCCGTTATAGTTCCGCCGTACACGTTCATGGTACCCGCCTGAGGATGATAAATGGCTACGCCTTCGAAAGAAGTCAGATTAGAGTTTCTGACTTCTATATTGGTAGAATGAGCTGCGCCGTTGCCACTCAGAGCAAAAGCCGTCGCCTTTACATCCACATTATTCAACTTTACAGAAGCGCTTTCTATGTATGCGCCCGAATCATCCTTGTCATTGGCTCCGATCACTGCTATACCTACAGTATAGCCATTGTCCTGAGTCTTTCCTGTTTCAATCACTTTTGTATTGTTGATGACAGCTTCAGCGCGATTGTAATCTTCCCCATTCCCTGCCGTATTATATGCTGAGATACGGATTCCGTAATTATACAAAGCTGTAGTATCCGGAGCCGCAACTCTTATCTCCATATCATTGAGTTCCAATTTTCCGCCCTGAGTAGCTATACCGAGGCCGTCTCCCGCAACATTTGTAACTTCTATGACGCCTCCGTTAAACGTAGCGGAAACCGTTTTATTCTGCACTAAAAACACTCTCGTCGCGTCACTTGTCCCCGTGATAGTTTTACCGTTCAGATTAAAGGTCAGAGACTTTGTCAATCTGATATCATTTGCCGTAGTATCGTTCAAGAGTTCGATAGTATCGCCGTCTTCTGCCTCTTCAACTGCGGCGGCCAACGTCGCATATTCTTTATATCCTATCTTTGCAACATTGTCATTTGCCGCAAAAGCCATCGTAGGCATAAATACCATCACCATGATTACACTTAAAAATGTAACTAATAGCTTTTTCATATTTCTCCCTCCGTCGAGTAAAATCTGTTCTTTTACTATACCTCCCCCCCAGTGGTTTTGTCAAAAATATAAATGTCCGATATGTCCACGGTTGTCACAGTACTCGCTGTTTCAGGATGTCAAAACAGCGAGCGGTTTCTCATTTCTGGCCCTGCGGTATCTGTAAATAGAAAATACTGCCTGGACAGACAGTATTTCACTTATTTTCTATGATTCAGTTCATTAAACCCATAGATATCTTATATTGAAGTATCCTCATCACCGACTCATCTACCCTGCTGTCTGATATCTTCCCGTCTTTGAGAGCCTGCACGACAGCCGGGTACTGAGTCTGATAGTCACTGCAGCATAACAGATCGTTCCCCGCCAATACGGCCATGACTGCTGCCTCCTGGCCGTGGGTGTATTCTCTTATGGCGTCCATATAAAGGTCGTCTGTGATTATAAGTCCGGAGAACCCAATCTCGTCTCTGAGTATATTGTGAACCTGCAAAGACAGCGACGCCGGATGTTCGCCGTCTATTGATCTGACTATATTATGGGAGACCAGCACTACTTCAGCTCCCGCTTCTATTCCGCTCTCAAAAGGCAGAAAATCATTTTCTCTCAGACTTCTCAGGCTGCGCTCATCTACAGCGATACCCGTATGAGTATCCGAGTTGTTTCCATAGCCCGGGAAATGCTTCAAAACGCTCCCTATACCGTTTTCTTTCATGACAGAAACTACGTTCTCCACGTATTTGCAAGTCTCTTCGGCGCTTGTCCCAAAAGTCCGCGGATACATATAATCCGCAGGATCTGAAGAAATGTCAGCTACAGGCGCAAAGTTCAGATTTATTCCAAGAGACGACAAAAGGCGGCATTTTTCCTTGGTATCGCTTTTTATAAGCTCCATGCCTCCCTCATCAAAGAGATCTCGTGGCGACCAGAAGGGAACCTCTCTGTACTGTTTATACAGACTTATACGGTTGACTGTTCCCCCTTCCTCATCTACTCCTATGAACATAGGTACCTTAGAAACGTCTTGGTATTCTTGAATCGCGGCTACCATCTGCTGTTTATCGCGTTCCTTAAAATCTCTGGCGAAGAGGATATATCCTCCGAACTGGTATTTTAAAGCTACATCTTTAGCCGCCGTATCCGGGCAGCGTACGATGAACATCTGCGCCACCTTCTCTTCTTCTGTCATAGAATCAAGTATCGCTTTAGCTTTCTTATACGTTTCTTTTCCCAGAAGGGCAGAAACAGATGAGTGGCCGGATGAAACGTGAACAGGTGATGATAATCCTATGGACTGTTCCAGGTAAAACCTCAGCACCCTGACGGGCTGAAGATCATTCGACTTTATAAGGTTTCCCGTATAGGTGACGTATATGGTTTCTCCTGTGCTCAGCGTTTCTGCCGATTCCGATGATATCAGAGAATCATCTCTTGCAAACAGATATGTCCGGCCAAAAACATCCTTTACGGTAATGCTTTTTTCTGTCAGCCCTTCTACTGTTCCTGCAAGAATCTCTGTTCTCTGTATGTCTGCTTCATTCATTTCGTCCGACTCTTTTGAACAACCGGACAAAAAAGCAGACATTGATATCAGTATCAGTATTAAAACTGAAATTTTTATAATATTTCTTCTCATCAGATCTAAAAATCCCCCTGCCTTATTACTGTACCAAGATCCTTACGACTTTCTCAGGATCCGCTGCCTTTGCCATGATGATATCATATGTCTCTGATCCTGTACATAATAACATTGGAAAGCCTTCTTTTGTCAGGGAAATTACCGACAGGTTTCCCCTTTCATATGTCTTTAGAAGTCTCCTCAGTGATCGTGTATTCATCATATTACAAGTCTATCCGGTCAAAGCGATTCAATGAATCACTTTTCCTATTTTTTGTAGTCTTTGGTGATCAGAAAAGATAAGTTTCCTCTTTAAAAAATTCCCGGTACAGTCCCTTTTTTAGGGGTCTGCCGAGGCTCTGCCCCTTCATATCTTTCTGCGAATATGGCGGAGATCGCTACACGTTATGATATGAAACAATGGAAAGACTATCAGTGTTCTCAAAAACATCATCAGCGCCGGAGCGATCGCCCCAGCGCTGGCTTGTTTCGGTCTATTCTTCTATCAGAGCTTTGAACATCTCCACTGCGTTTTCCATGGTGCTGTCGGTGAAATCATATCCCGAGGTGTGAAAGGACGGTACGTCTGTGCCGCCGCCCACATAGAACATTGCTCCCGGCACTATCTTGGTGTAGTGGCCGAAGTCCTCGGAGCCTCTGGACATAGGCTTCTCGCCGGACTCGTAGCCCAGCTTCTTTGCGGCGGCGTAGACCTTCTCTACGCTGCAGGAGTCGTTTCTCGTCTCCGGAAACTCGTCCTCGAACTCAAACCTCAGCTCAAGTCCCGCTTTGTCGGCTTCCTCTCGGCACATGTCTTCTATGCTTTTCTGCAAGGCGTCCATCTCCGCCTCCACTTCGGCGCGGATGGTCATCCTCAGCACGCCTTCGCTGGCCGCTGTGCCGAAGGCGTAATCTCCTACGTTTAACTGCACCACCGTGCAGAGGATCAGGCCGTCGTGTTCAGCCGGGTCGGTGAACTTTGGAATGGAATCCACCACCTTCGTCAGGGCGAAGACGGGGTTTATTCCTTTCTCCGGTATGCTGGCGTGGGTGGGCGCGCCTTTCATGAAGATGGACATTCCCTTAGAGGCGCAGTTGGAAACGGCCTTGGATACCAGTATCTTTCCCAGCGGAGTCGCCACCTGATTGTGAAAGGCGAAGATTTCTTCTATGTCGGGATTTTTTAGAAGAAAGGCTTTCGCCTCGGCGGCTCCCTGCCCCGTCTCTTCGGCATGCTGGAACACCATGTATATGTCTCTGTCAGGCTTCATCTCACCTAATTCCAGCCCCAGACCGCACAGGGAGGCGGCATGGCCGTCATGGCCGCACTTGTGACCTACGCCCGGTACGCACGACCTGTAAGGCTTATCTATCTCGTCCTCTATGGGAAGAGCGTCGAAGTCAGCCCTGAAAGCGATGGCTCCTCGCTTCTTTTCCTCGGCTCTGTATACGGCGTAGAAATATCTTCCGCCGTCGTGAAGCTCGAGGTTCGTATGTTCTGTCAGGAATTCCATCAGCTTCCGCTTTGTCCAAACCTCCTGATAAGAAAGCTCCGGATGCTTGTGAAGGTCATGTCTCAAGTCTTCTATCAGCGAATAATTTTCTTTCTTCATACTTATTTCCTCTTGGCTGCTTTCTTGGCCTTTTTAGCTTCCATGTCGGCCATGTAATATTTGCCCGGCGTGTTAAAGTATTCCTTATTCAGCGCCACTACCTGAGGAGCCAGCCATATGAGGGCCAGCATGTTAGGTATTATCTTAAGAGCGCCGAAGAAGTCGATAAACTGATATGCTATGGTAAGCTCCATTCCGAAGAGGGCGAATACCATGGCTGCCAGTATTACGCATCTCCAGATGATTCCGGCTTTGACCGTCTTGAAAACGAACTGCATGTTCTTTTCGCCATAGTAGATTACTACGATGATAGTGGTCAGCACGAATAAGAGAACACATACCGCTACGAACATTTCACCGAACTTTCCGAATGCCGTTCCGAAAGCCGCCTGGCCTAAAGCGCCTGAATCTATGCCTTCCTGAGTCCATACGCCTGTAGTCAGCACTGCCAGAGCCGTAGCCGTACATACCAGCAGAGTGTCTACGCCGACTTCAAATACTCCCCAGACTGCCTGTCTGATAGGGTGGTCTACGTCGGAGGCGGAGTGCGCGATGGCGGCGGTGCCGTATCCTGCCTCGTTGGAATATACTCCGCGGGCGATACCCCATCTCATGGCAAGAGCTATGGTTGAACCTGTGAATCCTCCGAATGCCGCATGCGGTGTGAATGCGTATTTGACGATGTCTATTAAGGAAGGAATTATCTGGTCGTAGTTCATGACTAATATTACCAGTACGCCTAAGAGATATATTATAGCCATGAAAGGAACGGTCTTTTCCATTACGGCCGCAATTCTCTTGATTCCGCCGAACACCACCAGAGTCACGAAGGCTATTATTATGATTCCGAATATCGTCTTATTTCCATTGAAAGCGCCAATCTGCGCAGTTGCCGACAAGATCTGAGAAGCGCATGAAGGAAGGCAGTTGATGGCTCCACAGAAAGCAAATACAGTACCTGCTATTATTCCTATTTTCTTGATTCCGAAGGCTTCTTTTATGTAGCTGAAGGCTCCGCCGAACCACGTTCCGGTCTCGTCTCTGACCTTGTACTTTACGGCTAAGGCGATTTCACAGTATTTTGTGCAGCAGCCCACTATGGCTATGAGCCACATCCAGAATACAGCTCCCGGTCCGCCGAGGGCGATGGCCACGGGAACGCCTACGATGTTTGAGGCTCCGATGGAAGAGCCAAGGGCCGAGCATGCGGCGGCAAAAGGTGAAATCTTGCCCTCTTCTGCTTTCTGAAACATCTTGCCGAAAGTCTGCGAACATATATAGCTGAATTTTCTTATCTGTACGAATCCGCATCTTATGGAAAGATACAGTCCGCCTCCTCCTACGAGGATCAGGATGGGAACTCCCCAAAACCAATTGGCAATGGCCGTAGTTACGTCTATGATTGCTTGCATGATAAAGTCTCCTTTCTTTTTAGCCCTTCTTTATAATCTCAACCGTTCCTTTTTCCCCGTCGACGCGGACTATATCGCCTGTGGAAATGACTTCCGTCGGGTCCTTATCCAACCTGTCTACCACGGGAATGGCTTTTCCGTAAAGCTTTTCGGAAAGCACGGCCCCGGCGACGATTATCAGCTCCGTCTCTTTGTTTATTATGGCCTTAGGCCCGTTTCCGCACCTGACTGCCTCCAGCATCCATGTGGCTCCGCTGGTGGATCCCTTTCCCAGCGGATAGATGAGTATCTTGTCTTTTACGCATTGGCCGCAGACGTTGACCCTGACGTCGTCGATTTTACCCGTCTCCGGGTCCACTCCGTGAGACCAGACCAGCGATTCCCTGCTTACCAGAGCCTCGCCCTCTGCTATGCCCTTTACAAGACCTCTGCCTTTCATCATATCTTCCTTGTTCATTCTGTCACCGCCTCTACGCATTTTTCCGTTTCGGCATAACGGATGTCTATGTTGTGCTCTGACGGAAGGTAGCTGGCGAATTTTCCCGAGTCGGTTATCAGCTTCTTGTAGCCTCCCACCAGAGGGCTTATCACCAGACAAGTCTGAGCCATGATTCTCACGCCGGCGTCTTCAAGCTTCTGCTTTATGCCCATCCTCTCGGCCAGACTTTCCGTCTCAGCGGTGGTGAAGACCCAGAAGGCCTTTCCCTCGGAAACCTTTCTGTCGCCGAATATCTCCGCCAGTCTGATTACTTCTTCAGAAGAATAGTGAGGGCATCCCACCACTGCCAGCTGAGGCTGCCATTCTCCCGGCGCAGACATTCTCTCGGCCTCGTCGTCAAGATCCTTTCTCGTTATGACGAATTCTTCCTCCGGCGCCTTGCCGTCAAACACATCTGTAAACAAGGCTTCCGGCGTTATGCCGTCAGCATGGTACAGGGCCACCTGACCGCTGGAAGCAGCCGAGGCTCCCAGATATTTGAGCTGATCGTTGGTGGTGAATTGAGGCAGGCCGTAGATGGCAGGTATCTTGGCTCCCGCTATCTTTCCGGTGATGATTCCGATGGTGTTGTAGTCCAGCGATGTAAGGCCGGCCGCCTCCACATTTATCTTTATCGTAGCTTTTCTGTTTTCCGAAAGATACAGTCCGTACCGCGGCATCTTACCCGTCAGCGCCGCGCACACCGCCAGCCCCGCCGGAGTCCTGTTGGTTCTTGCCCCGAGCACGGAATTGGCGAAGCTTACCGCCGAGGATTCGGCCCATGCTATATTCTGCCCGGCTCTCGGAACGCTGCCCTGATAATACGGGGTACATGACCACTTGGGCATCTCCCCCAGCTTCATGATGGCCGCTTCCAGCCTGTACTGATTCTCGGCGTATTCACTGTCGTAGCCCATCTCCTGCCAATGCTTGAATGGTATGGAAGCCGGGTCCTGAGTGGTCGGAACACAGCATTTTCCGCCCATGCAGGCCAGCTTTTCCAGCCAGTCTCTGCCTGCAATGTGGAGAGAGCCGAAGTGGGCCATGGCCTGAACCGACGATACCTGTACAAAAAAGTCGGCTTCCATGGCTTCTCCGATGTTGGTCAGGATTTCCATGGCTATCTGCTTGGCTTCGCCTTCTTCACCTGCGAGTATCTTCTTTTCTATGTCAGTTAACTGCATTTTTTCCTCCTCTCTATATTTTGTCTATATCTCCATGTCCATGAGGAGACTGCTGAGGCTTTTGCCGTGGGTGTCCAGGGACAGCGATCTCGTCACGCCTCCGCCCAGAGCCTGATACATGACTATGTTCAGCGCCCACAGGTTCGGAAGTTCATATATAACCACGTCTCCCTTGACTATGCCGGAAAAGTACTCTTTCACCTTTTCCGCAGTCACCTTCTGTTTTATCGTCTCGTAGTCCTGCTGCTTATAGGCTATCACAGAGATGTTGGATATGTTTCCCTTGTCTCCCGTTCTGGAGTGAGCGATTTCTCTCAGTTTCATTCTTCTCCCTCCCACAAAGCTGTTTCGATTTTTATGTCGTCTTCGGGCACGAATATGGAAGCTATGGCGATTACTTCCTTCACCGACTTTCTGGCCCCGCCGCCTCCGGCAGGCCCATTGGTGTATAAGGCTTCCACTTCTTTTCCCACCACTTCGGCCGCTTCCTTATCTTTAGTCCTGACGGCGGCTCTTATTCTACATTCTGCCGGAGAAGCTCCGCCTGCCCCGGTAATGTCTCCGTGGAGTGAATCGACGCCTATGATGTCGTATTTTTCTTCTTCTATCTTGTCCTTCCAAGGCTCCATCCACTTCTTGACTATCTCTATAGCAAGCCGCGCTCTGGTCTCGGCCCCGCTTCCTGTATAGCTCATCTCACCCTCGCCTATAAAGCCGTCTTTATAGGCCACGCTCACCTTGTATTTGCCGTTCTTCTCGTTTCCCGAGGCTCCGGTTACCTTTACGGCGCCGTCTCTTTCTTCTATCTGTATGCCGGAAAAATCGGCAGCCACGTCCGGTGTGTAATATGCCGACGGGTCGTGAATTTCATATATGAGCTGTTCCGCCACCGTCTCCCTGCTGACGACGCCTCCGGCCTTATTTAGCTTGGAAATGGTAATGTCGCCGTCTTCCGTGATTTCTCCTATCGGAAAGCCTATGTCCCACGGCTTCGGTACTTCTTTGTACGGCGGGTCTGCGAAATATCCGCCGCACACCTGAGCTCCGCACTCCAGCAGGTGTCCCATCACGGTTCCCTTTCCCAGCTTCTCATAGTCGTCCATGGACCAGCCGAATTCGTATATCGCCGGAGCCAGCGTGAGGGCCGGGTCTGCGACTCTTCCGGAAATCACTATGTCGGCTCCCTGCTTCAGGGCCTCCACTATTCCGCCGGCGCCTATGTAAGCGTTGGCAGACACTATATCGTCTGCTATGCTGCTGAGGGGCTGTCCGGTCTCCAGTATCTCGAAGTCCATATACCGGTCTATTCCGTCTATAATGTCGTCTCCCAATACGCCCATTATCTTAAGGTCTGTCAGACCGTATTCTCTTGCCATCCGTCCGGTAACTTCCATGGCTGCCTTTGGATTGGCCGCGCCCATGTTGGTTATGATCTTAACTTTATGATCCTTGAGAAGGGGAAGAACTTTCGACATGCGGTGCTTTAGCAGTTCGTTGTAGCCTTTGCGGCTGTCTTCCTTCTTTTTTTGCTGGGCGAGGGCTATGGTTCGCTCCGCCAGACATTCAAAGATTATATAATCCAGATTTCCGAAGCGAATCAGGTCTACCGCCGGCTCTATTCGGTCGCCGCCGTATCCGGCTCCGCCTCCTATTCTTATCTTTTTCAAATCAGCGTCTCCTTTCATCATTTTCACTTTTATATATGAGCAATTACCGTGCCAATAAAAAAAGAGAGTAAATCATGATTTTTTACCCTCTCTCATCGGTTTTTTCCAAGATTTTAGAAATCACTGTTCTAAATTTCTATAATTTTAGAATTCACTTAATCTTATTGTAAAGGCTCGCAAGGGATATTCCCAAAGCCTCCGCGGCTCTCTTCTTGCCCTCCATATCGTCTCCCCATATCTTGAGGGCCTTGAATATCTCCGCCCGTTCCGCCTCTCTCACGGCTTCGGAAAGCTTTTTGACGGAAACGGTCTCCGGCCTCTGTCCATGGGCCTGCATCCTGTAAGGCAAATGCCTCGGTTCTATTACGGTTCCTTCCATGCTGTTGACCGAAAATTCTATGGCATTCCTCAGCTCTCTCACATTTCCCGGCCACCGATATGCCATCAACGCTTCCTTGGTTTCCTCTGAAATGGTGATGTTTCTCTTCAAGGCGTTGCGCTGTTCGTCGCAGAAGGCCTCCGAAAGGGCCGGTATGTCTTGCTTGCGTTCCGATAGGGGCGGTATTCTCACCGGATATATGGCTATGCGGTAATATAAGTCGTGGCGGAAAGTGCCCTCTTCGACGCATTTCTCCAGGTTTTTATTGGTAGCCGCCACGATTCTTATGTTGACCGGAATTTCCTTTATGCTTCCCACCCGCCTTATGGTGTGCTCCTGAAGTGTTCTCAAAAGGTGTCCCTGAGTCTCCATGCTCATCTCGGATATTTCGTCCAAAAATATGGTTCCGTTGTCGGCGGCCTCGAACAAGCCCATCTTGCCGCCTTTCTTCGCACCCGTGAAAGCGCCGTCCTCGTACCCGAAAAGCTCGCTTTCGAGAAGCTCTTTCCGGAAAGACGCGCAGTTTACGGCGATGAAGGAATTGTTTTTCCTGGAAGATGTGTTATGAATGGCTTGAGCATATAATTCCTTGCCGGTGCCGCTTTCTCCCATCAACACCACGGTGGTTTCCTTTCTGGCGATTCTCAGCACGTCATCCTTCAGCTTGACGGAAACCGGGTCTTTGGCGATTATGTCATCCAGCGTATATTTGGCTCTGTTTATGGCCTGCATCCTGTTTTCCAGTCTCAGAATCTCGCTCTCGTATTTATTTATGGTCTTGGAAAGCTTCCGTACGTCCTCTATATTGCTCACTACAGAGATGGCTCCCGTAACCTTGCCGTCTTCTAAGATGGGGGACATGTTCACCGTATAGTCTACGCCCTTTTCTCTTCTCAAGGCTCCCACTATGGGCTCGCCTGAGCTTACCACTTCCACCAGTCTGGCTCCCGGCCTTACTTCTTTAAGGGGCTTGCCGATGATCTTATCTTCCGTGATGCCCGTAATCCGCGTATATGCCGGGTTGATGTACTGCACCACCGAATCCCTGTCCACGATAAGGATGCCGTCGTACAGATATTGAAAGAAAGTCCTTCCTATCTCTCCTATGTTCATCTTAAACTCCTCCTTTAGCGTGATACAATCGTATTACTTTTGCATGGTTTTGTCAATCGCATTGGGATGGGATGAGAGCGAAAGCAAGGCAAAAAAACAGCGGGGCGGCTTGAGGTGACCCTGAGCCGTTCCGCAAAAGTTTAACTTTTAAGCGCAGTGGTTTTAATGACTTCTGCGCTGTTTTTATACAGGAATTACAGCATTGCGCGATTTCAAATAAATGTCGATATCGCGGTTTATATACTGATAGCTTGTGGTGTGAAGCACATCATAGAACTCACGAATATAATCGAACACATCGTATTGGCGGAACAAATCGAATACCTGCTTGCCGGAGAGGGATTTATAAACCTTATAGCTCTCCATGCAGAATACAGTAAACTCTGTTTCCTTACTCATAGCACTACCTCCTTACACATCGGGGAATTGTATCTCGCCGTTATTTTGTTCTCTCTCAAGCAACGAATACAGCATAGGCGTGCTGTACTGCCACACTTTGGTGTCTTCCTGCTCCAAAGCGGCATATATCTTGGAATCGTACAGCACCTTGATTGCCTCACCCTCGGAAATGTTCTGCTTTTCGGAAATCATTTCGATGAGCTCGGCAGAAATACCCGGCATAATTGTATTAAACTGTTCCTGCCCCATAATTACTTCACCTCCCGGATTTACGTCGCTTCAATAAAGCGGCAATATGAAAGCATTTTGTCTGTATGAAACGTCCATTGGTCGTGCAAAACTTCAGTTTTTAATCGCTTCACGGTTTCTTCCGCATCATAAACGCCGGTTTCGAAAAATCGAATGGTCTGATAAACATTGTCGTCTGCAACCGGACCGATATACATATCTGCTGTCTCGGCAGACGATTCGCCTTTTCGGTTTGCAACAACGAACATAGGCCATTCCATATCCGCTGTGTCATAACGCTTAATAATCGTTTCGACTTTCGCTGCCTCGAAGTCAAACTCATAGGCAGACACATAGCCGACGGCGGATTTTTCTCTGCGCATTTTAATATGCGCCCACCGTTCTGCCTGTTCATAAGAGGTGGTGGTATAAAAGCCACTGCCAAAATCAAGGAAAGTGTCTCTTGTGCGTATTTTCGGTTTGTCGACAAGCTCAATGCTGCCGTGATAAAGGATCATGCGAGGCCCTCCAATATTTTATGAATTGCTTTCTGCTCTTTCTTCAGTGCAGATAGCATTTTTACATAATGCTTGCGCTGCTCCAATTGTTCGCGGACAGAAGAAATAACCTCGGGATCTTTACCGATATATTGATCTCGCAGTTTGCCGTCTTCGCGGAATTTTAAATAATAGTATTCTTTTTTTCTGCAAATCAGCGAGCCTTTCGGCAGGGAAGCAATCAGGTCTTCATACTGTCTAATCATTTCTTCGTTTCGCAGCGATTCTTTTTCAATTACATTGTTAATAATCATATCTCATCACCATCTTTTATTATACTATTATACCACACATTCTTAGAATATCAACAAGACTGTGTGATAATACTTTGGCCTCCCCGCTCGCGCCTTCTCAGGTTCAAGTCCTTCTCGTTCATATTCAAACGAAAAAAACAGCACCTTGGTGCACCCTCCGTAAGGAAGGTGCACCAAGGTCGCTCTTGTAATTGAATTAAATATTGATTGTTTTGGACGGTGCAGCCATTGGTTACGCCGTCTTTGCTTTGTTTATCTTGCGTTTGGCGAGATGTTCCTGAAAGGCTTCTTCCATTTCTTCAGGGGTAAGCCCTCGTATCACACCAACGCCGTTGTAATAGATGTCCATTAACTGATAACGCTTTCCGTCAAGGTATCTCCGTTCGTGTATCACAATCTTTTCAATGAACTCGTGTACCAGTTCGGGAGTAAGCTTGGTCGGCTGCGTAATCTGCTTTACCTTGTCAATAAAACGCTGTAAGCCTTCAGACTTGTCCGTTTCGGTTTCAAGGTACGCCTGCATATCGGGTATTGCTTCTTTGAGGCTTTTCTGTTCTTCCTCATAGGACATTGACAATGTGGCATAGCGTTCATCGGAAAGTTTCCCTATCGCATTGTCCTCGTAAATCTTTTGAATCAGCGAATCAATATCTTTGATACGCTTCTCGGCTTTGGTAAGTTCCCTGCGTTTTTCGGACAGTTCCTTTTGCTTTTCCTCTCCGTAGCATTTCATCTGCTGTTTGGCAAACTCTTTTTCGTAAGCCTGAACATAACGAAATACCCGCCGCATATTCTCAAGAACATTTTCCTCAACCACTTTTTCTCGGATATAGTGAGCAGAACACACTTCGGAATTTTTACGATAGGAAGAACAGAAGAAATAGGCTTGCTCTCGCTTGTAATTGTTTGTCACGCTGTAGTATAGCTTTTCTCCACAATCGGAACAGTAAAGAAGTCCCGAAAACATACTGACAATTCCGCTTTTTGTAGGTCTCCGGCGGTGCTGTCTGAGTTCTTGCACAAGCTCAAAGGTTTCACGGTCGATAATGGCAGGGTGCGTGTTCGGGAAGATCTGCCATTCCTCCTGCGGTCTTTCAATCTTCTTTTTATTCTTGAAAGACTTTGTTGTACTTCGGAAGTTTACCGTATCGCCGCAATACTCTTGTTTGGAAAGAATACTCGCAACCGTATCCGAACACCAGTTGAATTGTCTTGCAGGCGGATTGCCGCAGTTTCTTCCGATACTGTTCCAATACTGCGTAGGCGTCATAACCTTGTCAGTTTTCAGCTTCTTGGCTATCTGCGTCGGTCCTAAGCCTGAAACGCACATTTCAAAGATTTGTCTGACAATCTTTGCGGCAGGCTCGTCTATCAGCCATTCCTTTGGGGTTTCGGGATTTTTCATATACCCGAAAGGTGGATTGGTAGTAAGCGGTATGCCCGCCATTCCCTTATTCTTGAAAACATTGCGTACCTTTTGACTTGTATTCTTTGCGTGCCATTCGTTGAATAAGTCTTGCATAGGAACAATGTCGCTTAGTCCTTTTGCGGTATCAATATTATCCATAATGGCGATATATCGAATACCCAATCGGTCAAATTCTTCTTCCAAAAGTTGACCGACAATCAAGCGGTTTCGTCCCAATCTCGAATGGTCTTTGACGATAAGATTAGCAATCAATCCTTGTTCCGCAAGCTCCATAATCTCCGTGAAAGCCGGTCTTGTGAAAGTTACACCCGACCAACCGTCGTCAATAAATACACGGGTATTTTTGAAGCCGTTCTCCTTTGCATACTTTTCAAGGATAGACTGCTGATTTTTAATACTGCCCGATAGTCCGTCCTGTTCATCGTCACGGGACAGACGGCAGTAGAGAGCAGTAATTTTTACTGACTGTTTGCTCATAATTCTCCTTTCCACAGCCAGATATGATATGAATTGTAGGATACTGTTATCATACCATATCTTCCGCTAAACTTCAACACTTTAAAGCGCTGATTTGAATTTTTCTCATCTCTTTATCATAATTCTTCGCAGCTTTTCTTCAAAGCTTTCGCTTGCAGTTTCATCAAAAAACGCTCTGACGATATATACCGTACCGTCAATTTCATTCGTAAACTTTAGCGGTTCGGGATAGATGGACTGTTCAAACCAAGCAAGCCGTTCTTCCTTTGTCATTTGGGCGAGTTTATCGGTAATATCATCAATTGCCTCCTGTAGTTCATCAGTTTCTTGAATTGGATTTCCATTTTCGTCAATATAAATCATCGTGCGTCACGCTCCTTTCGCTGTGATTTTTTCTGTTGTTGTTCTTCTTTCGCTCTGTATTCGTTGGCATAGAGCATATCTGTTTTTTCTTGAATTTTTACCGACCGTTCTTCTATCCGTTCTTCTATGCCTTTGTTCAGTTTCAATCGCTTTCGCAGAGAAGTAATCTGCTCGGTAACCTTTGCTTTTTCTTCTCTCAAAATCTCTTTTTCGGCTGGTAAGGCTCTGCGGATTTTGTTTTGCAGCTTGGTGCGGTAAGCGGTCAGCTTGTCCATTTCTCCTTGTAATCTATCCCTGTCCGCATACAGATCATCAAAGGTTTCAATTCCGTATTTGCTCATATACCGCACCTGATTGGACAACTCGTCCAGCTTCCGAAGCTCCTCTTTGAGATAGGGGCTTGTGGGGCGGTAGGTGGTTTTCTTCGACAGAACGCCCAACAGATAGCAGTAGTGCAGATACAGACGGTAGATATGGCTTGTCTTTTGGAAAGGTTTAAACCAGCTTCGCAAGTCCTGCGGCATTTGCGGCGGATAGGTGATTTCTGCTCTGCGGTTTCCGTATCTTGCGTACGCTCCCATATTTCTTTTGAAGTGATCCGGCGTCCATTTCTCATCAAGGGTATCAAGCCTTGTGAAGTGTTCATACTGCGGCAGGCGTATCTTCCAATGCTTTCCCGTAAAGTCGGTGATATATCCTTTTCGTCTGAGATAGTCCTCCATATAGTAAGGGCTGCGGCTGAAGTTTGCCGCTTCCCTGACATCTTCCCGATACACATTGTAGCGTGTCGGCTTTCCGCTTTTTTCGTCAAGCCATACCGGTCTTGAGGGTGCTTTTCGGGGATTTTGGATGACGGACAATCCGTATTCTCTGCATATACGGTCGGATACATCACGAAGCCTTTGCCTTTCAGAATTAGAGTAGTTGTATTTTCCGCCGTCAAGGAAAGAAACGGAGTTAAAGGCGAAGTGATTATGAATATGGTCTTTGTCAAGGTGAGTGGTCACGATAATCTGAAACCGATCACCCCACATTTCTCCTGCCAATTTCAATCCGATTTCGTGTGCCTGCTGTGGTGTAGTTTCATCAGGCTTAAAGCTCTGATACCCATGCCAAGCGATATATCCGTCATCTTTTCCGTATTGTTTTTTGGTGAGTATCATCTGCCGCAAAGCGCTCTCTTTTAAGCAGTTAATGGTGGAAACATACTCGCCGTTTTCTGTCGCTTCGGGTCGGCTGACATAGGAAAAGACATTGTAGAAGTCCTGCAAGCATTTATCTTTTGATACGGTCTTTTCGGGATTTTCTACATAGTCGATCAGGTCTTTTAATTTGCCTTTAATATGCCATAAACTCGTAACAGCCATTATCCCACCTCCTGCAAATCTAATATTAAATACTCGATTTCTTTGCAGATTGTAAGTGCAGAAGGCTCATATATTGCGCATTTCTTGAAACCGTTATGGACTGAGTAGAGGGCATTCAGCAGTTCCCAAAACTCCCGTGGCGGTTTTGCTTTTGGTGTTTTGCCTGCACAAAGCTGCCTTATGAACTCAGACTGCGACAGTCCGCAAAGGTCAGAACAAGTTTCAAGTTTCTGCTTTTCTTCTTCGGTCAGTCTTACTGTTATGACCTTTTTATCACTTTGTTTCCTGCTCAAAATATATCATCTCCATTCTTGTGTTTTTGGCTTTGTAAAGGGGTATTCAGGGGTGCGGGTGTCCGGTGGACACCTCTAAGCGAAGCTTAGAAGCACCGACCGAGCCGGCAGGCGAGACTTTCCCCTGAGTTAGTCCACACGCCTTTAGGCTGTGGATTTGGATTTTGGGTATCAAAATCCGATGCTCGTTACTGTTGTGGACACACTTTCTCTCCTATTTTCGCCGGTCTGCCTGAATGTCGTTTTTCTGTCCCTGCCCCGGAGTCTCACCGCAGCGTTGCTGTGCTCGCCCTATCAAAAAGAGGTCGTCGCACAGTCATATCCCATCCAGCCGGGCATTTAGTTGTAGCCGGCTTTCGGGCAACAAAAAAGCCGGCACACAAATGCGTACCGACTTCCCACAAAAAGGATAGACTGATCCCTTGCGATGGTGGCTTCACATTCATGTAACCGGCTTTGAAATTCAAAGTCGAAACTGTCATTTACGCTTGACCACTGCCGACAGTTCAGGGCAGTTCAGAAGCGGCGGTATTTTCTCGGGCGATGATAATCGCCTGCATACACGCAAGCATTGTCCGGCTGAAAGCCGTCATCCCAAATTTGTGAAGAATGTTATTCAGTTGCAGGACAGACAAACTGTCATTTTATATTATATAGAACAAATGTTTGCTTGTCAAGATTTTTCTCGTAAGCTGTATACAAAAAATCGTCCTGTGAAAACTTCACAGGACGATTTCATCATTGATTATTTGCTGTATTTTCTCTTGCGGCTGTAAAGGACAGTGCCGGTCAGGGCAGTACCCGCAGCCAGCATAACCGCAATCCAAAGAGCAATATTGCTGTTGTCGCCGGTCTGCGGAGAAGTGGTATCGCCGGTCTGGCCGTCATTTGGCTTATCGGTATCTGCCGGCGGCTCGGACGGATCTTCGGCTGTTCCCGTTGCTGGGATTTCCACCGCCGCTTTTTCATAGCCGCAGACGGTGCATTCCTCGTGCTTGGAGCCTGCCTCGGCTGCGGTCGCCTCTTTGTCGGTTACCCACGCAAAAGTATGAGCCGCCTCGTTCAGCTTCCCGCCGCATTCACAGGTGTTCCAATGGCCATTCTCATCAAAAGTCCATGCGACATAATTATGCGGCTGCAGGTACAGCTGATCCTGAGACTGCAATATATGATATGCTTCATTATCACTATAAAAGCTATCAAAATCCGATTCCGTGATGGCATAGCTCCCATCGGTAGCGATGACATACAGCTTTTGCTCCGGCTCCAAAGCAGGGTCGAAAATGGAGGAAACACCGATTTTTGCGCCTGCCAGAGCCTCCACGATTTGAATTTGTGCTTTATATGAACTGTCGGCAGGGTTCCCTTCAATGTAGAAATTATGATGCGCGTTAGATCCGTTGGAGGTGTTGTTGTCAATCACAATAGGACCTTTCAATTTTACTTGTGCGATCGGGGAAACGAACACTCCGCCCCCTCTGATTTGTGCAACATTATTTGTGATGTTTCCGCCATATAATTCCATCAGTTTGATCTGGCTGGAATAGATTCCTCCACCGTATTGCGCCCGATTGCCGGTTATATCTCCGCCGGTAATCTTTACATACGCATAGTAAGGATTATTGATAAAAATACCTCCGCCTACATAGCCTTCATTTCCGCTGATGGCGCCGTTATTCATCTCAAAAGTTCCCATGCTGATATAGACGGCGCCGCCGCCGTACAAGTAGGAATCGCCCCACGCGGTATTCCCTGTCATACTGCCGCTGTTTAGAACAAATTTTGCCGCACTATTGACGATCGCAACAGCGCCGCCTACCTGTGCGCTACAATTTTGAATCGTACCGCCGTTCATCTGCACGCTGCCCGTTATCAGGCACAGACCTCCTCCGGCGCCCTTTTCGGTGAGATTCGTGTTGTTCCGTATCACGGCGCCTTCTGAAAGGGTCACGGTGTTCGCCCCCGCATTTACGGAAACCAAAGCCCTGGTTGCGGAAATTCCACTTTGACTTCCACCATCCAAAATAATATGCTCCAGAACAACCGAACCCGTTAAGTTCAGCAAATAGCCATGGTTCTGTGAAGTCGCCGAAATGCAATACGGATTATCTTTATTGCTGCTTGTGATCGTTACCGATTTCGAGATTTCCTGGGTAGCGGTGAGTTCAACATTGTCCAGCAGTTCTATGACTCCTCCGTCATAAACATTTTGGCATGCCTCTGAAAAACTTGCCGTTACCCATTCCCCGCCTTGCGTTGTCTGATAGCGGGCTTCTTTTGTTACTGCAAGTGCGTTTGTTGGCAATACCCCCATGCACAGCAACAACCCAAGCAATATCCCAAATATTTTTTTCATTCCTTCTTTCATAAACAACACCTTTACTTTTCTGCTATAATTTTTTCCGCATAAACATAAAAAGGCGCATCCCACCCATTAAAAGTGGACAGAATACGCCTGCTCTTTTTGAGTATTTTGAGGCTTGACAAAAAAATGGACAGAGTTACGCTTTGCTTGCTTATAAGCATTGTCTCCCTTCTCACCATCATTGTCAAGACCTCGCTTTACATATAATTATCACAAATATCATATCAAAAAAGCGGTTGGTTTTCAATACTTTTTTGAGAAAAAAACAGAATGTGCTATGTTTATCCAAAGTTTTTATCTGAAACAGTCCGTCCGGCTGCGTGGACATTTAGAGGTCAAAAAAGCCTGATTTTAAGCCGTTTTCCGAGCCTGAACTTTGAGGGGCAAGGTGTTTGCACCTTGCCCCTCGTTTTTGCGTTAGAAAGCGTTACAGGCTCATTTTTGCAGCTTTATCATAACCTCGTCCACCCTGCGTCGGCAGCTTATTGCGGCAAACAAGCAGTGCGTTGAAGATATACCGCCGTTCCTCTGCTGTGAGGTAAAGGCGATACTTTCGCTTTTTCATACGAAGATCACCTCGGCGTTAACGGTTTCCGTAACCGCCGACCGCAGGGCGTTCATTCTGCGTACCCACTCCATCTGATTACCGGCTTTCAGTGTTTCGGTAATGCCTTCAAGTTCTGCTCTCTGCTTCATAAGACGGTCAAACAGTCTCTGCGCCTGTTCTTCAACATCGGCAAGGTAGGATTGCAGCTTGCCGCTTGTTAAAAGGCTGGTATAAAGAGCCTTTTTATGCTCACGGATATATCGCAGATGACGCTGCCCCCATACGCCGATGTGCCGTTCTTCTTTTTGGGTGGGTAATGTGAGATCAGGAAGATAATAATCGCCTTGTAAGGTATAGCTGATACCTGTTTGTTCGTTATAAATATTCTTTTGCATAATCACGCCTCCTTGCAGATCACTTTAAACTTCTTTTCCTTTGCGTTTATGATTTTAAGCAAAATTTCGTCAACTGCGTTGGTGTATCTTCCGTCGGCAATCAAACGATTTCTTAATTCGTTCAGGCTGTTAATAATAATTCTACGCTCATATTCATTAAGCACTATGTAATATTTTTCTTTCAACGCTGTCACTCCCTCAATAAATCTTCAAAAGGGGGTTCGGAAGTGACGAAAGTATCAAGCATAAATTTAGCTCCCAAACGAAATCCCTTAATAAAACTGTCTAAATTAGACTCTCCGTTAACAATGCTCCAAGCGTTTACATAGTCGAGAAATTGCTTTTTGTTTTCATCAGATAGCGCTGTTGTCAAAAAATCTTCATTCGTCATCAGGATTTTCATTTGTTTTTGAACAGCCTTATTTTGTTTTGTGCTTCTCGCTTGCGGCTCAATGTTTCCGTAGTAAAATTCTTCAATAAAGTTTTTCATTATGTAATCCTCCGTTATAAGTTGAATTATCCTTACAATTCAATCAAACTGGCTGATTACAAAAGCAGAAGGGAGGCAACTTCCTTACGAAGTGCCTCCCTTCTCGGTGCTGCTTTCTTTCGTTTGGTTGCGGGGAAAGGACTTGACCGCCTGCTTCGCTCCGCTCGCCGGCTGTCTCCTTCGCCGCCCTTTCTGCCTTTCTTCCTCCCTCCGGACGGCTCGGACCGCTCGCTGTTCAAAGTGCCACAGGCACTTTGGCCTCCCCGCTCGCGCCTTCTCAGGTTCAAGTCCTTCTCGTTCATATTCAAACGAAAAAAACAGCACCTTCTCGGTGCTGCTTTCTTTCGTTTGGTTGCGGGGAAAGGACTTGAACCTTCGACCTCCGGGTTATGAGCCCGACGAGCTACCAACTGCTCTACCCCGCGTCATCAATATTATATTGTATTCAGTCCGACTCCTTCATATGCAAGTTTGAATGAGGCTCGTTTCAGTCTTCGGTATCAGCCCTGATATTAAAAGACGACTGGTGCCGGAGACCGGGGTCGAACCGGTACGATCGGTAAGGATCGCAGGATTTTAAGTCCTGTGCGTCTGCCAATTCCGCCACTCCGGCAAAAAAATGGCTCCAAGGGTGGGGCTCGAACCCACAGCCTATCGGTTAACAGCCGAGTGCTCCACCATTGAGCTACCTTGGAACAACGGTTGTCATTTACTGACAACACAATCGATTATACATTAACATCTGTAAGATGTCAAGTGCAATTATCATAAATAAGAAAATTTTTCCGCCAACTTAATTCAGTTTTTCAGGCCGTCCCGATGCGGCTTCCTCTCGGTCTTTTTCCGCGTTCTCGGCTACTATTTTAATCTTCTTCCTGTACTTCTCAGCCATCTCCTCGTTTCCCAGCGACTGGTAGATCATCGTCAGCTCTTCCATGGCCTCTCTGTTGCTGGGCGAGAGAGTCAGCACCTTCTTGAATTCTTCTGCAGCTTCCTCAGCCAGTCCGAGAGCCAAATCAGCAGTTCCCAGATAGTACCACAGCGGCCACCAATCGGAAAACTTTCCCGACTTATATTTTTTCAGGACATTTTTCCCCTCTTCGAATCGTCCCGAAAGTATGAGGTTGTAGCCTTCTTCTATTTCCACAGGTTCGTCTAACGCCGAAAGCCTCTGACTTATCTCCTGTTTTTTTTCTTCATCTTGAGAAAGTCTGATAAATTCCTGCCACGTTAACTTAGCTTTTACATAAAGCCCTAAATTTATGTATCCGTATCCTAAAAAATAATATCCGTCGGCAAAATCAGGTCTTCGGAGAGTGACTTTCTCAAAGGCCTCTATGGACTCGGCCTTAAATCTGGCGATAAAGTCCTCTTCTTCTCCGGCCTCGTAAGCATCTCTCAGAGCGCGGCCATAGCAGTAGAGCGCGTCTATGTTCTGAGGATCTATTATCATAGCGGCTCTGAACTGGATACACGCATAGACGTATTCTTTCTTCTGCGCTCTCTCTATTCCTTCGGCCACCAGCCCCTGAGCAAAACGTTTATCCGATACTCTTAATATATATGCGACATAGTTGTCCTTATATTCGAAATTTGGGTCGCATCCCAGAACAAAAGACATTCCCTTGGCTATAGTCAGCGTCGATATGCTTTCTATCTCATCCTTTCTGATAGGTACGGGGACTCCCGCAAGTATATCCGAAAGCCCCGACTTGTTCAGATAATTTGATGATAATTCATCGAATATGTAGTCGTTCAGATACGGCGTCAGGTATTTACTGATCCTGTCTTCTACGTTTATCAGATCCATGCTCTATATCTCCCATCCTTTTTTCAAAAATCTTCTGACTTCCTCCGGATTAAAAGCTTCCGAAAGATCTTTAAGCAGCGCTTCTTCTATAGCTTCCGGTTCTATATCCTGAGACTTTCCGAGGGCAAATTTCCTCATTATCCTGTACTGATCTTCCTTCTTTCTGTTGACATGATGATAACCCGATTTAAAGTAAAAATCCGCCAGTCTCTCAAAGAAGCCAAAGGGCTCGGCGTTCATGGCCTCCATCATATAATCGAGAGTGTTCTCAAAGCCTCCCCTGTTGTAATACGTGTTAAGCATCTTTTCGATGGATTTCAGCTTTACCATATGAGCCGAATCTATCCACAAGTTGGATATTATCTCGTAAGGCGCCCTGTCGCTGTAAATCAGCCTGTATTCTTGCTTCATGGAAGCGATGGCCGTTCCCTTGAGAACCTTAAGAAAGCCCATCTGGAAAGCGTCTGCCTTCAGCTTATACACCTTGTTGAAGGACCGGGCAAACACCTCGTAAGTCTCGTAAGGCAGGCCTACTATCAGATCCACGTGTATGTGGATGTTTTTCAGGGCTATCAGCTTCTGTGTGTTGTACAGCACCGGATATACGTTCTCCCTTCTGTTTACGGCCTCGAGAGTCTCCGGGTTGGTGGACTGGATGCCTATTTCCAGCTGAAAAAGCCCTTTCCGGGCCTTGGCGAAGAGCCTCAGCATGCGGTCGCTCATCAGGTCGGCGCATATCTCGAAGTGAAAGTTGGTCACCCCGTTGTCGTTGTCGATTATGTACTCTATTATCTCGCAGGCCCTGTCATCATCGTAGTTGAAAGTCCTGTCGATGAATTTCACTTGCATGACTCTCTTGTGCAGGAAATACCCCAGCTCACGCTTGACTCTGTCGATTGCCATGGGCCTGACGGATTTTTCTATGGAAGACATGCAGTAGCTGCACCTGAACGGGCAGCCTCTGGAAGATTCGTAATATACTACCCTGTCTGTCTCACATTCCAATACGGAGTACATGAACGGTATGGAATTAAAGTCCATAGGCTCTATCTGCCGGTTGACGTAAACCTTGCCGCCCTCCTTATATATGAGGCCAGGAACGGTACGAAGCAGCTCTTCGCCGCCGCCCTGCCTGAGCACTTGGCACAGGCGATACATAGAATATTCCCCCTCGCCGCAGAGGATAAAATCAACCCAAGGGTTTTCCATGGCCAGAACGTGCCCCTCATAGCTTACCTCCGGTCCGCCGAGGCAGATTTTGACATGAGGCTTGGCCTTCTTAAGGTCTGCGGCAAGGCTTCGTATCATCTCGATGTTCCATATATAGCAAGAGAAGCAGACCATGTCGCAGTCTGCTCTCACCAGTTCGCCGTACACGTAAGAATACTCGTTGTTGACGGTGAACTCCCGCATGAACACTTCGTCAGTCGTATCCGCCAGCACCGTATACAGATACTTTACGGCGGGATTTGAATGTACGTACTGAGAATTTAAAGTAGTAAGCAATATCTTCATCTTATAACATTCTGAATCTTTCGTCTTTTAAAAGTCCTCTGTCCTCCATGCAGCGTTTAAGAGAAGCTATCATCCTCTCGTTATCCGCAGGAAGGTTTCCTCGCAGTGAAACGTAGTTGGAAGCGTGGTTGCTCCTGAAAACACACGGCTTGGAGGGTCTGGCATGCTTAAGCATCAAGCACGTTTCCGCCAGCACTTCCTCCGGGCTGAGCAGGGTGAACCGTCCCGCCTTATAATCTTCAAGCATCGGCGCAGGCGGCTGGAGCATCAGCGTCAGCAGGCTTACGTATGAAGCGTTCATCTCCGCTATCATAGTGCCCGTCTCGACGGCGTGCTCTTCCCACAGTTCAGGGCCGGCAAGGCCGCTTATGAACGTTACGGAGGTCTTCAGGCCAGCCGCTTCAAGCTTCTTTACTCCGTCTATGAGCTGCTGTCTCGTTTCGCCCTTGTTGACCATCGCAAGAACCTTGTCGCTGCCCGACTCCGCTCCGACGTATACCATCGTCAGGCCGTGCTCTCTCAGCTCCCTTAGCTCTTCATCGGTTTTTTTCAGGGCGATGGCTGCCCTTCCGTAGGTGGTGACTCTCCCACATTCGGGGAAGTTTTCCTTTATATAGTCGAGTATCCTCACCAGCTTGCTGTTGGCAAGGCACAGGGCGTCCCCGTCACACAGGAATATCCTATCCACTTTGGAATAGTGGCTTCTGGCCCACGCCAGATCTTCTGTCACCTCGTCGGCATTGCGCACCTTAAACTGCTTATCCTTGTACATGTTGCAGAAAGTGCACTTGTTGTGTGAGCATCCTATGGTCACCTGCACCAGCAAGCTGTAGGCCTCGCTGGGAGGTCTGTAAATGTCACCTACATAACGCATAATTTGTTTCCTTTCATTTCACTCTGTAAAATTACATTCTCTCCGGCGCTTCCATGCCCAGCAGGGCGAGGCCGTTTCTGATGGCAGTCTTGGCCGCCGTCACCAAAGCCAGCTTTGAAGCCTTTTCTCTCTCGTCATCTACCAGTATATGCTCGTCGTGGTAGAAACGGTTAAAGGCCTGGGCTATATCCACGATATGTCTGGTCAGCACGGACGGCTCATACTTTTCTCCGGCGTCGATGATGACCTGCGGAAAAGCGTATAGCAGCTTGGCCAGCTGGTAAGCGCTTTCTCCCGATATATATTCAGTATCGAAGGCCGATAAATCTCCGTCAAAGGCGGCGTTTCTCAAGACGCTGGCGCATCTGGCGTGAGTGTACTGAACATAAGGGCCGGTCTCTCCGTTGAAATCCAGAACCTTATCCCACGAGAACACATAGTCCTTTATCCTGTTGTTGGAAAGTTCTTGGAATATGACTGCTCCTATTCCCACCTGTCTCGCCGTCTCGTCTACGTTGTCGGTGTTGACTCCCTTTTCTCTGATTATCTCTCTCGTCTGCTCCACCGCTCTGTTCAGCACGTCCTCGAGGAATACCACCCTGCCGTGTCTGGTGGACATGGTTCCGTCTTCGAGGCTCACCAGACCGAAAGGCACATGGATGTTATCCTTGGCCCAATCGAAGCCGAGAAGCTCTATTATCTTTATCCACTGTTGGAAGTGGAGGTTCTGCTGAGAAGCCACCACATATATATTCTTGTAAAAGTCGTAATGTTCTTTTCTGTAGACGGCAGCCGCTATGTCTCTTGTGATATAGAGGGAAGAACCGTCCGACTTCTTTATGAGGGCAGGAGTCATGCCGTATGGCTCAAGATCCACTATCTGAGCGCCCTTGGATTCTTTCAGCAAGCCCTTTTCTTCCAGCATTTCCACTATCCGCGGCATTTTATCCGAGTAAAAGCTTTCTCCTGCGTAAGAGTCGAACTCTATGCCCAGCATGTTGTAGACTCTGTTGAACTCCTTAAGGCTCTCGTCTCTGAACCACTGCCACAGCTGCTTTTCTTCCTCTGCTCCCTGCTCCAGCTTGGCAAAGATTTCCCTCGCCTCATCGTCCAGCTCAGGGTGAGTCTCCACCTCTTCGTGGAACTTGGTATAATAGCTCAGAAGCGTCTTTATCGGTTCTCTGATGACGTCTTCCTTGTTGCCCCAATGTCTGTAGGCGCATATCATCTTTCCGAACTGGGTTCCGTAGTCTCCCAGATGGTTAATGCGAACCACGTCGTAGCCCATGGCCTTGTATATCTTGTTGATGGAATTTCCTATCACCGTGCTTCTTATGTGGCCTATATGGAAAGGCTTGGCTATGTTAGGCGATGAAAACTCCACTATTACGGTCTTATGGCCGCCCACGTCGCTCTTGCCGAAATCTTCTTTTTTGTCAAGAACCTCGGCCACAACATCCTTGATAAATTCTTTCTTCGAGACGAACATGTTGACATAGGCGTTGACCTGCTCCACCTTTTCAAACAGAGGATTGCCTTCTATCTTGGCCGCGATGTCGGCTGCGATAAGCGGCGGAGCCTTTCTCAGAGTCTTAGCCAGCTTGAAGCAAGGAAATGCGTAATCGCCCATCTTATCGTCCTGGGGAACTTCTACCATATCCTTTATTTCATCTTCCGTCAGTCCGTCAAGAACCTGACCGATTATTTTCGCAATTTCTTCCTTGAAATTTACCATTTTATCTTCTCCTTCTCAGTAATGACTTCTATACCTTGTGCCGCCAGCATGGATGCAAAGACTCCGCTTCCCTCCGTCAGCACTCCGGAAAAAGTACCATCGTATATCTTTCCGCTGCCGCAGGACGGGCTGTTGGCTTTCAGTATGGCTCCTTCTATCTCTTCTCCCGATATTTTTGCCATCTCATTGCACATGCTCATGGATATTCTCGCCCCTCTTACGAAAGCTTCCGTAACGTCTTCTCCCGTCTTGCTCAATATTCTGTTTCCCACCTTCTCGGCAGGCGGTCTGGGGCAAGGCAGGTTGGCCGCCCTCTCGGGACAAACGGCTATGTATCTGTGACTCTTGCAGAATTCCATCACGCCGTCGTTCCTGTTGTTTCCGCCGTTATACTTACAATTATGTCCGAGGAGGCACCCGCTTACTATATACATCTCTTACTCCTTTAAAGTTACGATGGTGACGCCGTCTCCGCCCTCGTCGTACTTTCCCTTTCTGTATGAAGCCGCCAGCTTGTGCTTTCTCAGCACTTTTCTGAGGCCCTCTTTGAGGATCCCCTCTCCGCGGCCGTGGATTACAGTCACCTCTTTGAGACCGGCGATGTACGCGTCGTCCAGATATTTGTCCATATCCATTATGGCGTCTTCCAGATTCTTGCCCTGCAAGTTTATCGACATGGAAACGGACTGGGCCTTGGATTTGTAGAGCTGTCCGTATCTGCCGCTCTTTCCGGAGTTCTTGGAATTTTGGTCCTCCTCCATGAACATCAGGTCCTCTACGTTGATGTTGGCTTTCATTATGCCTATCTTCACCTGCAAGTCGCCCTTTTCGTCCGGCAGAGTCAATATTTCTCCCACCTGATCCAAAGTCAGCACCTTTACCCTGTCTCCTACGCTGAGCTTTGAAGCGTTGACGGGGCTTTGGTTGACTCGCTTGACCAGCTTTTCGGCAACCCGTCCCTCGGCTTCTCTAAGGCGCGTCCTGTTCCTGTCGAACTGCCTGTTTCTCTCGCCCATGCTGTCCAGCTTGTTCAGCTCTCTCAGCTCCTTGCTGACATCCGAGGCTATCTCCTTGGCCTCCTTCAATATGTCTCGAGCTTCTTCCTTGGCTTTTCTCAGGACTTGGTCTTCCTTAGCTTTCAGGGCTTCCTCACGCTTGTTCATCTCCTCCTGCTGCTTTCGCACGGCGGCAGAAATGCGTGCTGCCTCTTCTCTGGCCTCTTCGGCCTTTTTTCTGTCTCTCTCTATAGTATCTATCACGTCCTCGAATTCTATGTCGCCTCGCTCCAGAAGCTGCTGCGCTCTTTCTATCAGCGACTCCGAAAGCCCCAGCTTTCTGGCTATCTCGAAGGCGTTGGATTTTCCCGGGATGCCTGTCAGCAGTCTGTAAGTAGGGCTCAGTGTAGCCACGTCGAATTCCATGGATCCGTTTTCGACGCCCTCTGTGGAAAGGGCGTATTTTTTCAGTTCGTTGTAATGGGTGGTCGCTATGGTGTAGGCTCCCCATGATTTCAGGTTCTCCAACACCGAAATTGCCAGCGCGGCTCCCTCGGTAGGGTCTGTGCCTGCTCCCAGTTCGTCCAGAAGCACCAGCGACTTGTCGTCGGCCTCTTTCAATATGGAGACGATGTTCTTCATGTGAGAAGAAAAGGTGCTTAGGCTCTGCTCTATGCTCTGTTCGTCTCCTATGTCCGCGAACACCTCTTCAAAGACCGGTATTCTGCTGGTTCCCGAGGCCGGAATGTGCAGGCCGCTCTGAGCCATCACCGTCAGCAGTCCGACTGTCTTGAGGGTTACGGTCTTTCCTCCCGTATTGGGCCCTGTTACTACGAGGGTAGTATAGTCGCCGCCTACGGACACGTCTATGGGAACGGCCTTTTTAGCGTCTATCAGCGGGTGGCGGGCCTGCTTCAGAACCAGCTCTCCCCCGTCGGCCACCTCCGGGCTTTCTCCCTTCATCCTGACCGAAAGCTTTCCCTTGGCGAATATCACATCCAAGGTTATAAGCAGTTTCTGGTTGTTCATGATGGGATGAAAATGCTCTGCTACCGCCGAGGAAAGCTCGGCCAGTATTCTCTCTATCTCCGCCTGCTCGGCCAGCTCCAGCTCCCTGAGCTCGTTGTTCAAGTTGACTATCACCTGCGGCTCTATGAATATGGTGGCTCCTGTGGAAGACTGGTCGTGAACTATGCCGGGGAATCTTCCCCTGTGCTCTGCCTTGACCGGCACCACGTACCTGCCGTCTCTTATGGTCACTATGGCGTCTTGCAGATAAGTCTTGTTGTCGGCGGAGTTCAGTATGTTGTTGAGCCTGTTCTTTATCGAATCGTTTTGTCTCGTTATGCTGCGCCTTATGTCCTTCAGCTTAGGCGAGGCGTTGTCCGCCATCTCGTCCTCGGAAATTATACATCTGTCGATGTTTTCCGCCAGCCTCGGGAAAGTCGTCAGCACTTCTCTTATACCGTCTAATACGGGAAGAGGCGGCAGGTCACTCTTCAAAAAGGTTATGACATTAGCCGCCACTTTTAAATTATAGAGAACCTGGAGGAGCTGCCTCATGGTGAGGCTTCCTCCTTTTCTCGCAAAGTGAAGATGATCCTCTATATTGTAGATCTGTCCTAAAGGCGGGACACCCTTGCGTACTATAACAGAGACTGCTTCGTCAGTCTCGGCCAGAGCGTCTCTCACATCGCCCATATCTGTCATGGGCGAAAGCTTTGAGAGGCGTTCCTTTGCCGGCTGAGACGCCGCCTGTTCTTTGAGTAAGTCTAATATCTTGTCGTATTCAAGAGTAGTAAGTGCCTTAGCCTTCATTGTTTCTCTTATATTCCTCCAGTTCTCTCTTCAGCTGCAGGTTCTCCATCTGCAAATCGAAGAAAGAGCTTTCAAATTCACTGCATCGTTTCTCCAGTTCGCTATATCTGTCTTCTTCTGCCTTTTTTTCTTCTGCGGCTTTAGCTGCCGCTTCTTTATACGAGACGAAATTCTTCTTGGCTTCTTCCCAGAGTTTCAGATAGTGCTGGGTCTCTTCCTTCAGCTTTTCATTCTCCTCTCTCAGCTTTCGATTCTCAGATTCTATATCGAAATACTCGTCGGCAAGGTTTATAGCCGTCAGTACGGCAAGGGTCCCCTGACCGTTGCTGGAAAAACTGCGTCCCAGTTCTCTCATCTTCTCATTTACATGAGATGCGATTCTCTTTATGGATTCTTCGTCCTTCTCACCGGCTATAGTGTATTCCTGGCCGTAGATCCTTACCTTTACCTTGTTGCTTTCCATATCAATCTCCTTAAATGTCTCTGAGAGTCACATCTAATTTTTCTTTTAGAGCGTTCAGAATCTCGCCGTGGAGCTTACTCACTTCTTCATCCGTGAGAGTCCTGTCATCGTGTCTGTAAGTCAGGGCGAAAGCTACGCTCTTCTTGTTCTCTCCTACCTGAGGTCCTCTGTAGACGTCGAAAAGTTTAATGTTCTTCAGAATTTTTCCTCCTGCTGAGGCTATAACTTTCTCTATATCGCCTACTGCCATGGACTCGTCAACTACCAAGGCTATGTCTCTTGATGTCGCCGGATATTTAGGAAGCGGGCTGTACGCCTTCTCCAGATTTGCCATCTCGGTGACGACACCCATCATCAGCTCCGCAGCATAACAGCGTGTTCCTATACCGTACTTTTCTGCCACATCCGGATGTACTTCTCCCATTATTCCCAGTTCTACCAGCTCTTCCTCCGGTCCCTCCGGTCCGTAATGCATCTCTTTTGTCGCAATGCGGGCGCATCTTCCCGGGTGGTAAGTGCCGTACTCTTTCTCCGGAATGAATTCCAGATCACGTATTCCCAGCTTCAGCAGCAGCTCTTCTACGGCTCCCTTAAGGGTGAAGAAGTCTTCTTCAGGTCCGTAGAAGCCGATGGACATGGCGTCGCTTTCCGTAGGAAGCTCTTTCTCGTCCAGCAGGTTTACCATGAATGTGTTGCCTATCTCGAAGGCTCTCACAGCTTCTCTGTTTCTCGAGTAGTTGCGGCCCATCACCTCCAGCATGGCCGGAGTCAGAACCGTTCTCATTACGGAAGTGTCTTCTCCCAGCGGATTGAGTATCCTTACGAAGGCTCGTTCCCATGAGTCCTCGTCTATTCTTATGTTATCCACTCCCTTAGGGCTGACGAAGGAATAGGTCTGTATCTCGTTGGCCCCCAGAGCGCACATGGTGTCTCTTGCAAGGTCTTTTACGTCTCTCTCATAGGACTGGGAAGCTTCGTTGTTACCCTTAGGTATGGTTACAGGCAGCTTGTCGTATCCATAGAGTCTTGCCACCTCTTCTATCAGGTCTTCCTCCATCTCTATGTCCTGTCTCACCGTAGGAGGAGTTACATACATGTCGTCTCCGTTGCCGGCAACCTGCATTTCCAGACTCTCGAAATAGGATACCATCTGTTCTCTCGAAATCTCTATGCCGAGAACCTTGTTGATTCTGCTGACTCTGCCTCTTACCGTTCTCGGTTCTTCCGGAGTCGGATATACGTCCACTCTTCCGCCTACCACGGTTCCCGCTCCTATCAGCTCTATCAGGTAGCAAACTCTGTCTGCCGCGTCCCGGCACAGGTTAGGGTCGATTCCCTTTTCGTATCTCGAGGAGGCCTCTGTTCTCAGTCCCAGCCTCTTGGCAGTAGTCCTCACGCTGTTTCCGAGGAAATTAGCCGACTCTACGATGATGGTCCGGGTGTCGTTTTCTATTTCCGAGTTGAGTCCTCCCATTACGCCGGCAACGGCGATGGACTTTTCGGCGTCGTGAATCATCAGCATCTTGTCGTCAAGAGTCCTCTCCGTTCCATCGAGGGTGGTGAACTTTTCTCCGTCCTCGGCTGTATCCACTACTATTCTTCTGCCCTCTACGCTGTTTATGTCGAAGGCGTGAATAGGCTGGCCGTATTCCAGCATTACGAAGTTTGTCACGTCTACGATATTGTTGATAGGTCTCATGCCTGCATGTATTAGTCTTCTCTGGAGCCACCACGGAGAATCGCCGACTTTAACGTCTTTGACTATTCTCGCCACATAGCGCTTGCAGAGGTCCGATTTTATCTCTACGCTGACATAATCCGAAGCCTGGCCCTCTTCGGCCTTGCAATTGGTTTCAGGATGTTTTACTTTTTCCCCGAAGGTTGCAGCGGCTTCTCTGGCCATTCCCACCATGGAAAGGCAGTCCGGTCTGTTGGGAGTAATCTCAAAGTCTATTACCGAGTCCTTCAACTCCAGCGCCTCCGCAAAGTCGGCTCCCACCGGATATTCGCCGCCCAGTATCCATATGCCGTCTCTCTGATTTACCGGCACTACCTTATCTGTAAAGCCAAGTTCACCGAAAGAGCACAACATTCCATCGGATTTTACTCCTCTCAGTTTGCCTGCTTCTATCTTTACTCCGCCTTCTTTTTTCGGCTGTCCGTGGAGAGGTCCCGGAATCCTGCTTCCGGAAAGAGCCACCGGCACGTAAGCCCCTTCGAAGACGTTGGTCGCTCCCGTCACTATCTGCACCGGTTCCTCCTGCCCTACGTCGAGGCGGCATACCACCAGCTTATCGGCGTCGGGGTGCTTTTCTATCTTAACTATCTTACCGACCACTACTTTTTCCATGTCTCTTCCGACATTTTCCATGGTCTCAAGGTTTGAGCCCGACATTATCATTCTGTCGCAGAATTCCTGCGGGTCTGCTTTTATATCTGTATAATCTTTCAGCCATTCCAATGAAACTATCATATCAGGCACCTCCTTATTTGAATTGCTCGATGAAACGCATGTCGTTCTCATAGAGCAGTCTTATGTCGTCTATTCCGTATTTGAGCATTGCGATTCTCTCCACACCCATGCCGAAAGCGAAGCCCGTATACTTTTCGGTGTCCACTCCGCCTACCTTAAGCACGTTAGGGTGAACCATGCCGCAGCCCAGTATTTCTATCCAGCCGCTTCCCTTGCATACTCTGCAGCCCTTTCCTCCGCACTTGAAGCAGGATACGTCCATCTCTGCCGACGGTTCGGTGAACGGGAAGTGGTGAGGCCTGAACTTGGTTATTGTCTCGGAGCCGAACATCTGCTTTGCAAAGCTGTCCAAGACTCCCTTAAGGTCCGCCATGGTTATTCCCTCGTCTACCACCAGTCCTTCTACCTGATGGAACATCGGCGAATGGGTGGCGTCGGGAGTATCGCAGCGGAAGCATCTTCCCGGAGCAAATACTCTGATAGGAGGCTTCTGCTTCATCAACGTCCTCACCTGTACAGGCGAGGTCTGAGTCCTCAGCAGCACGTCGTCGTTTATGTAGAAGGTGTCCGTCCAGTCTCTCGACGGATGGTAAGGCCCTGCGTTGAGGGCGTCAAAGTTGTTGAAAACCGTCTCTACCTCCGGTCCCTCTGTAAGGGAAAATCCCATGGATTTGAATATCTTTGATATTTCTTCCATGGTAATGGTTATAGGGTGCTTGGTTCCCAGCTCGTATCTCTTGCCCGGTTCCGTAACGTCTATGGTCTCAGCCTTGAAGCCGGCTTCCTTCGCCTTTTCTTTAAGGCTGTTTACGGTTTCGGCCAGCAGCTTTTCGACTTCCGCCCTTACTTTGTTGGCCGCCTGCCCCAGCTCCTTTCTCTCCTCCGGGGCCAGTCCGCCCATGGATCTCAATATTTCCGTAAGCGCTCCCTTTTTGCCCAGAACCTTGATTCTGGTCTCTTCTGCTTCTTGCAGCGAAGTCGCTTTTTCAAGTTCTCTCTTTGACTCTTCAAGAATAGTCTTCAATTTCTGTTGCATTTTTAAACCTCTCGATGTGAATTATTTACATATCTATTTTGCTTTTGCCCTTTGCCCTGACGGTCTCATACATGAGTATGGCCGCCGCCACGGAGGCGTTCAGCGATTCTATGGTCCCGCTCATAGGGATCCTGATCTTCATATCTGCTTTTTCCATGAGGCTCCGGCTGACGCCGTTTCCTTCGTTGCCCACTATCAGAGCTATATCGCGGCTCAGATCTTCCTCATAGTAATATCGGCTGCCGGAAGGGCTTGCGGCCGTAAGCTTCTTGCCGGCAGCCCTAGTAAATCGCAGCAGCTCCTCTTCTGTATCCACAAACAGGACGGGTATCCTGAACAAAGAACCTGCGGCGGCTCTCACGGTCTTGGGAGAGAACACGTCGGCAGTCCCTTTGACAGCTATCACTAAATCATATCCGGCTGCGTCGGCAGTGCGTATTATCGTTCCTATATTGCCCGGATCCTGAAGCCTGTCTAAAACCACAAAATTCCCCGGGCCGCCGCTTCCGACAATATCCTCCGGGGAGACGACAGGCCTTCTGACAGCGGCGATGACGCCCTGACTGGTCTTGGTCTGCGCTATATTCTTAAACAAGCTGTCTTCTGCGACAAAAACGTCGCCGTTAAGCTTCTCCGCCGTGTCTTTGAGACGGTGGGCGCAGCTTCGGCTTATAACCGTTTTTTGTATGATCGCTCCCTCAGAAAGGGCCTCCTGGATGAGGTTTTCCCCTTCGATGAGATACAATTCCTGTTTGTCTCTGTATTTTTTAGTCTGCAGCTTTTGAAAAAGCTTATAGACCTGATTGTTCTTAGACGTTATTTCAATCATTTTATATCTCCCTCCATGAAAATCTTTTCATGGAAGCCCTTCACCCCGCTCCTGCGGCCTCTTAACAAACTCGCCCGAAGGTGTTTTATTACAAGAGCCGGTTTCAACCGGCTCATTCATATCTTCTATTTAAGAAAATCCGGAATCTCGAACTTCGAAGTCCCCTCTTCCTCATCGCTCAGAATGTCCTGCAGCGTCCTTTCCGTTCCGTCGAGTCCCTCGACCTGACCGAACACTACGTCTTCTTCCACCGTCTTAGGTTCTTCTTTTTTAGGATTTTCCTGAGAAAGTCCTCTTGAAGGAGCCTGCTGAGGTTCTTCTTCTTTTTCCAGGCCTTCTCCGAATCCGGTAGCGATGACCGTGATGGCTATCTCATCTTCCATCTCTTCGTTTACGGCTGCTCCGAAGATCAGAATACAGTCTCTGTCGGCCTGTTCTTCAACCATGCCCGCTATCTCGCTGACCTCCAGCATCCCCAGGTCATATCCGCCGGATACATAGAGGAGTATGGCTTTAGCGCCTTCTATAGTAGTCTCCAACATAGGGCTCTCTATGGCTGACTTGACCGCGTCTTTAGCCCTGTTCTCACCGTGACCCTTACCTGTTCCCATATGGGCGATACCTCTGTCTGTCATTACTGACTTGACGTCGGCAAAGTCTACGTTTATGAGGGCAAAGTCGGATATCAGGTCGGAGATGCCCTGCACGCCCTGTCTCAGCACGTCGTCGGCCATGCGGAAGGCGTCCAGCATTGAAGTGTTCTTTTCGCAGTTTTGCAGTAATTTATCATTGGGCACTACTACCAGAGAATCTACATATCTCTTCAAAAAGCCTATGCCCAGTTCGGCCTGCTTTTTTCTCTTAGCGCCTTCAAAAGAGAAAGGTTTTGTTACGACGCCTACTGTGAGTATACCCATATCTCTCGCTGTCTTGGCTATGATGGGAGCCGCGCCTGTTCCCGTTCCGCCTCCCATACCTGCGGTTACGAAAATCATATCGGCGCCGTCTATGATGGCAGATATCTCATCCAGAGTCTCCTCTGCGGCACGCTGTCCGACCTCCGGATTGGCTCCGGCGCCAAGCCCCCTGGTCAGCTTTTCGCCTATCTGTATCTTTGTCTCTGCCAGACATCTGTTCAAAGCTTGTCTATCTGTATTGACGGCAATAAACTCGACGCCCTGAAGGCCTGCTTCCACCATGCGGTTTACCGCATTGCATCCGCCGCCTCCCACGCCGATGACTTTTATGACTGCCGCTTTTTCCATTTCAGTCTCTATCTGTAGCATCGTAATCCTTCCTCCTTGGTGTTCCCATTATCTTTTTCATTGTATCATACATGCAAGTTTATTGCACGAAAATTTAAGGTTTTTTTGATGATTTTTTAGTCAAAAGCCGGGCTGAAAGAAATGTAATCATCACCGCTGACTTTTACTGTCCCTCTTTCGATATTTATGTCGAAAAGTCCCTTTATAACCTTCTGCAGATTGCCTGTTTCCATGGCCTGGGTTATGTTCTGAGGCGTTCCCACACAGACCAGATAATCAAGGACGTAAGCCTTGACGCCGGCCTCCGATATCTCTATACTCTTGAAATACATATCCGACTCGTTCATGGAAACTATCATATCCATTATCTGCCTCATCTGGACTTTCTCTTCCACTTCTATAGGCTGCCCCACCTCTATCTTGCTTATGGTCAGTCCTTTTATGAGAGTAAGCTGAGGCTCGACTTCTGTCTTTCTCAGCACATTTTCATCCTTATCTATGACTACGTAATTATCCCCATATACTACGGCTCCGATCTGGGTTCTCTCCGTGATCTCTATCTTTATCTTATCGGGAAGTATCCTCTTTATCCTTACCTTTGCCATATAGGGATCCTTTTCGAGGCGATCCTTTATGTCGGCAAGTCCCGAACCCCAGAAAATATTTCCTCCGGTCTTGCAGTTGCCCATGGTAAGTATCTCGTCTTCACTGTAGTAAGTGCTTCCCTCTACCTGAAATGACGTCACATTGAAATATGACGATGAGGCGAAAAAATAAAGTCCCGCGCAGACGGCGACTATCAGCAGAAGCTTCACCCAGAGGCTTATTCTTTTTTTCTTACGTTTCTTCTCTTTTCGTTTCAATAAATCCACCTAAAGCCCTGAGGCCTTCTTCCAAATCTTCGTATCCCCTCTGAACATGGAATGCGTTTTTCACTACGGTTCTGCCTTCAGCCATGAGGCCCGCTATCACCAGGGCCGCTCCTCCCCTGAGATCCATGGCCGACACTTCGGCTCCTTTCAGAGTTTTGACTCCTTTTATTATAGCATTTTTCCCGCAGGTTTCAATATCTGCCCCCATTTTAATCAGATCGTTTTTATGAGTAAATCTACTCTCAAATATTTCCTCTCTCACCGTCGTAAGACCTCTAACCTTGGCGCACAGACTCATGAGCTGAGGCTGGCAGTCGGTAGGAAAACCCGGGTAAGGCTGAGTAACGATGATTCCCGGGCTTTTAAGCCTCTTGGCCGCCCAGAGTTCAATGGTGTTTTCATAAGCCCTGACTACAGCTCCCATCCGTTCAAAGCACGAGAGCACTTCTCTCATTATATCGGGTCTTATATTGCGGAACACGGCTCTGCCTCCAGTCCCGAGCACTGCCGCCATATACGTGGCCGCCTCTATCCTGTCCTCCAGTATGAAGTACATCATCTCTTCCGGGCCGGTCTTGGCTCCTCCCGCCCCTTTTACGAATATGGTATCTGTACCTGCTCCGAAAATCTGAAAGCCGGCGGTCCTGAGAAAGCCTTGCAGATCATTTATCTCAGGTTCTGTGGCGCAGTTTTCTATGATAGTATCGCCGCTGCCCGAAAGAGCCGCCATCATCAGATTCTCCGTCGCGCCTACGCTGGGATAAGCTAAAGTTATCTTTCCTCCGCAGCAAGAGCCCTTGCACCGTATCCGTTCTTCCTCGGCTTCCACTTCAAACCCCAGCTGCGCAAGACCTTCTACATGTATATCTATAGGGCGTTTTCCTATATTGCAGCCGCCGGGCCTGTGGATGAGAGCCTCGCCGCATCTGGCCAGAAGGCTTCCCATAAGAAACACCGAGGATCTCATCTCCGACATGAGATCTTCGGGGACTGCAAATTCATCTATCCCTCTGCTGTCCACTATTATGCAGTCTCTCTCCCATCTGGTTCTGGCTCCCAGCGCTTTTAGTATCTCTTCCATGGCAAAGACGTCGCCTATGCGGGGACAGTCATATATCTCATATACTGCGCCTCGGCAGACAGTGGCTGCAAGAACCGGCAGCGCAGAATTCTTCGCGCCTCTTATCCTGTATTCGCCCCGCAGGGGGACTCCCCCGTCTATGTAATAATTTTCCAACTAAAAACACCTCCCGATTCTATTTTCATAGTATGCCCGGGAGGTATGCCTGGTGAATCGTCTCGTGTCTATTTATTTGCGTGAGGCCTCATAGTCCACCGTTATCTTGCCGCAGATTATATCCAGGGCCTTGTCCGGGGCGCATTTTCTGGAAGCTTCAGACATTTCTCTCAGGAGATCGGGATTGTTCTTCAGCTTCATGACATCACAGACCACTTCTCTTATATTCAGGTCTTTTTCTTCTATCAAGATAGCCCCTCCCCTGTCTGCCACTGCCTTGGCGTTGTAGTACTGGTGATTTCCCGTGACATTGGGAGAAGGTATTAGTATAGCGGCCTTGCCGCATACTGTAGTCTCAGCCACCGAGAGAGCACCTGCTCTGCTTATTACCACGTCGCAGGCTAAAAGATAAAGATCCATATTCTCGATATAATCTTTAACTCTGACATTTTTCGAAAGACGTATTCCATCTTGAGACAGCTTATCCACTACTTCCTGATAGTACCATCTGCCTGTTCCTGAGATCATGCTCACTCCCTCATGGCCGTTGAAAAGTCCGATGAGTTCGCAGGCTACTTCGTTTATCTTCACTGAGCCGAGGCTGCCTCCAAAAGTGAAGACCACAAAATCATCCTGAGGAATTCCCAGTTTCTCTCTGGCCTGTCTCTTACTTATGCTGAAAAAATTCTTCCGCACCGGGTTGCCGGCGTCTATATTCTTCTCAGGTTCCTTGAAATATTTTCTGGCGTCGGGAAATCCCAGAAATATATTCTTCACATATCTTTCAAGCGTCCTGTTGGCCAGTCCCGGAAAAGCGTTCTGTTCGTGCAGATAGCACAGTTTTCTCTTCATGTGACCGGCTATAAGAACAGGGAAGCAGACATAGCCTCCCGTGCCTATGACCACGTCCGGTTTGAACTTTTTCATTATTTTAAGAGACTGAAGCACGCCTTTGGAGACTTTAGCGCCGGTCTTGGCTATTTCTGTCAGAGTGACATGATCCAGCCATCTCGCATCTACCAGCTTCATGGGATATCCGCTTCTTGGAACCACGTCTTTTTCTATCCCCTCGCTGCATCCTATATAAAGGATCTCCGAGGATGGATCCATCTCTTTTAATTTATCTGCTATTGCAAGAGCCGGATATATATGTCCTCCGGTTCCTCCGCCTGTAACGATCACTCTCATTTTATCCACCTATAGATCTGATGATTTGGAGATGTTCAGGAGAACTCCCATGGCTCCCATGAATATCATCAAAGCGTTTCCGCCATAACTTACGAAAGGAAGTATGACTCCCGTAGGAGGGAAAGACGAAGTGACTACGGCCACATTCATCACCACCTGTATGCCTATCATTATAGTTATTCCGGCTGCCATCATCATTCCCATGTAATCAGGCGCGTTTATGGCTATATGGCATCCTCTCCATATCAGAAGCATATATACGCACATCATGGCCAGTATGCCTATAAACCCAAGTTCCTCGCCTATTATGGCCAGTATAAAGTCATTCTGAGGTTCAGGAAGATACAGATTCTTCTGTATACTGTTTCCAAGTCCCAGGCCTGTGAGGCCTCCCGTACCCATAGCCAGCAGAGACTGAACCACCTGCCAGCCGTTTCTGAGAGCGTCGGCGAAAGGATCCAGAAAACTGGTAAATCTGGCGAATCTGTACCCTTCTGTATCCATCAGTATCAGTCCTACTCCCGCTACTGTTGCCGCTCCCGCCAGTATTCCCATATGGCGCCACTTGACTCCGGATACTATCAACATTCCTCCGGCTATAAACACCACTGTAAAGGCCGTAGACATATTAGGCTGAAGCATTATCAAGCCTGCATATATTCCTGCCAGAAGAACTACCGGAACTACGCCCTTCCAGAAGTCGTAAGCTCTCTTGGGATATCTGTCGAAATATCCTGCGACGAAAATTATGAGTCCCAGTTTGGCGATCTCTCCGGGCATTATAGTTATCGGTCCTGCTCCCAGCCACCTGACGGCTCCGTTGACTTCTATGCCAAGAGGAGTAAATAAAAGTCCCAAAAGGACGATACATATCACGGGGATTATCTTATAGAGCCTTCCCCATACGTGATAGTCGATCTTGGCCAATATCCACATGGCCGCAAATCCGGCGGCCAGCCACATGAGCTGGCGCTTCAGATAAACATAAGGGTCTCCCGCTTCGCTTATGGATTTATAATAGCTGGCGCTGAAGATCATCACCGTACCGAAGGTCACTAATACCACCGTAAGGAGAATAAGCCAGAGATCTCCCGTCTTGCCTTCCGGCAAGAATCTGAAATGGCGTCTCGGCTTTTTTTCTTTCTTTACCTTAGGCTTCTTTTCCTTCTCGGCCCTGCCCCGTCTTTCTGATTTAGTTACAGTCGCTTTGGCTTTTCTCATATCGCAAAAATACCCTAGTTATCCAATCTGGCAGTCACCTCTTTGAAGTGCTCGCCTCTCTGTTCAAAATTATCGTACATATCCCAGCTGGCACAGGCCGGCGAAAGGAGCACCGTATCTCCCTCCCGGGCTATACTGAACGCTTTTTGGACACATTCTTCCATGTTGGCCCCGTAGCTGTAATCTCTGAATCCGCTTTCTTCGGCGGCAGCGGCTATCTTAGGACCGTCCCTGCCTATAAGTACCAGATGTTTCACTCTTCCTGCAAAATTATCTGTCAGAGCCTTGAAGTCCTGTCCTTTGCCGTCTCCTCCCGCAATAAGAATTATATTCTCTTTGATAGCGTTTAATGCCGTTACAGTGGCGTCTATATTGGTCCCCTTAGAATCATTATAGAACTTTACTCCGTCTATCATTCCGCAGTACTCTATCCTGTGAGCTACTCCCGAAAAGCTCTTCAGAGTATCCCCTATCACGACAGGGTCTATACCTGCAAAATATGATATGGCCGAAGCTGCCAGAGCGTTTTCAATATTGTGTTTGCCTATTATTTTCAGTTCGTCTGCACCGCACAAGTCGTATATCTTTTGTCCGTCTGCGATGACCAGTCTTCCGTCCTTTACAAAGGCTCCTTCTTTAAGCTGCCTAGTGGATGAAAACTGCATCACCCGGGCCTTGCACTTCTTAGCTAAAGTCCGGCACATCTCATCATCCCCGTTGATGATGCAATAACCTTTTTCATCTTGGTTGACAAAGATGTTGGCTTTGGCACAGCCGTAATTTTCCATGGTATGATGTCTGTTCAGATGGTCAGGCGTAATGTTTAGAATAGCTGAGATCACAGGTTTGAAATACTTGACGGTCTGAAGCTGAAAACTGCTGGTCTCCGTTATGAGCCAATCTCCTTCTTCTGTATCAAGAGCCTTAGAGATAACCGCTACTCCTATGTTTCCCACAACATAGGTATTGCGGCGGTCATTCTTGAAGATCTCTCCCACTAACGTAGTAGTGGTAGTCTTTCCATTGGTTCCCGTTATGGCTACAAAGCTGCCTCTGGCTACTCTGTAGGCGATCTCCAGCTCTCCGACTATTTCGGCGCCTTTTGATTTAGCTTCTTCTATGAAGTCCATCTCCGGATCTACTCCGGGACTCAGTATGAGCATATCGAAAGCTCCCATATCCTCAGGCGTCTTTCCCAAACAGAGAGACACACCCCTGCCGGCCAAAAAATTCAAAAGCTGGCCGTCCATATCCTCCGCATTTTTGGAGTCCTGGACGGTCACCTCCGCCCCCAGCTTGAGCATGGCCTGAATAGCCGCGATGCCGGATTTGCCCATGCCTACGATCAGGACTCTCTTGCCTTTTATATTATTTAAATTGATGTTTTCCATATCGTCACCTCTTATCTTAAGGAGAGAATTCACAGATGCATTAGGACTATCGCCAGCAGGCAAAACAGCATTGTAAACGCCCAGAACATTATGACCACTTTCGTCTCCTTCATTCCGCACAATTCAAAATGATGATGTATAGGCGCCATCTTGAATATTCTCTTCTTAGTCTTTTTATAATAAGTAACCTGAAGCACTACCGAAAGAGCTTCTATGACATATATCAGTCCGGCCACAGCCAGAAGAAATTCCAGTTTCATTATCACGGCTCCCGCTGAAAGGACTCCTCCAAGAGCCATAGATCCCGTATCTCCCATAAATATCCTAGCCGGATATTTGTTGAACATCAGAAAGCCCAGGCATCCTCCGGCCACAGCCCCAAACAGTATGGGCTGATCCAGATACCCAAAAGCTACGGCCCCTATCACCATGAAAAATGATACCAGAGCCGTTATACCGGAAGCAAGGCCGTCCAGACCGTCTGTCAGATTTACAGCATTGCTGAAAGCTACCATCACAAACATTACAAAAGGAATATAAAAATATCCCAAGTCCAAAGTCACGTCGGCTACCGGTATCCATATGCAGGTGCTCTCCACGAATCCGCCGCCGGAAAAGAACATGGCAAACACGGCAAAAGCAAGAGAAAACGAGAGCTGCATGATTATCTTCTGTTTTGGGTTCAGCCCCAGATTGTTCTTCTTTACCGCTTTTTCATAATCATCTATAAACCCTATCAGCCCGAAAAGTATCATAGCTGCGATGACAGCCCAGAGCTGAACCGTCAGCCTTCCTGTGACGGCCGAAACGATCACTGTGCATACTGCGGCTGAAGCGATTATCCCAAGTCCTCCCATGCTGGGAGTCCCGGTCTTATGAAGATGGGACTTTGGACCTTCGTCTCTTACAAATTGTCTGAATTGTTTCTTCTCCAGAAAAGGAATCAACATTTTTACCAGCAGCGCGCTGAGGACCCATGCTGCAATAAGTGCTGTTATTGGGAATATCAATGATTCCATGTCTTCTCTCCTTACTTTTATCCTAAAATTTCGTTTACTATCTTTTCCATCTCCATGCCTCTGGAGGCTTTGACGAGGATGACGTCCCCCTTTTGTATGACCTGGTCTTTAACTTTTATAAAGTCTTCTTTTTCAGGGAAATACATCACTTTGCTCTCGTCCATCAGCTCTTTGGCGCCTTCTGCGTAATATACAGCCTCCCGGCCGACAGCTATAAGAAGGTCTGTTCCTTTTTCTGCCGCATATCTTCCGACAGCTCTATGGCTTTTCTCCGCCTTATCCGCCAGGCCTATTATGTCCCCCAATATGGCTAAGTGCCTGTCGCCGGAAGTGGCCGCAAGAGTATCTATGGCCGATTTTATTGAATCCTCACATGCGTTGTAAGTATCGTCGATGACCTTTAAATTTTCTGTTTCTGTTACCTTAAGCCTCTTTCCTGTCAGCTCCGCCAGAGCAAGGCCTTTGGCGGCCTCCTCGGGCTCTATGCCGATCAGCCCTCCTGCGGCTATAGCCAGAGCCGAGTTGAGGGCGTTGTGAGCCCCCGCTACGGGAAGCGTTATTTTATATTCTTTATGGTCTCGTATCAAAGTATATTTTATACCCTTATCGCCCAAATCACAAATATCTTTGACCGTATAATTCTCATCGCCGCAGACACCTACGGTTACAAGGCCGTAATCTCCCGCAACCTTATCAGCGGCCAGCATAGGGCATGAAGAATTTACTATCAGCGTGCAGTCCTCATCGAAATAGTTGGTGATTTCCATCTTAGCCTTGAATATATTGTCAAGATCTTTCATGAGAGCTATATTCACCTCGGCGATCTTGGTTATCACGGCTATATCGGGCCTGACGATTTCAGATAGAAGATCTATCTCCCCCGGCGCGTCCATTCCCATCTCCAGAACAGCGATTTCTGTGTCCTCGTCGAATTCCAGTATTGAAAGAGGTAGCCCGTGGGCATTGTTGTAATTTTTCTTATTCCTTCCCGTCTTGTATTTTGACGAAGCCACATAATAGACAAAATCTCTGGTACTGGTCTTTCCGACGCTGCCGGTAACGCCTATCTTCTTCTTGAGGGGAAGCATGTTCAGATAGTATTTTGCCAGCGCCTGCAGAGCTTTAGTAGTATCGTCCACAAGTATGACGTCTGCTCCAAGATCTTTCGCCTGAGACACTTTGCTTTCATCGGATACTGCTATCGTCCGGCATCCCTTTTTAATGACCTGTTCTATAAAATCATGACCGTCGTTGTTTTCGCCTACTATGGCAAAAAACATCATCTGAGGTCTTATCTCTCTGGAGTCTATAGAAAAACCCCTGACTATACTTTCGCCGGAGCCTGCCGCAAGTTTTCCGCCGACGGCCGATCCTATCTCCGCCACTGTAAATTCTTTCATTTTCTGTCCTCTCTGCAAGACAAGATGACTTCTCTGTCGTCAAAATGTCTCGTTTCGTTTCCTATTATCTGATAGGTCTCATGGCCTTTCCCCGCTATCACAATGATGTCTCCTCTGCGGCCCTCTGCTATTGCTCGTTGTATGGCCTTCTTCCTGTCAGGTATGGCCAATATCACCTTGTCGCAGAATTTCATCACATCAGTGATATCTTCTATGATTTTGCCGGGGTCCTCCCGCCGTGGATTATCTGATGTGACTATTATGAAATCCGCCGTCTCCATGGCTGCTTTTCCCATTTCGAACCGTCTGTTTCTGTCCCGGTTTCCTCCGCAGCCGAACATGAGCATGAGCCTCTCGGGATCGTACTCTCTCAGGCTGTCCATCAGGCTCTTCAGCGCTATGCCATTATGGGCGTAATCCAGAAGTACGGTGAAATCTCTGCCTATATCTACAGTTTCAACTCTTCCCGGAATCTTTATGTCCCTCATAGTTTCCTCTATGACGCTCCAGGGTATTCCCAGAGATTTGCACACTGCTATAGCCGCAAGCGTGTTCTGAACATTAAACCGCCCGGGGATATTGACCGTTATTTCTCTTTGGGTGTCGTCTCCGCATGGTTTTTTGGCAAAGAGCTCATATTTTATTCCTAAAACGCCTCTTTCAGACCACAATTTTTGACCCATGCTCCTAAAGTCAGCACGGTCGCTCTGTCCGAAGCAGACCACCTGTTCCAGATTTGCATCCTTTATTATATCTTCATATCTCTGATCGTCACAATTTACTACGGCCCTCCTGCACTTTTTGAACAACATGCTCTTCCACATGAGATATTCTTCAAAGCTGGCGTGTTCTCCCTCTCCTATATGATCGGGGCTTATATTTGTAAATACTCCTATATCAAAGTCTATACAGTCCACTCTGCTGTGCATGAGTCCCTGAGACGATACTTCCATGACGACGGCCTTGCAGCCTGCTGCTTCCATCTCGGCCAGATTCTTTTGTATTTCTGTAGACTGAGGAGTCGTAGCCGAAGCTTCCTTCATGTGTTCATCGTAGCCGTTATATACGGTACCTATGATTCCCGTCTTTATACCTGCAGCCTCAAGTATCTGCCTTATCATAAAGGTAGTGCTGGTCTTTCCTTTAGTTCCCGTCACTCCTATGGTAAGCAGCCTTTCAGACGGACGGCCGTAAAACTCTGCGCTCATCTGCGCCATAGTTTTTCTTACGTCCCGGGTTTCGATCACCGTAACTTTTTCGTATATCTCCTGAGGAAGACGCCCTGAAGCCACTACGGCCGAAGCTCCCTTTTCAACTGCTTTTTCTATATATTCCCTGCCGTCGGTCAGCTGTCCTTCTATAGCGAAGAACACGCTGCCCGAAACTGCCTTGTCTGAGTGGTATATCAGATCCTTTACGTCTTTATCTGCGCTGCCGAAAACCGTACAGCCTGCTGAGGATATCAGCAAATCCGCAAGTTTCATACCTACCTCTCGCCGGGTGAGCCGGCATATTAAATTCCCGTTTTATTGATCGTATACGTATACGCTGGAACCTCTCTTGACCTTAGTTCCTGCGGCCGGATATTGAGCCGCCACTATAAAGTCTTCATTGGCTCCGTCTCTCTTAGTGTATCCCAGATTCTGTCCCGCTATGATTCCGGCTGCCTCGCTGTATTCTTTTCCTACCACATCCGGAACTATGGTGTAATTGCCTTCTATTGCCGCCATCTCTTCTTCTGTATACTGAGGCTCTATATTCATGTATCTCAAGGTGTCCTGAAGTATGCTCTTGGCTATAGGTCCGGCGGTCAGAGAACCGTAAAAGGATCCCTTAGGACTGTCTACTACTACCAGGATAGCTATCTTGGGGTCATCCATAGGCGCCATTCCAAGGAAAGAACTGTAATAATAATTTCCGTATTTTCCGTCTTCTACCTTGTTTGCGGTACCTGTCTTTCCTCCTATTCTGTATCCGGTGATCTTAGCTGCGCCGGCTCCTCCGTCGGAGACTACGTATTCCATGGCCTCTCTCATTTCGGCGGCAGTCTCCTCAGAAAGCACTCTTCTAACTTCTTTTTTCTTGAATTCTTTTACCACTTTACCGTCTGAATCGGTAAGAGATTTTACATACCTTGGCTGTAACAAGATTCCGTCGTTGCCTATAGCGCAGACCGCAGTCAAAAGCTGTATAGGCGTCAGAGAAATACTCTGGCCGTAGCCTATGGTGGCAAGTTCTACAGGACCCACGTCGTCCAGATTATACATGATGGAGCTGGTTTCACCCGGATAATCTACGCCGGTCTTCTCTGTTATGCCAAAAAGATCTATGTATTTATAAAAAGTTTCTGCCCCCATCTTACCTGCTACCGCTGCAAGTACCGGGTTACAGGAATTGCCAAGAGCCTGCTTTATGTTCTGAGTTCCGTGATCCCTGGTGCTCCAGCAGTGAAGGGTGACTCCCGCTATCGTAATCTTAGTATTGCAAGTAAAAGTATCGGTGGTTGATATGACCTTTTCTTCCAGCGCAGAAGAGGCTGTGATCAGCTTAAAGGTGGATCCCGGCTCATAAGTATCGCTGACGATGGGGTTTCTCCACATCTTATTCAGATAAGCTATCTTTTCATCGTCAGAAAGCGCCTCATAAGCCTCCTTCTCTTCTTCATCGGCAGGTTCGGTGGCATTATTAGGATCAAATCCCGGAGTAACGGCGCTTGCCAGTATTTCTCCTGTCTTAGGATCCATAGCCAGGCACATTATCCTTTCAGCGTCAGTCTTTTCCATTCCCTCTTCTAATGCCTTCTCCACATAATACTGGATAGCCTCGTCTATGGTCAGGACTACATTTAGTCCGTCCTCTGCTTCATAATATTTTTCGGAACCATCTACAAGCTCGTTGCCAGCTACGTCAGTATTCTTGACCCACCTACCCGAAACGCCGGACAGATACTGATCATATTCGAGCTCTATGCCTGTTCTTCCAGTATTGTCAACAGTAACGCTTCCTAAAAGCTGCGAAGCAAAATTTCCTAAAGGGTAATATCTTCTGGTATCTTCTGAGAGGGAAATGCCGGTAATTTCAAGATCTCTGACTTGATCTGCCGTATCTTTTTCCAAATACTGAGCGACTTTTACCAGCGCCTGTTTTTTTGTAAGCTTAGTTTTTACTTCTTCGGCTTCCATATTCAATACTGCCGCCAGATCCGAAGCCGCGGCGGTTATCTCTTCCTCCGTTTTGTTCTCCGCCAGTTCTGCCGGTCTCACCCATACCGAATAACAAGTTACGCTGGTGGCCAGTTCTTTGCCGTTTCTGTCGTATATCACTCCTCTTTTGGCAGCAATCGGAATATCGCTGGTCTGCTGATCTATCGCTTTCTCGGTCAGTTCATCTGCGTCTACTACTTGTATCCACGCAACGCGAAAGGCCAGCAGTACCATCAGCACTGCGATGATTATGAAACCTATGGCTATTCTCTTCTTGTTGGTCACGGTTACGGCAGTTCTCTTCATATGATTTGTTCTCCCAAATAATAATACAAAGCCGGAATACTATTTCTTTTATTAAGTTATCCGGCTTTTTTTCTGTATGAAGTTATGTCACAAAACTATTTATATTGCCAGAGGCTTGGCTTTATTCATAAGCCTTTTGCTTTATAATATCCGCCAAACTGCCGTCTGTAGGCTCAATGGCTGACAGATGCACACATTCGCTGCCCTGAGGATAGTACATCCCCAGTTCCTCTGTAGCATACGACTCCAGTTGATTTATAGTCTTGCTTCCGTCCAGTTTGATGGTAAGCATATCTATTTCCGTCTGTATCATACTGTTCTCGCTTCTGAGCTGATTGATGGAATACTGGAGTTTTGCGGCCTGAGCGTTTACTACCACTATGCCTATAAACAATATACCTACGGCTACCACGGCAACTATGAGGCTCCTGAGAACTGCGGCAGTGTATGCCTGTTCTCTCTTATTCTTCTTTTCTCTGCTCTCTGTATTTACTTCAGGGCGCTGTCTTGTACGCCTGACTCTATCCGGCTGTCTCTCCGGAGCATGGTTATAAGCGTAAAATTCAGATGTGTAAGCTTTTCTTGCCGTTGCCATGTTTTTTCTGTCCCTCAACAATCAATTCTCAAATTTTTTCTGCGATTCTCAGTTTGGCGCTTCTCGCTCTGGGATTTTCTTCTGTCTCTTCTGCGTCAGGCACGAAAGGCTTGCCTGTGATCTTCTTTATATCGGCTTTTTTGCCGCAGACACAGATGGGGAATTCCCTGGGGCATGTGCAGGGATTCGCCCTTCTGCTGAATATTTCCTTTACGATTCTGTCTTCCAGTGAATGAAACGTTATTATACACAATCTCCCGCCGGGAGCTAATATGTCGCAGAATTCTTCCACTGCTCTCTCAAGCTGCGAAAGTTCGTCGTTCACTTCTATCCTTATGGCCTGGAAAGTTCTCTTTGCCGGATGAGGGCCTGTCCTCCTGGCCGACGCCGGTATCGCCTGTTTTATCACATCTACCAGCTCATAAGTGCTTTCTATGGGCTTGTCCGATCTGACTTTTACTATGAAGTCAGCTATTCTGGAGGCCCATCTTTCTTCTCCGTATTTCCCTATGACGCGGATGAGTTCATTGCGGTCATAGTCGTTTACTATATCGTATGCCGTGAAATCATCGTCCTGACTCATCCTCATGTCGAGGGGGGCGTCGTTCATATAGGAAAATCCTCTCTGGGGGTTGTCCAGCTGAAAAGAGGAGACTCCCAGATCCAAAAGAGCGCCGTCTACCTTCTCAATTTTCAGCTCATTCAGCACTTGCTTTATATCCGAGTAATTGCTCTGGACGAAATATTTTTTGCATTTGTATTCTTTGAGTCTTTCTGATGAAACGTCCAAGGCGTCTCGGTCCCGGTCGATACCTATCAGAGTACCTCTCTCGTTCAGATTGCGGCAGATAGCGCCGCTGTGACCTCCGCCGCCTAAAGTGCCGTCCACGTATATTCCGTCCGGACGTATATCAAGACCTTTGACGCACTGTTCCAGCATTACGGGGCGATGTCTGAATTCCATTGTCATCCCCCTTAGAAGTTATATTCAGATAAAGCGTTGGCAAAGTCCTCCGTCTCCATCCTGTTATCATTTTCAGGAGACTCCCACACGTCTTTGCTCCATACTTCTATTTTAGACATGGCCCCCATGGTAACCAGCTCTTTTTCTATATCGGCATAGCTTTTAAGTTCCTGAGGTATCACTATTCTGCCTTGCTTGTCGAATTCGCACTCGGCAGCGTTGGCGCAGAAATGCCTTATAAAAGCTCTGACTTTTGGGTCGGATTCTGGGAGCCTTGATATCTTCTCCATCTGGACTTCCCAGTCGGCCGTCGTATAAATATATAAGCATTTGTCAAGGCCCTTCGTCAGTATGCACCTGGTGCCAAGCCCCGCTCTGAGTTTGGAGGGAACAATCATCCTGTTCTTTTCATCTATGGAGTTGTATGCAGTACCCATGAACATGATGTGCTCCTCCTTTCTCAAAAAATGAGACACTTCGGCCTTTGATTTATAATATCACCACTATACACCATTTCTAACCACTTTTCAATACTTTTTGGCGTTTTTTTAAGTTTATTTCACCACCAAAATAAGGAAAGCATATAATATACCATCTCAGTTTATTTAAAGAGAGGATTGTTTAAAATGAATTGTTTACAAAATAATTGCACTTGTGCAAATCCGAGAGGCAATTTGGTTTATCTGACTAAGGTCTTCTACGATGCCGAAGAAAATGCCTCACCTATATTGACAGCCCTTACCACGACGACGGCAGGATTTTCACAGCAGCTCAGTGTAGGAGGCAGCGTCTGCAACAATATTGCGTCAAACTGTTCCTCAGGCTGCGGAAATACATGCCATAATACCGGCTGCGGATGCGGCGGTTCAAACAACTGCAGATGTGGCTGCGATATATGTCAAAAGATATGCTGCTGTTGTTGCGGCGACGCCGGCGGATGCAGCAATCTGACCGTAACGGCCGCCACTACTTTTGACATAACCAACGCTTACGTTATAACTCGTTCCTTCAATCTCACGACGCCGACTCTTCCGGATGATCTTGCTATCACCGTCGACGGCACAGCTATCACCGACGTGACAGAATCAGGCGGACAGTATATAGGTGATGTCAGCAGCATAATGGGAGAAATAACCAAATGCCCTTGCACCTCGCCGTGCATGAACAGTTGTCCGGGAAACTTCGTATTAGTTTCGGCAACGGGTCCTTGGAGCCTGGCCGCTACCATAATACTGGAAGGAACCATCTATGAAGGTGGAAACGCCTGTCAATTCAGATTATGCTTTAACACAGCCGATGGTACCCCTATTTCTGTCACCGGAGACTCTTCTTTCGCTCTCTGCGGAGTAGAGATCCCTTGTCAGGTAGCCGGAGTATCGCCTTCACTGCTGTTTGACTTCGATGCTTGCGCTTCGATACTGAATCCTACGCTGACCGGAGCCGCAGATGGCACCATAACTCTTTCCGGTTCAATGGTGGTAACCCCTCAGGTGAGATTGAGAGTCACCAGACCTTCTCTGTTCAACATCGACGCAAAAGAAGTATGTATGCCTTGCGACGACCTGGGTCAGTGCAATGCATGCGATCCAGTGGAGGCAGGTTGTCTCGGCTCTGCGGACAGTGATTGCTGCTGCGGAAAACCGACGATAAACAGAGTCGGCCAGATGCTTTCAGATTCAGCTCAGGGAACAAACTGCGGCTGCGGCAACACGCAAAACTCGGGCTGCGGCTGTAACACAGGATACACCTCGGGCTGCAACTCAGGCTGCGGCTGCGGCAGTTCCAACGACTGCGGCTGTAATACGGGATGCGAGTGTAATTCTGGCTGCGGATGCAATGACAATGTATGCGGTACAAATGCAGCCCGCAGCATAGGCAACATCGCATGTCAGTGTTGTGAAACCAACGGATACAGCTTCTAAAAGCTGATCTTCCGGCATACGTGCGTGTAGGTCGCTCTCTTTCATCATAGAACGCTTTGACGTGCAGCCGGCTTAAAACGAATGTAAAAGGGAGCCGTTTTAACTAATCTGTCGTTAGCTAAAACGGCTCCCTTTTCAAGTTGTCTGTCATTCCCTATGGTAAAAGTTTTTTCAGAAAAAACCCCGCTTGCAAGCGGGGCTTCCATCCCTTAATATTAAAAAATGCTCTTCAGTATTTTCTCTTCTTATCGATACGGGTCTTATACCTGTTCTTGTGATGGCTGAATATGGTCTTTCTCCGTCCGGGCAATCTGTCGGCAGCCTTCTTTATCAGGTCTCTTATCAACAATACGGCCAGGACTGTGACTATCACGAGAATGGCTATGCCTATCACTTCATTTATGTGTAGGTTTCCGTCATGAGCAATATGAAGAGTGTTTTCAAAAAATGATTTCATTTTTGCGCGCCTTTCTTCACTTGTCTGACTTATTTATTTTTATCATACCATGTTTTTACAAAAAATGCAAAGTATATTGTCACCCTCCCTGAAAAATACTAATTTCATAGAAATTTTGTCAGAGGTGGAAGCTTTGCTTAAATTATTTTATCATACAAAAAATATTATAGGTCTTATCTTCTTATTGATACCTTCAATAGGCTTTTTATTTTATTCAAGCTCTGTTTCTTCACCTTTTTTGCTCATGGCATCCATAACTTTAGGAATACCGGCAGCCCGCGTCCTCTACAGCCGCCTTTCATTCACCTTCTGGCTGTGCTTCATGACTATCGTCTGTTCGTATTCGATCTTTATACAGGCGTATTTCCCGGGAACAACCGCTGCATATGCGGCCTGCGCTCTGCTGGGATTCTGCTCGGGAGGCCTGCTTTTCATCTTGCCTCCCAACATAACGGCAGGCTGGTTTTATACCAATAAATTTCAGACTCTCGGAATCATCTTCAGCGCAACCATACTGTCAGCCTTCCCCTTTGTAGCGTTCCTCAGAGAAAGCCCGGCTCTCGTTATCTTAGTTTCCTCGTTATTTATGATATTCGCATCCGTATTCTTATTGGATAAGCCTGTCTTCATAAATTCAGGCAATTTTCTCGACGGAACGGGACATATAAAAAGAAGCCGTTTTAAACTTTCTCTGTTCTTCCTTCTCATAACCTTTTCTCTGGGTTTCGCATGCCGAATCGGATACATGGCCTGGCCGGGAATGGGTCAATTGGGGTTTCAGTTAAGTGATCAGAAATTATTTATATACCTTGGAATGGCGGCGGGTCCTATCGTCAGCGCTTTAGTTTCAGGAAAAAAAGGCGTCTACAGCAGCTCCGTGCTGCTTATATTTCTTTCAGAACTTGCTATCGTCTCCGCAGGCTTTTATTCTTCCGGCGGTTTCATGTCCGTCCTGGGAAATTTCGCCTTTGGAGCTTCCCTATCGTCCCTTCTGGTAATATGTCCTCTCATGATCTATTACATGGTGGGGCCTGCCTCATATAACAATAATTTAGGCAGAATATGTCCGTTTCTGCCTTTAGGACTGATGTCGCTCTTTCCCTTCAGCACTGTGGAAGATTCGCAGCTGATATCTTCGCCTGCAATCTTTAGCATTCTCTTAATCTTGGTGATAAGTTTTTTCATCATTTTTTCAGCGTGGAAACATCGTTTTGTGCTTTTAAAATAAGGCGGTATGTGTTAAAATTTTCGTAATAAAAGAGATGCCGGCAAGTCTCCTTTGAGATGACAGCGCCGGCGTATCAGTATACGATGGGAGGCATGGCCATGGCTGCATTTGTTAAGTTTGAAAATGTCAGAAAAGTATATCAGATGGGCGAGATCTCTATAGAAGCTTTGAGAGATGCCACCTTTGAAATAGATAAGGGAGAAATATGCGTGATAGTCGGCCCTTCCGGAGCAGGAAAGACGACTCTGCTCAATATCTTAGGCGGCATGGATACTCTCACCTCCGGCCGAGTCTGGCTGGCAGGCGACGAGATCTCCAAATACAGTCAGAAACAGCTTACTACATACAGAAGATACTCCATAGGCTTTGTATTTCAATTTTATAATCTCGTTCAGAATCTCACCGCTCTTGAAAACGTTTCTCTGGCGACTCAGATCTGCAAAGATCCCATGGATTCTGCCGAAGCGCTTGAGAAGGTGGGTCTGGCAGACAGGATGGACAACTTCCCTTCCCAGCTTTCCGGAGGAGAACAGCAGCGCGTGGCCATAGCCAGGGCTCTCGCAAAGAATCCGAAATTGCTGCTGTGCGACGAGCCTACGGGAGCTTTAGACTATAATACAGGAAAAGCAATATTAAAGCTCCTTCAGGATACCGCCCAAAAGAACGGCATGACGGTGATAATCATAACCCACAATCAGGCCATCACCCCTATGGCCGACCGAGTCATACATGTTAAAAACGGAACTGTAGTCTCTGTAGAAAAAAACGAAGCGCCTCTGCCTGTAGAGCAGATAGAATGGTAATAGACCGGGAGGATCGTCATGAAAAATGTTATGTTCAAATCGACCCTTCGCGAGATCAAGGGCAGTTTTGGCAGGTGGGCGGCCATATTTGCCATCATAGCCCTTGGAGTGGGCTTCTTCTGCGGTCTCAAGGTATGCAAGTCAGCTTTTCTCCAGACGGGAAACACTTATCTCCAAGAGCGCGGTTTCTTTGATTATCAACTGATCTCAAGCCTCGGTCTGGAGGATGAAGACGTTGCGAGTATCGCAGACGTGCCGGGAGTAAAATACGCTGAAGGTTCTTTTTCCGCCGACGTTCTGATCAGCGAAGAGGATTCAGATGCAGGCGAGGTAGTCTCCAAATTTCTTACTATTTCAGATGAGATCAACACACCTTCCCTTAAATCCGGCAGACTTCCCGAAAACGGCAGCGAATGTCTGGCCGATCCTCAGCGTTTTACCGAGGCGGATATAGGTAAGGCCATAACCGTCAGCAGATCTAATACCGAAGATACGTTATCCATGCTGGCCTACGATACTTATACCATAACAGGAATAGCCGACTCACCCCTCTACCTGAATTTCGAGCGTGGTTCTTCTTCTGTGGGAGACGGCAGCGTTGCCTGTTTTATAATGATACCTCAGGACGGATTTTCATCAGATGTTTTTTCTGAAGTATATGTCAGACTCGAAGACTCTGCCTTTATATTCAGTGAAGAATATGACGAAATAAGGCAAGATGCCAAAGAGCCCCTTACTCAGGCTCTCGAGAGCGCTTCCCAGAGGCGTTACGACTCTATAATCCATCAGGCCCGTCAGCAAGTTGAAGATATCAGAACTGAGGTCGAAGACGGAGAGAAGGAGCTGAATTCTTCCGAAGCCGACCTGAAAAAATCTGAGGCGCAGATATCCGCAAGTGAAAAAGAGCTGGATGACAGCCAGGCTCTCCTTGATCAAGGTCTCTCTCAATATCAGTCCGGTCTGAACCAATATGAACAGAAGAAGACCCAGGCATATAGCGAGCTGGATACATACTATAATTCCGGATTTTTGACAGAAGAGCAGTATGCCGCCCAAAAAACCGCATTGGACTTGCAGTTCAGCGAAGCTCTCAGCAGTCTTCAGGCGTCAAAGACAGATCTGGATAAAAATCAGGCTGCTATCGATGAAGGACGGATCAGCTTATCTTCCGCAAAAGAAGAAATAGCTCAAGGGTGGGCCGAGATCGAAAGCGGCCGGTCAAAGCTGGAAACTGCAAAGCAGAAGCTGTCCGACGCAGAAAAGGAGATAAGCAAGATAGAATATCCCGACAGCTATGTCCTGGACCGGGATGCTAATGTAGGCTACGTATGCTTCGATAATGATACCAGCATAGTCGAGGGTATTGCAAAGGTCTTTCCGGTGTTCTTTTTTCTGGTTGCCGCTCTGGTCTGTATGACTACCATGAGCAGGATGATAGAGGAACAGCGCACACAGATAGGTGTGCTGAAGGCCTTAGGTTACAGCGTCGGTCAGATCCTCACAAAGTATATGTTCTATTCCGGAAGTTCGGCAGTTCTGGGAGGAATCATCGGATTCTTTGCCGGGACATACATCTTCACATGGGTCATATGGGAAGCTTATAAGATGATGTACGAATTTGCTGATGTTATCTTTGTCATCGACTGGGCTACAGGAGCTTTCGCTCTCCTGGCAGCTATAATATGTTCGGTAGGAACGACTCTCTATTCATGTTATCATGAACTCAGTCAAGTTCCGGCCCAGCTCATAAGGCCTAAAGCTCCGTCCTCAGGCAAGAGGATATTCTTAGAGAAGATCACATTTATCTGGAAAAGACTGAAGTTCCTGCAGAAAGTTTCCATAAGAAATGTTTTCAGATATAAGAAGAGATTCTTTATGATGATAGTAGGAATCTGCGGATGTACTGCTCTTTTAGTCACCGGTTTCGGAGTCAGAGACTCTATAAAAAATGTGGTGTCCATGCAGTATGACGAAATATTTCATGTGGATTACGAGGTCACTTTTAACCACGGTATAAACGAAGACGAACAGGAAGCTTTCATGGAGGACAACAGCCAGTATGCTGACAGTTTTTTATTCCTCCACACGGGTTCGGTAGATGTTCGCCAGGATGGACAGATCAAGTCCGTCAATCTGGTGGTCAGCGGAGACTCATCTCCGATAGACGATTTCATAAGCCTTCATAACGATGAAGGCAACCTCCAGTATCCCGGAAACGGTCAGGGCATCATCAACAGCAATCTGGCCGAGACTTTAGGAATTAAAGAGGGAGATGAGCTGACTGTTTACGACAGCGACATGAATACTCTCACCGTCGAGATAACAGGTCTGTGTGACAATTACGTTTATAATTATTTATATATAGACGAGGCCACCTATCAGTCGGCATTGGGGACTCCTGAGATAAATTCCGCATACGTAAGAGGACTAAGAGGCGGCGACGGACAGCTTCTTTCAGATCCTCATGAAGCAGGTTCTGCCCTCATGGACTCTGCCGACGTGTCTTCTGTAACGGTCACTGAGGATTTCAGAAACCGAATAGATAACATGATGAAGAGCCTGGACTACGTCATCGCCCTTATCACCATATCGGCGGCGGCCTTAGCTTTCATAGTGCTCTATAATCTGACTAACATAAATATCACAGAACGCATCAGGGAGATAGCTACCATAAAAGTCCTCGGATTCTATCCGCGGGAAACTTCTGCCTATGTATTCAGAGAAAATATAGCCCTCACCGCCATTGCGGCCATAATAGGACTGCCTCTGGGCAAATGGCTTCACAGTTTTGCCATGAGTAGGATACAGATAGATATGCTGAGCTTCGACGTTCACATATCGCTGCTCAGCTATATACTGGCTGTTGCAGGCACATTCGTATTCGCCATGATAGTCAATCTTGTCATGAGACGCAAACTGGATAAAGTAAGCATGACCGAGTCCCTTAAATCTATAGAGTAATTTTAAAGCCGATACCTTGATAAAGGTATCGGCTTTCTTTTAGGCTTAAAATTCTCTCCTACAGAGCTGTTATGCCTATCTCCGCTTCTATATTCGTCTCTCCGCTTGGTTTTATGGTCTTGAAAATATATTTGCCGTCTTCATCCTTATTCCTCATTATGATCAGGGTTTCTCCCAGTGAGGCCTCTTTGCTGTAATGGACTCTGAAGGAAGCTACTCTGTGAGTACCCTCGGCCAGTTCAGGTATGTGATCACACAGCACATCGGCGTAATAAGTATTGTTCATATGTCCGTTATAATCAAGATCAGAGTAGCTCACATCATGTTTACCTGCTTCTTTCAGCTCCATATCTTTAGGTATCCTGAGTTTATTTTTATACAGTTCTCTGTATTCGCCCATATAATAATTGGAAAAGTCCACCTCATCTGCCTTCAAGACTTTTCTCGTCTCCATATCCACCAGAGCCCACTGAGTAGAAGCTTCTATGATCCGCTCTCCGTCTCTGTCGATGGCATATCCTCTGGGCCACGTAGCTCGCATGCTCTCACAGGGCCACGAATATACTCTTATAGGCTGGTCGAAATAAAGGGTATCGTAAATTTTCAGATCAAGTCTGCTAAGCATCAAAGCTTTTCCCTCGGCTTGAAGATCATCATAAGAAGGCTTCTGCAGAGCCATCTGTTTTCGCCCCGCCTCCTGAGTAGCCTGCAGTATGCCTGACAATTTAGCAACCTTTTTTCTATCGCAGCTGTAAGTTCCTATACTGTTCTCTTCACTGTATATCTTGTTCATCTTTCCCCTCTCAAAAAATCATTTCACCCTGAATCTTACCTTTAGGTCTGCCGCTATAAGCCGACATTCCTCGGCGTCTTCTCTTGTCACGGCGCTTGACACTACAGACATAGCCACATCAGGTACGAAATTCTTTATATCTTTTGTAAACCTCAGAATCGGGTCAAAAGTCTCTTTTCATTTTATTTCTATATTTTAGCACAAAGGAAAAGCAGGGGCAAGGGGACTTTGCCGGACTGAGTGGCGCAAGATCCCCGGCGGAAAGTCTCCGCAACGCATCCGGCAGCCTGCTCCGGTCTGCCGCAAATCTCTGATACGGTTAATGAAAACCTTAGAACGCCGCACTTCATCACTCATTCCCGGTACTAAAGTTTTTTTACCTCTTTACGGGAATTTTCTCTCAGCAAGTCCCACTCTCTCTCAATTACAGAGCATTTACGGGAGTTTGCGCCGCTCCTTTGCGCTGGCCGCTTTGATGATGCCTGAAGCAAAAAAACAATCCGGCTCTCGTCGCTTCTCCGATAAAAAATGAGCGGGGATCGCTCCCGCCCATTTTCTAATGATCTATCAACTTATGCCGTAGCCTTCTGTTCCTGATCTCATCAGTAGTTCTCAGGCTTCACCTGGAAATATGACTGAAGATGCTCGCACACAGGACAGATAGTCGGGGCTTCTTTTCCGAAGTATTCATGACCGCAGTTTCGACACTGCCACAGCACCTCGCCGTCTTTAGAGAAGACTTTGTCTGAATTGACATTGTTGATAAGAGCCTGGTACCTCTCCTCGTGAGTCTTCTCTATGGCAGCCACCATCCTGAATTTGGCAGCGATCTCGGTAAAGCCCTCCTCATCTGCCTCTTTGGCAAACTGATCATACATGACAGTCCACTCATAATTTTCACCTGCTACTCCTGCCAGCAGATTAGCTTTAGTATCTCCGATTCCTCCCAGCAGTTTGAACCAGATCTCGGCATGTTCTTTTTCATTGTCGGCCGTTTCCCGGAAGATAGCCGCTATCTGTTCATATCCCTCGTTTTTAGCTACTCCCGCATAATAGGTATATTTGTTTCTGGCCTGGGATTCTCCTGAATATGCTGCCATAAGATTGGCTTCCGTTTTAGAATTTTTAAGTTCCATTTTACCTTCTCCTTATATAAGTTTCTGCAGGGATATTTTTCCCAACCGGACAAAAACTATACGCAGAGAAAAAGTAAGCGTCAGCCTTTTACTATCGCGTCTACTGCCTTTATGAAGGCATATCTCAGACCTGATTCCTCTAAAGAGGCTACTCCTTTTATGGTAGTTCCTCCTGGGGAGCACACGTTGTCCTTTAATTGCCCCGGATGAAGTCCCGTATCCAGCATGAGCTGCGCACTGCCGGCCATGGTCTGAGCCGCCAGCTCATACGCCTGTTTTCTCTGTATTCCGTTCTTGACCGCCGCATCGCCCAGAGCCTCAATTATCATATCCATGAAGGCAGGTCCGCATCCCGATATGGCCATCGCTGCCGTCATAAGTCTGTCAGGAATCTCTATCACTCTTCCTGTGGATGAAAGTATATCAAAGAGCTTCTGCCTTTCTTCCTCCTGCCAGTCGTTTTCCTCTTCCACCAGAAGAACGCCTCTGGAGACTGCCACCGGAGTGTTGGGCATGATACACTGGACTCTTACATCCTCCGGAAGAGCCTTTTTGTATCTGTCGAAGTTCCATCCGGCAGCTACGGAAACTATAGACTTCCCAGAAAGGCTGACGCCTATTTTGCTGAGAACATCGTCTATCTGATAAGGCTTGCACGCCATGATAAGAGTGTCGCAGATCGATGCGGCGTCTTCTATAGTCCTGCACTGATTTATCCCCAGTCTGCCGCAGTTTCCGGCCAGCTTCTGCTGATCAGGCGCATAAGCGTATATATCGCTTCCTTTGACTTTGCCTGACGCCGTGAACCCGGCGACCATAGCCTGGGCCATATTGCCCATTCCTATAAAGCTTATCTTCTTCATTTTTCCTCCTATCTTCTATCCCAGCGTATCTGCCGGTTTCATATCATGCATCCGTCATATCTCTATATCCAGTTCCACAGGACAGTGATCCGATCCCATAACTTCAGTATGGATTTTAGCGTCCTTCAACCTGTCTTTTAAGCTCTCTGACGCCATAAAATAGTCTATACGCCATCCTGCGTTTCTTTCTCTGGCCTTGAATCTGTAGGACCACCAAGAATATATCCCTTCTATCTGGGGGTTGAAAAATCTGAAAGTGTCTATAAAACCGCTGTCCACGGCTTTCTGTATCTTTTCTCTTTCTTCATCTGTAAACCCTGCGTTTCTCCTGTTAGTCTTGGGATTTTTGATGTCTATTTCAAGTCTGGCCACATTGAGATCTCCCGCATATATGACAGGTTTATCTTTTTCCAGCCCTTTTACGTATGCCAGAAAATCATCCTCCCACTCCATGCGGTAAGGCAGTCTGGCAAGTTCATTCTGAGAGTTAGGCGTGTATACCGTGATAAAATAAAACTCGTCAAACTCCAGTGTTATGACGCGGCCCTCTCTGTCATGCTCTTCCATTCCTATACCGAGCATCACATTCACGGGCTTTCTTTTAGTAAATACCGCAGTGCCGGAATATCCCTTCTTTTCAGCATAATTCCAATACTGGTAATAGCCCGGCATATCCAGCTGTATCTGTCCCTCCTGAAGCTTAGTCTCCTGAAGGCAGAAGATATCCGCCTCCTGCTGCCGGAAAAAATCCATGAAACCTTTTCCCATGGCGGCTCTAAGTCCGTTGACATTCCAAGATATCATCTTCATCATTTTTATCCTCCTAACTGGTCCATCATCTCTTCTCCGAAATCGCTCAGCGACTCCAGTATGGGCATGAGCCTGTCGCATATGTCTGTAGTCGAATACTCTACCCTGACAGGCACTTCGAGATATTCTTTTCTCCTGACCAGACCCTTTTCTTCAAGTTCTCTCAGTGAGGAGGCCAGCACCGTGTTTGATATGCCTCCCAGCTTTTTGCGCAGCTCGTTGTATCTCAGCGGTCCCTTGTTGTTCAGGGCGCAGATTATCTGCATCTTCCACTTGCCTCCGATTATGGACATAGCATAATTCAAAGGACACTTCTCAAGACACGGGCAATCGTAATGAGTCTCTATCAAGGTCAGTTCCTCCTTACTTAGTAATTATTTTTTACGTTATTGATTAGTTCCTTTATAAGTACTATAATTATATCAGGTAATAAAAAAAGAGTAAATATACTTTTAGGAGGATCGTCAATGGAAATTTATCTTCAAGGTCTTACGATGGGTCTTGCATATGTAGCCCCTATAGGTCTTCAAAATTTATTCGTGATCAATACGGCTCTTACGCAGCCTAAGAAGAGAGTATATGCCACTGCGCTGATAGTCATCTTTTTCGACGTCACATTGGGTCTGGCCTGTTTCTTCGGTATAGGAGCTCTCATGCAGGCTTCGATATGGCTTGAGATGATAGTGCTTCTTGTGGGAAGTCTCATCGTAATATGGATAGGAATAGGTCTAATACGTTCCAAGGACGATACTCTCGATTCCGGCAAGGATGTAAATGTGCCGATACTCAAGGTCATCACCACCGCCTGCGTGGTGACGTGGTTTAATCCTCAGGCTCTTATAGACGGAAGTATGATGCTGGGAGCGTTTAAAGCTACTCTGCCGGCAGGTACGGACTTCCTCTTTGTAGGAGGGTTCGCTTCCGCTTCGTTCTTATGGTTCTTATCCGTCTCTACCGTCATATCGCTGTTCAGCGCAAAATTTACGGATAAAGCCCTCCGAATAATAAATATAGTGTGCGGCGCAGTGATCATATTCTACGGAATCAAGCTCCTCTGGAATTTTATTCAGCTAATAGCCGCCTAGAGAAAGCAAGAGGGGCCGCTACCCTTACCTCTTCATCAGCAGGTAAGGATAGCGACCCCTCTTATATGTCTATAGCGTTTCTACTTTTTTTTCAGTTGTTTCATCTTTTTCTTATGCTGCTGATTATACGGATCCGGGTTGTTTCCCATGGTGACTCCGGCCTTGAAATACATGAATATTCCGCCTATGAGTCCGCATGAAAGTCCGTTGAGGGTGATGCCCCAAGGCAGATACTGGAACCCTATAAAGCCCATAAGAAGCAGCATCACCCACATGATGATACGTCTGTACAGGAATGGGATCTTCTGGCATAGTCTTCTCACAAACTGCCTGAAACCTTTAGATGCGTTTTCTATGATCGTAAAGATCATCACTCCAAAGAACAAACCCGAAAGGTAACAGCAGATGTACATAAGCAAGTCAAGAATCATTATTTCTTACCTCTCTTTCCTTTCCTCAATTCTTCTTCCTCGGCCTTCATCTTCTTCTGAAGTTCCTTCATCTCGGCAGCAATCTCAGCCCGCTCTTTCTCAAGTTTGGCCTGCTTTTCTGCCCGCCTCTTTTCGATAGGGTTTGCGGCCTCTTCTTTAGGTTCTGCAGCGCCTTCGATACCCTGCCTGACCTGAAGTTTCCTCGCCTCTTTTTTAGCCTGAGCCTCACGTTTAGCTTGAAGCTTAGCCTTTCTCTTTCTATACATGAGAATATCGGACATCATCAGCAAAATAAACGAAATAAGTACCGTTATGGCAGCCCCCAGAGCAGTCGCATACACCTTTATAAATCCATAGAGCAGCTTTGAACTTAGGAAGACTTTGCCCTTTATATCTTCTGCCTTGATTTTTACCGCATCGGAAGCAGATTCATTGTCGCCTACTACGGTATATGTCTTTCCGTCGTCTGAGACGTCTATTACTCTTCTGACAGGATTATACTCACCGTCAAAGTACTGCACGATATCTCCTTCTTTATAACTCGACTGAACTTTGGTGAAAACGGCGCTCTTTGCTTTTATTTCAGGCTCCATTATCTGAGACTCCAGCTTGCTGGAGGCAAGTCCGAATACTGTGACAATCTTAGTGTCGTCATAGCCTCCGCCTCTGACCAGAACGTGAACATTTGCAAAGAACAGAAGCGATAGCACTATCGCAAGGATCTTGCATATCCTGTCTGCCTTTTTTACGGCAGGGGTACGATCGTCTTCATATTTCTTTCTTTTAGGCCTCTGCGGAGGAGGCGTTCTCCTACTTTTGTTGTTTGTACTTTTTTCGTTACCCATAAATTAGTCCTTTTTCTTTAAACGTAGACTCCATATCCAATTAGGATATGGAGTCTGAATACACATATCAAATTAGAATCAATATAATCTAGTAATAGTTTTATGGTTTTGATAATAATTCTTTATTTATGCGCTTTGCTTTGGTTATTTAGCGGCCTTTTTGGCTTTTTTGGCCTCTTTGTCCGCTAAGTAGTACTTGCCCGGAGTATTGAAGTATTCCTTCTGCAGCTTCGCTACCTGAGGCACCATTATGATCAGTCCGATCATGTTTGGCGTCATGATAGCTGCCAGGAATCCGTCGGTCACCATGTACATCATGGTCAGATCCAGTCCGGACGCGGCGATAATCATGAACAGAGGATACACATATCTCCAGATTTTGGAGAACTTCAGTCCGAATAAGTATTCTGCCTGTTTCCAGCCGAACATACAGCATGCGATCAGGGTTGAGAATACAAACAGGAATACTGAAACAGCCACGAAGTAGTCTCCGAAAGTTCCGAAGGCATTGTGGAACGCTGCCTGAGCTATCGCTCCCGTATCGTACTCCGTTGTAGTCCACATTCCTGTGGTCAGTGTCAGCAGAGCCGTAACCGTACATACGATCAGAGTGTCTACCGTTACTTCGAATACACCCCAGCATGCCTGTCTGATAGGATGATCTACCGATGCCGTAGCATGCGCTGTAGGCGCAGTACCAAAGCCTGCCTCGTTGGAGTATACTCCTCTGGCAGCTCCCCATCTTAAAGCCAGCGCAATGGTGGATCCTGCGAATCCGCCTATCGCTGCATGCGGTGTGAAAGCGTATACGAAGATGCTTCCCAGTGCAGGAAGTATCTGACTGGCGTTCATGATGATGATAACCAATGCTCCGGCCATATACAGAATAGCCATTACAGGCACCATGATGTCTGTAATCTTCAGTACTCTGTTTACGCCGCCTGCTATGATGACAGCTACCAGTATGCCTAAGATAGCTCCCGATATCTTCTGATCAACGCCCAGTATTATGAACTGAGAAGTTGCGGACAGAGCCTGAGTACAGAGTGAAGGGATCAGTTCGATCATCAGGCCGATAGCGTACCATCCGCCTAAGAACTTGCCGATGCCGCCGCCTAAGGCTCTCAGATAGTAAGCTGCGCCTCCTACCCATTCGCCGGCCTCGTTCTTTTCTCTGTATTTGATCGCCAGAGCGATCTCGCAGTACTTGGTTCCGCAGCCGATTAAGGCTATGAGCCAGATCCAGAATACTGCTCCGGGACCTCCCATTACTACGGCCGCAGGCACGCCTACGATGTTGGAGGCTCCGATGGATGACGCAAGAGCTCCGCAGGCTGCAGAAAACGAAGATACTTCGCCTTCTCCCGCTTTTGAGAACATCTTGCCGAAAGTCTGCGAACATATATATCCGAACTTTCTAAACTGCACGAATCCCAAACGGATCGTGATGTAGATACCTCCGCCTACGATCAGAAACAGGATTGGAAGACCCCAAAACCAGTTACCGAACGCGGCAATTGCTTCCAAAATAAACATAGTATTATTCCTTTCTCAATAATTTAATATGTGTATGTTTATATTTTACCCTGAAAGCGTTTAAAAAATGTTTTATTATTCACATAATCAACAAATTCATAAAACAAAGGCGTACATTTATCAAATGTACGCCTTTGTTAACTGGAGCCTTTCGGTCAGAAAAACTAGTCAAGCAGCCCCTTGATAGTCTCGTAAGTTATATTAGGAACATTCTGGAAAGTCTGGCGCATGTCGACGCGCTCTGTAAGCATATGCCCGTCTCTTCCAAAAGTACCGATGTTCACCACCGGAACATTTATCTCCATGATCTTATCTATATCGTGAGTATATTTGACGCCGTACTGAGGCATGTTGTCCTTAAGCGCCTGTACCGCCAGAGTATCGTCGCATACAGCCATGAAGCTGGAGTCGGAGATGTAAGGGTAGAACATTCTGGTCTTTATCTGTCTCTGAGCCTCAGGTCTTATCTTATCTACGGCAGCTTCGACGGAGTCGAGCAAAGCGACCTCCTTGTCGGTCTTTCTCGTCATCTCTATTCTGGCGCTGAATACGGAGCCGAAGAACAGGATAACCGCCGGCGACTTGTCTTCGCACCACTTCCAAGCCTCTTCGGCCACTCTCAGTCCGAACAGTCTGAGATCCAGCTCAGGGTCGTCCTTGTGAAGCTTCTCGGTAAATTCCTTCATCGCCTTTTCAAACGGTTCGCCGTGGATTTCGGCCAGATAATCGTAAAATTCCTTCCATGTGTATACTCTCGTCTTCCAAGGAAGCGGAACGTAAGGAACGTTGCTCAGCTGACAGAATTTCTTGTACTGTCCCTGAAGATAGTCCACCACCTCGTCAAAGGCTTCTACTGCCACCTCTCTGCTCTTTGCCAGAACCTGAGCCGGATCCCAGCCGTGAGTAAAGAAGTTGTAGTAGCTGAATGCAGTCAGAGCCGTCTGTACAGTGTAAGGACCCTTGGTGTCCATCTGCTTGAGAGATACCGGCGGAATTGCCACCTCGCCCTGAGCGATGTCGCACAGGTTTGTGTTGAGAGACATCTTCTTGGTTATCTCCGCAATCAGCAGGTTAGGGTCGAGGGCGCTGAATGCCTGACCTACATGGGCTTCTTTTCCGAAGGCCACGAAGCACGGCAGCAGCTTTCCGATACTTCCGTAATAGATGTAGCGGTTTTCGTCTCCCGGGCTGTAGTTGGTGGAATAGTCGGCGTTTATGCAGGCCATGTAGTTGAAGCCCTCTGTCTTCTTCAATTCTACCAGCTCGTCGAGAGCCGTGATTATGCCCTTGGAGTTGTCTTCTTCATCACATTCGGCTATGGCTATGATATTTCCGTCCAGCTCTTCCGGATGCTCGGAGAAATACTTTATCAGGTACATATGTCCTGCCACTCCCGACTTCATGTCGAGGGCGCCTCTTCCGAACATGTACTCTCCGGATTCTATGTCTGCAAGCACCTCGTCGGAAAGCTTGAAGGTCTCTTTCAGCTTTTCGGGAAGCTCCTCGCACTTGAACGCGTATTCCCTTATGGTTCCGAAATCGTCCACTCCTACGGTGTCCAGGTGCCCTATCAGAATGACGGTTCTTCCCGAATCACCTTTCGTACCTTTTACATAAGCATATGTTGAATGTCTCTCTACAAAGTCATTTTTCGTCTGAAACATCTTTACTCTTTCAGGATGTTCTTTAAAGTAATCCAGGCCCATGTAATAGTCGTAGATATACTGGGCGACTGCAGTCTCCCCTTTCGGTTCTTTATTTATACTCGGTATGGCGACCATCTCCTGAGTAAGGCGTTTTACTTCTTCAAAAGAATTCAATTTCATCTCGTGTCATTCCTCCTCGCGTGAATCTATTCTTTTCAACTATTTAATATAAAAGCAATTATCATGCCAATGTTTTTCTTTTCTTGCCTGCGCTGAAACAGGCCGTTCTTTTATTAAAGAACTCAAAACTTAAGAAAAGATGCAAAAAATCTTACTACATTAAGTGCAAAAAATTTTACATCATTTCTTCAATAATCTTTTATAATCTATGCCGTATTTCTCTATCTTGTATTTTACTGCCTGCCTAGTCATCTTGAGCATGGATGAGGCTTCAGACAGAGATCTGGAGTTTCTCAGCGTCTGCTGAATTATTTCCTTCTCATATTCGTTCGTCATAGATGTCAGACTCTTTCCCGCCGCAGGGAAAGCTGTGTTTCCTCTTGTAAAGCTGAATACGGCCAACGTCTCCGGAATATCGTTCAAAGTGATGTATTCTCCTTCTGCCATGTTGAAGGCTGACTCCATAACATTGCGGAATTCTCTGACATTGCCCGGCCACGGGTAATTTTCGAATACTCTTCTCACGTCTTCGTCGATGCCTATGACCTGTCTGTTCATCCTGCCGTTATAATAACTTATAAAATGTTCTGTCAGCGGCTTCAGATCCTCTTTTCTCTCTCTCAGCGGCGGCACGAAAAACTGTACGACTCCTAATCTGAAAAACAGATCGCTGCGCAGAGAATTGTTCTTTATGGCCTCCTCGGGGTCTACATTGACAGCCGAAATGACTCTCACGTCTACATCCACATATCTTTCTCCGCCCAGCTTCATATACTTCTGTTCTTCGACAACTTTCAGGAGTTTCGCCTGAAGCTCTATATTCATGGAATTTATCTCATCCAAAAACAGAGTTCCTCCGTCGGCTATCTCAAACAGGCCTTTTCGGTTCTCCGCTCCCGTAAAGCTTCCCTTCACCGTACCGAACAGCGTACTTTCCATGAGGGCGTCGGGTATCGCTGCGCAGTTGACGGATATAAAAGGTTTTTCCCTTCTGCTCCCCATAGAATGTATGGCTTCCACGATCAGCTCTTTTCCCGTTCCCGACTCTCCTATCACCATGACGGGAGAATCATTTCTGGAAACTTTAAGGATCTTGGACTTTATGGACAGCATCGACTCATTTTCTGTCACTATGCTGTCTAACACGTAAAGCTTGTTCCTGTCTTCCTTTTCATCGTTCTTGCTCTTTGGGGTAAGGCTCGATGACAAGTCAAAAGTCCCTATTCTTCGGCCGTTATCTTCGATGGGAAAAGTACTGGTGTTAATCACATAAGCCTTGCCGCTTCTCTCGACAATAAGTTGATTCTCGTTTATAACAGGTTTGCCCGTCTTCATCACCCTGGCGTGGGTACTGTTTTCTTCCGTAAGATTAGGGTACATCTCATACAGGTTTTGGCCTATGACGTCTTTAGTAGAAATATAAGTCCTGTCGTCATTTATCATTGCCGAGTACAGAATCATATTCTCCTCGTTGACGATGATAAGAGCGTCTACCTTATCATATATGCTTTTATATTTGTCTATATCACGTATTATCATGGGCAGTCCTCTCGCCGCTCCTCTTTTTTAAGGTCTATATCAGACAGAGGCGGGCCTTATGATAAAAAGGTCCGCCCCGAATGATATTTATATCTTACGCTCTTCTGTAGGTCTCGTTTCCTGCCAGATAAGTGTTCAGAGCCTGAACATCTTTGAGCTCGTCTTCCGGAATGTTGAAGATATCTCTGTCTATGACGACCATATCTGCAAACTTGCCTACTTCTATAGTTCCCATGAGATCCTGTTCTCCGTTAGCATAAGGAATATTTTTTGAGAACATGCATACTGCGTCATATACGGAGAGTTTTTCCTCAGGCTGAACTCCGCCCTCAGGGTAGCCGTCCAGGTCTTTTCTCGCAACCAGAGAATAGATTCCGTTCCATGGAGAGAACATCTCTACAGGGCAGTCTGAACCTCCTGTCATCATGAGTCCCGCTTCCTGATAAGTCTTCCACGTATAACTCATGTTAGCTCTCTTTTCTCCTACTCTGTCCTTTATCCAGTGGAGATCTGTAAGGAAGAATGAAGGCTGAATATCCAGTACTACCGGCAGTTTAGCCATTCTCTCGATCAGCTCGGGGTTTGCCATCTGAGCGTGAATGATTCTAAACGGCAGTCTGTCATCCTGTTCTCTCTCAGTCATACCGTGCTCGCGGCTCTTTTCAAGAGTATACTCGATGGCAGTCAGAACTACATCAAGACCTTTGTCTCCTATGCAGTGGATGGCAGGCTGAAGACCCATCTCGTATCCTTTGAGCATCCTTTCATTCAGGTCTTCCTGGCTGATTACAAGAATTCCGTCAGTGGTCGGATCGTCGTCATAAGGCTCGAACAGCTTTGCCGATCTGGAGCCTAAGGAACCGTCGCTGAAAATCTTGAAAGTACCGAACTGAGCGGCTCTGAACGGGTCTTCTCTCTCGGCTTTGGTTACGAACGGCTTGTCATAGAAATAATCCAGACATACCGTCATTCTTACAGGAAGCTCGCCCTTTCTGTTGAGCTCGATGTAATCATTGATGTCCTCGGAATATTTCCAGATTTCGGCAGCGTACGTGTGCATCATGGTCAATCCGTACTGAGCGGCCAAATCGAATCCCTGCTTCATGTATTTTTTCTTGTTTTCAGGAATCAGGAACGGGTCAGGAATCAGCTCGTCGTATATCTTTGAAGCCTGCTCTCTGAAGATTCCGTTAGGCATTCCGTCGTCATCGAGGACTACGGTTCCACCTACTCCGAATTCATATCCCTTGCCTATGTTGGCTTTTTCGAGGGCCATGGTGTTAGCCACAGCAGTATGCAGGCATACTCTCTTTATTACGATTGGATGCTTGGTGCTGGCCTTATCCAGATCTTCCTTGGTAGGAAGCTGGTCTTCGCAGTCTTCCCACTTGGACTGGTCAAAGTTGGAACCTTTGATCCACTCGCCCTCAGGAGTTTCCGCCGCCTTTGCAGCAAGCCTTTCGATAGCTTCTTTTTTGCTCTTGGCTCCTCCCAGATCCACAGTAGTGAAAGTCTGGCAGAATGCGAAGAAATGCAGGTGGGAGTCTCCCATGCCCGGGAGCACTGTCTTACCTTCCAAGTCGATGACTTCTTTTGCTTCGTATTTTGCGAGGGCTTCCTCTGTGGTTCCTACGAATACAAATTTTCCGTCTTTGATGACAATAGCCTCTTTAACAACGCCCTCTGCCTCAAGGGTATAAGCCTTGGCGTTAATGAAGATCTTGTCTGCTGTTAATTTCATTTACTTACCTCCCGATAGTAATAATTTTTTCCCTGACCAACGCCTCAAAAAACTCCTGTGAGGGCCGGTCAAGACTGCTCCAATTATCTATTTCCACGGTAATGCCGCTTTCAAAGCCGGGTAAAATCCCTTTCAGCATTTCCGCAGCCGCAGCGAAATCGCTGTTGTAGCCTTTATCTTCTATGCGAACTACTCCGGCGCCCTCCTGCTGAGCGCATTTCAGGACGTCTGCGTAGCTTTCTTTCAATTCTTTTGAAGGAACCACGGAAAGTTCTTTTTTAAGCCTTCCGCAGTACTCGTTATATTCTCTCACCGCCTCGCCGGCGTTGCCCATTCTCTGATGAATCTTCATCAGTCTTATATGGATGTCGTCTTCGAAGGGCGATAAAGAAACAAGCTTGTTAAGTATGGTAAGCGCGCGCTCATAGTCTCCCTTTTCTCCAAAGGAATCCGCCACTTTTTTAAAAGCGTTTATTACCCTTCTCTCCCTGTTGTTTCTCTCGAGGACGAGCCAATCGTTGAAGTCGTCGCAGCCCTTCAAATAGAAGTGCTCCATAAACACGAGGCTCTTTCCCTTTGCTATGATGTCCGCCAAAGCTTCTTCAGAGAAATCATTGACGTTTTCCAGTCTTTCAAGACCCGTCTTCTCCACCGGGTAGTCGGGGTTTATTCTGCATATGCCTCCGGTGGTGATTATAAAATTTTGTCCGTCTATCTCCGGAATGTTTTTCTTAATGCTCCAGAGATTGAAGCGCAGGTTGTATGCCGCCTTTTCGCCGGCGTCTATCCATAACAGGTCTCTAAGGGTATTTTTTGAGGCTTGGTGAGACGGAGTGCACATGAGGTAGGCGATGAGCCCAGCCGATTTTTTGCTTAAAACCCCGGTCAGGTCTCTACCTCCAAGCTCGATGCGCATATCTCCGTAAAGCTCGATTTTTAAAGTATCACCGCTCATTGTCTCACCTCACCCGTCATTCGTTGATCTGACGTACCGTTACAGCTAAGTTATCTTAGTTCTGCAACATGTGCATCATGGTCTTGTACAGTATTTCAGGAAGGACTTCGTAAGTATATACGGTTTCTACTCTCTCAGTGAACTGGTGAGCGTCCTTTCCGTAAGAACCGATGTCTGCTACAGGCAGGTCGAGGGCCTGCATGTCCTCGATCGGCAGGTCGTATATGGTTCCGAATCCAGGCATGTTCTGCTTCAAAGCTGCCACAGCCTCGGCTTCCTTAGGAGCTGCCGCATAGCTCAGGTCGGAGATGCAAGGCAGGAACTTCTTCTGTACCAGCTTGTAATCCGACTTGGTAGTAGTTACTGCGTAGTTTACGGCATCTATCAGAGCCTTTTCTTCAGGTCTCGATCCCTCTACATAGATATGAGGATAGTAAGGAGGAGTCAAGTATACCAGAAGCACAGGGTTCTTATCCGACCAGAGGCTGTGAACGTATTCAACAATCTTCATGGCCTTGTCACGAACGTCGTATCTGTCGTCCTTGGAAACTTCTTCGGCATAAGCCTTAACCATGTCGTCCAGCTTGTCGCCCACTTCTTTTTTAACTTCTACGAAGAGCTGATCGTAGCTCATGGTTCTTGCCTTCCAAGGAAGCTTTACGAATTCTCTGCCAACCATGTTGCAGAACTTCTCGTATCTTTCGTTCAGCGTGTCTACTACTGTCTGGAAACATTCCTGTCCTGCTTCCATCATCTTTTTCATGACGTCGGCCGGAGTACTGGAATGAGTAGCATAGTTGAAGAACAGGATTGACTTGCTGGCGATCTGAACAGAGTATTCAGGTTTTAGGTCTCTCTGTTTGAGAGTGATAGGAGGCAGGGTCACTTCGCCTTCCACCACGTCGGAAAACTCAGGGTTCAGGTTAACTCTTCTCGTTATCTCCGCAGCTATCTGGTTAGGATCCAGTCCGCTGAAGGATTCTCCCACGTGAGTCTCCTTACCTACTACGAAGAAGGTAGGCATCAGCTTTCCTACAGTTCCTATATACTGGTAAACGTTAGGGTCTCCCGGATATGCAGGGGCGATGTAGTCAGGATCCAGCATGGCCTGATAGTCGTATCCGAATTCTTTTTTGAGTCTGATGAGCTCAGGTACGAAGGCAAGCATTCCCTGTGAGTTTCCTTCTTCGTCGCATACTGCGGCAAAGATGATGTTTCCTTCAAAGTTCTCGATGTCCTTGGAAACCATTTCCATGATACCCATGACGTTGGCGTCGCCGGACTTCATGTCGAAGATACCTCTTCCGAACATGTACTTGCCGGAGGCCATATCGTCTTTTACTTCCTGAGTTAAAGAAACTTCTTTCAGTTTTTCGATGAGTTCTTCCGGTTTAGTAGCATATTCTGCCAGGTTGCCGTAGTCGGAAATACCTACAGTATCGGTATGTCCGATGAATACTACAGTCTTGTCGCTTGGCTTCTTCTCTCCGTTCATCACGGCTACGACGATCTTTCTGTTCCATTTGTCATTCTTGGCAGGTACGAAATACAATTTTTCAGGATACTTCTTATAGTAATCCATTCTGGACATGATCTCATACACTTTATCGCTCATGGTAACTTCGTCGTCGGTTTCGACGATGCTCTTTTGTGCTACCAGCTCCAAAGCGATCTCTTTGATTCTTTTGCTCAGTTCAGTGTTCATATCTTTCCTCCTAATCACTTAATACATCTGAAACAAACTCGCTTATTATATGGGCAACTTCCAGAGCTGACTTAAGGTCTACCCTTTCGTCGCTGCTGTGGAAGTTTTCACCCTCAGCGCCTAATAATACTGTCGGAATCTTCAGCTTTCCGCCTATATGATTGAAATCGCCTATACTCTGAAAATAGGCTTTATTGGCCGGTCTGCCGCAGACCCTGAAAACGGTGTTCTCCAGTTTCTTGAGAAGTTCTCCGTCTTCATCTATGCAATATGCGTCAAAGCCGCCGTCGAAGCCTTCTGCCGGCGACTGTCTGAATACAACTTCAACTTTCGATCTCACCTTTGCAGTCTCTATGGCCTTATCTACTCTCTTCCTTATCGTCTCCTGAGTCTCTCCTCTGACCGTATGGTGGAAGATTTCCACTTCGGCATAATCCGGGACGCTGCAGGCCGCTCCCCCGCCGTTCATGCGTATCACGCAAGGAGTTGAATGGCCCAGTTTCTCATCCTCTTCAGGCGGTATCTTTTCCAGCTCCGAGACTATGGCCGAAGCGTCTACCATGGCGTTTATGCCCAGTTCAGGCGTAGCCGCATGAGCAGACTTTCCGTGGACTTTTATAGTGTAGTTATACCCTCCTCTGGCTCCTAAACACAGACATGGATGAGGTACTTTTGTAAATCCGGCGGAAGGCTCTGCTATTATGGCAAAGTCGGCTTCCTCCTGTATGTTGTGTATCTTATCATTTATGATATATACCGTACCCAGTCCGTACGGCCCCTCTTCGTCCGATACGAGATGATATATCAGTTTGCCCCTGAAACTGCCTCCTTGGAGGTGTTCTTCTGCAAATTTTGCAAGAGTCAGCATTATGGCCGCGCAGCCCGATTTCATGTCAAGAGCGCCTACTCCGTACATATCATCTCCCTCGATCACGCCTTCGTACGGAGGTTTTGTCCATCCGTTGCACAGCTGCACAGTGTCCAGATGTCCTCCGAGATATATAACGGGGCCCGGCTTGCCGCTGTCCATGATACCTATCACATTCTTGCCGTGAAACTTTGTCTCCTTAGGTTCAAAGAATGTATGTATCTGAGCCGGTACGCCTCTGTCCTTGAGCCATTCATTGACAAAATCCATGACTTCATCCTCATGGAAATATGGGCTCTTTACAGCGATTAGCTGTCTGAGCAGTTCCTCAAAACTGCTTCTGGTTATTTCATTTACCATTTTTCAGTATTGCCTTTCAGTTGCATAGTAAGGAAACGTGCCGCCTCTGTCTCTCCGGAAAGTCCCGTTAAGGATGAGAGAACGGGTTTAAAGCGGCGCGTTCCCCTCAATTTTTTGTCACAGCGTCCACATATATTCTATGAGAGCCTTGGTCACGCCGGGGACTACTTTTAGGAGGCTTTCCCTGTTGACTCTCTCTATGTACTGATGATAGTTTCTTCCTATAGGTCCGTATATCACTCCCGGGATAGCTACGTCTTCTATGGCCGCAAAGTCCATATTGTAGTCGTCTCCCCAAAGTGGAGTGTTGGCAGAATACTTGACATAGTCGAACGGAGAAGTTATACAGCCGTAGCTCAGGTCCGAAATTCCCGTAAAGAAGTTTTCAAAGTCGACTTTCTGTCCGTATTCTTTCTCTGAAAGTTCCCTGACTTTCTCAAATGCCTTAGTTCCGAAGCCTTCTTTGCCCTTTACCTGATCGCTGTGAGTAGGCGGGTAGTAAGGAGGTGCAAATCCGATGACGATCACGGGTACGGAAATTCCGGAATAATCGAGAACGGCTTCCATCATATCTATAGTCGCGCTTGGATAATTAGACTCTCCCGTGTTGACCTTGGCAATTATCTCATCGTAGGCTTTCTTATAGAACTGTTCAAACTCCTCTTCGCCCTTGGCTCTTGCCACGTCGCACAGTTCATTGAAAGACAATACATAAGGCTCGTAATATATCTTATCCATTATCTCTGCCTTGCTCATGGTCTTGAACTGCTGATACTCTGCGTTCAGCTTCTCTACCTGATGTTCAAAAGCTTCTGTGCCGATCTTCTTCAGCTTGTTGAGTATCTCCTCAGGAGTCATTCCGAAGTTGAGGGCCGTGAAGTATCCGTATCCTCTGTGAGGAATAGACACGTCGTATACTTTCTTCATATCTCTCATGTTTCCCCAGGTAGGAGGAGGTGAAGCCTCGTCCCCGTATACTTCTGAGAATTCAAGAGATCCGTTGGTCTTCAGATATATCTCGGCCAGTATGCCCAGTGCGGAAAATCCCTCGTAGCAGTGTCCCATATGACCTTTCTTGCCCTGAACTATTATGGCAGGCATGACTTTTCCCACTGTTCCCAGGGACATTATCTGAAGTTCTCCCTTATCTGCCGTCGGTTCCGGATCTATGAGAAGTTTATAATTGAGACCGTACTTTTCTTTAAATTGCTTAAGTATCTGAACACCGTTTCTCATACCTGCCGAATAAGACTCTTCGTCAGGAACAGGCATAAACATTATGCTTCCTTCCAGTGTTCCGTCAAGAGCCTGTTTGGCATACTGCTCAAACAGCGCGGCGTGTATCGCAAGTCCACCTTTCATGTCTGCCACGCCTCTTCCCCAGATCCATTCTCCGGATTCAAGGTCAGCCTTGGCAACATCGTCCAGAGGCATCTTGCGCAGCATTTCCTCAAGCTTGGAAGTACCTACTTCGTATGCCCAAGGCTCTGCCTTTCCATATTCTTCTGTGGACACTACGTCGAAGTGGCCGCTGAGCAATACGGTATCTGTCTTCTTTCCCTTTAAAAAAGCATACGGTATTTTTCTTCCGTAAGGATCGCCGGGAATCTCATAAAGCCCCGTATCCTCAGGATGCTTTTCAAAGTAAGGAAGCGTTTCAAAGAAGCCTGCAAACCACTCGGCAGGTTCTACTTCTGCTGTAGAGCAGCTTACGCTTTTCATGGCAACTAATGTCTTTAAGATTTCAAGTATTCTTTCTTCCATGATTTTCTCCTCATATAATTTATTTGCGGACGTCCATTGCCTCTGAGAATCCTAAAAAGGAGGGCAAATCTGTCCGATTTTGTAGAAATCCTTTACACTTAAGTTTACTATTTTGTGGTTATATTGTCAAATAGTTTAGCTGCCTTTAAACTGCCGTTTTAATTGCCAATCGCATACAGCAATGTTAAAATTTATATATCATCTCGTAAACAACGCAGAAAGAATATATCTCGAATAGGAACAAGCGCAGAATTATTCTTCATATAACAGAGACTTTTATCTTTACACCTCATCGAGGCTGGGATACACCCGGCCGGCGGTGAGGCAGGCAGTTGATATTCTCTCACTCCCTAGGGCAGAGGGCTTGTTCCTTTCTTTAAAAATATATGCGCCGCATGCGATAACTTGTTCGATAATGCAAAATCTATAAAAAATATTAACGGCGGAAATATTTTCTTAGGCTGCTCATCTTCTCCCTCTTATCCTCAATGGAATCGCCGCAGGCGTTCTTTCTGATTTTGCGGCAGAAGAGCTTTTGCATGTCAGTATCCGGAAATCCTGTTCAAAAAAGAAGAAACGGGGATCTTTAAGATCCCCGTAAACGTCATATTTAAGAGCTTTAACGAAATCTCCCGGACAGGGAAATGCTTTCTCGACCTGCCGGCAAATGTATATTGCGGCAGGCAGCCTCTCTGCTGCCCTGCTCGATCTTCTCTATACGTACTTTTCTATATCCCGGACTAAGGTTTTCAGGACTTCTAATCTCATCCTCTCTCCGCAGCCGCAGTCGTCATGCTGAAAGTCGTATATGGCGTCGTCCAGTTTCTGCATCTTGCGCAGCAGTTCCTCTTCGTCTTCTTCTCCCGCCAGATCGCCGTTATATATCATCATGAAAGAGGCGTTATCCATGATCTTCTCGAACAGTTCGTTGCGTTTATCTATTACATCTTGAATTGTCTTCATCTCATTTCCTCCTGAAAAGTTCCTTTTTCTTTGAGTTTATTATATTCGTCCCTGAGCATGGAAAACTGCATCTGATCGAGAATACCTCTTTCTGTCTTGTGATGCTGTCTGAGAATTCCGTCTATATGAAATCCCAAGGAGTCGTACAGATTCCTGCCCACTTCGTTATCGGTATATGCCTCCAGCCACACCTTATTCATCTTCATCTCTTCAAATGCGTATTTGATGAGAGCGTTCATGGTCTCTCTGCCATAACCTTTTCCCTTTTCTCTGAAGGCGATCCTCTTGATCTCAAACCATTCCGATTCAACGTCAAGATTTACGATGACGTCTCCCACTATATATCCGTCCTCTCGTCTTTTAACGGCAAGAGTGAGAACGTTTTGATCCTTCAATTCTTCTTCATGTTCTTCTTTCGTATTGGTCCATGTAAACTTGCAGTTATCCGGGGCATGTTCGATCTTCATCAGTTCCGGTATTTCCTCCGGTGTAAACTTCTCGATAAATAATCTCTTAGTCGTAAGCATATTATCTTCCTCCTCAATTACAATATAGCACCGGTCTTTACATAAGAAAAGAGAATGTTTCTTATCAATGATATAAGTTTTTCTAATTTTATATGAAAGGGCTGCTCTGTCTAAAGCGCGGGCTTTTCTCATTTTAAAAATAATCCGAGATATAAGGAGTCTGCTGCTGAATTGCGTCCTTTAGCATATCTATTATCTTCTCTGAGGCTTCAATGCGCCCTATCCTGGCCAGATAATCGGGCCTCTTATAACCCATGAGCATAGTCGTCATGGTCTGTATGCTTATCTTGTCTCTGCACGGCTGGGAAATTCTCTCGGCTGTGCCTTTTCCGTCTTTAGAGATCTTCAGAAGAAAAGTTCCCTGATTGCAGTCCATTATAGGATCTGTCATCGTAAATCTCCATTCTCTTTCAGAAGTATCAGGTCTGAAAGGATAGTCCCGTATAAAAGCCTCAAAATCCACTATTCTTCCCATATAATAAGGCGAGATCGTCTCTTGTATGCCGGCGTCTTCGAAAAGAAAAGCCAGCGGTTCATCCGTAAAAGTACTACCCTCCACTTGATTTATCATTGAAAAATGCGCCGATACAAAGTTCCATAACCCTGCGCGGGCCTCCTCGTTGTTAAATATCATGTCCTTGATATAGAAGATCTCATCGGCTATGCGATAGATCACATACCCTTCCGGCTCATTATCGGAATTATAGTAGACGGCGGCCATCATATCGTCCGGATCCCAAAGCCAGTACTCGTTCCATGCCAGTTCGTCGCGTACCACGGAGCCGTGAGCATGTTCTGTAAAACGATCATAAGTCTCAGCCAGTTCTCTGCCGTTTTCCGCCTGTACTCTCCTTACATCTCCCGATACCTGACGGTTTTTTGGAAGCTGATAATCTTTTATTTCATATGAAATCTTATCGGATATTATCTCCCATCCCTTCCGGCGGTAATAGGGGATGGAGTATGGATAAAGATATGTCACATACTGGCCTTTTTCTCTCATATTTTTTAATGCTTGTTCAAGAAGCTTATGCATCAGCCCCATATTGGAATATTCGGGATATGTGCCGACTCCCGTCAGTCCTCCCATCTTGTAGGTCTTTCCGAAAATCTTTACTTTCATGGGATAGACTGCTACCTGAGATACAAGGTCATCGCCGTCGAACCATCCTATGACGTCTGCCTTCTCCAGCGTGGGAAATTTAGCCTGGATGAATTCTTTTTCCTTCCACCCTACAGATCTCAGCTGCTGATCCGTCACCTGAAACACATATCTGAGGAGCGCATTATACTGCTCCACATCTTCACCTGTGACAGATCTTATCTTAAGATTCTTTTTATTCATCGTATCCACCCTTTCTCTGCGGTTCTTCTGCCCGTTATTAAAAAACGGCGAACCCAAGGGTCCGCCGCAGACAAGTGATCTTATTTCAGATTGTCAAGTACTCTGACCATATCTATAAATACTCCGTATCCGGTCTGAGTAGTTTCAAGGCCGTACTGAAGCATGGTGAGCTTGCCCATCAGGTCGGTATACAGCGACACTACAGCCACCAGATTTTCATCTGCGAATACATCGCCGGCTGCAACTTCAGCCGGAGCTACTTTTCCTGTCACTTTTCCGTTTTCGTCCACAGAACCGCTGCACATCAGCTTTATCACGTTTCCTCTTGAAGCGGCGTCATTTATATCTTCCATGGTAACGTCCTCGATGCCGGTTCGGTCTATCATATCAGGAGTAAGACCTGCGTCCATCAGCACATTGAGCAGTACGGTCAGTTTGGCCGTGGCGTCCCATCCCTTGGTATCCATGGACACATCGGCTTCCATAAATCCCTGTTCTCTTCCTGCCCTTAAGATCTCATCCATGGGAACGCCCTTGGTCATCTCTTTCAGAATATAGTTGGTAGTGGCGTTGAATATGCCCTCCACTTTATCTATCTTGCAGTACTGCAGGCAGTTGTCAGCCATATTGAATACAGGAGTCCCCGCCATGACAGTAGTCTCGAAAAAGAAGCATACGCCCTTCTCTTTTGCCAGATCTCTCAATTCTCTGTAATACCAGGCCAGAGGTCCCTTATTGGCGGAAACCGCATGTTTCCCTCTGTTCAGGGCTTTTCTTATATGATCGGCGGCGGGAAGACCCGTCTCTATATTCAGCGGAGTGAGTTCAAGTACTACATCGTAATCCACCTTTTCGACTACTTCCATGGAGTTCATCTTGCTGTAGGCAGGCGAATTCACGTCAAATCGGCCCTCTTCTTCAAGCTGTCTTGTGGCCTCTTTCAGGTCTATGCCGTCCATGCAGTACAGAGAGCCTCTGGAACCTGTAGTTATGGCCACGACTTTGACATCATAGCCGGTCTTTTCCATTATTTCATCGTGAGTCTGATTCAGGATTCTCGCAAAAGCCTTACCTGCGATGCCATAACCTAACATTGCTACCGAAAACTGCTTCATCTTGTGCTTACCTATCCTCTCTGCTTTACCAGTTCCATGGCTTCTTTGCCGGAAATATGTTCTATATCCACGCACACTATCAGCGCGGCTTTAGCTTCTTTAGCCATTATTTCATCATATCTGTCCATATCGTCGGCGCAGTATCTCTCGCAGAACGCCCTGAAAGCCCTCTGGCGTTCCTCCTCATCAGTCACGATATGCGCTTTGCCGAAGACCTGAACGCTGCGAAAATATGTGGTAAACTCTCTTGACACCACGTCATCCTTATCTATGAATGTAAAAGAAACCTTAGGCTCTTTAACAATAGCGTCGATCTTGTGGCCCGCCTTGGCGCTGTGGAAATACAATTTATTACCCATCAGGAACGGATTCACCGGCACCGTATAAGGGTATCCGTCGTCCCCTATCACTCCCATTACGCCCGAGTTTGCTCTTTCGATTATGGCGCGGCATTCTTCCTCTGCCAGTTTCTGCTTCTTTCTGCGCATTTCTCTAAACATGTCTTCACCTCGTTTTGTCTCGCACTGATTTTTCTTTTATCATAACATTTGAACTGAATCAAGTCAACGAAATAAGCTTATCGTCATAAAACTTGAGAAACAATTTCAGGTACATACATGACAATGCTCACTATGCATCTTATGAAAGCTGTTAGTGAGCATTGTCTCATATTTCTTATGTTGTTACCGTAAAATCATATTTATATCAAACTGATCAAAGGTCTTTAGAAAAAATATTTCTCATATATTCTCTCCATAAAGGCCAACGTTCCTATATGATCCATACCAATAACATCTTCTTTATCTGCAGCAGCAGAGGCAGTCCATCAGCTCTTCCATACGGCAGATTCCTTTTTCCTGAGATTCTATTATGCTCTTTAAGATAGGGCAGAGTTCCTCGCATATGCAGTAGCACATGGCAGTTCTGGCCATTTCTACGGCCCCTCTGTGATGAGGTATCATGGTTCTGAGGAAATTGCAGTCCAGGTTGTTATCCATCCTGGCACAGCTCATATCTTTGAACATTCTCTTCATTATGCCGTTTATCCTGCCGGTGTATTCGCACACGTCTTTACAGCAATTTTTTACGTTATCGCAGCAGCACAGAGAGTTCTGAAGATTTTCTATGCTCTTAGTCTGTTCCGATATTATATTCTGCGCTATGGAAGCTATCTGATTGTTATCGGTGTATTCGAGGATACTTCTGGCCATGGATATGGCCGCCTGATGATGAGGTATCATCTGCCTTATAAAATTCCCCGATATACTATCGTCTAATCTGGCGCAAGTCATGCCGCAGATCATAGTCTCCAGCGTATTTACATAAGCTGTGACATATTCTCTGGCGGCACAATCCGTCATACATTTTCTGCTCATTATAAAACCTCCTTCGATATAATATGACCGAAGAAGGTTCTCTGCTACTGTCAAGTACTTTTGTAATCTCTTCAAAGTCCCCTTTCTTTTAGTTCTGCCGTCAGCCCGACATAGAATTCTCTGACGTCAAAGCCCGGTATATTCTCCCTGTTCAGGTCTATCATATCGCCATGGGATATTCCCCTCTTTCCGTCAGTTTTCAGAAATGTATATTTCTCACCCCAGCTGAAAGAGTCTTCCGATACGAGGCCGTCGTTGGGACCGTCAAAATATTTGACCAGATTATATGAAAAATTCAGAGGAAACCTTCCCCCTGACGCTTTATTAAGTTTAGATCCCACACTCTGGCAGAACACGCCTTCCGGAGCTTTCATAGCGGCGTCCCTCGCACTACATTCAGAAGCGGTCAGATCCGTCACTGCTTTCATAAAATCCGGAGACTGATCTCCAAGTTTTCTCATAGTCGCATCGTATGAATCGGCAATTTTCTTCTGCATACTCTCAGGAAGATTTTCAAGCAGATACTCTGCAAATTTACATCCCCTGTGAGGAGTATTGATCGTAGTCACCGAGGCGATCATCCCGCCTATACCGCAATAACTCATGGCATATCTTATATCCAGTCCACCTTTGGAGTGAGCGATGATGTTCAATTTGCCGCAGCCGGTTTCTGATACTATCTTCTTTATGCGGCCGGCCAGTTCTCTGCCGCTGTCCGCTACGGAAGAAGCAGACTGCTGATTGCCAAAATATATTCTGGCACCGTTTGTCTTTAGCTCCTTAGGTATTCTTCCCCAGTAATTCGGGAATTTGTAATCCCTGAAAAACACTCCGTGAACCATGAGTATAGGGTATCTGGTATCACATATACGCAGATCTCTCCGGTTCTCGTTTCGCCGTATTCTTTCACTCTCAAATCTTATCTCGCCGGAAACGGTTCGGATTATGACGATGAGAGCAATTATATTTGCTACGGGTATGAAGCCAACCAAGGCTCCGATAACTCTTATCTTGATTCCCAGCTGGACAGAAGTCAGATAAACGCAGATTATTCCTGCCCAAAAAATCAACGCTTCGGATACGACTATTGCAATTCCGCCTATGAGCATTTCTTTCCAGATTCTGACCATATCAGGAAAGTCAAATTCGAATACAGTCATCTCTACAACGGCGGCAGCAGTGAGAATTATTACGGATATTAAAAATATTTCAAGAAGAACCACACCGATTTTGCATATTTTAAGTCTCAGCTTATCTTTCAATCTCAAATACCTCTCTCTTTTTCAATGACCCCCCCCGGCTATCCGTGACGGCGGGTTAAACATTCCGTAATTGCAGAGGCTGTGCTACTGCGTCCGGAACTGGCGCATCTTCATTCTTGTCGGGAATAAAGGAATTATGATACAAATACTCTCTCTGGCATCGAAATCTCTGATTCCGCTAATGCCGTGAGGTGTTATATCATGATCGCGGCGTCCTGCGCCGCAGAGGACGCCGGCAAGGGGCTCGCATGAGGCCGCATAGGGGCCGGAGCCTCGGTCGGCCTGCGTGGGCTCAGGAGCGGGCGCGGCCAATATAATCGTGGATTCATTGTATCGCAATCAAACTCGCCAAGGTGATTCAATGAATCCTTCCTTTTGGCGATAGCCCTTGGCAGTCATCGCAAATCGCTGGCTCTGCTGTCGCAGAGCCACATGCTGTATTTTCTTCATCCTTTGTATTGATCCTACAGCATTTTAGGAAGAAAAACAACTTGAATGGCGGTACAAAGGCGAATATGCTGTAAATTCCGATTTATTATTGTGATTCTACGACCATTTTAACAAATTCTGTTGTAGAATTTGTGCTTTTCTCTGTAGAATACAGCATGCGCTGTTTTTCGCCGCAGCAAGCGCGGACACAGACGGCCGATATAATCGTAGATTCATTATACCATACTTGCGTACACTTAAAAAGTGTTGAAAGACCGTTTCCTGCTCTTCATGGCACGGTCTGTGGAATTCTCAATTTCTCTTCACTTAACAGAATATAATTAAAATAGATATATGCAGTTTCAAATCGAGAATGATACAAGTATGTTTACAATATGTGCTGCGGCTGATTATTTTAGCCTTAAACCCCGGGGGCTTGAAGGCTATATCGCAGAAATATAAAAAAAGCAAATAATAAGAACATCAGCTTTTCTTTGACAGCTAATATTCTAACTGCCAAAAATCTACCGTATAGATATAGAAACAAAAATTCTAACTATATATAACTGCGGATGTTAAGGAGAGAGTGTGAAACCGATGTTTTAAATAAATACGTTGAAATAAATATTTTTAATACATTAGAAAAGGAGGTTTCTATGAGATTACTCAAGAAATATTTTATTACTACAATAATACTACTATTTTTGATAAGTACGAGCACCTATACATTTGCCGCTTCTTCTTCTGATATTTTTTCAGGAGGGTTCTTATTTATAGTAAGGGTCGCTCAAATATGCAATGGAAAACTGTGGAGCACTTAATTCGGAAGCCACGACAGCTACAGCCAAGTGGAATTGCGTCTTAAGCAAGGTTAAAATTACACACAGTAATATAACCAATGTACATATAAAATTAAGCACCGGGAGATTAAATGCACCATATGACGGAGCATTAGGTTTAACAAAACTCACCGATAACGGCATTGAGGTATCAACAACTCAAACATGGACGCAGGCTTTGTGTATAAGATATAACAGCACATATTTAAACACCTCAGCAAAAAAGACAAAAATATTGACTCATGAAATAGGACACGCTTTGTCGATGGCTCATTGTACGACCTCATCACACACTTGCAGAATGCAATAAGGGCTTCAATCTACATATGCACTTGCCGCTCATGATGAGGAAAACTAAAATATAAATGGAGAAATTAAGCCAAGTATATCTATATTATGAGGTCAACCATGAAAAATTACATTGTAACTGTTATATTGATGATTACCTGCATACTGTCTTTGTCCTGATGCAAGGAAACAAATATATAATATTTCTCTCTGACGAAACAGCCTCCGGTGATATGAGTATTATAAGCTGCAATAACGGAGTGGTGCGTCTGAGCCTTGAAGAAGAGTATATGAATTATCCAGAAATTGCAGAACATGCGATGTCAGAGTTATTGTAAGATAATTATTTGCGCGACTGAATCACTATGTGAACTGTACCCTAAAAAGCAGGAAGTAAAGAGAGAACGGTGTCCACATATAGTGGTGCAGTTCGCATGTGCCATTGGATTCGGTGACAGAATGCGGCACCCCATAGCCGAGCCACGCCGTGCCTATTGCTCATCACAAGGCAACGGCACATGGTTCTTATCCCCATGCTAATTCATATAAAACGATAAAAGTCCTTGCAAATATTTTATCTTTGTGGTAAATTAAATAAGGTATCAAATACGGAGGATTGACCGAGTGGCTAAGGAGCTTGATTGGAAATCAAGTAAGGCGGCAACGCCCCGTGGGTTCGAGTCCCATGTCCTCCGCCAAGAAACAGTGCCTTATTCAAAATAGGCGCTGTTTTTATTTTAGCCGTGAAATGCAAGAGCATAGAAATCTATAAAAACATGACAGTTACCATAACAGTAAATATACCAAAATGTAAGTAACCGGAGTAGCTCCGGATATTTTATCTCATGCTGTCTCAGCATATCATAAATCTAAAAGTTTTATATAACTAATACTTTATATATTAACAAGAATCTCAATCGGTCAGTTAGTAAATCGAAGATAAACTTCCAAACTGATATTTTACCTAAAGTTTTACAAAACTCCATTAATGTAAAAACCTTTTACATGAAAAGGGGTTTGTCTATACAGAATAAAGATAATGATAATTGAAACAAAAAAATTATGGGAATATAATATATGATAATCAATTTTTAAATTAATCGAATTCTATATTATATATGTCCTTCAAATACTTTTAGAAACATAGATTTATCTTTAAATATTCTAAATCTAAAGGTTAAGTATAATAGGCCGCTTAATTGAAAAATAATATAGGATATAACGATACAGAGGAGGTTTTTATGAAAGAAGTCAAATCACCTAAAAAACCGCTGATTTATTATTACTCTATCGCTATTATAATAATACTTTTATTTAATCTGCTGATAGCACCGATGATAATGGACAAGCAGGTTACGCAGGTCGACTACGGCAAATTTATGAGGATGATAGACGATGGGAACATAGGCAGTGTACAAGTAGAAGATACTCAGATAATCTTTACTGATAAAAAGGAAGCTAACATTTATAAGACCGGTCTTATGAACGATCCCACCCTTACACAGAAGTTATATGAATCCGGCGCTGAGTTCGCAAAGGATATAGATCAAACGATGTCCCCTCTCATGAGTGTGCTGCTTACCATAGTCTTGCCCATGCTGATATTTATAGGGCTTGGTCAGTATATGAGCAAAAAACTTATTCAGCAGGCTGGCGGCAAAAATTCAATGGCCTTCGGTATGGGAAAAAGCAATGCCAAAGTATATGTTCAGTCCACTGAGGGTATCCATTTCAGCGATGTAGCCGGAGAAGATGAGGCGAAAGAAAGCCTTGCAGAAATTGTAGACTATCTTCACAACACCGATAAATATTCAGAAGTAGGCGCCTCAATGCCTAAAGGCCTATTGCTGGTAGGCCCTCCTGGTACAGGAAAGACTATGCTGGCAAAAGCCGTAGCCGGAGAAGCCGATGTCCCTTTCTTCTCCATATCAGGATCCGAGTTTATAGAAATGTTTGTAGGCATGGGTGCATCAAAGGTACGCGATCTGTTTCAACAAGCCAAAGAAAAAGCTCCCTGTATAGTATTTATTGATGAAATAGATACTATCGGAAAAAAGCGTGACGGCCAGATGGGCGGAAATGATGAACGGGAACAAACCCTAAATCAGCTTTTGACAGAAATGGATGGCTTTGAAGGCAACGCAGGCGTCATAATACTTGCAGCTACCAACAGGCCTGAATCTCTGGATCCGGCTCTTACAAGACCCGGACGTTTCGACAGACGCATACCTGTAGAGCTGCCCGATCTTCAAGGCAGAGAAGCTATATTGAAAGTTCATGCAAAAAAAATAAAAGTATCAGAAGGTGTCAATTTTCACACTATAGCCAGAATGGCCTCCGGGGCGTCAGGAGCAGAATTAGCGAACATTATAAATGAGGCTGCCCTGAGAGCTGTGAGAAACGGGCGCAAGGCAGTAAATCAATCTGACCTGGAGGAGAGCATAGAAACTGTAATTGCAGGTTATCAGAAGAAAAACGCAGTACTCTCAGATCATGAAAAAAAAGTCGTGGCATATCATGAAATTGGTCATGCTCTCGTAGCTGCAATGCAGACAAATTCGGCGCCAGTGCAGAAGATAACCATAATACCCCGCACTTCTGGAGCTCTGGGTTATACGATGCAAGTAGAACAGGCGGATAAATATCTTTTAACAAAAGAAGAGATTGAAAATAAAATAGCTACACTGACTGCTGGAAGAGCAGCCGAAGAGGTTGCCTTCGGCCAGATCACGACAGGCGCTTCCAACGATATAGAGCAGGCTACTAAACTGGCTCGCTCCATGATAACTCAATATGGTATGAGTAATGATTTTGGAATGGTAGCCATGGAGACAGTAAGTAATCAATACCTTGGAGCAGACGCTTCACTTACCTGCTCTCCTGAAACTCTAAAAGAAATAGATAGGAAAGTCATCGAACTTATCGGGAAGCAACATGAAAAGGCTATAAAAATACTTGAATCTAACAGGACAAAACTGGATAAGCTGGCTCAATTCCTTTACGAAAAGGAGACTATAACTGGAGAAGAATTCATGAAAATCCTTAAGGAAAGGGGAGAATAAATATGATTAAACGTTCAGGACTTTTGTGGATAGAACTAATTGGAGGAATACTTCTTCTGATCTTAGGTATAGCGACCTTTGTACGGCCGGAAGGCGCTATAACGGGAATCGTGATTATATATGGTATTTTTGCCGTGTTGACGGGAATCGCAGATATCACCTTTTACTGCCGAATAGAAAGACATACAGGGATAGGTTCTGCAATTTCGTTGATAACAGGAATTTTGAGCGTAATGGCAGGCATCATGCTTCTGGCTTATCCTAGAGCAGGAGAATGGGTACTTTCTTTCCTGTTCCCGATATGGTTCATAGCTCACTGTATATCAAGGCTCTCTCACCTTAACATGGTTCGTATGGCTTTCGGAAATTTCTATTTCTATTTCTCAATGATACTGAATGTGATAGGATTGATTCTGGGATTTATATTGATTTTTGATCCTATGGTATCTCTCTTGTCCCTGAGCCTGATTATAGGTTCTTATCTCGTTCTTCTTGGTATTGACATGATCGTCATATCAGTAGGCAGTATGAGAAACAGATAGCATTTAAAAAATAAATTCCATTATCTTTAAAAAAGGAGCTGTTTTAGGATACAGATTTTAATTCTTCCGTCCCAAGCAGCTCCTTTACTTTATTCAGCGAACAATGGAGTAGACAAGTATCTGTCACCCGTATCAGGAAAGATTACCACAATAGTCTTCCCTTTATTTTCAGGTCGGTCTGCCAGCTTTACAGCGGCATATGCGGCGGCGCCGGAAGATATGCCTACCAAAAGTAAAAGCATCTTCATCCGACACAGTAATTATCTCATCGTATACTCCCGTATCCAGTACTTCCGGTACAAATCCGGCTCCTATGCCCTGTATTTTGTGAGCTCCGACAGTACCCGAAGAAAGTACCGGAGAAGAAGCAGGTTCTACGGCCACTACCTTTATATCTGGATTTTTCTCTTTTAGATATGCTCCTGCTCCTGTCACGGTACCTCCTGTGCCAACCCCTGCCACAAAGAGATCCACCTTGCCTTCAGTATCCTCATATATCTCCGGACCTGTAGTCTGATAATGAGCCTTAGGATTGGCCGGATTGACAAATTGTCCCGGAATAAAGCTCTTTGGTATCTCCTCTGCCAGTTCCATGGCTTTGGCTATAGCGCCCTTCATTCCTTTGCTGCCCTCAGTCAGAATAAGTTGAGCCCCTTACGCTTTCATTATCTACCGTCTTTCCACAGACATAGTCTCTGGCATAACTATTATCGTGCGATAGCCTCGTGATGCTGCTGCAGAAGCTAATCCTATTCCTGTATTTCCCGAGGTGGGCTCTATGATGACCGAACCCTCAGTCAATTTCCCTGACTTTTCGGCCTCATCTATCATAGCTTTAGCTATACGGTCTTTTATCGAACCGGCCGGATTGAAATATTCCAGCTTTGCCACTGTCTTGGCTTCAAGGCCCAGCTCCCTTTCTAAATTCGAAAGTTCTAAAAGTGGTGTTTTTCCTATGAGCTGATCAACTGATTTATAAATCATGTTCATATCTCCTTTCCCTATAGTTTTATGGCCTTAAAGCCATTCTCAAGATCTGTGATGATATCATCTATATGTTCTGTGCCTATAGACAACCTGACAGTATTAGGCCGTATATCCTGAGCTGCAAGCTCTTCTTCCGTCAACTGTGAGTGAGTGGTGGTTGCCGGATGTATCACTAAGCTTTTTACATCCGCTACATTAGCAAGAAGTGAAAATATGCTCAGATTGTCTATAAATTTAAAAGCTGCATCTTGTCCCCCTTTTATATCAAACGTAAATATAGAGGCTCCTCCTTCAGGAAAATATCTTTTATAAAGTTTATGATCAGGATGTGTCGAAATAGACGGATGGTTAACTTTCTCAACAAGAGGATGTCTCGTCAAATAATCTATAACCCTGTTGGTATTTTCTCTGTGACGATCCAGCCTCAGAGAAAGCGTCTCTGTTCCCTGCAGCAGCAAGAATGCATTAAACGGAGAAATAGCCGCCCCCATGTCTCTCAACAAGATCGCCCGTATATATGTTACGAAAGCCGCAGATCCAGCTGCATCAACAAAGGAGACTCCATGATAACTGGCGTTAGCGTTCGCTATAGCCGGAAATTTCATCGACGCACCCCAGTCAAAGTTCCCCGAGTCCACAATTATTCCTCCTAAAGTTGTACCGTGTCCTCCTATAAATTTAGTGGCAGAATGAACCACTATGTCAGCTCCATGCTCGATGGGTCTTATCAGATAAGGAGTAGCAAACGTGTTATCTATGACAAGCGACACCCCGTGAATATGAGCTATCTCCGACAACGCATCTATATCGGGTATATCACTGTTGGGATTGCCGAGGGTTTCAATATATACAGCTTTCGTATCATCTCTTATAGCGTTTTCAACCTCCGAAAGATCATGAATATTTACAAAGGTAGTTGTTATACCATAGTTCACAAGAGTGTGTGCCAAAAGATTGTAAGTTCCCCCATATATTGTCTTTTGCGCCACTATATGACCTCCACCTGAAGCCAATGCTTCTATTACATAAGAGATGGCGGCAGCGCCTGATGCAAGAGCAAGTGCCGCAGTTCCTCCCTCTAGAGCAGCTATCCGCTTTTCCAGAACTTCCTGTGTAGAATTAGTAAGTCTTCCGTAAATGTTTCCCGGATCTTTAAGGCCAAACCGGGCTGCGGCTTGAGCTGAATTCTTAAAGACATACGATGTGGTCTGATAGATAGGCACTGCTCTTGCGTCAGTAGCCGGATCCGGCTGTTCTTGTCCTGCGTGTACCTGGAGCTGTCTCTT
>OJQW01000033.1_pt1 | contig 100525 bp, 98 predicted proteins | sample 1599041 | NCBI WGS metagenome assembly OJQW01 (sample SAMN03922518, study PRJEB24848) | human gut metagenome | isolation source: stool sample | host: Homo sapiens | place: Germany | collected 2010-02
CGGCTAAAGCCGAGAGCTCAGTCATTCCGCTGCTCCTCCTCTCCCGATGAGTGCGATTCGCACTCATCGGGAACCCGAAGTATTTTCGGCGACGTACACGCCGCCGCCGAAAATGATTCCAGTCCCTTTCGCGCCCATGGGGCGCGAAACTCTACGAGGTTTTTTGACAAGCAAAAGACCCGGTCAGGAGACCGGGGCTTTTGCGCGCTGCATCAATATATGTCCTCGATGACGCTCTCGGGCGGGCGGGTCAGCTCGTCGGGGTTCTTGAGGTAGTAGCGCAGGTACTTGAACGCGCTGGCGTAATAGGTGCCGTCGCATATGCGCTCGTCGCAGACTATCTTGTAATCGACGAACTTGCGGTGGACGATCTGCCCCTCGGCGTTTATGCCGCTCTCGGAGCGCTTGGCGCCGAAGGCGAGAAACACGGGCAGGTTGCCGAAATTGTATATGTGGTGGTAGATCGGCGGTATGCCCAGCGAGCCGAGGTCGGTGATTATCATGGAGCCGTGGAAGGGGCTCACGCCCAGCAGGGAGGAGGGCAGCAGGTCGAAGTAGTCGAGCACGCGCATCACCCAGACGGCGAACTTGAGCAGCAGGCGCGGCAGCCTGAGCAGCGCCCTGGCCACGGACTCGGTGCCGCTGTCGTCCGAGGAGCGTATCTCCTCGACGGCCTCGTTCATCTTGCGGTAGACGTCGTAGACCGTGTCAGTCGGCTCGAAGACGACCTTGGCGACGGTCTCCTCGCTCTCGAGGTCCACGCTGCGCTTGACCATCATGTTGACGGTTATGTCGTTGCGCGCGTAGACGCGCTGCCCGGCGACGAAGCGGTTAAGCCCGGGCATGTGCGACACGACGCGTATGTACGCGGCGATGAACATGTGCAGCATGCCGAGCCCCTTCCAGCCGGCGCGGCGCTGCTCGCGCAGCCAGCGGTCGGTCTCGGTGATGTCCACGCTGCCCTCAAAAGAATTGCACGCGTCGCTGCGGTCGCGCATTATGTACGGCGTGAAGCCTATGATCGGGGAAATCGTGCGAAGCCGGCGGCCTTCCTTGCGGTCGCCTAGGCGCTTGCGGGTCTTATCTGCCATGGAGCACCCTCCTTGAAGCCATAGTTAGCATGTCATTATAATATTTTTCGCCGGACATATCAAGACATTTTTTTCTTGTCGCGGTGTGAGAGCGGATATTCGTACAGATTGACAAAAATATCACGTATTGATTGTGACACAGATTGTACCCATTTCATTGCAAACAATGCACAAAGACGCTTGCGTATTTTGAAGTTTTTTGATATGATTAGGATACAGTTTTATTGGCGGAAGCTGGATAATTTCTCTCGTTCCGTCGTTTTCGGCAGGAGGTGTATCAATGTCCTTTGAAGCGATCACAGCGATAAGCGCGGCTGAGGAGAAGGCCAGACAGATGAAGGCCGAAGCGCTGGCGGCGGCCAAGGCCGCAGAGGCGGCGGCAGTCGAGGAGGGGAAGCTCACCATGGAGGCCGCGCGCAAGAAAGCCGAGTCAGAGGTGAGAGAACTGCGGGCCAAATCGGATGAAAAGGCGAAGCAGGACGCGGTTGCTCTGGCTTCGGACACGGAGAACAGGAAGGCCGCGATGCGCGCGCGGGCCGACGCGCGCATGGACAAGGCCGCGGCGCTCATTGTGGAAAGGGTAGTGAACGGCTGATATGGCAATCGTAAAGATGAAAAAGCTGCGTCTGGCCGTCATGGCCTCGGATCGCAAGGCTCTGCTGAGGGACTTGCTGCTCCTGGGCTGCGTCGAGGTCAGCGAGCCCAGCGAGCTTGAGGGCGGGGAGTTCGAATCTCTCACGCGATGTTCAAGCGGGGAGCTGAGCTCGGACCGGGCGGATCTGGCGGCGATTACGGACGCGCTGAAGCTTATGGACAAGTATGCGCCGGCGAAGGGCGGGCTGCTGAAGCCGCTGCCTGAGGCCCGGCGCGATGTAGTGCTTGACGAACAGCCGCTTGCCGCCGACGTGGCTCTGGCCGAGAAGGTCATAGGCAAGGAAGAAGACATACGCCGCTGCACCAGCGAGACGGCCAGGCTGGAGGCGGTGATGGCTTCTCTGGCTCCGTGGCTGCCGTTGGATGTGCCTCTGAACTTCAAGGGCACGGCGTCCACCGTGTTTGCCACGGCAAGTCTGCCGGCAACGGCAGACCTGACGGAGGTGGATACGGCGCTCGGCGCGGCCGCGCCGGAGTCGCAGCTGTTCCGCATCTCCGCCGACAAGAGCCTGAACTATCTGGCTCTCATCTGCCACAGGGATGTCTATGAGACAGCCCTGGACACGCTCCGCCCCTACGGCTTCAACCTGATGAGCCCGGGCGACTTCCCCGGCACGGCCAGGGAGGAGACGGCCAAGGCCGAGCTGAAGATACGCGGCCTGGGCGAGCAGAAGCAGCGCCTGACCGGCGAGATAGCCCAGTGCGCTTCCTACCGCGACGAGCTCAAGCTGCGCGCGGACACGCTGTCGACCAAGATAGCGAGAGCCGAGGCCGAGGAGAAGCTCATGGGCACGGAGAGCACGACGCTGCTGCAGGGCTGGCTGCCCGCAGACAGCGAGGAGGAGCTGGCGCGCACCCTGGGCAAGTACGACTGCGCCTGGGAGACGGAAGACCCGTCCGAGGACGAGTATCCCGAGGTGCCCGTGAAGCTCAAGAACAATCGCCTCACCCGCGCTTTGAATATGGTCACGGAGATGTACTCGCTCCCGGCCTACAACAACGTGGATCCGAACCCGCTCATGGCTCCGTTCTTCATACTTTTCTACGGCATCATGCTGGCGGACATGGGCTACGGCGTGCTGATGATAGCTGCCGCCGCGGTGGTCCTGGCCAAGGCAAAGCCGAGAAAGGGTATGCGCAATTTCTTCGAGCTGATGCTCTGGTGCGGGATATCCACCACTATCTGGGGCGCGATAACGGGCGGCCTGTTCTCCGACGCGCCGCTGCAGATAGCGCGCATAATCAACCCGGACACCACCTGGGAGGGGCTGCCCGCCCTGTTCACGCCGCTCAACGACACTATCATGATACTCATCGGCGCGATGTGCCTGGGCTTCGTCCAGATAATCACCGGCATGATAGTCAGCGTAACGATAAAGGTGCGGCGCGGCGAGATATTCTCCGCAGTGTTCGAGGAGGGCACCTGGTGGGTGATCTTCGCCGGCATAGCCTGCCTGGCGCTGGGCGTCGGCAACATAGGCGGCGTGCCCGTTGTGCTGGCGATAGGCGTCGTGATGCTCTTTATCGGCTCGGCCAAGGGCAAGAAGGGCTTCGGCATCATCTCCGGCTTCATAGGCGCCATATATAACGGCGTGACCGGATACTTCGGCGACATACTCAGCTACTCGCGTCTGATGGCGCTGATGCTCGCCGGCAGCGTTATAGCCCAGGTGTTCAACACCATCGGCGCGATAGCCGGCAACATCTTCGTGTTCCTGCTTATATCCATAGTGGGCAACGCGCTCAACTTCGCGCTCAACCTGCTCGGCTGCTTCGTCCACGACCTGCGACTCCAGTGCCTGGAGTACTTCGGCAAGTTCTACGAGGACGGCGGCAAGCCGTTCAGACCCCTGGAAATCAATACTCAGTACGTAACTGTCACCAACACTGACAAATAAGAGGAGGAAAACAAAATGTTAGAACAGTTTGGCGGAATGGCTCTCGGCCTGCTCGGCGCGGGTCTGGCGGCGGCACTCAGCGGCGTTGGCTCCGCTATCGGTACCGGCATAGCCGGCGAGGCGGGCGCAGGCCTCCTGTGTGAAGACCCCAGCAAGTTCGGTAAGGTCATGATACTGCAGGTCATACCCGGCACCCAGGGTCTGTACGGCCTGGTCGTCTGGTTCTTCGCCAGCTTCCAGATGGGTCTGCTCGACGGCACCATCATGGATCTGACCGTCACTGAAGGCCTCCGTTATTTTGTGGCCTGCATCCCGATGGCTCTCGGCGGCTGGCTGTCCGCTATCGCACAGGGCAAGGTCGCCGCGGCCAGTATCAACCTGCTCGCCAAGAAGCCTGACGACTGGTCCAAGGGCATGGTGCTCTGCATTACCGTCGAGTTCTACGCCATACTCTCCCTGCTCGCTTCCATGCTCATGATCCTCAACATCGGTTGAGTCTGAGCCAGGAGGTCGAGTGCCATGAAGGGTATAGACAAAATCACATCGCGCATAATCGCGGACGCCGAGGCCGAGTGCCGCGACGTCAAGCGGGAGAGCGACGAGCGCTGCGCAGCAGTCCGCGCCGAGAACGAAAAGCGCGCGCAGGACGAGTACTGGCGCCTCGTGCGCGAGGGCGTCAAGGATACGGAGCAGCGCGTGCAGCGCATGGACCGTACCGCCCGGCTCGAGGCCAAAAAGAGCGTGCTGAACATGAAGCAGGAGGCTGTCTCCCGTGCGTTCGACCTGGCCAAGGACAAGATAGCCGAGCTGCCTGAGCGCGACTACGTAGCTTTCCTCGCCCGCGAGGCCGCCGAGGCCGCCATAACCGGTCAGGAGGAGGTCATCTTCTGCGAGCGTGACCGCAAGAGCGTCGGCGCCAAGGCCGTCAAGGCCGCAAACGAGCTGCTCGCCGCAAAGGGTATGCCCGGGCTGCTCACTCTTTCGGACGCCACCCGCGATATGGCCGGAGGGCTGATGCTCAAGCAGGGCGACATCGAGGTCAACTGCACCGTGGACACCCTGCTCGACCTGACGCGGGACGAGCTGGCCGCGCGAGTTGCCGACGTGCTCTTTGAGAGCTGAAGACATCGGCGGAACTTTACGGGCAGGGAGGTAAGGTCTTGGCTAAAAAAGTAAAGGATACCGAATACCTGATGCTCTCGTCCATGATCAGGGCGAGGGAGGCCGGTATGCTCACAAGGGAGCGGATGGACCGTATGCTCTCCGCGCCCAGCTACCAGGAAGCGGCCAAGCTGCTGTGTGACTGCGGCTATGAGGATATGAGCGCGTGTTCCGCCTCCGGCGTGGACGAGGCGCTCTCCCGCCGCCGCGCGGAGGTGTTCGCCGAGATGGCGAACATGGCGCCGCACAGCGAGGTCGTGGACATATTCAGGGTCAAATACGACTATCACAATCTCAAAACGCTGGTCAAAGCCCGCGCCGTCGGCGCGGATGCGTCGCACATTCTGTCCGGCTGCGGCCGCGTAGCGGCTGACAAGCTCGCCGAGTACACCGGCGAGGAGGGGGGCTTGAGCTCCCTGCCGGCGGACATGGCGGAGGCGTACACCGAAGCCGTGGAGATACTCAACCGCACCGGCAACCCTCAGCTTGCGGACTTTGAGCTGGACAGGCGGTACTTCGCCGAGCTGGGAGCGCTGGCCGGAGCTGCGGGCAGCAAATTCCTGGCCGGATACGTGCAGGTGCTGATAGACAGCGCAAACCTGCGCGCCGCCGTGCGCACCGTGCGCATGGGCAAGGATCGCGCATTCATGCTCCAGGCCATGTCGCCGGGGGGCAGCGTTGACGCCGAGGTTCTGGCAAAGGCCGCTGAGAGCGGGGAGAGCCTCGCGTCGGCCTTCAACGCCACAAGCCTTGAGAAGGCGGCCTCGCTTGGCGCGCAGGCCATGAAGGGCGGAATGATGACCGCGTTCGAGCTGGAGTGCGACAACGCCGTCAGCGCGTATCTCGCCGGGGCGAAGATGATTCCGTTCGGCGTCGAGCCGGTGGCCGAGTACCTCGCGCTTTTGGAGAGCGAGATCACCGCCGCGCGGATGATACTAACCGGCAGGCTCGGCGGCATAGACCCCGAGGTCATACGGGAAAGGCTGCGTGATATCAATGCTTAAAATAGCTGTTATAGGCGGAGCCGACACCGTGATGGGCTTCAAGGCTCTGGGACTGGACGTTTTCGCCGCGGGCAATCAGGAGGAGGCTCGCGAGGCCTTCCGCCACGTGACGCGCGAGAACGACGGTCAGTACGCGATAATTTACGTAGAGGAGAACCTCGCCGGTTACCTCGAACACGAGATCGCGCGGTACAAGGACGTCCCAAGTCCCGCGATTATCCTGATCCCAGGCAGGGAAGGACCCCTGGGGCTCGGCCAGAGCGCGCTGCGCGCCGCTGTCGAGAAAGCCGTTGGGACAGATATTTTGTAAAGAGGGTTTGCAGATGAGCGGAATTGTAACGAAAGTATCGGGCCCGCTGGTCGTCGCCGGGGGACTGGCCGACGCCAACGTGTCGGACGTCGTCCGTGTGGGCGAGCAGCGGCTCATAGGCGAAATATTGAATATGACGGGCGACAGCGCGTCCATCCAGGTCTACGAGGAGACCTCCGGCCTGGGACCCGGCGCCGTGGTCGAGACCACCGGCCTGCCGCTGTCCGTCGAGCTCGGCCCCGGTATGCTGGAGAACATCTACGACGGCATCCAGCGTCCGCTGCCCGAGATAAGGGAGCTGACCGGCGAGTGCATAGCCCGCGGCGTGCAGGTGCCCGCGCTGAACCGTGAGCGCGTTTGGCACTTTGATGCGGTCGCCCAGGTGGGCGAGCACGTCTCCGGCGGCGACGTCATAGGCACCGTCCAGGAGACGCCGGCAGTGCTGCACAAGATAATGGTGCCCCCCGGACTGAGCGGCACGGTAAAGAGCGTCGAGAGCGGCGACTTCACCGTTGAGCACGTCGTCGCCGTCGTGGAAGACTACAAGGGCGAGACGCACGAGCTGACCATGATACAGCGCTGGCCGGTGCGTATCCCGCGCCCCTATGCGCAGAAGCACACGCCCAGCCGCCCGATGAACAGCGGCCAGCGTGTCATAGACACCATGTTCCCCATAGCCAAGGGCGGCACCGCCGCAGTCCCCGGCCCCTTCGGCTCGGGTAAGACGGTCGTGCAGCACCAGCTGGCAAAGTGGTCCGACGTCGACATAGTCGTCTACATAGGCTGCGGAGAGCGCGGCAACGAGATGACCGACGTCCTTATGGAGTTCCCCGAGCTGACCGACCCGCGCAACGGCGAGCCGCTGATGAAGCGCACGGTGCTTATCGCGAACACCTCCGATATGCCCGTGGCCGCGCGTGAGGCCAGCATATACACCGGCATAACCATAGCCGAGTATTTCCGCGACATGGGCTACGACGTGGCCGTCCTCGCCGACTCGACCTCCCGCTGGGCAGAGGCTCTGCGTGAGATGTCCGGCCGACTCGAGGAGATGCCCGGCGAGGAGGGCTACCCCGCCTACCTCGCAAGCCGCCTCGCCCAGTTCTACGAGCGCGCCGGCGTGGTCGACTGCCTTGGCGCCGACGGACGCCGCGGCTCCGTCACCGCCATCGGCGCCGTCTCGCCTCCGGGCGGCGACACCTCCGAGCCCGTCTCCCAGGCCACGATGCGCATAGTCAAGGTCTTCTGGGGCCTCGACTCCTCGCTGGCCTACGCGCGCCACTTCCCGGCCATCAACTGGCTGACCTCGTACAGCCTGTACGTGGACAACTTCCGCGCCTGGTACAACGAGCAGTTCGGCGATAAGTTCATGGCCAACCGCGACAAGGCCATGCACGTCCTCCAGGAGGAGGCCGAGCTGCAGGAGATAGTCCGCCTGGTCGGACAGGACTCCCTGTCCCCGGCCGACCGTCTCACGCTCGAGACCGCCAAGATGATACGCGAGGACTTCCTGCAGCAGAACGCCTTCGTCGACGAGGACGCCTACTCGTCCTACTACAAGCAGTTCAGGCTGCTGGACATGGTGCTCCGCTACGACGAGGTCTGCCGCGCGGCTCTGCCGCAGGGCGCGGACGTCAACGCGCTGTTCGACATCCCGTCGCGTGAGAAGATAGGCCGCGCCAAGATGGTGCCGCCCGACGACGTTGACAAGACCTACGACGCCATCATCGAGGAGATGAAGGCGGAGGTCGCCGAAATTGCCGAGAGGGGTGAGGAAGAATGATACGCGAGTATAAGACCATAAAAGAGGTCGCCAGCCCCCTGATGGTGGTCAAGCAGGTCGAGGGCGTCACGTATGACGAGCTCGGCGAGCTGGAGCTGCCCAACGGCGAAGTGCGCCGCTGCAAGGTACTCGAGGTCGACGGCGACAAGGCCGTTGTCCAGCTGTTCGAGAGCGCGCAGGGCATCAACCTCGCCCAGACCAAGGTGCGCTTCCTCGGCCACCCGCTGGAGCTGGGCGTGAGCGAGGACATGCTCGGCCGCGTCTTCAACGGCATGGGCGAGCCGATCGACGGCGGCCCGGCGATACTCGCCGAGGCTCACCGCGACATAAACGGCCTGCCGATGAACCCCGCCGCGCGCGCCTACCCCGCCGAGTTCATACAGACCGGCGTCTCCACGATAGACGGCCTGAACACCCTGGTCCGCGGCCAGAAGCTGCCCATATTCTCCTGCTCCGGCCTGCCGCACGCCGCGCTGGCCGCCCAGATAGCCCGCCAGGCGCGAGTCCTGGGCGCGGATGAGAGCTTCGCCGTCGTGTTCGCCGCCATAGGCATCACCTTTGAGGAGAGCGAGTACTTCATCCAGGAGTTCCGCCGCACCGGCGCCATAGACCGCACCGTCGTCTTCTCCAACCTGGCCAACGACCCCGCTGTCGAGCGCATCTCCACCCCGCGCATGGCGCTGACCGCGGCCGAGTACCTGGCCTTCGAGAAGGACATGCACGTCCTGGTCATCCTTACCGACATCACCAACTACGCCGAGGCTCTGCGTGAGATATCCGCGGCGAAGAAGGAAGTCCCCGGCCGCCGCGGCTACCCCGGCTATCTGTACACCGACCTGGCTCAGATGTACGAACGCGCCGGCCGCCGCATAGGCAAGAAGGGCTCCATCACGATGATACCCATCCTGACCATGCCCGAGGACGACAAGACCCACCCGATCCCCGACCTCACCGGCTACATCACCGAGGGTCAGATCATACTCAGCCGCGAGCTGCACCGCAAGGGCATAGTCCCGCCGGTCGACGTCCTGCCCAGCCTGAGCCGACTCAAGGACAAGGGCATCGGCGAGGGCAAGACCCGCGAGGATCACTCCGGCACCATGAACCAGCTCTTTGCCGCCTACGCCCGCGGCAAGGACGCCAAGGAGCTGATGACCATACTCGGCGAGGCCGCGCTCTCCGACGACGACAAGCTGTACGCCAAGTTCGCCGACGAGTTCGAGCAGCGCTACGTCAACCAGGGCAACGAGACTAACCGCACCATTGAGGAGACGCTGAACCTCGGCTGGGAGCTGCTGAAGATACTGCCCAAGCGCGAGCTGAAGCGTATAAAGCCCGAGTACATCGAGAAGTACCTTCCCAAAGACGGCGAATAAGGCGGTGATGTAATGCCTAAGACCGCTGTAGCCGCGACAAGAATGGTGCTCAATCAGCTCAAGGGGCGGCTCACCACCGCCCGGCGCGGGCACAAGCTGCTCAAAGACAAGCGCGACGAGCTGATGCGCCAGTTCATGGACGTCGTCAGAAAGAACAAGGAGCTGAGACAGAAGGTCGAGGAGGGCATGACCGGGGCATTTGCCTCCCTGACGGTGGCGAGCGCCATCATGTCGCCCGAGATGCTCGAGCAGTCCCTGCTGTACCCGCGGCAGAGCGTCGAGCTGGACATGAAGTTCAAGAACGTCATGAGCGTCAGCGTCCCTGAGTACACCTTCCGCACCAAGAACAACGACCCGAGCGAGATCTACCCCTACGGCTTTGCGCAGACCAGCGGCGAGCTGGACGACGCGCTGGAGAAGCTGGCGCGCGTGTTCGAGGACATGCTCGAGCTGGCGCAGGTCGAAAAGACCATGCAGCTGCTGGCCGAGGAGATAGAAAAGACCCGCCGGCGCGTCAACGCCCTGGAGTACGTCATGATCCCCGAGCTGGAGGAGAACATACACTACATCTCCATGAAGCTCGCCGAGAACGAAAACTCCACCAAGGTCCGCCTCCTAAAGGTCAAAGACATGGTGCTCCAAAAAGCCCACGACTTCGAATACTAATTCGAATACTAAAAAAGCCCGCAGCCCCCGGCTGCGGGCTTTTTGATGTTGAAAGACGTTTGAAACAGGCGGCAAGGTTTTGCCGCCTGTTTTGATATTTTCTTAACGCCGCGTTGAAAATTCGAGATTTTACATTTCATGCCCCCTGAATTATGATTGTTACAGTCAAAACAATGACAAAGATTTTATAACATAATCCAGGAGGTTTGCAAAATGATCAAGGACTTCAAGTTTCACTCCCCTGCGCCCGTGTACTTTGGACACGAAACGGTAAAGAACAATGCCGACCTCATCGCCTCCTACGGCAAGCGCTGCTATATCACCACCACGCGCTTCCCCGCGGGCTGCGAGAACGCCGCGCTGAACGACTTCATCAGCGTCTGCAAGGACAAGGGCATCGAGTATATGGTCAACGAGGACGTCGTGGAGAACCCGACGGTCGAGTCCTGCGTGGAGATGGCGCGCGAGGCGCGCGAATTCGGTGCTGAGTTCTTCGCCGGCATCGGCGGCGGCTCCTCCATGGACACCGCCAAGGCCGTCAGCGTGCTGCTGACACAGCCGGAGGACATAGACGCCTATGACTTCTTCTTCAAGAACCCCGGCGATGCGGCCGACCCCTGGCGCCGCCCCTATGACTGCAAGCCCGTTATCTGCGTGCCCACCACGGCCGGCTCCGGCAGCGAGGTGACCGGGTTCTACGTGCTTACCCGCCAGGACACCGACACCAAGGACACTCCGCAGATCATGGTCTTCGCCGCCGCGGCTCTGCTCGACCCGAAGTACCTCAAGACCGCGCCGCAGTTCGTGATAGACACCGGCGCGATGGACGCCCTCAGCCACGGCATCGAGACCAGCCTCAACGTCAAGAGCAACTACCTCAACCGCGCCGTGGCGCAGATAGGCTTCGGACTGTTCCGCCAGGTCAAGGATCATCTGCTCAGCGGCGAGCTGACCGACGACGACTATGACGTCATAATGCTGCACTCCTGCATCATGGGCATCGCCTTCTACCAGGCGGGCACGCTTATCCCCCACGGCATGGGCTACTACCTCTCCCACCACAAGGGGCTCAACCACGGCCTGGCCTGCTCCATCACCGAGGGCGAGTACCTCCGCTGCGTCGACCCCGAGTTGGTCAAGCCCATCCTCGAGGCCTGCGGCTTTGACAGCGTGGACGCCTTTGCCGACTACGTGCGTGTGATGACCAACCGCGACGTGCACATGACCGTCACCAACGCCGAGTGCGAGGCCTGGGCGGCCGACTTCGTCAAGCTCAAGCACCGCCTTGCGCGCCACCCCGGCACCCTGACCTACGAGGACGTGGTTGGCATCTACAAGCGCGCGCTCGCCGCATATATCGTAGATTGAGCCGCGAGGAGGGGAGCACATGAAAGCGTTCAGACATTACGTGGCCACACCCGTTTACTTCGGTGAGAACGTGGTCAGGGACAACAAGCAGCTCTTTGCAACTTACGGCAAGCGCGCGTTCATCGTCACGGACGAGTTCCTGGACGGCTGCCGCAACTACGCGCTTGAGGACGTGACCGCCGTGCTCGACGAGCTGGGCATACCATATGCCGTGAACGACAAGACCGAGGACAACCCGCCCGTCGAGTCCTGCGCCGCGATAGCCGCAGAGGCGCGCAAGTTCAAGCCGGATTTCATCATAGGCATCGGCGGCGGCTCCGCGCTGGACACCGCCAAGGTGGTGGACTACCTGCTCACGCAGAGCGAGGACGTGGACGTCTACGACGTACTGTTTTCCGGCGCGCCCTTCTACGAGCACGTGTATCAGGAGCTGCAGCTCCCGCTGGTCGGCATACCGACGACGGCCGGTACGGGGAGCGAAGTCACGGGCGGAGCCGTGCTCACGCGCTGCGACATGGACAACAAGGACACGGCCAGACACAAGCTCTACTGCACCGTGGCCTTCCTGGACGCCAGGTACATCCGTGAATCGCCCAAGTTCCTCATCCACACCGGCGCTATGGACGCCCTGGCTCACGGCGTGGAGACGTATATAAACGTCAAGAGCAATCCGCTCAACCGCGCCATCGCCGCCGTGGGTATGCAGATGTTCGCCGAGTACAAGGACAACATGCTCAACGACTGCCTGACCGACGAGGACTACGAGAAGATGCTCCTCACCTCCAACGTCATGGGACAGGCATTCATGCAGGCCGGCACCTGCCTGCCGCACGGCCTGGGCTATCCGCTGAGCCACCACAAGGGCGTGAACCACGGCCTGTCCTGCTCCATGACCCTGGGCGAGTGGCTGCGCGGCTTCAAAGACCAGAGCATAGTCGAGCCGGTCGTGAAGCTCTGCGGCTTCTCAAGCACGGACGAAATGGCCGACTACATAAACGAGATACTCTCCCGCGACGTGGACATAAGCGTCACCGGGGAGGAGATAGGCGCCTGGGCGGAGCAGTTCTGCGCAAACCCCGACCGCCTGTCCCGCAACCCCGAGCCCATAGGGCTTGAGGACATAAAGGGAATCTACCGCCGCGCGCTGGCGAGATACATCAAGTAAAGCCGTCAAGAAGAAAGAGAGGTAGGAAATGGAATCAAGTACCATAGCGATTATCATACTGGTTGCGACGCTGATACTCTATGCCATCCCCAAAATGCCGCTGTCTGTGACGACCATTCTTGCTATTTTGGCGATGGTTCTCTTCGGCGTCGTCGACTTTGCAAGCGCCACCAGCGGATTTGCCAACAACGTCGTCTTTCTTAACGCCGGCATGATGATTATCGGCCAGGCCATGGTCACTACTGGCCTCGCTCAAAGAGTCGGCAACCTTGTCACCCGAGTCAACATCGGCAAGAACGAGCGGCTTTGCATCATGCTCGTCCTGGTCGTATCCACGGTGCTCTCTGTTTTCATAAACGGCGCTATCACCGTGTCCATCATGATGCCAATTATCGACGCCATTGTCCTCAAGAGTGGTGGGGCGATAAGCCGCAAGCAGACTTATATGCCCCTCGGCATTGGCTCAGTCATAGGCAACAATGTGCTCACCATCAGCGCCACCAGCATGCTTACTGCCGTGGCCATGCTCGAGGAGATGGGTTATGGCACTATGAGCATCTTCGCACCCCTCGGCGTCAACCTCCCCGCCATCATAGTGGTATTCATCTTCTATGCCCTCGTAGGCCAGAAGCTTCAAGAGCGTTGGTACCAGTTCGACGAAGTCCCCGTAGCCGTCAGCAATGAAGACACCACTGACACAAAGCAGTATCCTGTCTGGAAGCAGATAGTCGTCGTCCTCGATTTCCTCGCCGTCGTAGGATGTATGATTGCCGGCGTACCTTACGGCCCCGTTTGCCTTGCCGGTGCAGTCGTCGTCATCCTCACCGGCTGTATCTCCGAGAAGAATGCAATGCAGAGCGTAAGCTGGAGCACCATCATTGTTATCGCCGGTTCCCTCGGCATATCCAGCGGTATGTCTGAGTCCGGCGCAGGTGCCATCATCGCCAACTTCTTCATCGACATTGCCGGCCCCTTCGGCGAGAGCGGCATCGGTATGTGCATAATTCTCTTCTTTGTTGGCTCCATCATCTCCGATGTCATGAGCGACAATGCCTCCGTGGCCATACTCCTGCCCATAGGCGCCGCCATATCCGAGGCCCTGGGCATCAACCCCACGCCGATTTTCCTGGCCATCTGCTCCGGCGTCAAGGTCGGCCTCGCAACGCCCATCTGCGTTACGCCGATGACCATGGTCGCCGTCCCGGGCTACCGCTTTGTGGACTACCTGCGCATGGGCGGACTTGTAAACCTGATCTGCATGGTCGTCACCTGCGCAATGATATGGTTCGTATACTTCTGAGCAATTTACAAACAAGAAAAAGGACGCCGGTGCCCCGGCGTCCTTTTCTTTTTTGCCGCCGTTAACTCAGCGGCTGCATGGACTTTTCGTAGTCCTTTACGTAGAAGCGTATATTCTTCCGCCCGCGTTGTATGACCGTGTGGCCTTCGGCCTCAAGACGCAGCCGCTGAGCTTCCACGCCGCCGGGGTATTTGGCGTTCAGCTCGCCCCCGGCCTTGAGCGTGCGCCAGTAGGGCGTCTCGTCGTCTGTGCGCTGAAAGCTCGCCCAGGCAGCGATGGACACGAAAATGCCCGCAGTTATCGGGTCGGTGAAATCCGCGCCGCCCCTGTGCGCGAGGCAGTCCCTGATGGCTCCGACCGTGGTGAGCCGTCCGAAGGGGATGAGCCGCATTAGTTCGTCATAGGCAAGCGGCGGCGCGAAGTACATGCGCGTCCCGCCGTATTTTTCTATCGTGGCCGCGTCCGTGACTATCTGAATTCGCGGCATGTCCTTTGCCTGAGCCAGCATGGCGTTGAAATCCTTTTTATCCTCGTTTGCCATGTCCGCACCTCCCTGACCAAGAGGATATTACATTTTGCAGGGCTTTGCAATGAGACGGTTTGAAAAAAGGCCGCGGAGCGGCGTTTTTCACGCTTGACGATATCTTACAAGCCGCGAGCGGCGAAATGTGATAAAATAACGCAGTCCAAGGAGGCGTGATATGAGACCCGGAGTGCGTTCAGCCGTATATGACAGGGAGCTGAATATTGAGGCCTGTAGCTTTGACGGAGTTGTGCAGGAGTTTCCCAACCATGTGCACGAGTACTACGTTATCGGGCTGATAGAGCGCGGGAGGCGGCGCCTGGTGTGCATGGGACGCGAGTACGAAGTTTCCGCCGGAGACGTGATGGTGTTCAATCCTGGAGACGGCCACGCCTGCACACAGTTAGGCGTCACACTGCAATACCGCGCGCTGAACATACCGTGCGAGGTCATGCTCGCCCGACTCGGGCGAGCGCCGCGTTTTGCTCCGAACGTGCTGTCCTGCGCCTGCGGCGAGCGGGATTTGCCCGGCGGCGCGTCCGAGGTGGAGCGGGCGAGGGAGTACATAGAGCTCAATTTTGCGCAGCACGTCGCGCTTGACGACATTTGCCGAGAAGTGGGTATGAGCAAATCCGCCCTGCACCGCGCCTCTGCCCCGGTGAAAACGGCGTTGCCCCGGCGGACGTGGCTGATCTCTGCGGCTTTGCCGACCAGAGCCACCTGACGAACTGCTTCGGACGCCTGATTGGCCTTTCGCCGGGAGCCTACCGTGAGATCTTCTGCAAGGACGGCGATCAGTATGGAAAATGAGAAATGCGTCACGGTCATCGATGAGAACCTGCCGCTCGGACTGGTGGCCAACACGGTTGCTATCCTGGGCATCACGCTGGGACGTGAGCGGGGCGAAGTGGTGGGCGGGGACGTATATGATGGCGATGGGAACCGGCACCTGGGTATAATAGAGTTCCCTGTGCCGGTTCTGCGTGCTGCGCCGGAGGCTATACGCTCGCTGCGCGAGAGGTTGTACACCCTGGAGTTCGCGGCTGTTACGGCGGTTGACTTCTCTGACCTCGCCCAGGGCTGCAAGACATATGACGAGTACCGGGAAAAGCTGTCCGCAGCGCCCGAGAGCGCGCTGATATACTACGGCCTTGCCCTCATCGGCGCGAAAAAACTTGTAAACAAGCTCACCGGCAGTCTGGCGCTGTTGAGATGAAGCTTGACCTGCGCTCGTACATGTGCTAATATTTGCGGCAATACGAGTAAGGAGGGCTGAGAATGGAGATAGAGCCTGTGACAGTAAACGGCACGCCGGTCGCGGTGGTATCCGGGGAGGGAAAGCTCATAACGGACGCGCAGTCGGCGCTGGAGCTGGCCATGTCGGTGAAGTACGCGGCTGGCGCGGACAGGTTCGCGATATCCAAGAAGCAGGTGTGTGGGGAGTTCTTCGTGCTCAGTACTGGAATCGCGGGGGAAATACTGCAAAAGCTGTGCAATTATCGCGTGAAAATCGCCATTTTCGGCGATTTCTCGCACTATACAAGCAAGCCTCTGCACGATTTCATCTACGAGTCAAATAACGGCGACAGCTGCTTCTTCACCGCCACAAAGGAAGAAGCCCTGCAAAAGCTGAGCAGCGCGAAATAAAAAAGCCTCCCGCGAGGGAGGCTTTTTTGCTCTGCCACCGCTCACACGAGCGGCGGCGTTTCGTAAAAGTTGAGACAGAAGTCGCGCACGTACTCGACGTATGCGGGGAGCTTGCGGTCGGACGGCCACATCATGTACACGTCGCGGATGTGCATCGGGTGGTCTATGGGCACCGGCGTGACCAGCGTGGCGTCAAAGGGCATGAGCGGGAAGATGGCGGCGCCCTTGCCCAGCGCCACAAGCGAAAAGAGGGATGCCCACTCGTCCGTGTACTCGATTATGTTCGGCACCACGCCGCGGCTTGCGAACATCTCCAGCACGCACCTGTCCAGGTTGCGTCCCTGGTCGTAGGCCACTATAGACTCGTTGGCCAGGTCTTCAATGGTGACGCTCGCGCGCGCGGCCAGGGGGTGATCGGCCGGCAGCATACAGAACAGCTCCTGCCGTGCAAACGGTACCACCTCCAGCCCCTCGGTAGCGGGAGTGCATGAGAAGGCGAGGTCGAATTTGCCGCCGACAACGTCCGGCTCAAAATGGAAGCGCGCGTGGTTCACCTCGAAGTTCAGGCTTATCTCCGGGTACTCGTTGGCGGCGTTGAAGGCGCTGAACATGCGGGGTATGAAGCGGTTGCCGTTTATATACGAGTAGACGACGTTCACCACGCCGCTCATGGGGTTGCGCAGGGAGTGGATTTCGGCCTCTATCTCGTCGAAGCAGGCGATGGCTTTTTCGGACAGAGGCAGCAGCGCCCGGCCGTAGCGCGTCAGCCTGACCTGCTTGCCGGTCTCGCGTATAAAGAGCGGCACGCCCAGCTCGCGCTCCAGCGTGCTTATGGCGTAGCTCAGCGCGCTGGTAGTGACGTACAGCTTCTGCGACGCCTTGGTGAAGTGCAGCGTGTTGGCCACCTCGCGGAAGTAGATGAGCTGCTGTATGGTCATCGACGGTTCCCCCTTTGTCATCAATATCACTAATATACCCCGAGCACAGCCTTTTGTCAAAGAATACAAAGCGCCCTCCGTCGCGGAGGGCGCTTCCTGCGTTTTATTCAGAGTTGTACGTCCGGGACAGCCTGCGCCGCAGGTACAGCGCCGCGCCGCAAAGCGCCCAGTCCAGATAGATTATGACGACGGTGAGAGACCACCCCTGCACTGCGAAGCAGGCAGTCCCAGCGCGCTCATCCAGCAGCTCGGCAAAGAGCACAGCAGAGAGCGCGAGCAGCAGCCAATCCAGAATTTCATTGAGTGCGTCCGCGCCGGAGCGGCGCTCCTCCGGCCGCCGCGCGGCGGCGAGCCAGAGGTTGGACGAAAACAGCCAGACGGCGCCGAGCAGAATCGTCCCGTTATATGTGCCCACCGCCGGGAGCAGCTCCCTCCAGACGGTAAGCGCCAGCGCGGCCAGTACCGCGACGTGCGCTGTCAGATACGCCGCCGCGAATATGTACGAAGGTTTGAGCCTTCTCATAACGGCTGCTGCAGAGGACGGCCTTATTGCCTGGCTGCCTCTTTGGCCGCCGCGTCCAGCTTTTTGCGGTTGTTCATGGAGATCTTATACGCCAGGTTGACGCAGATGAAGCCGACCACGACGAAACCGGCGAGCACGAGATAGGCCGGGCGGTAGTCGCCGTAGGCCTCGGCGATGGCGCCGACGATATTGCCGGTGACCAGGTTGCAGATGTTGAACACCAGCACGTACACGGCGGAGAGGTACTTGGTGTTCTTCGCGTTGGAGAACTCCATGGCATAGATGCCCAGGCTCACGCCGGAGAAGATGCCGCCTATGCAGTAGATGACGAAGATGACGCCCATGACGGCGAGGTTCTGCACGCCGGAGAACAGGCCGCACATGACCATGGCTATGAAGCAGGCGAGGAAGAACACCCAGCCGCTCTTGCGCACGGAGAACTTGTCGCTGATGGCTCCGTAGCCGGACTTGGTGACCATGAGAAGGAAGCCGCAGATGCTCATGAAGTAGGTGACGGTGTCACGCGCCCAGCCGGCGCCGGTAAAGAGCAGGGTGAAGTTGCTCCACGCCGAGTAGTTGAAGCCGCTGACGCAGAAGATGAATACGAACATCAGCGCGTGGCAGCGCCAGTCGGGAGCGTACTCGCTGCTCTCCACGTACTCTTTTTGCGCGCCGCCGTCGGAGGCGGTCTCGGTGAGCGTTTCGCCGCCGAGGGGGTAGTAGCCGGCCTTGATGGGGTCGTCCTTGAGGAATATGATGGTCACCACGGCTATCGCGGCGAACATTATAGCGGTGACGATGAAGTTGACGCGCAGAGACGCGCCGTTGACCAGCAGGCGGATTATCTGCGGGAATATGACGTTTGCAAAGCCCGTAGAGGCCGTCACAAGCCCCAGCGCGAGGGCGCGGTGCTTCACGAACCAGCTGCGGACTACGGGCGTTATCACGCCCACGCCTGCAAAGCCGTAGCAAATGCCCAGCAGCAGGCTGCCCACAAGCAGCATGGGGTAGCTGGCGGCATAGGCGAAGACGAGGAATCCGGCGACGGCGGCGCCGAGAGCCACGATTATGACGGCCTTGACGCTCAGCTTGCTGTAGCCGAACAGAAGTATCGCCAGGCAGAAGCTGGCCGTGAGCGAGCGCATACTCGTGACCATGGAGGCCTGCGCCTCGCTGAGCGCAAACTCGTCGCGTATGTACATGAGCGTCGTACTGAACGAGCTGGACACCGCGCCGTTTGAAAACAGGAATATAAGGCAGCACAGCACGCATATGAGCCATGGCCGCGACTTGGAAACCTTCAGAGAACCTTCCATTTTTCTCCCTCTTTCTATGTCAGCCCGACTCAAAGGGCGTTCTTATAAATTTGTATCAGGTCTTCCTTGTACAGCTTCTTCACGGAGCCGTTGCAGGGCTTCTTGTTCACCATCAGCACTTGGTCGGCCATGCGCTCTATCTGCTCGTCCGTCGGGCGGATGTCGAGGTCGGACAGCTTCACGGGCATACCGAGGGAGACAAACCACTCGCGCAGGCGGCGTATGCCCTCGAGGGCGATCTCCTCGTCTGTGCCGAAGTCCGCGGGCACGTCCCAAACCTTTTCTGCCCAGCGTTTCACGCGCGGCAGGTTGTCCTTGTACACGTAGGGCAGCCATGCGCAGTAGACTATGGTGAGGGTGGAGCCGTGTATTACGTCGAACAGCGCGCCGATCTGGTGCGCAATGGCGTGCGTGACCATCTCCTTGTGGCGTCCCCAGGCTATCCACTCGTCCACGCCCATATTGGCTATGGCCATGAGCTCGCCGCGCTCGACCACGCTGTCCTGCTCGGGGTCAAGCAGCTTGGGCGCCAGGTCGGAGTGCAGATAGTGCATCGCCGACTCGAGCAGGTTGTCGAAGTAGCCGAAGTGTGCGTCGTCGGTCATATACCGGTCGCAGTGGTGGCTCATGATGTCGCATATGCCGTTGACCATCAGATAGCGCGGTATGGTCAGCGTGTACTTGGGGTCGAGGAAGGCAAAGTGCGGGCGCATGACCCTGTCTGAGAAGGGGCTCTTCATGAGCTTGTCCTCGTTGCGGATGATGGACGCAAGCCCCATCTCGCTGCCGGTCGCGGGCATGGTCACCACGCTGGCGACGGGCAGGGTCTTCATCTTCCCGGCGAGGCTGACGTCGCGGCTGCACACGTCCCAGATGTCGCCGTCATAGAACACGCCGACGGCGATGCACTTGGCGGAGTCGATGGCGGAGCCGCCGCCGATGGCCACCATGTAGTCCACGCCCTCGCGGCGAGCCAGCTCTATGCCCTCGCGGACGAGGCTTATCCTGGGATTGGGCACTACGCCGCCCAGCTCTATGTACTCAAGTCCCGCGTCCTCCAGGCTTTTGCGGACGGTTTCCAGCACGCCCGTGCTGTGCAGGTATTCGCCGGAGCCGTAGTGCACCATAACCTTGGTGGCTCCGTCTCTCTTTATCAGCGCGCCCAGCTTTTCGGCAGCGCCGTCGCCGAACACAACCTCTGTGTTCCACCAGAGCTGAAAATCATGTATCATGTGCGTTACCTCCATTGCGCTTACAGCGCGTCTCGGGCGCCGGCCGGCCGCCCATTTGACATAAAGATAACACACTTGCGCGCGTCAATCTAACATGAAAAACTGATTGACGCCATTCAAAACCTCAATGAGCGTCAGACCACCGGCGGTTCGGAGTAGAAGTTCAGGCAGCAGTCGCGCACGTACTCAACCGCGGGGGAGAGCTTGCGCGTAGCCGACCACATGAGATAGATGCCGCGCAGGCACATCTCGTCGTCGATGGGGACAAAGCGCAGAAAGTCCGGGCTGATGGCCGTGCGCGCCATTATGGCTATGCCGTTGCCGAGCGCCACCTGGGAGAGCTGGTCGAGCCAGTCGCTGCAATACTCGGTGAAATTCGGCTTGAGCCCGTGGGCGCGGTACATGTCGCGTATCCAGTTGTCCTGGTTGTCGTACTGGTTGTAGCCTATGAGCTGCTCGTCCGCCAGCTCCACTATGGTCACGCTCTGCTTGTCGGCGAGGGCGTGAGTTGCCGGCATAACGGCGCACAGATGCTGCCTGGCAAACAGTACGGATTCAAGTCCGTCCGTCTGCTCGGCGCTGGAAAAGACCAGATCCTGCTCCCCGCGCACGCAGGCGGTCTCAAAGTGCACGCGCTGGTAATTGATGCTGAAATTTATCTTGATGTCCGAAAAAGCCTCCAGAGTGCGGAATGAGCCGAACATTTCAGGCACAAACCCGCTGCCGTTTATGAACGAGTACGCCACATTCACCTCGCCGCTGAGCGGGTTGCGCAGACGCCGGACTGCGTCCTCTATCTCGCCGAAGTCCTCAATGGCTTTGTTGACCAGAGGCAGGAGGGCGCTGCCGAAGGTGGTCAGGCTTATGCTCTTGCCGCTTTCGCGCACAAAGAGGGGCTGACCCAGCTCCCGCTCCAGCACGCTGATGGCGTAGCTCAGCGCCGACTGAGTTATGTAGAGGTTCTGCGCCGCCTTTGTGAAGTGCAGGGTGTCCGCCACTTCCTTGAAATATATGAGCTGCTGTAATGTCATTCCCGGCCTCCGTTTTCTGGCTTTTGCCGTGTTAAATTTTTTTGATTGAAACGATGAAAAACATCTGTTGGCCTTATCAAGCGAATCCTGTTATATTATAAACAAATTCCCGACAAAAAGCTAGGAGGAATAACAATGGGCAAGTACGAGAAACTCTTTTCCCCGCTGAAGATAGGCTCCATAACGGTGAAGAACCGCTACGCCGTGGGTCCCATGGGCGGACGTCATTTCATCTACAACAACATGGGCGCGTACAGCGAGAACGGCATAGACTACTGGGTCGAGATGGCTCGCGGCGGCTTCGGCCTCATCGTCACCGGCTCCAACGTGGCCAACCTCACCGTCGACCCCTTTGACCCGGCCAACGGCAACCCCAACCCGGCCTCCCATCCCGGATTCTTCGGCTACGGCGCGCGCACCGTGCTCGAGCGCGTGCACGACTACGGCGGAAGGATGTTCCTGCAGATCTCCATGGGTCCGGGGCGTATGCGCGACGGCAAGAGCTGCTCTGCCATCCCCAAGTACAAGGAGCCGGACAAGCTCACCGAGGTTTTGACCAAGGAGGAGATAGAGACCAAGATAGCCGACATGATAAAGCTCGCCAAGCTCGCCAAGGGCTGGGGCTATGACGGCGTCGAGATCCACGGTATGCACTGGGGCTATCTGCTCGACCAGTTCGCCATGGCCTACACCAACCACCGCACCGACGAGTACGGCGGCGACCTCGACGGCAGGCTCACCGTTCACCGCAAGATCATCCAGGGCATCAAGGCCGCATGCGGCAAGGACTTCCCCGTGTCCATCCGCATGAGCATGAAGACCTTCATGGCCGGCTACCGCAAGAGCACCCTTACCGGCGAGGGCGAGGTCGGCCGCACCATCGAGGAGGCCGTCGAGATAGCCAAGAAGTTTGAAAGCTACGGCATCGACATGCTCAACGTCAACACCGGCACCTACGACACCTTCTACTACTGCGTCGGCCCGTACTACATGCCCAAGGGCTACAACATCGAGTTTGCCCGCCAGATAAAGCAGGCCGTGAACATCCCCGTGTTCGTCGCCGGCAAGATGGACAACCCCGAGATGTGCGAGCGCGCCATCGCCGACGGCAGCATCGACGGCGTGACCCTCGCCCGCGCCTCCCTGGTGGATTCGCACTACCCCGAGAAGGTGTATATGGGCCGCGAAGACCGCATCCGTCCCTGCATCTCCTGCACCAACTGCATCGAGAGCAACCTCGCCGGCGGAGTGCCTCTGTGCAGCGTGAACCCCGCCGCGATGCACGAGTTCAACTATGGCATCACCAAGGCCGTTGAAAAGAAGAAGGTCGTCGTAGTAGGCGGCGGTGTGTCCGGCATGGAAGCCGCGCGCACATGTTTCCTGCGCGGCCACGACGTGGAGCTTTACGAGGCCGGCGGCGCGCTGGGCGGCCACCTCATCGAGGCCGGCAGTCACCCGTTCAAGGACGGCATCGCCGCGCTGAACCGCTGGTATCAGAACGAGCTGAACATCCTCGGCGTGCCCGTCCACCTCAACAGCCCCATGGATGCGGAGAAGATCAAGGCTCTGCGCCCCGACACCGTCATCCTCGCCGTCGGCTCCACGCACTTCATGCCGAAGATCCCCGGCATTGACCACCGCAAGACCGCGGGCTGCTACGACGTGCTGATGAAGAACGTCAAGCCTGGCAGGAAGGTCGTCGTGGTCGGCGGCGGCATGACCGGCTGCGAGCTGGCCTACGACCTCGCGGCCTACGAGCACTGCGACGTCACGCTGGTCGAGGCGCTGGACAAGGTCATGAGCTCCGGCCCGGCGGTGCCTCACGCCGTGCACGACATGCTGCTCGACCTGCTCGACCACTTCAACGTCAAGGTCATGACCGGCCATGCCATAGCCGCTGTGAACGACGAAGGCGCCGTGATAAAGTCCATGGCCGACGGCAGCGAGCAGACGCTCGAGGCCGACACCGTCGTGATGGCCATCGGCCTGCGCCCGAGGGCGGACGTGACAAGCGAGCTGGCCGGCAGCGGCATCCAGGTGTTCACCACCGGCGACGGTCTCCAGGTCGGCAACATCCGCACCTGCGTCTCCGGTGCTTACGAGATAGCCCGCAATATCTGAGCGGCTGCATAAAGGGCAGGCAGGCCATTGGCCTGCCTGCTCAAAGGGGACGATAGTTAGTTTTCTGATTAACGCAGGAGGGGACTATGGAACAGAGCACATTGGCATTGATAATACTGGCTGTGACGCTGGTGCTTTACTGCATACCCGCAGTGCCTCTGGCGGTTACCACGATATTGGCGATGCTGGCCATGGCGGCGACCGGGATAATCACGTTTTCCGAGGCATATTCCGGCTTTGCAAACTCGGCGATTTTCCTCATGGCCGGCATGATGATAATAGGCCGCGCCTGGTTCACTACCGGGCTGGCGGGGAGAATAAGCCGTGTGCTCTACCGTTTCGTAGGCTCCAACGAAAAGCTGCTGATAGCCGTCATACTCGTCGTGGCGTCTTTCATAAGCGTGTTCCTCAACGGCTCACTGACCGTTGCGATACTTATGCCGGTGATCGACAGCCTGGTCGTCCGCTCGGGCGGGCGGATAACGCGCAAGCAGACATATTTCCCCCTGGGCGTGGCCTCCGTGCTGGGCAACAACCTGACCACCATCAGCGCCACCAGCATGGTCACGGCCGGAGCGCTGCTCAGCGAGGCGGGGTTCAGGCAGCTGGGTCTGTTTGAGCCGACGGCCGTAAACCTCCCGGCTCTCCTGGTGGTGATAGTGTTCTATATCCTCGCCGGACACAAGCTGCAATCACGCTGGTTCGACTTCGAGGAGATACCGCCCGCGCCCGAGCAGGAGCTGAGCGAGGACGCGCTGAGCGGCGTCCCGATCTGGAAGACCTGGCTGACTCTGGCTGTTACCCTCGCCGTGGTCGTGCTGCTTGTCTGCGGGGCGGACACGGGCTTTGCGGCGCTGATAGGCGCCTGCGTCCTGGTGCTCACGCGCTGCGTGTCCGAGCGCGAGGCGTTTGCAAGCATAAGCTGGCAGGTAATCATCATAGCCGCGGGGGCAATAGGCTTCTCCAAGGGCATGGACGCCTCCGGCGCGGGCGCTATAATCGCCAACACCGTCATCGGCCTGTTCGGGGACGGCTCGCCGTTCGTGATCTGCATCGCGCTCTTTGTGATAGGCTCCCTGCTCAGCAACTTTATGAGCGACAACGCCTCCGTCGCGGTGCTGATACCCATAACCCTGGCCGTGGCGCAGGGGATGAACTGCGACGCGACGCCACTTGTGCTCTCCGCCGCGTCCGGCATCAAGGTCGCGCTCGCCACGCCTATAAGCGTGACGCCCATGACCATGATCGGCGTGCCCGGCTACCGCTTCATGGACTACCTGCGCATGGGCGGACTGGTGAACCTCATCTCCCTGGCCGTGACCGGCGCGGCGATCTACGTGATATACTTCATGTGAGGCGCCTGCGGGCAAAAGCGCTTGAGGTCTGAGAAAAATCTGCTATAATAGCAGTAGTTTCAGGCTGGAGGTGCAGTTGTGGAGATACATCTTACGGAACGTGCCGCCGCCGAGTACGAGCGGATAAGTTCCGGGGCTATGACGCCCGAGATGGCGTCGGAGTATCTGCGCGACGGCCGGATCCAGCTGCGGACGTTCGCCGAGTCGCTGAGGGAGGTTTACCCCTTCCCGGACATCGTCCGGCGCCTAACCGACGCCTTCCTGGCCTTTGAGCCTGAAAGCTCACCCGATGCCGTGGCGAAGAAGGTGGGCGGCTGGCTCGACGGCAGGAGCCGTCCCGGACACAGGGAGGACGTATTCAAGCTCGGCTTTGCGCTGGGGCTGAACGAGGGCGACGTCAGCCATCTGCTCGGCCAGTGCACCGGATACGGCATACACTACCGCGAGGCGATGGACGTGATCTACGCATGGTTCCTGCGCAGCGGCCGCAGCTACGCCGAGGCGCGCGAGTTCTATGCCGCGCTTCCGGCGGCGGAGCGCTACGCCGGGTGTTGGGAGGAGCAGGGGAACGTACACATAACCTTCGAGCTCAGGAACGCGCTCATGTCCGCCCGCACCAGCGAGGAGCTGCGCGAGGCATATCTCCGGAATATCGGCCTGTTCGGCCGGCTGCACCTGCGTGCATACAGGTATTTTGAGAAGTACCTGGGTTTGCTCAGACGCCCTGAGTCGGGCTGGGACGGGGATCCGGAGGAGGACTATTCGCTGGACACGGTGATGAAGAAATACCTCACTCTGCGTATGCCGTCCGGCCGCGCCCGGGGCAGGTACTCGGTGACGCAGAAGCTGCTCAAGCGCAACTGGCCGAACGCCACGTCGCTCAAGAACATCCGTGCTCAACGGGAGGACGTCCCGCGCAAGCTCCTGCTTCTGCTCTATGTCATAACCGAGAACGTGGTCGACGGGGAGTACAGCGAGCTGGACGAGGACTACCTGAGCATAGGCGAGCGGCTCAGGCAGCACTGGTGGGTGCTCAACGCCATCCTCATCGACTGCGGCATGCCCACGCTCGACCCGCGCAATGCCACGGACTGGCTCATCATGTACGCGCTGACCGCCGGCGGCGACGAGTCCATGAGCGAGCGCATGAGCCAGGTGATAGACCACCTGTTCGCGGACATGTGAGCTAATAACCTGCCCCGCACGGACGAAGCTCCGTACGGGGCAATTTTCGTTTCAGCTCCGGGGCAGCACATCCGCGCCGCCCGCGACCATGCCGTCGGGGCCGAGGACTATCGCCCTTTCCTCGTCGAAATCGGAGTAGATTCGGCCGAGGTTGTCAAGGAGACCCAAAACGTGCACGGGCTGGCCTATGTACAGCTCCCCGCTGTTTGTAAACGTGCCGTGCACCCAAACTCCACGCATGTCCGAAAAGCCGCCGGCCGTAAAGCTGCCGCAGTTGAGAACGGACGCGCCCTGCGCTATCTCCAGCATCGCGCCCTCACTGCGGAAAAAGGAGCCTGCGTCTATAGATAGCACGCTGCCCCCGCCGAGAGAGAGGCTGCCGGCCTGGCTGTAGACCGAGCCGCTGAGCGCGATGCTCCCGGCCTGCAGCGCGCTGAGCTGGATGATGTGCGCTCCGGAGGCACGGATGTCCAACGCGGCGTCCGTCACTCCCGTGCCCGCTATGGCCAGATAGCTGCTGTCCGAGACGGTGACGGAGCTGAGCAGGGCGCTTTGTATGCTGTCGTAAACCAGCATGGAGGCGCCGGCGAGCTCTATGCTCTCAAGCTCCAGATCGCCGTCGCGGGTGTAGACCCAGGAGCCGCCGCTCACGCTCAGGCTCGCCGCGCCGTCCGTGCCGCGCCAGGCGCAGATGAACTCCGCCATCGCGCCGTTTTGCACCGCGACGCTGTCGCAGGTCAGCTCGCCGTTGACGCAGAATATCGTCCCGTCCACCGTGAGCTGCGCGCCCTCGGGCAGGGCGAGGTGTCCGGACACGTAGAGCGGCTTTGTGACGGTCAGCGGCCGCGTCAGGCTCAGATCTCCCTCGACTACCACCGCCTCTGCGCCGCCCTCGTCCATGGCGGCGAGCAGCTCGGCCTCGGTGGAGGCATAAGCCTGCGCCGCCCCGACGTCTATGGGCGTGAAGTCCACACACCAAGCCGTGCCGTCTATGTCGCCGTCCACCACGGCGTAGTGATTGCGGTACAGGAATATCCCCTCGGTCGTGTCGAACTCTCCGTCCGCAGCTATTTCGAGCGAGCTGCCGTCGTACATGTCCAGCAGGCCGCTGTTGCATAGCTCCCCGCCGGAGAGCACCTCTATCGCGCCGCGGCTGACAACGCGGCCGGTCAAGTCCATGTCGCCAGAGACGCTTATGCCGCCCATGTTGCGCAGCGTACCTCCCATTTGGAAAGCGGCTCCCTCGTCCAGCCGGACGGAGCCGAAATTGAGAAAGCTGCGCTCGCCGAAGCCGAACAGGGTCTGATCGCCGCTGCCCTCCGCTGTGCCGACGTCCAGCGTGCCGAAGTTCAGGATATCGCACCACGCCGCGCTGTACGCAGTGAGGCTCAGCTCGCCGAAGTTCATCAGCGTCCACGCGGCGTCATCCTCGTCCGCGTTCTCCACCCAGAGCTCTCCGGCGGCCTCGATGGAGCCGCAGTTGAGCAGCAGCGAGCCCTCGCCGCAGCACCGGATCCCGGCGTCTACGCTGCCGTAGTTTACGAGCGGGGCGCCGTTCATCTGTATCTCCGCGCCGGATGCGGCCGAGAGGCTCGCACCCTCGCTCACCACGAGCGGCCGCTCAAAAGTTAGCGTCTCGCTCAGCGCTATGCTGCCTTCGACAACGATTGCGAGCGCCCCGGCGTCGCCGCTCGCGGCCTTGAGATCGTCGAAGGTGGAGACGGTCACCGCTTCGCCACCGGCGAGCCGCATATCGCGCACCTCGCCGTTTACGCTCCCGCCATCCTGCAAAAGGCCGCCGCCGGAGAGCAGGTACACGGAGGCGTTCAGCGAGGCGCCGTCCACCGTCACCAGCGAGCCGCCGGCGGCGACGATCGTGCCGTCGTCCGCCAACTCGCCGGCCGTCCACAGCACGCCGCCTTCGCGCAGTATAAGCGCCCCCGGCATGACGAGACGCGCGCCCTCGCTTATCAGCAGGGGCTTGTCCAGCTCCGTGACCGTCCCGGGCAGCCCAACGTCCGCGCCGGAGCCTTCAAGTATCACCGCCGCGACGGTGCTGTCCGCGAGGGCGAAGGCCAGCTCAGTTTCGCTGCTCACCGTGACGGCGTCCTCAAACAGCTCGTCGCGCTTGAAGCTTGCGAGCTCCTGCGGCTGTGAGGTTCCCGCTTTGTGCTGCCCGGGTATCAGGAGCGCCAGCGCGGCGATAAAGGCAAGCGCGCACAGCAAAGCCGCTATCCGGCCGGACACACGCCGCTTTGCGGCCGGCGCTTGCGCGTCTGCCGCGCTTTCCCCCTCCCGGGAGCCGGCGTCCACGCCCGCGGATGCGTCCTCGGTGCAATACAGCCCCGAGTACAGCTCGTCAACCGTCTGGCAGCGCTTTTCGGGGTTTATCTCCATGCCCCTGAGCAGGGCGCGCTGCTGTTCCGGAGTTATGTCAACTCCGAGCGCCATCGGCGCAGCCAGCTCGTCGGAGAGCAGCCTGTCCAGAGACTTGGGCGGCACACGGCCGGTCAGGCAGAAATATATAGTGGCCGAGAGGGCGTAGACGTCCGTCCAGGGACCCTGTCCCATGCACTGGTACTGCTCTATCGGGGCGTAGCCCTGCTTGAGTGCCACGGCCATGGTGCTGTCCGTACCCCGGGACGACTCCCGCGCGCAGCCGAAGTCCAGCAGGCGCACCGAGCCCTGCTCCAGCATAAGGTTGTCTGGGCTTATATCGCGGTGGATCAGCCCGGCCTTGTGCATGGCGCTGAGCGCGGTGAACAGCGGCTCTATCAGAGGGAAAAGCTCCGAGGCCGGTATCCTGCCGCCCCGCCGGGCGGCGAGGTCTATGAAGTTGGTCCCCTCGACGTACTCCATGACTATGTACGCCGTATTGTTGGCCTCAAAGTAGTCGCGCACCATCACTATCTGCGGCTGCTTTTCCATGCGCGCCATCGTCCTGGCCTCGCAGAGGAAGCGGCTCAGCCCCTGCTCATAGCCGGGATTGCCCCTGCCCATGCAGGCGTGCACGTCCATAGACGCGGCGGCATCCCGAGCCGCGAGGCCGGAGGGGAAGTATTCCTTTATCGCGACCTTCACCTCGAGGCGCAGGTCGCGGCCTATATAGGTTATGCCGAAGCCGCCCTCACCGAGGGCGCGGCCGATCAGGTAGCGATCCATCAGCACGGTTCCCGGCGGCAGATGGTGCGGAGCCGGCGTGTATGAGCTCTGCGTCAGGCCGCAGGCGGGGCAGGGCTCGCCGGGGCGGACGCGGCCCATGCAGTACGGGCAGAATTCGCCGGAATTCCAGCTGCCGTCTTTCTGCTCCTTATTCACCGCGCTTCACCCCCGTTTCGCCAGACCCTAGCCTACGGCTTCAGTATACAGTAAGTCATATGCCGTGACAAGCGCTGCGGCGCGCCATTGAGCCGCGGCACGACCTCACTTTATCACATGCGAACGCCGGGGACGTCCAACTTTGTTCCGGCTCAGGAACAAAGTTGGACGGGGAGCGCATACCGGTGTGCTATACTCCTTTCAGCGTATTCCCAAAACAGAAAGGAGTAATCCGACATGAAAAGAAGCTTTGTATTCGCACTTGTCCTCTGCCTGATGCTGACGCTCACCCCGTTTGCGTCGGCCGCGAGCGACGAGGCAAACGAGGCCGCCAACGCTCTCTACGAGCTGGGGCTGTTCCAGGGCACGGCAGAGGACGCCGACGGCACGCCCGTTTTTGACCTTGACCGCGCCCCTACGCGCGCCGAGGCCGTGACCATGCTCGTGCGCCTGCTCGGCGGGGAGGACGCCGCCCTCGCCGGCGACTGGGACACGCCCTTCACCGACGTCCCCGAATGGGCTGAACCGTATGTTGGCTACGCCTATAGCAAGGGGCTCACGGACGGCACGGGCGAGACGGCCTTCGGCTCCGACGCCTCCGTGACCGCCGCGCAGTACATCACCTTCGTGCTCCGCGCGCTCGGCTATGAGAGCGGCTCCGACTTTGAGTGGGCCTCCGCCTGGGAGCTCAGCGACGAAATAGGCCTCACGGAGGGCGAGTACGGCGCGTCCACCGCTAGCTTCCTGCGCGGCGACGTGGCCGTGATCTCCTATAACGCACTCAGCTGCACGCTCAAGGACAGCGACGTCACGCTGCGCGACACGCTCACCGGCGAGCTGGTAGCGTATGAGCTCGAGGGCATCGGCACGTTCTATCTCCCAGAGGGCGGCGAGGCCAGCAGCTGGGAGACTGACGACCCCCTGCCCGGCGGCTGGGCCGGTCAGATCGAGTTCGAGGACTTCACCGTCTACTGCGGCTGCAACGGCCCGGAGAGCTACGCCGCCGCGGGCGTGACCTTCCCCGAGAGCGTCGAGGAATATTCCCAGCGCAGCGGCCCCCAGGGCAACAAGCCCGCCGATACGGAGTACGCCTATGACGACTACGGCAACATGTTTGTCCAGTACAGCTCCGACGGCAACGACATCTACTACGTCATAGATATCGGCAGCGAGTGGGCCTACGGCTTCAACTTCTACTGCCCCGAGGGGACTATCGAAAACTACAATCCGGGCCTCTGGTTCTCACTGACCGAGCTCAAAGACTGAGGAGGAAATAACAAATGAAAAAGCTTGCATCCCTTGCACTGGCGCTCTGCATGATTTTCGCCCTCGCGGCCTGCGGCGGCGAGAGCGGCACGGAGGCCACCGAGGATCCGCGCGCGGGCCTCACGGCCTACGAGCTTGAGGACGCCGCCGTAGTCTATCTCCCCGAGGGCGGCGAGACCTATTACGAGGAACAGACCGACCCGCTGCCCACCACCCAGTGCGGCGTAAATATCGGCGATGCCAACCTGCACCTGGGTATCATGGGTATGGACGCCTACGAAGTCGCCGGGGTCTCCCTGCCGGAGACGGTCGAGGAGTTCTCCCAGCGCAGCGGCCCGCAGGCCGACGTCGGCGAGGGCCAGGTGTTCGACTACGACGATTACGGCAACTACTGCACGCAGTTCGTCCGCGACGGACGCGACGTCTACTACGCCGTCCGTGTCCGCGACAACGGCACCGTCGCGCTCGCCTTCTCCTGCCCCGAGGGCACGATTGAAAACTACAACCCCGGACTATGGATATCCCTCGTGGAAATCAACTGATGCACAAAAAAGCCTCTCCGCCCGACGGCGGAGAGGCTTTGCGCAGTATCGGCGATGTCAGCACATTCCACGGCGGCTCAGCGCCGCATATATGCGCCCCATGGCCGCCTCCAGCTGCGCCCTCGGACAGGCGAAGTTCAGGCGCTGGAAGCCAACGCCCTCATCGCCTGTGCCGAACATGGCGCCGTTGTCCGTCGCCACTTTGGCCTCGTGGAGCATGAAGCTCCACAGCTCGCCGGCATCCATGCCCAGAGCGCGGAAGTCCAGCCAGGCCAGGTATGTGCCCTCCGGCCTCCCGTAGCGCACAGAGGGCATGTGCCCGGCTATGAAGTCTTCTACGTACCTGGCGTTGCTGTCAAGAAAGCCGAGAAGCGCGTCCAGCCAGGCCTCGCCCTGCGTATACGCGGCGATCTGCGCCGCGGCGCCGAAGTTGCCCGGCCAGAGGTAGTAGGGAGCCATCTTTGCCCGGAACGCCTCGCGTATTTTTCCGTCCGGTATGATAATGTCCGACACCAGCAGCCCGGCCAGGTTGAAGGTCTTGGACGGAGAGGTGCAGACAATACAGCTGTGAGCGAATTCCTCGCTTATCGATGCGAAGGGGATGTGCCTGTTCGGCGGGTAGACGAGGTCGGAGTGTATCTCGTCCACTGCGAGCATCACGCCGTTGTCCATACATATCCTGCCCACGCGCTCAAGCTCCTCACGGCTCCAGACGCGGCCGACCGGGTTGTGGGGGCTGCATAGGAGCATGAGCTTGACATCGGGTCTGCGGGCAAGAGCCTCAAGCGCGCCGAAGTCCATCTCGTACCGCCCGCCGCGGTTGATAAGCGGGTTGGAGGCGATATGCCTGCCGGTTCCGCGCACATAGTCAAAGTAGGGATAGTAGACCGGCGTCTGGATTATGACGCTGTCTCCGGGCTGCGTATACATTTCCACCGCGCACACCAGCGCCATGTTGACGCCGGGGGTGTAGGTGATCCATTCAGGCTCGACCGCCCAGCCGTGGCGGCGGCGCTGCCATTCGGCGCAGGAGGAGAGGAACTCCCCGGACGCATAGCCGTAGCCGTAGGTCTCGTGCGCCGCCCGCCTGCAAATCGCCTCCGAAACGCAGGGGGCGGTTTTCAAATCCATGTCGGCTATGCCCATGGGGATAATGTCCCTCTCGCCGTACATCTTTTCCAGCTGCTCAGGCGACCACTTGATGGATATGGTCTTTGAGCGGTCAACACGTTCGTTGAAGTCGAATTCCATGCCGTACCCCTTTCTTTTCCGAGCGATTTGCGATATAATGTTAAAAACGATTGTGCATTATAATGATACAAAATGTTTACTATAATGTCAAGGGGCTGAGGACGTGGATTACATGAACGGCATAGTCGCGGGCAATATACGCAGGCTGCGCGCTTCGATGAAGCTGAGCCTGGACGAGCTTGCTCAGGTCAGCGGTGTGAGCAAGAGCATGCTCGCGCGCATAGAGCGCGGCGAGGGCAATCCGACGCTGTCGACGCTCTGGAAAATATCCAACGGGATGCAGGTGCCTTTCGACGAGCTGATTGCCAGGCCGAGCCGGGACTTCACGGTGGTGCGGCCAGGGGATGTGCAGCCCATCCTGGAAGACGGGGGGAGGGCGCGCAACTATTCCATATTCCCGGACGGCGAGGGTCGCCGCTTTGCCGTTTACATGCTGGAGCTGGAGCCGGGCAGCCGCTGGACGAGCGAGGCGCACCCGAGGGGGACGACGGAGTTCATAACCGTCTTTGAAGGCTCGCTGCAGGTGGACGCCTCCGGGCACAGCGCCGAGGTTTGCCGCGGCGAGAGCCTGCGCTTTACGGCAGATACAGAGCACAGCTACGCCAACACCGGCGGCTCGAGCTGTGTGCTGCACATGATAATGTATTATCCTTGATCCGGCTGCGCCGAGCTCCTGTATTCTCTCGGCGTGCGTCCGTAAAAGCGCCTGAACATTTTGGAGAAGTTGCTGGGACTGTCGAAGCCGCAGTACGCGGCGGTTTCGGAAATGCTGCTTGAGGGCTCCTCGAGCAGCATTTTTGCACCCTGCATGACCCTGTATTTAATGAGGTACTGTATGGGCGAGACGCCGAGCGACTTGTGGAAGCAGCGTATACATTCACGCTCGCTTATGCTCGCGGCGGCGGCTATGTCCGAGACTGAGACGTTACCGTTAAAGCTGCCGTGTATGTAGTCGAGCATTTTTCTCATCCGCAGCCCGTCCCTGCCGGCGGCTCCTGCCGGGTCGCTCGGCTTCGGAGCCAGACGCTCGTAAAGCAGCAGGCATATACGGGAGAGACTCTCGCGCACGATAAACTCAAAGCCCGGGCTGTCTTGCGCCAGCGCGTCAAAGGCGGCGCTGAACCACACTGCGGCCTGCCGCGCGTCCTCGCCGCTGAACTTATAGCCGGGAAAGGCCGAGGATATGAGGGGCTGGATATACTTCCGGGCGAAGACGCTCTGCCCTCCGCCGGTTATGAGCGCCGGGCTGAAGACCAGCGAATGCAGCTCGCACTCCGGGGCGGCCGAGGCAAAGTGCAGGGTGTTTGAGTTTATGGCCGCAAGCTCCCCCTGTCCAAGCGTTAAGGACTTTCCCGGAGTCTTTACATCCATGCGTCCGCGCGCTATATATACAAGCTCCATTTCCTCGTGCCAGTGCCAGGGGATGGCGTCCTCGGGTCTGTCCGTATGGCTGGAGGAATACCCCGCGCAGGGGAACTCCGCGCTCCCGTGCGGCTGAAGCTCCATGGACACGCGGTTTAGATTCAATCCGCACTCCCGCAGCGGCATGTGCGATCACCCTTTCTCGCAATTGGCGGTTTTGTTATATTATATGGCCGGATGCAGATTGAATCAAGAGCGATTTGGCGCTATTCTTATGACGCTAGAAAATGGAGGAATACTTATGACGCATCTTCTGCTGGCGATTATATATCTGGCCTTCATCAGTCTGGGACTTCCGGATTCGCTGCTTGGCTCTGCGTGGCCTTCGATGTACGGGGAGCTTGGCGTGCCGGTGTCGTACGCAGGCGCGATATCCGCCATCATATCGGCGGGAACCATATTCTCCAGCCTGCAATGCGACAGGCTGACGAGGCGCCTCGGAACCGGGGCGCTCACGGCGCTGAGCGTGCTGACGACGGCGGTGGCGCTGTTCGGGTTTTCGGTCAGCCGCTCTTACGCGGCGCTTTGCCTCTGGGCTATACCCTACGGGCTGGGCGCAGGGAGCGTGGACGCCTCGCTCAACAACTATGTCGCCCTGCACTACGCGAGCAGGCACATGAGCTGGCTGCACTGCATGTGGGGGCTGGGAGCCTCCGTCGGACCCTATGTGATGGGCTTCGCCCTGTCCGGCGGAATGGGCTGGAGCGCCGGCTACCGGTACATAGCCCTGTTCCAGGCGGCGCTCACCGCCGTATTGCTGATAAGCCTGCCCTTGTGGAAAAAACGCGGCGCCGCTCTCCCGGAGGCGGACGGCGACGGCGCGGAGGCCCTGTCCCTGCGGGAAACTGTCCGCGTGAGAGGGGCGAAGGAGACTATGGCGGCGTTTTTCTGCTACTGCGCAGTTGAGCAGACCGCCGGGCTTTGGGCGGGCAGCTATCTTGTGCTGCGCTGGGGCATGGCCGAAGAAAGGGCGGCCTCGCTGGCCGGCATGTTCTTTATAGGCATAACGATTGGCAGGGCGCTGAGCGGCTTCCTGACCATGAGGCTCAGCGACACCGGGATGGTGCGTCTCGGCCAGGCGCTCATATTGCTGGGCGCGGCGGCGATGCTTCTCCCGGCCGAGGGCGCGGCTGTGCCGGGGCTGCTGCTTGTCGGGCTGGGCTGCGCGCCTGTCTACCCGTCGATGATACACGCCACGCCTGAGCGCTTCGGAGCGGCGCATTCGCAGTCGCTGATAGGCGTCCAGATGGCGTCGGCGAGCGTCGGAACATGCGTCATGCCCCCGCTGTTCGGCCTGATAGCGAACCATATAAGCGCATCTCTCCTGCCGCTGTACCTCCTGGCCGCGCTCGCGTGCATGGTTTTCGTACATGAAAGGCTCATCAGAAAAAGCGCAGCCGGGCGGCGCGCTGCGCCGCCGGCATGAAAAGGCGCGCGTATATAAAGCAAAGCTGCGAAGTCACAGCTGTGACTTCGCAGCTTTGCCAAAAAAGCCGCCGCCAGGCTTATTCGTCGATGCCGATCATGACGCTGGTGGCCTTTATGACCGCGTAGGCTTCCTTGCCGACGGCCAGACCCAGCTCCTTGATGGCGTTCATGGAGATGGTGGAGGAGACGACGTTGCCGCCGCCGATGTCAATCTTGACGATGCCGTTGACGGCTCCTTCCTGGATGTCAACGATGGTTCCCTTGAACTGATTGCGTGCGCTGAGTTTCATTTTCTGTTCACCTTTCTTATTCCTTGTTATCCGGCTCATAGAGCAACAGAACGTTCGCGCCGGACGTGCCGAGGGCATAGCCCTCCGTGACATTCTGTGGACGGAACTGTTTTGGAAGCCTCCACCACAAATCCGGCGAGCCCTCGGGCTGAGCCGCGTATCTGAAGCGTATGATGTCCTCAAACGGCTCCTCTATCTTGCCGAGGAGCTTTACGGGATGGCTGTTCTGCTTTGTGTTGGGGCTGAAATAGTGTGCGCGTATACCTATATAGGCGACGTCGTCGCGCACGGGCTTCGCCGTCGTGAAGCCAACGCCCCAGTCGAGGGCTTCGACCTCGTACTCGCCGATCTTTCTGGCGCGGGAGAAGTTCTTGCATCCGGTCATGGACGCGCCGGCCTTGGTTCCCGGGTCGGCAAACAGCTCCTTGGTAGGCTTGAGCGTGTGTATCCGCCCGTCTTCCATGAGCGCTATCGTGTCGCAGAGGTCGTAGGCCTCGTCTCGGCTGTGCGTCACGGCGATTGAGACGCCGCCGAAGCGCTCCAATATGCCTTTCATCTCCACCAGCAGCTTTTCGCGCAGATGCGTATCCAGCGCGGAAAATGGCTCGTCGAGCATCAGCAGCTTGGGCTGGTTCACAAGTATGCGCGCGAGCGCCACGCGCTGCTGCTGGCCGCCGGAGAGCTGCGCCGGATAGTGTCCTTCAAGCCCGGAGAGCTGCATTAGCTCTATATATCGCGCGAGCAGCTCCTCGCGCTTGGCCTTGTCCTTTTCCCACTTCGCGCCGCAGAGGATGTTCTGCCGCACGGTCATGTTGGGAAAGAGGGCGTAGTTCTGAAAGAGGTAGCCCACCCTGCGCTGCTGCGGCTTGAGGTTTATGCGCTGCTCGTTGTCGAACAGCGTCACGCCGTCGAGGACTATCCTGCCCTCGTCCGGGCGCTCCACACCGGCGATGCAGCGGAGAGTCATGCTCTTTCCGCAGCCGGAAGGTCCGAGTATGCCCATCACGCCGTCTTTGGCCTCCAACTTCACGGAGAGCCTGAAGCCGCCCAAATCCTTTTTTATATCGACGTAGAGGCTCATCGCGCGCCGCCTCCCTTCTGCTTTTTCTCAAGCAGGTTGACGGACAGCAGCACCACGGCAGAGATGGCAAGGTTGATGAGCACCCATATCATGGCGCTCCGGTCGTCTCCCGTGCGCCAGTACTGGTACACGGAGGTTGAGATGGTGGCCGTGCGCCCGGGGGTATAGCCTATCAGCATACTCGTCGCGCCGTATTCGCCCAGCGCGCGGGCGAAGGCCAGGACGGCTCCGGCCAATATGCCCTGGCGGCAGTACGGCATACGTATGCGCCAGAATATAAAGGTGTTTGAAAGGCCGAGCGTCTGCCCGGAGTAGGCCAGAGTGCTGTCAAAGCTCTCAAACGCGCCGCGCGCGGTGCGGTACATGAGCGGGAAGGCCACTACAGAGGCCGTGACGATGCCGCCGTACCAGGTCATGACAAAGCGTATGCCCATCGTGCCCAGCAGCTGGCCGAGCGGGCGGTTCACGCCGAATATGAGCAGCAGAAAATAGCCTACGACCGTGGGCGGCAGCACCAGCGGCAGAGTGAGGATGACGTCCAGCACGCCCTTGAGCACTCGCGGCAGCTTCGCGACGTAGTAGGCGAAGAAGATGCCCAGGAAGAACACGATCACACTGCTTACGGCCGCGATGCGAAGCGAGTTCCAAAGCGGATACCAGTCCATCAGCTCACCTCCTTACATTGTCTTTGCCGGGGGCATATGCCCCCGGCTTTGTTTTTGCTATGCTGTCAGTTTCAGGCCACGGGGGCGAAGCCGACGCTCTCGAACACGGCTATGGCCTCGTCACCGGTGAGGTAATCGAGGAACGCCTGGGCGGCCTCCTGGTTCTCGGAGGTCTTGAGCACGGCGGCGGGATAGATGACCTGGCCGCACATCTCGGCGGTGGCGTAGTCGACTATCTCAAGGTCCTCGCTGTAGGCGTCGGTGCAGTAGATGACGCCGCAGTCGACGCTGCCTTCCTTGATCTGGGTGGCGACCTCCTTGACGTTGGTGCCGTAGGTGATAAGGCCGTTGTTGGCGAGGGTGGTCTCGTCGAGGTCGTAGTACTGGAGTATGAGCTGGGTGTACTGGCCGACAGGGACGTCGCTGTTGCCCATGCACATGAACACGTCGCCCGCGGAGAGCAGCTCAGCGAGGTTGTCAAAGCCGGTGATGCCCTTGGGATTGCCGTCGGGCACGCAGAGGGTGACGCGGTTCTCGAGCAGGTCTATGCGGCTGCTCTCGAGCACGAAGTCGAGACCCTCGGTGTTGACGCTCGCGTCGGCGGTGATGTCGAGCTGATCCATCTGCTTCTGACCCGCGCTTATGAACAGGTCGCAGTCGGCGCCCTCCTGGATCTGGGTCTTGAGCGTGCCGGAGGAGTCGAAGGTGAACACCAGCGTGACGTTAGGAGCCACCTCGGCGTAGAGGGACTGGATCTCGGTCAGCGTCTCCTCCATGGAGGCGGCGGCGAACACTACCAGCTCGACGGGATCGCCTGCGGGCTCCTCGCTGGGAGCCGCCGTCGGCGCCTCGGAAGCGGGGGCTTCGGTGGGGTCGCTCGCAGCGGTGCCGCAGGCGGCGAGGGCAAATACCATTGCCAGAGCCATAAGCAGGGCGAGCAGTTTTCTTGACTTTTTCATTTTCTTTCCTTCCTCCTTGCTGTTCGCAAAAAGTATGTGTATGCAAAACGTGACTTTACACGTTGTTGCCTGGAAAAAGTGCGTCTGCCGGTCACCTGGCGCAGTCGTGGACTGTGTTGCGCAGCATGTCCAGCGCGTGGGGGAGGTCGTCGAGGAAGACCTCCAGGCTCTCGCGCACGGCCTTCGGGCTGCCCGGGAGGTTTATAATGAGCGTCTTGCCGCGTATAACGGACACTCCGCGCGAGAACATGGCGCGCCTGGTGTACCTCATGCTTCCGGCGCGTATGGCCTCGGCGATGCCCGGCGCTGTCCTGTCCGCGACGGCGAGCGTGGCCTCCGGCGTCTGGTCGCGGGGCGTGAAGCCCGTGCCGCCGGTGGTTAGGATGAGGTCGAGCTGGCGCTGGTCGCAGAGCCTTATGAGCTGCGCTTTGAGCGGACCTGTGCCGTCCGCGAGCAGGAGCTTTTCCACGACCTCGTAGCCGCGGCTCTCGAGCTCCTCGACTATCGCGGGACCGGACTTGTCCTCGCGCTCGCCGGCGGCGCCCTTGTCGGAGAGAGTGATCACCGCCGCCTGATACGGCCTCGGGGAGGTGCGCTCGACTATGCTCATCTCGTCGCCGACGGTTATTGTGCCGCCCTCGAGCACACGCGCAAACACGCCCTCGCGAGGCATGATGCAGTCGCCCATGGTCTTGTAAATTGCGCAGTGGCTGTGGCACTCCTTGCCTATCTGCGTCATTTCGAGCAGCACCTCGCCGCAGCGCAGCAGAGTGCCCACGGGGAGGCTGCGGAAGTCGAAGCCGCTGACGACCAGGTTTTCGCCGAAGTCGCCGTAGACCACCTGCGCACCCCTGGCGCGGAAGGCCTCTATCTTGTCGGCGCTGAGCAGGCTGACCTGGCGGTGCCATTTCCCGGCGTGCGCGTCGCCGTCTATGCCCCACTCGGGAGTAAAGTGAGCGCTGTGAACATCACGCTTTTGTACGCCCTTTTCGGCGCTGGTACATACTGCGAGTACGGTACCCATATGATCATCCTCCAATCTGTGACATGAGGCGGCACTCCGTCATCTCCTTCGGCGTGTCGAAGCAGTGCTGTCTCGGCTTGTTATATATGGTGAGGCGTATGGTCTCGAGCAGCTGCGCGTCGCTCGCGCCGCCGCGCAGCAGCTCGCGCAGGTCCGCGCCCTCGTCGAAGCAGAGGCAGGGCTTGAGCCAGCCCCGGCTGGTCACCCTCACGCGGTTGCAGCTCGCGCAGAAGCGGTGGGATACGGCGTCTATCATGCCTATGGGCGCGGCGAGCCGCCCGCTCGCATAGTAGTGCGCGGGGCCGGAGCCTATGCGCGCGTCCACAGGGTGCAAATCCGGCCAGACCGCCCTGAGGATCTCAAGAGCCTTGTCGGGGTTCAGCCCGGTTTCGTTCTTCCCCACGCCCATCGGCATGAGCTCTATGAAGCGCACGGGCACACCGTGCGCGGCAAAGCGGGCCAGGTCGGTAATCGTCCCGGCCGTCTCGCCCAGCAGCACCGCGTTGAGCTTGACGGGCACGCCGAGCGAACGCATCAGCTCGATGCCCTCCAGAACGGAATCCACGACGCCGGAGCTGCCTGTGATGCCGCGCTCAAGCTCGGGGTCGGTAGTGTCAAGGCTGACGTTGACGCTGTCCAGACCCGCGTCCGCCAGCTCGCGGCCATAGCGGGGCAGCAGCGTGCCGTTTGTGGTCACCGACACCTTTTTCACGCCGGGGATGCGCTTGAGCTCCGCCACGAACCCGGCGGCGCCGAGGCGCACGAGCGGCTCCCCGCCCGTCACGCGCACATGCTCCACGCCGAGCGTGGCAAAGAGCCGCGCAAGGCGCAGGAACTCCTCATAGCTCAAAATGTCCCCGTGCTCGACCATGTCGCAGCCGTCAGGCATACAGTAGCGGCACCTGAGGTTGCAGCGGTCGGTTATGGAGAGGCGCAGATAATTTATATTACGTCCGAATTGGTCGGTCATTTCTCGTCACCGTAGTAGAAGTCTCCGCTCTTGCCTCCGTGCTTTTCCACGAGGTGGACGCTCAGGATTTCCATGGAGCGGTCGACGGCCTTGCACATGTCGTAGACGGTCAGCAGCGCGACGCTCGCGCCGGTGAGCGCCTCCATCTCGACGCCGGTCTTGCCGTCGCACTTGACGGAGCACACGGCGCGAACCGCGCTTTCCCCGTCCAGCAGCTCCAGCTCGACCTTCACGCCGGTCAGCAGCAGCGTGTGGCACAGAGGGATGAGCTCCGCGGTCTTCTTCGCGGCCATGATGCCGGCGACCTGAGCCACGCCGAGCACGTCGCGCTTTTTCATCCGTCCGGCCTTAACAAGCTCGAAGCACTCGCGGGACATGCGTATGCGCCCCTCGGCCACGGCGCGGCGGGACGTGACGTCCTTCGCGCCCACGTCTACCATGAGCGCGTTGCCGTGACAGTCGATGTGAGTAAAGCCCATCACTGCCACCTGCCGAAGCCGCAGTTGGGGAAGTGGCAAACATTGCAGTTGAGGCACAGGCCGCCGTTGCCCAGTCCTGCGAGCATGTCCGCCGTCACCGGCTCGTCGGCGAGCAGGTAGGGCAATACGATGTCGAATATGGTGCGCTTGGCGTACATGACGCAGCCGGGCAGGCCGCAGATGGGACGCCCGTCGTCGGTGTAGGCCAGCAGGAACATGGCTCCGGGCAGCACGGGAGCGCCGTAGCTCACGATGTTTGCGCCGGTGTTCTTTATGGCCAGCGGCGTCTTGTCGTCGGGGTCGACGCTCATGCCGCCGGTGCACAGCACCATGTCCACGCCGTCGGCGAGCATCTTGTTTATGATGCCGGTGATCTTCTCGTGGTCGTCGTTCGAGACCTCGTGCGCGGCCATTTCGCAGCCGAACTGCGCCAGCTTCTCGACGATCACGGGCGTGAACGTGTCCTCGATGCGCCCGTAGTAGACCTCGTTGCCGGTGGTGACAAGCCCGAAGCGCTTGGGCTTTATCTCCGCGAGGCGCAGCAGGGGCGCGTCGCCGGCGACGGCTTTCGCCTGAGCCATGGCCTCCTTTTCAATTACGAGCGGGATGATGCGCGTGCCGCAGAGCTTGTCTCCGGCCTTGACGGCCACGCCGCCGGGGCGGGTGGCTATCATCATGCGGCCGAAGGAGTTCACGGCGCGCAGCCTCTCGCGGTCGACGAGGAACAGCCCGTCGCGCTCGGCGGTCAGCTCTATCTTGCCCTCCTTGGGCTTCGAGGCGCTCATGCCGTCGTTCATGCACATGTCGCGCAGGATCTCGGCGGCCTCGTCCTCGTGGAGCATGCTGTCGTCGTTTTCCCAGACGTAGATGTTGTCCTTGCCCACGCTGAGCAGTACGGGTATGTCCTCAGGCTGGATTATATGACCCTTACGGAACACGGCGTCCTTGGTGACGCCCTTTATTATCTGCGTAATGTCGTGACACAGTACCATCCCGACCGCGTCTTCAGTTTTTACGAGCTGCATTAGACTTCATCTCCATTTAGATATTTGTCTGTATTTCTGCGCAAATTCTGTAAAAACGGCCTGCTTTGCAGGCGCTGCGTGCGCTTTATCCGGCGGCGTGCCGGCGGTTCGAGTTGTTTCTGAATCGTAGTCGCTAATAAATTGTACAAACTATGATCGAGATTGTCAAGGGAAAATACAAAGTTGTGCATAAGTTACCTTGAAAATTTCTCCGCCGCGCTCCGGACTGGCCGGCCGTGCGCGTGCCACATCTGGTAGTATATAGTCATACTGGAAAAAATCAACCGTCAGACGCGCAAATGCAGCGCCCGCCTTGACAAGGACGGGGGACGTCTGTATAATGAACAACGTTCATTTTGAGGAGCCTTGGCGAATGAATAATACGGTTACATCCAAAGATGACATCCTGGCGGCGAGCCGGGAGATAATAAGCCGCGAGGGGCTGCCGGCGGTGAGCATACGCTCGGTGGCTGCGGCCTGCGGAGTCTCGGTCGGCTCCATCTACAACTACTTCGACTCCAAGGCGGAGCTGGTCGGCGCGGCCGTCGAGAGCGTATGGCGCGAGATCTTCCACCGCGGCGGCGACGGCGGCGGGTTCAGGGACATACAGTCCTGCATCGTCTGGATGTACGGCCGGATGGAGCGCGGCTGCGAGCAGTACCCCGGATTTTTCAGGCTGCACTCTCTGAGCTTCATGCGTGAAGACCGCCCCGGCGGCAGGGAGACGATGCAGCAGACCTGGAGACACATCCTCGACGGGCTTGCGCTCGTCCTCCGGCGCGACCCAAACGTCCGCGAGGGCGCGTTCACGGAGGAGCTGACGGCGGACGCCTTTGCCGGCGTGCTGTTTTCACTCATGCTCTCCGCGATGCTGCGGCAGGACTACGACCCCGGCGCCGTGCTCGAGATAGTCCGGCGCACGCTGTATTGACGCCCTGCGCGGCGGAGCGAGGCTTCCTGCCGCCGAATGTGAACGGTGTCCAAGGCTTTGGAGGAGGACAATGAGAGTCAAACGCAACACTCTGCTGCTGCTCGCCTGCCTGGTGTGGGGAGCGGCGGGCTTCAACATACTTCGCATCGGAGCTGCCGCCTATCCAGGGCGTCTGAGCGCTATGAACATACTGCTGTCGGCGCTGGTGTTCACGGTATTTCAGCTCTTTATCTTCGGCAGGCTGGTGAAAAAGCACAGCGCCAGGATAGCCGCTTACCGGGAGGAGCGGCAGTTTTTCCTGAAGTTCTTCGACGTGAAGTCCTTTGTGATCATGGCGGTCATGATGGGCGGCGGTATCGGCCTGCGCCGCAGCGGACTGGCTCCGGAGGCGTTCATCGCCGTGTTCTACACGGGGCTCGGAGCCGCGCTGCTGCTCTCCGGACTGCTGTTCGGGCGCAGTTTCTGCTCGGCGGTTTTCGGCTCCGGACGCGCGAACGAAGCCGGAAACTGACGGATGCAGTCAATTACAATACACTATAGGGGAGAAGAACAACATGAAGCGCTACATAAATACCGCACTGCTCTACGCCGTTCTGGCGATGGCCGGAGGCGTGTTCTACCGGGAATTCACCAAGTTCAACGGATTCACCGGCCAGACCGCCCTGTCCGTAGTACATACCCATTACTTCGTTCTGGGCACGGTGGTGTTCCTGCTGCTCCTGCTGCTGGAGAAGACCTTCGCCTTCTCCGACGGCAAGACCGGCAAAATACTCGCCGTCTACCACGTGGGACTTAACCTCACGGCCGTGATGTTCCTGGTGCGCGGCGTGACCCAGGTGCTGTCCACGCCGCTGTCATCCGGCATGAGCGCCGCCATATCCGGCGTGGCCGGTATAGGCCACATCCTGCTCGGCGTCGGCCTGGTTCTGCTGCTACTGAACATAAAGCGAGCAGTCTCCCGCTGACAGAGCGAAACGCCTCCCCGCAGGGGAGGCGTTTCGCTCTTTCCGGCGTGACGGCCGGCGGGCGCTTGTGCGCTAATACATTTCAGCTGCCAGCGCCGTCAGGCGATCGACATCGCACAGCTCGTACGTCTTCGCGCCGCAGGGCTTCAATACGCCGGAGCGCCTGAAATCCCCCGGCAGCCGGCTCAGATGCCGCGGCGTGACGCCCGGCAGCCCCGCTACGGCGCGCCCCCTCATATACTTGCCATCCGCGGAATTCTCCGGCAGATACGCGGCCAGGCGGTTCTTCGCAGGGTAGAGCAGCGCCCTGGAGTAGGCCGAGGAGGTGTTGTAGAGCTTGCGCATGAGGCTGTTGCACACCAGGCGGTAGAAATTCAGGCTCTCCATTTCCCCGCCAAACGCGTACACCGGCACGGATATGAGCCTCACCGCGCCCTTGGCGTACACGTCGTGGAGCACAGGACGGTTTTGCATGTACTCTATGTCGCCCGGCAGATGCGGCGGCCTCGCTTCGGCTATGACGGCAAGCTTGCCCTCGGGGGTGAAGAAGCCCTCCGCGCCGATGTGCGCGATGTATCCCTCCAGGCCGGCGCCGTCAAGCTCGCGCAAGTGATGCACCTCCAAACGTAGACATATGTCCTGTTTTTATTATGCCAGCCGTGGTATACTCAGGCGAGATACCGGAACTACAACGAAATGCAGGTGACAGCTGTGCTTGAATCTAGAATCGACGACCCGTCTCTGGCCGGAGCCGGGGCTGAAAGAATCAAATGGTACCGCGATAAGATGGATGTTGTACGCGCCTTCCGGGAGCGCTATGAGCGCGAGCGGCCGTTTGCCGGGAAGCGCCTTCTGGTCTGTATGCACTGCGAGCCCAAGGCTGCGGTGCGCACTGAGGCGCTGCTGGCAGGCGGGGCGGAGGGCATAGTTTTTGTCGGCAATCTCGGCTCCACAAAGCCGGATACGGCGGCCTATCTGGCCTCGCTGCCCGAGGTGACCGTGCTGGCGCGGCAAAACGACACGCTGGAGGACTTGCAGCGCAGCGTCGCCGAGGCTATGGCCGAGCCGTTTGACCTCCTGATGGACAACGGCGCGGCGCTCATGCAGCAGTTCTGGCGGCAGCGCGGACGCTGGAGTCCGCTCGGAGCCATTGAGGAGACGCGCTCCGGCAGGCTTATACTCGACCGTGAGGGGATATGCCCGGATTTCCCCGTGCTGGTAATAGACGACTCGCCCGTAAAGAGACTGGTGGAGAACGAGGTCGGCGTCGGCCAGTCTGTCGTGGACGGCTTCATGCGCGCGACCAGTATGCTCATAGGCGGCAAGCGCGTGTTCATCATAGGTTACGGCTGGTGCGGGACTGGCATCGCACAGCGCTTCCGCGCGCTGGGCGCGGTCACGATGGTATACGACACGGATCCGCTGCGCCTGCTAAAAGCGAAGCTTGAAGGCCACATCGTCGGCCGCCTCGAAGAACTGCTGCCCCAGGCGGACGTGGTCTGCACGGTCACGGGCCGCTTCAACGTGATAGGCGAGAGGGAGCTGCGGCAGCTGCGCGACGGAGCGGTGCTCTGCAACGCCGGGCACTACAACATGGAGATAGACACCGCGCGCCTGGGCGAAATCGCCGAGAGCAGGGAGTCGATGCAGGAAGGCGTGGAGAGGTATTCCGTCGGCGGAAAGCGCATCTATCTGCTGCAAAGAGCCAATCCGCTGAATCTGGCCTCCGGCGCCGGCAACCCCATAGAGATAATGGAGCTGGGCTACGCCCTGCAGCTGCTGAGCCTGGAGCGCATAGTAAAAGACCCCGGCCTGGCGCCGGGAGCGCAGCCCCTGCCCGACGACATCAACAAGGCCGCGTGCGAGCTGGCGCTGTGGGGCGCCGTGCACGGCCGGGAGTGAGCGGCGCTCAGGTTTTGCGGCGGTGGGCTTGAGCGCGGCGCCGTTGCTGCGATGCGGGGGCTGTGGTATCATAGCGGCATGGGGGCGATAGCCGGTGAAGATAAACGAGATAATACGCTGCAAGCGCAGGGAGCTGGGCTTGACCCAGGAGCAGGCCGCCCACCGCCTGGGCGTGAGCGCATCCGCCTTCAACAAGTGGGAGCGGGGCGCCAGCCTGCCGGATATTACGCTGCTGCCGGGCTTGGCGCGGCTGTTGGGGGTGGACCTGAACACCCTGCTGGACTTCAGCGAGGAGCTGAGCGACGCTCAGATAGCGGAGTTCATGAACTCGGTGGACGAGACGGCGAAATCCGCCGGATATGCCGCCGCCTTTGAGCGCGTGGAGGCCAAGCTGCGCGAGTACCCCAGCTGCGACAGGCTGCTGCTGTCCGCGGCCTTCTACCTGGACGGCGCGCTCTACCTGTACGCCGTTGAGGACGGCGACAGCTACCGAGCCAAGCTCGACGCCTGGTACGAGCGGCTGGCGGAGAGCGACGACCCGGACGTCAGGCTGCAGGCGCTGGGGATGGTGATAAATCGCTGCCGCGCAAGCGGCGACCTGGAGCGGGCGGAAGCGCTCGTGAACACGCTGCCTAAGAACATCGTAGACCGCACGGAGCAGCTGGCGCTGCTGTACACCGCCCAGGGGCGCGCGGACGAGGCACTGCCGCTGTGGCAGAGCCGGGTGCTCGAGGGCATATCCGGGGCCGTGACCGCCATGCAGCACCTCTTTGAGTACGCGCTCAAGGACGGGCGGGAGGCGGACGCGGAGAGCATCGCCGCCACGGCCGAGGCGGTCAGCTCGGCGGCGGAGCTGCCCGAGTGGATGGGACTCACCGTGCGGCTGTCCCTGGCGGAGGCATTGGGGCGGAGCGAGGAGTACGCCGAGCTGCTCGCGCGGGTGATGCGCTCGCTGGAGACACCCTGGGACAACGCTTCAAGCCCGCTGTACAGCACGTTTTCCGCCGCGGGGATAGGCTCGCTGGCCGGACATCTGGAGCGCATGATCGAGCGCGAAGCCGAGAATAAGTAATTAACAGCGCCCGCGGCCGGATTATCCGGCCGCGGGCGCTGCTCGCAGCTATTTTCGGTTCGGTTTTCGCTTGATTTTCAGCAGCTTCATGAAGTCGCCGAACAGAGAGACGTCACGGGGCTCGAACATTATCCACTTCCCGTCGTGGTAGGTCGTGGCCTCGTCGTAGACCCTTTGGACTTCCTCGGAGTAGTTTGCCCGGTCGCTTTCAAACTTTGCACGCTCGTCCCTGCCCAGGATGACCATGAAGCCCAGGCAGTTTTCGCGGGCGTACAGCGCGCAGAGCGTTTTGCCGCCCCGGCGGTACTTGTACTCGTAGACCCAGGCCTTGCCGCCGCTGTTCCACGTTCGCTCCATGTCGTAGCGTTCTTCTATCAGGGCGCACAGGCTGTTCCAGACTCCGTACAGCTGTTCTCCGAGCAGAGCCGTCATTTGCCGCGCGTCAGGGGTTATGTCTGTCATGGTGCGTCCTCCTGTGTGAAATTCAGTCCGATGAGTAAAAAACGGCGCAGTCCGAGGGCTGCGCCGCTCAGCTTATCAAAAAAGCCTCGCAGAGTTTCGCGCCCTATGGGCGCGAAAGGGACTGGGATCATTTTCGGCGGCGGCGTGTACGTCGCCGAAAATACTTCTCGCGAAGCGAGCGTCGAATTGTCCGCCTTTGGCGGACAACCGAGGCGCAGAGCGCAGTGCCGGTCTCCATCGGCCGCTCGCGGCCGGGGGACTTTATTGTCAAAAAAGGTCGTCGACGGCCTTTTTTGACAGTTTCAACGGCGCAGTCCGAGGGCTGCGCCGTTGCTTATTGTTCAAGTCAGGCGGTAGAGGTGAGCGCTCTCCGGATCGAGGCTCAGCTTTATAAGCCCGTTTTCCACGCTCAGCGTGTCGGAGCACAGGAGGCACTCCGCGCGCGTGAGGTTCAGCGCGCGCAGCGAGTCGAGCTCGTCGTTCGTGAGCCCGGCGTTGTCCAGCCAGAGGTCGCAGACCACGTCGCGCCGCTCGCCTGCGCGGTTTACCACGGCGAGGTACACGCCGTCCTCCGCCGGGGAGCCGAAGCAGTCGCGTCCGCCGGTGACGCAGCGTAGTATCGCCAGTACGTCCGCGTGCGGGGAGAACACGGCCACCGAGCCGCACTTGAGCGCGTCTATGCCCTCGTGCAGGCGGCCGAGCGTCTGATACCACTCCACCAGCGGCCGCCCGCCCTCGGCGAAGGGGGCGCGGTTGAAGGGGTCGAGCATGCCGTTCATGCCCGTCTCGTCGCCGTAGTAGACGCTGGGCACGCCGGGGACGGTGAACTGCACCAGCGCCGCGAGCTTCTGCATCGCCGCGCCGCGCGCGTCCTGGCTGTCGCTGACGATGAACCTGGCCTGCTGCTCGCGCGAGAGGCTGCGGGCGTCCAGGCGGGTGGCCAGGGCGGTGCGCGCGCGCTCCACGTCGTGGGAGCTGAGCAGGTTCATAAGCGCGTAGTACATGGGCAGGGGGTAGCTCAGCCGCTGCGTCAGCAGCGCGCCCTTGAGCGCCCAGGCGTCGGAGCGGAAGCAGAAGAAGTCCAGCACCGCGCTGCGGAACGGGTAGTTCATGACCGTGTCCAGCGCCCCGCCCAGCGCGTACTTGCGCCGCGAGCCGTAGCTGAACTTGGTGATGGCATCCTCCCAGACCTCGCCGAGTATGACGGCGTCGTCCCGCTCGGCCTTCGCGCTCTCGCGTATCATGGCCAGCACGTCGTCGGGCAGTTCGTCGGCCACGTCCAGCCGCCAGCCGGCGGCGCCGCGGCGCAGCCAGGTCTTTACCACGCTGTCCTCGTCGGTTATTATCATCTTCTGCCAGAGCGGGTCGTGCTCGTTGACCTCCGGCAGGTCGGGGAAGTTCCACCAGCAGCGGTACTCGGCCGGCCAGCGGCGGAAGTCGTACCAGGAGTAGTACGGCGAGCGGCTGCCCGCGTTGTAGGCGCCGTCGCTGCGGTAGTGGTTGTCGCGGTTGAAGTAGATGCTGTCCGCGCCCGTGTGGGAGAAGACGCCGTCGAGCATTATGTGTATGCCGCGCTCCGACGCCGCTGCGCACAGGCGCTCAAAGTCCTCGAGCGAGCCGAGGATCGGGTCGGGCTGGAGGTAGTCCGCCGCGTCGTAGCGGTGGTTGCTGCGCGCCTCGACTATCGGGTTGAGGTAGATTACGCCCACGCCGAGGCTCTTTATGTAGTCGAGGTTCTCCTCGATGCCCCTGAACGTCCCGCCGAAGAAGTCCAACGGGAAGTAGAAGCCCTCGGAGCTGTTGGGCTGCCAGTCCACGCTCTCGTCCCAGCTCTCGTGGAACTTGACCTGCCGACCCATCGCTATGTGCTTTTCGACGCCGCGCTTTGCGGTGTCCGAGCCGTCGCGCGCGAAGCGGTCGGGGAATATCTGATACATGACGCTGCGCCGGAACCACTCGGGCGTTTCAAACCCGCGCTCGTACACCGTGAAGCGGAAACCGTCGCCGCGGGTGCTCATGAGCTGGCCGAAGCGGCCGCCGTAGGCCGCGCAGAGCCATAGCTCGCCCGAGTCGAGCTTCAGCCGGAAGCTGTACCACAGCGCGGCGGGCTGCTCCGGCGCGGAGATGGTAACGACCCAGTCGCCGCCCTCGGGCGACATCTCGTAGCGCTCCTCAAAGCCGTCGTCGCCGGAGAGCACCAGCTCGGCCGACTTGACGGCGGCGCGGCCGTCGGAGAAGGCGAGGCGCACGGGCGCGAGCGTGCACACAGCCCCAAGCGGAGAGTGGAAACGTTCCCGCGCCGGGTCGTGCGTGATGAAAGGGGTAAGCTCAGAAACTATCATAGCTCCGTAAACCTGGCCGGGTCGAGTGTGTACAGCGCGCGCAGCGAACCTGCCAGCTCCTCCTTCGTACAGTATATCCGCAGGCACATTGCCGCGGCCAGCATGGTCAGGTCGGCCTCGTCGTCGCGCACGATGGCGCTCTCGCCTATGCGCAGCCAGTCGCCGGGCCAGGCGTCCCACAGCCGGGAGCACAGCTTTTCGTTCAGCACGCCTATGAGCTCGGCGTCGCGCGGCTGAAGCGCGCGCACGGCAGCGAGCGGGACGGGCGCGCCGGGGCGGACCTCCGGGATGCGCAGCTCAAAGCAGCGGGAGACCGTGTCCACGGCCTCGTCCCAGGCGGCGCGCTTTTCGTCCAGCAGGACGCGCAGAAGCTCCACTATCGCGATGCTCTCCGCGCCGCCGCTCAGGGTGCGGGAGTAGCGCTCATCTGTCGTGCGCCAGTCCGGGGCGTCATCGGCGAGGGCGAGCGAGATCTCGGCCGAGGCGCGGAAATACGCGCTGGAGAGCGGGGAGACGGAGCCGTTATTCAGCCTCGCGGCCAGCTCCTGCCAGCGGGCGAGCTCGTTGTAGCCGGCCTTGACATCCCCGGCGCGGCCGGGTTCTGGAGCCTCGGCGGTGAGTGTGTCGCCGTCAAAGACGGCCACGGCGGGGGTGCGGCCGGAGTAGCTTACCTCCAGACCGCGCTCCGTCCACTGCTCGTGCGCCTCGCCGCCGAAGTACACGGTTGTCTTTCTCTTTTCCCCCATAGACACCGCCTTACAGCATGTCTATGTACAGACGGGCATAGTCCTCCGCGCTGCGGGCGAAGCTGAAGTCCTCGCTCATGGCGTTGCGCATGAGCTTTGCCCAGGCGTCGGGCTGGTTGCGGTACACGTTTACCGCCATCTCGACGGTGGCCTTCATCTCGTGGGCGTTGTAGTTGGCGAAGGAGAAGCCGTTGCCCTCGCCGGTGTACTGGTTGTAGGGCTTGACCGTGTCCTTGAGGCCGCCGGTCTCGCGCACGATGGGCAGGGTGCCGTAGCGCATGGCTATCATCTGGGAGAGACCGCAGGGCTCAAAGCGGCTGGGCATGAGCAGCATGTCCGCGCCGGCGTAGACGCGGTGGCTCAGCTCCTCGTTGTAGCCGATGTAGGAGCAGATGCGTCCCTTGTGGCGGTTCTCCGCCTCGCGCATGAAGCTCTCGTACTTGCGCGCGCCGCTGCCCAGCAGCAGGAAGCAGATGTCGAAGTACATCATCTCGTCGAGCACGCGCTCTATGAGGTCGAAGCCCTTCTGCGGGGTCATGCGCGTGACCATTGCTATGAGCGGGGTGTGCGGGTCGGCGTGCAGACCCATGTCGAACATCAGCGACTCCTTGCAGGTCTGCTTGCCCTTGAGGTGACCCTTGTCGAAGCGCTTGGTGATGAGCGGGTCGGAGAAGGGGTTGAAGGTCTTGGTGTCGATGCCGTTTATGATGCCGCTGAGCTGGTGGCGGCGGGCGGAGAGTATGCCCTCCAGACCCTCGCCGAAGTACGGGGTGCAGATCTCGTCGGCGTAGCTGGGGCTAACGGTGCTCAGCCGGTCGGCGAAGACGCAGCCGGCCTTCAGGAAGGCGCCGCAGCCGTTGAGCTCCATGAACTCGGGCGTGAAGTACCTGTCCTCGACGCGCAGCAGGTCGCGGAAGAACTCAAAGCCGAACTTGCCCTGATAGGCGATGTTGTGGATGGTGAGCAGGGTCTTCATCCTGCCGTGGACGTAGTAGCCGTACTGCGTGCGCAGCAGCATGGGGATCATGGCGGTGTGCCAGTCGTTGCAGTGCAGGATGTCGGGGAAGAAGCCCAGGTTGGGTATGGCGTCGAGCACGGCGCGCGTGAAGAAGGCGTACTGCTCGCCCTCGGGCACGCCGCCGCGGTAGATGCGGTCGCCGAAGTAGTACTCGTTGTCGACGAGGTAGATGGTCACGCCGTCGACCACAAGCCGCTCTATGCCCACGTACTGGCTGCGCCAGCCGAGGTCGACCGAGAAACTGAACATGTGCTCGACCTGGTCGCGGTACCTGTCCTTCACGCAGCGGTGATAGGGGGTTATCACGCGCGCGTCTATGCCGAGCGCCGCGAGACTCTTGGGCAGGGTTCCGACAACGTCGGCGAGGCCGCCGGTCTTGGATATGGGAGCGCACTCGGCGCTCACGAGCAGTACGGTCGGCAGACGGTCGCGGCCTTTGTCGGCCAGAGCCTGCTGGAATTCACGTTTCATTGTATACCATCCTTTCGTGTGGGCTCCGTCCCCGGGGACTGAGGCCGGGGCGGAGCCGGACAGAGTTTAGCTTACTTTTTGGCGCTTTTGCGTGCCGGGGCTTTTTTGGCCGCGCCGGCCTTGTGCTTTGCGGCGGGCTTGCTGGGGGTGAAGCGGAAATACACGCAGCTCATGGGCGGGAGCGTTATCTCCGCGGAATACTGGAAGTCGAGGAAGCCGCGCTTGTGCGAGCGTATCTCGGGCTCGTTGAGCACGCCGGAGCCGCCGTACTTGGGGTCGTCGGAGTTTATGAGCTCGCGCAGCACGCCCGGCTTGGGCAGTCCGATGGTGAAGCCGTCGTAGCGCACGGGCGTGAAGTTCAGCGCGCAGACTATGTAGGAGCCGCGCGACATGCGCATGAAGGCCACGCTGCTGCGGTCGCAGTCGTCGACGTTCAGCCACTGGAAGCCGTCCCAGCTGTCGTCTATGCGCCAGAGGCAGGGCGTGCTCTCATATATGCGGCCGAGGTCGCGGACGTAGCGGCGCATCGAGTCGTGCATCGGGTACTCAAGCAGGTTCCAGTCGAGCTGCTGCTTGTAGTTCCACTCTATGAACTGCGCAAACTCGCCGCCCATGAACATCAGCTTCTTGCCCGGGTGGGCAAACTGATAGCCGTAGAGCGCGCGCAGCGAGGCGAACTTGGTCTCGTAGTCGCCCCACATCTTGTTCACCATGCTGGCCTTGCCGTGCACGACCTCGTCGTGCGAGAAGGCGAGGATGAAGTTCTCGGAGAAGGCGTACATCATCGAGAAGGTTATGCGGCTGTGGTTCTTGCTGCGGAAGTAGGGGTCCATGGCCATGTAGTCGAGCGTGTCGTGCATGAAGCCCATGTCCCACTTGAAGGTGAAGCCCAGGCCGCCGACGTCGGGCGGGCGGGAGACAAGCGGATAGGCCGTGCTCTCCTCGGCGATGCTGACAGCGCCGGGGTAGGCCGTGAGTATGGTGGAGTTGAGCTTGCGCAGGAAATCCACCGCGCCGTAGTTTATGTTGCCGCCGTCCTTGTTGGGCGTCCACTCGCCGCCGCGCCGGCCGTAGTCGAGATAGAGCATACTGCTCACGGCGTCGACGCGGATGCCGTCTATGTGGTACTTGTCAAAGAAGAACATCGCCGAGCTGATGAGGAAGCTCTGCACCTGGGGCTTGGCGTAGTCGAAGATCATCGTGCCCCAGTCCGGGTGCTCTGCCATGCGCCGCTCGCTGCACTCATAGCAGGGGGTGCCGTCAAAGAGCCTGAGCCCGTGCTCGTCGCGCGGGAAGTGCGCGGGGACGTAGTCCATTATGACGCCTATGCCCTCGCTGTGGAGCTTGTCCACGAAGTACATGAAGTCCTGCGGGGTGCCGTAGCGGCTGGTGGGGGCGAAGTAGCCCGTGACCTGATAGCCCCAGGAGCCCTCGAAGGGGTACTCCGTGACGGGCATTATCTCCACGTGGGTGAAGCGCATCTTGTGACAGTAGTCCGCCAGCTGATCCGCCACGTCGCGGTAGTTGGGGAAGGTCTCGTCCTCGCGCTTGCGCCAGGAGCCGAGGTGCACCTCGTATATGTTCATGGGGGAGTGTATGGCGTCATAGCCGCGGCGGCGGGACATGTACTCGCCGTCTGTCCACTCAAAGCCGTCTATGCTCCAGACCTTACTGCCCGTGGCGGGACCGGTCTCGGCGTGCAGGGCAAAGGGGTCGGCCTTGAGCACCACGGAGCCGTCCTCTCCGACGACGCGGAACTTATATATGTCTCCCTGCTTCACTCCGGGGAGAAAAGCGCACCACACCCCTCCGTTGAGCTTGGCCATCGGCGCGGCGGCGCCGTCCCAGCCGTTGAAGTCGCCGACTACGCTGACCTCGCGCGCGTTCGGCGCCCAGACGGCAAAGCGCGTCAAATCGGCTTCGGGGAGATACTTGCATGCGAAGGCGTCATACGCTCTCTGCGCGCTGCCGGTGTTGAACAGCCAGATGTCGTCATCGGTTACGTATTTCTCTGCGAGCTCGATTCTATCCTTATCCATAAGTGAACCTCCTGTGGCCGGCGGGGCTGTTCGCCCCCTCCGCTTCTTACTACACATTATACATTTTTTCCAGCACGAATCAAAGTATTTTTTCGCTGAATGTGTTTTGACTTCGCTTTTTGATTATATTATAATTATTTTGCGGCAAACAACCGCCAAAATCCTGACATTGGGGGCATAAATATGAGGAATTACAAGCAGCCTTTCGTCACCGCGGAGCAGCTGGACACGCTCTGCCGCGAATATCCCACTCCCTTCCACCTCTATGACGAGCGCGGAATCGTCGAAAACGCCCGCCGTGTCAACGCGGCTTTTGCCTGGAACGCGGGCTATCGCGAGTACTTCGCCGTCAAGGCCACGCCCACGCCCGCTATAATGCAGCTCCTGCGCGCGGAGGGCTGCGGCATGGACTGCTCCAGCCTCACCGAGCTGATGCTCTGCGAGAAGCTGGGCATCACGGGCGAGAGCATCATGTTCTCGTCCAACGACACTCCCGCCGAGGAGTTCCGCCTTGCGCACAGGCTGGGCGCGATAATCAACTTTGACGACATCAGCCACATCCCGTTCTACGACGAGTGCGTGGGCGAATACCCGGAGACGATGTGCTGCCGCTACAACCCGGGCGGAAAATTCGCCATAGCCAACCGCATAATGGACAACCCCGGCGAGGCCAAGTACGGCATGACGCGCGAGCAGATAACCGAGGCCTTCCGCATGCTGACCCGGCGCGGGGTGAAGCACATAGGCATACACGCCTTCCTGGCCTCGAACACCACCAGCGAGGCGTACTATCCGGAGCTTTCCGCGCAGCTCTTCCGCCTGGCCGTAGAGCTGCACCGCGAGACGGGCGCGCACGTGGCGTTCATCAACCTCTCCGGAGGCGTGGGCATACCATACCGCCCGGGCGAGCCTATGCCCGACATCGCGGCTATAGGCGAGGGGGTGCGCCGCCGCTTTGAGGACATCCTGATCCCGGCGGGCATGGGCGACGTGAAGATATACACCGAGATGGGTCGCTTCATGCTGGCTCCCTACGGCTGCCTGGTGACCAAGGTGCTGCACATGAAGCACATATACAAGGACTACGTCGGCGTGGACGCCTCCGCCTGCGACCTCATGCGCCCGGCCATGTACGGCGCGTACCACCACATAACCGTGGCGGGCAAGGAAAACGCCGAGTGCGACCACCGCTACGACGTCACCGGCTCGCTGTGCGAGAACAACGACAAGTTCGCCGTAGACCGGATGCTGCCGGAGGTGGAGATAGGCGACACGCTGGTCATCCACGACACGGGCGCGCACGGGCGCGCGATGGGCTACAACTACAACGGCCGCCTGCGCAGCGCCGAGGTACTGCTGCAAAGCGACGGCACCGGCAGGCTCATACGCCGCGCGGAGACCCCCGAGGACTACTTCGCCACGCTGGAGTTCTGAGCCTGCGGCGCAGCAGACGGAGAATAAGCAAAAAGCCATCTGAAATCAGTCGATTTCAGATGGCTTTTGGTCCGAGTGGCGAGACTCGAACTCGCGGCCTCCAGCTCCCAAATGTGTGTCTGAACCTTCAACTGGCACTCTACCGCCCTCTTTGGCGCTTTCCTCTGCTCCGGCAGGTCCTCTTTGACACTCTTTTGCCCTGCTTGTTTCAAGGAAAACTTTCTCCTTTTGGGATAGGTGTGGGATTGGATTCTGTATATTAAAAGATGTTCCGCTCGGTTTGAGAGGGCGATGATAGGGCAGATCACCTCAGGACAGAGGCGCAGAAACTGCGCCGCATAAGCAAAGAATAAAACCCTGGCGTGTGATACATTGTCCTTAAAATAGAAAATATGTATGAGGATGCAAAAACTCGTTCATTTTTTGTGATTTCATAAATACATCACAGACCTCCGCCTGAAAGGGCTGGTGTTTGAATTAGAGTTTCATATTATCACCTTAACATATCATATATGATATCGACTCGGTATATCCTATATGATATACTCTGTGTAGATCAAGTTAGGTGGTGATTCAATGGATGTAGAGCTTTATTGCACGCGATCAGGCAAAGAGGTGGTACAGGAGTTTCTGGATAGCCTACCCTCTAAAGACTTGGCAAAGGTGATCCGGGATATTGAGCTTCTGGCGTAATATGCTCCCGACTTACATGAGCCCTATACAAAACATATTGATGAGCCGATTTGGGAGCTGCGCTCGAAATTTTCCAGCAACATCTATCGTATCTTCTATTTCATCTGGGATGGGAATAAGCTGGTACTGCTTCACGGCTTTACGAAGAAACCCCAAAAAACACCGCCGGCTGAAATTGCGATTGCAAAGAAGCGATGGAGGATTATCAAAGCCGGACACAATAAATATGCCCAACACAAAAAGGAGGCCGCATCATATGGACTTTAAGGAGTATAAGGCAAAGGTATTTGCTGAGCGCCCCGAAGTCAAAGAGGAGTACGATGCGCTGGCGCCTCAATACGAGATCATTCGTGCTGAAATTGAGAGCCGCAGAGCCATCGGCATGACCCAAAAACAACTGGCAGAGAAAATGGGGACAGCGCAGGCCAATATTTCCCGGTTTGAAAGCGGAACCTACAACCCTTCTCTGGCCTTTCTGCAGAAAATGGCAGACAGTTTGGGGAAAACCTTAAAAATATCTCTGGAGTAATTAGGGGCGGAGGCGAACAGCTTCCGCCCCCTGATTTTTAAATGTACATTTTCACATTGCCTGTGCCCCCACCTGAAAGGGATGGTTCTTAAATGGAAGCTTCATATTGTCACCATTGTTATGTCATGATGGAGCCTTTTGATGTTCAACCTTTATATTTGATATGTAGTATAACTCAGATGAGACGGGATAGCATTTACCGGTATAATGAAAGATTGTAAAATTAGTTCCTTCTCCACTCCCAAAAGATTGCTGAACACGAGATGAATTATATGTGATTTTGTCAAAACCAATATTCTTTATTAATTCACAAATATATTGGTATAACAAACAGTCGTATTTTTCGTGAAAAGGGGTTTGAAAAACATCAGTTAAGTCTAAGACAAACTGCTGAAACCATTTTGTGTTGCTATATCAAAGATAAGGGCCTTTGAAAATCCGCAGATAATCAAAGGCCCTTGTTTCTCACTTTTGAGAGAAGAGATCGTTGACGAAAGCATATGCCGCCTCGAAGGCATACCACTTGCCTTGTCAGGCCTCGTTCAGATGCCAGCAGGGACTGAACGTGTCACGGCGTACATTTAACTTTGATCCCGCAGCATTCCCAATGTTCTATGGAATCAATAGTTGTCACTGTGAATTTCAAAGAAGCTCTTGGAGTACAGGCAGGTGGGACACACCTCCGGGGCGGCAGTGCCCACTACAATGTGACCGCAGTTGCGGCACTCCCACACCTTGACCTCGCTCTTTTCAAAGACCTGAGCCGTCTCCACATTGTGCAGCAGGGCACGATAGCGCTCCTCGTGGCGCTTCTCGATGGCGGCTACCAAACGGAACTTGGCGGCAAGCTCCGGGAACCCCTCCTCTTCGGCGGTTTTGGCAAAGCCGTCGTACATATCGGTCCACTCGTAGTTTTCACCCTCAGCGGCGTGGAGCAGGTTCTCGGCAGTGCTTCCCACACCATGCAGCTCCTCAAACCACAGCTTTGCATGGGCCTTCTCGTTCTCGGCGGTCTTCAGGAACAGCTCTGCAATCTGCTCATAGCCCTCGTTCTGAGCCACGGAGGAGAAATAGGTGTACTTGTTCCGGGCCTGGGACTCTCCGGCAAAGGCCGCTTCCAGATTCTTCTCGGTCTGGGTGCCGGCGTACTTGTTCGTACTCTTGACGGGAGCTTCCTCGATCAGTTCAAAGGCGGAGGCGGGCTGCTTGCAGACGGGGCAGAACTCCGGGGCGCTGTCGCCTTCGTGAATATAGCCGCAGACTTTACATTTCCACTTCTTCATACTCTTTTTTTCTCCTTCTGATATGGGTTCATTACAAGGAATGCGTTCCAACAGTTCTTTTGCTGCCTCCACAGGGAAATCGGAGGCGGGCGGCGCGTCCACAAAATTCTGCAGCAGCTGATGGGCGTTAGCGCTCTGAGGAAGCATATACCCGGCCTCCCGGAGCAGGTCCTCATTGACCAGGCGGACGGATTTTTCCGCGGCTTTCATCAGACGGTACAGACCATCCTTGTCTGTCTGCTCCGCCAGCTGCCGGGCAATGTTCTCCTGATCTGCCTTATTTCCGGCCATATGGTTGGCTTCAGTCACCACATTCTGAGCTTTCTTCTGCTGGGGCGGATATTCCGTAGGGACCATGGAGATGGCGCCGCTGGGACAGGCATCAGCACATATGCCGCAGCCCAGACATTTGTCCACATCAATGATGCTGTTCTCCGTGTCGGTTGCGCCGGTAGGACATACATACAGGCACAGACAGTCCTTGGTGCATAACCGCAGATTCCGTACTGCAACTTGCTTCATGGTTTAGCCTCTCCCTTCTATTTTTTCAAATTTCCATGCCGGCACCTTGCAGACCGGGCAGAGCTGGGGAGCACTGTCACCCACATAGATAAATCCGCAGACCGTGCAGACCCACACTTGGGTGTCTTTCAAAAAGGCCTCCCCATCCTTTTGGTAGCGGTTCAGCAGAGACTCCAGCATCCGGGTGACCTTTTCTCCCCAGACACAGATCCGCTGGGTTCCCCGGTCACCGGCGGCCACGGCTGCGCCATTCAACCCGGGATAGCCCTCACTGAGATCCTGCCGGATCAGCTCCAACAGCTTGTCCAGGCTGGGATCGGCCACCGGAGACTGGGCAGCGGACAGATAGTCCGCAATCTCCCGGAACAGGGCGGCCTCCCGCTCTTTATACTGCTTTTCACAGCCCCGAGCCAGGTTGGAGCAGACGGCAGACAACTCCCCGGCGGACAGCTGTCTCATCTCGTCCATCTGATGGATGGGGGCTGGCTGTGTTTTGGTCTCAACGGAGGACTGCTGGGGGGCGAAAGCGCTCTTGTCGGCACCGCACAGGGGACACACCCAGCTCTCCGGCAGTGTTTCAAAGACAGTGCCCTCCTTTGCCTCATCATAGATGTAACCGCAGATTCCACAGACCCATTTTTTCACAGAATCTCCTCCCTTCTGATGGATCAGTTCGTTTCGATCCTGGTAGGTGGTGTGAAGCATCTGTTCGGCCAGCGGGCTGAGGGGCTGTCCGTAGAAGGCTTCGTAGACCTCTTTGATTTCAGGATTTTCATGGCTGGTACGAAGGGTCATGGCGCCGTCCCGCTGATAGAGCGCGGCAATGCGGCTCTTGCGGACCTCGTCGGCATTTTTCATGAGATTCTTTGGCTGTCCGCCGCCGCCAATGCAGCCGCCGGGGCAGGCCATGACCTCCACAAAATGGTACTGTTTTCCGCTTTCCTCCATTCGCCGGAGGAAGGCGCGGGCATTGGCGGTGCCGTAAACCACGGCCACTTGCAGCGTCAGCTCCCCAATTTCCACCTGGGCCTCCCGCACCCCATCATAGCCCCGAACCGGGCTGAGGTGAAGCAAAGACTCCGGAGCGCGCTGACCGGAGAGATACTCATAGGCTGTGCGCAAAGCGGCCTCCATTACCCCACCGGTGTTGCCGAAGATGACGCCCGCACCGGAGGCCTTGCCCATCAGGGAATCGTAGGCAGAATCCTCCAGGGCGTCCCAGTCAATTTCCATAGCCTTGGCCCACCGGGCCAGCTCCCTCGTGGTGATGACTTGGTCGGTGTCCCGTATTCCCTCCACACCGTGGTAGTCAGCGGCGGCGTGCAGCTCCTCCCGCCGGATTTCAAACTTTTTGGCGGTGCAGGGGGTCAGAGCCACATGGACGATCTGCCCGGGGTCCAGCCCCATCTTTTGGGCAAAGTAGGTCTTCACCGTAGGCCCCTGCATCCCGATGGGGCTTTTGGCAGTGGACAGGTGCGGCAGCAGTTCGGGGAAATAAATCTCAGCGAAATGCACCCAGCCGGGACAGCAGCTGGTAAACTGGGGCAGAGGCCGATCCTGTTCCGTAATGCGGCGGATCAGCTCGCTGGCCTCCTCCACAATGGTCAGGTCTGCGGCAAAGTTGGTGTCCAGCACATAGTCTACCCCCAGAGCCCGGAGTAAAGCCACCATTTTTCCCTCCACAAAGGCGCCGGGCTCCAGACCGAACTCTTCGCCAAGCGAGGCACGGACGGCGGGGGACGTGCTGACCACCACCACCTTGTCTGGGTCGGCAATGGCCTTTTGCACCTGGGAGGTTTCATCCCGCTCGGTGATGCTGTCCACTGGGCAGACATTGGCACACTGACCACAGTAGATGCAGATAGCCTTTCCTCCGGTTTGTTCCAGCGTGTAAGTGCCGTGTACCCCCATCAGGTTGGTACAGGCCTCTTTGCACATACCACAGCGAATACACTTTTCTTCCCAACGAACAATACTTGGATTATCATTCTCGATGGGGACACGAATCGATAAAGGCAAATGGTTCAGTTTCCTCACATTCCTTTCTTTCCAATTTTCTTTCTGCAGTCCTCACATAGATACGTCAATTTCAGATCATAGGACAAAATAGAGATCCCCGCCTTTTGCTCCAGCTGCGCGGTCAGATCTCCCAGGTCAATGTCCAGCAGTTTGCCGCAGCTTTTGCACACCAGATGGTCGTGGCGCTGGATCCGGTCGTACCGGTCCGGCATTCCCTCTACCGACACCTTGCGGATCAGGCCATCCTCCCACAGCCGATTGAGGTTGTTGTATACAGAGGCCAGCACAACCGAGGGATAGGTTCGACGAAGCACGTAAAAAATTTCCTCAGCCGTCATATGACTGTGAGAGGAACTCACAATCTCTAAAATTTTCTTTCCATACTTCGTCATAGCACCCAACACAAATTTAGAATGATTCTAAAAATATTATATTGGTTTTTGAAGTTCCGTCAAGCGGCAAATCCTCCAAAATAGGCAGGTCTATTTTGGACAGAAAACTGACCCAGAAGACACAGCAGGAACAGTTGGGGCTTCTCCTTACACTCGCAGCAATGAAATTATAGCTGTCACCGCAGTATCCGTGTGCTCCGACGCTGTCTGTGATCAAATATATGGTCAAAAAGCCCTTCTTAACCAGGTACGGCATCCGCTGCCGCCTGTCCAGAAGGGCTCTTTTTCATGTTCAGGTTTGGGGTATTGTACCTATGCAGAGGCCGTGGGAGATATCTGCAAAGAAGTCATTGCCTTTGCTAATACAAAAGACGGCACGCTGTATATTGGCGTCAGCAACGATGGAAATGCCTCGGGGATCAAAAACGCCGACCAAGTCATTTTGCATCTAAACAAGTGGTATGGCGGTGTGGATTTTCTTGCTTTTGGTAGAAAAGATACAGATGTACTTCGGTTCAAAAACCGGATATGACAGGCAAGTTCTATCTCTTTCCGGCAATACAGAATGCGGACAGCTTGTCATGGAAGATGTTTCTATGTAGAGGGCGTGTTTGGAATATTTCCGTGTTTGGAATATTTCCGTGTTTGGGATTGCAAAAAATGGAGAAAAAGGGTAGAGAAAAACCGATGCTTTTTGCTGGTGTTTGATGCTCTTTCGCTCTGTTTGGCAGTGTTTGGTCCGGCGTGTGGGGTTCGAATGTCTGGGAATGCAGTCCCAAATGTGTGTCTGAACCTTCAGCCGGCACTCTACCGCCCTCTTTGGCGCTTTCCGCTGCTTCGGCAATTCCTCTTTAGAACTCTTTGGCCCTGCTTGTTTCAAGAAACCCTTTCGTCTTTTGGGATTTGTGTGGGATTGGATTCTGTGTATTAAAAGATGTTCCGCCCGGTTTGAGGGGCAATGGCAGGGCAAATTACCACAGAGGAGCGGCGCAGGAATTGCGCCGCATAAACAAAGAATAAAGCCCTTGCCGCCAGCAGCCTGAGCACAGCACGTTTCCACACAAATCAATGGCTGCCTCCCCAAAGTTATTTCATTCTACCATGCCGCTGCAACAAAGACAACAGAGGCATACGCTGGGCGATAAAGTGGTGGCTATTTCCTTCTTTCTGTGGTATTGTTCGTTTGCCAAAAGGAGGCAACGATATGCAGAACGAAAACAATTACACGGTAGGCCAGTGGTGCGACCGCTGGTTCTGTGAGAATCAGGCCAGATGGAGCAGCAGCACCGTGGGCGGATACCGCAACCTGATCTACCGCCACATCCTCCCCGGAATCGGGGGCATCCCGCTGGCGGAGCTGTCAGAAGGAACCGTCACCAGCTTCTATGACAGCCTGCGGAGCCAGGGACTCAGCACCCGAAGCGTCTGGTGCGTCCATCTGCTCCTGCGGCGCTGTATGGATGAAGCGGCCCGTGATCAGCACATTCCATACAACCCGGTACGGCTCTGCCAGGAGCCACAAGCTGCAGAATATAAAACAGCTCCCTTACGCCTGGGACAGCTCCAACGGTACCTGAACGCGGCGGAAGAGTTGGGTGCACTCCCCCTCATCTACACAGGACTCTCCAGCGGCCTGCGGCAATGTGAACTCATCACCTTGTCGTGGGCCGATTTTCATATCCGCTGCCGGTACATTCTCAAGGGACAGCGGCTACTGACCCTTAACAGCAGAGCGGAGCATCTGCTGGAACGGATACCGGAAACCGGCTTCTATGTGTTCCTCAACTCCAAGACCGGATCTCCGTATCAGCTCCACGAGTTTTACTATCTGCACAAGCGTATTCTAAAACAAGCAGGGCTTCCGTGGGTGGCCTTCCGGAACCTGCAGCGTCAGTGCATGGAGGTGGGGATATGACGCTGAAAGACTATATCCTCCGCTGGCAGGAGGTCTATGACAAGAACCAGAGCCGTCCGACCACATACGCAGCTCATGGCTACATCTTCAAAAACCACATCCTCCCCGGGCTTGGTGAGATCCCGCTCTCTGAATTGACCGTAGAGCAGGTGGGAGATTTCCTGGAAGAGCGAAAACACTTTGGCGGTCATCGCCCGGAAAGCCCCGAATATCCGGGGTTGGGGGAACATACCATGCGGCACATCCACCGGCTTCTCCAGCAATGCCTGGACCAGGCGATGCGGGATGGCTTAATAGCGGAAAATCCTGCCCGGGCGTTTCACTACCCCAGGCCCAAGAAGGTCAGCGCCAATGTTCTGACACCGACAGAGGTGGAGGACTATCTGGACGCGGCGGAACGGCTGGGCTACCTCCCCATGTTCCTGCTGGCGCTGACAGCGGGACTTCGGCAGGGAGAACTGATTGCCCTGAAGTGGAGCGACCTGGACGCAAAGGAGCGGACGCTGACCATCACTGAGAAACGCTCGGTGGAACGGCGGGAACTGGTGGAGTACGAAGGTGGCACCAGAATCGTCAGCCTGACCCCGGAAGCGGTTGAACTCCTGCGCCTGGAACACGCCAAACACCCAGGAAGTCCTCTCATGTTCATGCACCCGGCCACCCAGAGGCCCTACTCACCCCAGATGGTGCGCCGGCTGCACAATGAGATCATCCAAGAGGCCGGGCTGGATCACATTCGATTCGCTGATCTCCGGCACACCTGCGCCGTCCTATCGCTGCAAAACGGAATGGACACGAAAGAGGTCTCTCAGATGCTGGGCCACTTCAGGACCGCAATGACGCAGCAGAACTATGCCCCATACCTGGCCCATATTGCCGCAAAAAGCGAAAGCAAGCCCAATGAAGCATCCACGGAAGATCTTAGGGAAGCGGCAAATATTCTGGACAATCTTCTGAAATTCTGATGGATATTCTGCGGAAGGTGTGGTATATGTTTGGGTCACAAGGAGATGATGACGATGGAAAACAAACTGCTCAAAGAACTGTATGATTACTTTTATGTCCGCCCGGAGCTTGATGAACAGGAGAATGAAGTGGAGGAGTGCAACAAAGCATTGATCGAGGCGCTGGCAAAGCCGGAGCGTAAGCTGGTGCTGCGTATTATCGACACCCAGGACTTAATCATAGAACAGACATCCCTGGACAGTTTTATTGCCGGATTTGAACTGGCGTGGAGGCTCTCAATAGAACTGCAAAATGACGAAAACGAGCGCTCATTCTCCTATAGGACCAGGAGAACGGGCGCTCGTTGTGTATGGGAAGATGAAATATAAAATCAGCCTGGGCAGCCCTCGAAAAGCTGCCCAGGCATTCTGCTTGTAGGCTTGGTTCAGCGTTCCCACAGAAGGATCGCATCCGCCACGGCCTGCTCAAATTCGGCCTGCGCCAGACCGGGGAGTTCCAGATAATCTCCCACCAAATAGTAGACCGCATCCACCTGCCGATCTACTTGATAGGTAGCTGTCTCAAAGTCGGTCAGCAGACCGTTGCCGATGCACAAATGTCCCTCACGATCCGGCATCACATCCGAGCGAAGGGTACGGTCAAAATAGAGGAAAACAGCATTCCGTCCGTCCACCTCCCGGCTGAAGCCGTGGAAAGAATCGTAGCTCCCGCCGTGATAGTAGAGGTCGATCACCTCATCCACCGCAAGCTCTGCCGTCACCAGACCGTCCGTATAGGATACCGGCTGCGGAACATCGGCCGCACCCGCCAAAACAATGGAAAAAATCAGCATGACCGCCACGGCGATCAGGACCGCCCGCCGGCACCCACGGGAAAACTTCTTTTTCACTCCCTGAAGAACACGGGCTTCCGTTTCCGACTCCTGAGAGAGAGAGGGGACGGGAGCCTCCTCCTTCATTTCCGCCAAACAGGCGTGGCACGCCTCGCATTGTTCCACATGGGCTTCGATCTCCTGTTTGCTGGCCTCACTACACAGCCCGTCGCAGTACAGGGGCAGCAGGTCACGGATGATTTCACATTTCATCATAACCCCTCCTTGATTTTCTGTTTCGCACGATAATAAGTCACTCTTGCCCAGTTTTCAGATTTGCCGAACAATTCGCCGATCTGCGTATAGGGCAGTTCCGCAAAGACCCGCAGGGTAAACACCTCCCGATATGGCTCTGGCAGAGCATGGAGCCGCTGATGGATTTGTCGGGCATTTTCCTGGATGAGCAGATCCTCTTCTACATTCTGAGGGGAGGTCATCTGTTCCAGAGCCTCATCTCCGGCCTGCCGTTTTGCCTTTCTCAAGTAGGAGAGCCAACAGTTCTTTCCAATTTGGCACAGCCATACGGACAGCCGACATTTTCCTTGAAAAGAGGCGCTGTGTTCAATGGCACGACAGAAGGTCTCCTGGGCCAATTCCTCTGCCAGCGCCTGGTTTCCGCAGAGTCCTGTCAGATAGCGGTACACCACGGGGAACTGCTCCTTGTACAGCTGATCAAAATCCATCCGCACCACCTCGCTTTCTGCCTATATGACGCACATCAATGCGGGTTATTACAAAATTGGTACTGCCTTTTTATTTTCTGGAGAGAACAACTTTGTCGCTCGTTTTTGAAATAGTGAGTGATGAAAAGCAAATGATAACCTCACCGCTTTGGAATAGAATGAAATCTGAGGATGTGCTGGTAGATACTTTTCTGATGATATGCTATACTTCTAAATGAAATTTTACAACGAAATACCTGTCAGCAGAAAGAGGGTGATATTTCATGAAGGGTTCAGAGACGAGGATGACCTCATTCATGGAAGGTGCGGACAAACGGTATGTGATCCCGGTCTATCAGCGGAAGTATGACTGGAGACAGGAGAACTGCCGCCAACTCTATGAGGACCTCAAGAAGGTCATACAGGCTGGCCGATCCAGCCATTTCTTCGGGAGCATTGTCTCATCGGTAGTCCCCAACGGGAGCAAAATTGAGTATCACATCATAGACGGACAGCAGCGCCTGACCACCGTCTCGCTGTTGCTCCTGGCTATCAGCAATCTGATCGCAAAGGGAAAACTGACATCCCGGGAGGCACGGCTGGATGAGCAGATCAGCCACCGCTTTCTCATTGCACCCTGGGCCGGCGAGGACGACAAGATCAAGCTTTGTCCCGTCAAGAGTGACCGGGAGGCCCTTGCCAGATTGTTCGGTCCGGAGGAGGACTATGACCGCACCTCCAACCTGACCCTCAACTATTTGTTTTTCCGGGATATTCTGCTGAAGGAAGAGGTTGCCGTTGATGAGATGTATGCCGCCATTGGCAAACTGGAGATCATCAGCATTACGCTGGAACCGGACGACAATGCCCAGTTGATCTTTGAAAGCCTGAACTCCACCGGCCTGGCTCTGGCGGAAGGGGATAAGATCCGCAATTACATCCTCATGGGCCTTCCGCCCAAAGAGCAGAGCAAATACTACACCGAGTACTGGGAGAAAATTGAGAAATGCACCCGGAATGATGTCAGCGCTTTTGTTCGGGACTACCTCAGTATCAAACAGCAGATGACTCCCAATGTCAACACGATCTACCAGGCGTTCAAGCGATATGTGGAGGGGATTCAGCTGCCCATTGAGGCACTGCTGGAGGATCTTTTGAAGTATGCACGGCTCTTTGAAAAGCTTCTGACTTGTAAAAGCGGGCTGGGGGAGAAACGGCTGGATAACTGCCTGTACCGCATGGCCCGCCTGGAGATCACAGTGACCCGCCCCTTCCTGATGGAGGCGTTGCGGCTGAACCAGGATGGCAAACTCTCCGTAGAAACGGTGCGGGATGTTTTCGAGATCACGGAGAACTACCTCTTCCGGCGGAACATCTGTGAAGTTCCCACCAATGCGTTGAACAAGGTGTTCTTGACGCTGAATAAGGAGATCCTGCGCTATGACAATACTGCCGATAACTATGTAGACAAATGCATCTATGCTCTGCGGGCCAAGCGGGAGAGCGGGCGCTTCCCGGATGACCGGGAATTTTCCGATGCCCTGGCGGTTAAGCAGGTCTATTTGATGCGGGGCAAATACAAAGCGTATCTGTTTGAACGGTTTGAGAACTTTGGTACCGTGGAGACCAAGGATGTCTACGCCCATTTAGACAACAATGAGTACAGCATTGAGCACATCATGCCTCAGCACCTGACGCCGGCCTGGACAGAGGAACTGGGACCCAATGCATCGGAGATCCATGCGACATGGCTGCACCGCCTGGCCAACCTGACCCTGACCGGTTACAACCCCAATCTCAGCAATAAGAGTTTCCAGGAAAAGCGGGACGAGAAGAAGGGGTATAAAGACAGCGGTTTGCGGATGAACCAGAAGATCGGCCAGAAGGAGGCCTGGGGCCTGCCGGAGCTGGAAGAACGAAGCAGCGAGATGGTTGCCCGGGCTCTCCAGATCTGGCCCTGCCCGCAGACGGACTTCAAGCCGGCGGAAAAGGAGTTTGATTCCTGCACTCTGGATGATGAGGATGTGGATCTCACCGGCCGGGAGATCGTGAAATACAGCCTGCTGAATATGGAGCAGCCCGCAGCCAGTTGGACAGACATGTTTGAACATGTGGTGAAGTTCCTGCACCAGAAAGATAAGTCTGTCCTTTCAGCTTTGGCGTGCAGCACGGACCAGGCGACGGACCTTGCGGGGTATGTCTCAGGTACCGGAAGTGAGCTGCGCAGTGCGCTGCAAATTGACAACACGGTTTATTTCGAGAAGAACACCAGCACAGCGCTGAAACTGTCGATCCTGCGGCGGCTGTTTGCCCTTTATGATGTAGACCCCATGGAGTTGGTGTTTTATCTGAAAGATCCGGACAGCGAAAAAATGGCGGAGGCCAGCCGGTTTGAACTTCGCAGGCGGTACTGGACTTATGCCCTGCCACTCATTCAGAAGCAGCATATGCACCGGGGCAGTTTCAGCAATGTCAGCCCTGGCACATCCAATACCGTGGCCGGATTCTTTGGCATCAGTGGATGCTCGGTTCAGTGTATCGCCAATTATGACGGAGCACGGATCGACTTCTATTTGGGAAGCAGCGATGCCGCATGGAATAAGAGTTCCTTTGGTCTGCTGTACAGCCATAAGGTCGAGATCGAGGAAGAACTGGGAATCTCCCTGAATTGGGTACGGGCCGACCAGTATAAGGCGTCCTGGATTTCTTACGAGCTGAAAGATGTGAGTATTGCAGATGAGGGGGACTGGCCCCGCATGGCAAAGTTCCATGCGGAGTGGAGCGACGCCATCTGCAATGCGGTCCTCCCATATTTGCAGAATGAGGATGAACTGGAGCAGCGCCTTTCTGAGATTGCCGGTATCCTACGGGAGTGGACTGTAAGCCGGCCGGAAGTAAAGGAAAATCTGGCGAAGTGCAACCGTACCCTGACCCGCTTTACAACGGATAAGATGTCGGAAATCTTTCCGGACCTTCCCGGTGCTCCCAGTGGCTGGGGCACGGAGAACCATTACTTCTACGAAATCGTCAACCGGACGGGAGACAAGATACATATTCAACTGGCCCTTAGTTCAAAGAACGCAACGGAGGACTTTTTGGAAACCTGCGACCGTGTCAGCACCTTGCCCATTGTCCGCCCCAGAAAGGACGGATGGAAGTGGTGGACGATTTTCCGCACGGAGAGCGTGTGCATCAGTGAGTCCGTTGATAAAGAGGAGATTTTTGAAAAATTGGACTTGTGCATAGAAAAGGTGCGAGCCTTTGAGGATGAACTAAAACATAGATTGGTCGAGATGTGATTCATTGCTGGAAACCACGAATCAGCGGGAAAATCGTATTTAGCAGCCTGAACTTGCCGAACCAAACATCCGTCGCAGAGATTTCTTTCTGCGGCGGATGTTTTTATATCTGCCAGTCTATCGAATAAGAGTCTTCTTGATATTTTCAAGAATTCCTTGAAGAAATTTTGCTTTCTGTTATACTGAAATAAAGTGAGTTTATGAGTTTTTCAGTCAAGTGGAGGCGGAATATGGCTGTCTGTTATAACAAACTTTGGAAACTCTTGATTGACAGAGGACTGAACAAGACGCAGCTTTGCAAGGAAGCGAACATTACTACCAATGCCATGGCCCGCCTCGGACGGAATGAGGATGTTCGTGTCGATGTTCTCGTAAAGATATGTACGGTGCTGAATTGTACAGTAGATGATATTCTGGAGATTATTCCAGAGAGCGATTTACAGAAAAGGAGGTCCCAGGGATGAGTCCTGTTTTACCCAAGAAAAGCATGACAGAGGAGGATATTAAGCTCCAGTACATCACGCCCGCTGTGACCTCCAAGTGGAGCATCGGGAAGATCACCATGGAGACACAGATCACCGACGGCAAGATCAACCTCAAGGGGAACTTTGTCTTCCGTGAAAAGCCGAAAAGGGCTGATTATCTGCTATATCTGAGCGCCAACAACCCCATTGCGGTGATTGAGGCGAAAGACAACAACCACAGTATTTCTCATGGCCTTCAGCAAGCGATGGAGTATGCCAAAATGCTGGATCTGCCGTTTGCGTTCAGCTCCAACGGAGACGGGTTTGCCGAGCATGATTTTCTTACGGGGAAAGAGCGTGAGTTTGGCCTTAACGAATTTCCTACAGAAGCGGAGCTCATTACACGCTATAAAAAAGAATCCGGCCTGACAAACGCCCAGGAAATTGCGATCGACCAGCCGTACTATACCAGCCAGAATACCTATCCGCCCCGGTATTACCAGCGGATCGCCATCAACCGTACAATAGATGCCATCGCCCGCGGCCAGCAGCGGTTGCTGCTGGTCATGGCCACCGGTACTGGAAAAACCTATACCGCATTTCAAATTGTCTACCGTTTGCTGAAAAGCGGAATGAAGCGAAAGGTCCTCTATCTGGCAGATCGCAATATTTTGGTGGATCAATCCATCCTGCAGGACTTTGCTCCATTGGAAAAGACGATTCACAAAATCAATGTGGCGAAGGATGATCCGAGTACCATTACCTCCCACGAGGTGTATTTCTCTCTGTATCAGCAGCTTGTAGGGGATGACGATAAGGAGCATTTCAGTGAACTGTTCCAGCCGGATTTCTTTGATCTGATTATTGTGGATGAGTGTCACAGAGGCTCGGCTAAGGAGGAAAGCCGCTGGCGCAGGATTCTGGAATATTTCCAGTCCGCAACCCAGATCGGTATGACGGCCACCCCCAAGGAAACCAAGTATATTTCCAATCTGCACTATTTCGGGGAGCCGGTCTATACATACAGCCTGAAGGAAGGCATTGAGGATGGATTTCTTGCGCCCTTCAAGGTGATCAATGTCATGACGGACATTGGCGATGGCTGGCGTCCCCGAAGGGGACAGCGGGACATCTACGGCAATGAGATCCCGGATCGTATTTATACCAACAGCGACTACGACTATAACATTATCATCGAAGACCGCATTCAGCAGGTGGCTGCCGAAATCACACGCTACCTGAAAAGCACCGATCGTATGGCCAAGACGATTGTGTTCTGCGCAACGGAAGATGCCGCTGAGCGGATGCGGGTGGCGCTGGTCAATTTGAATGCGGACATGGTCAAGCAGAACCCTGATTATGTGGTGCGAATTACCGGCAGCGATGAGTATGGCAAAAAGAAACTGAGTTATTTTATCTCGGTGTCTGCCCAATATCCGGTTATTGCAACTACTTCTAAATTGCTCTCTACCGGGGCCGACTGTAAGATGACCAAGTTGATTGTTCTGGATGAGATGATTGGCTCTATGACTGAGTTTAAGCAGATCATCGGGCGCGGCACCCGCCTGCGGGAGCAAGATGGAAAGACCCATTTTGTTGTGATGGATTTCCGCAATGTAACGCGGCTGTTCGCCGACCCGGAGTGGGACGGCCCCATTGAGATGGACCCTGGCTTTGGTACAGGAGGTACGAAACCGGCAACTCCGCCTGACGGTGCAGGAGATCCCCCTGGTGGTGACCCTCCGCCGCAAAGTCCCAAGCCCATCGTAGATCGCAACGGCTGCAAGGTGGAGATTATCCATAAGACGGTCTCCGTCTACGACGCCAATGGGAAACTTCTTCGACAGGAGAGCGTTGTGGACTACACCAAGGAGAATATCCGTGGAGAGTATGCGTCTCTGGACAACTTCATCCGCCAGTGGAGCGCCCAAGAAAAAAAGGAGCAGATTCGGGATCTGCTCCGGGAGCGGGGCATTGATTTGGAACTGCTGAAAGCGGATCAGGGGATGGCCGATGTGGATGACTTTGACTTCATCTGTCATGTGGCCTTTGACAAAAAGCCTCTGACCCGGAAGGAGCGGGCCAACAATGTCAAAAAGCGGGACTTTTTCAGCAAGTACAGCGGCGTTGCCCGTGAGGTGCTGGAAGCACTGCTGGACAAGTACATGAACACAGGTATCTATGAGATCGAGAAAACGGAGATTTTGAAGCTTGATCCGTTCCTGAAACTGGGAAAACCAGCAAAGATAGCCGGATATTTTGGCGGCAAACAGGGGTATTTGAAGGCAGTTCAGGAGTTGGAGCAGGCAATCTATATGGACGAGGTCATATAAATGCAGAAAATGACATCATGGCATGTTGGTGTGGCGGCCGAGGCGTTTGCTGCGGCACAATTTGCGAGGTTTCGATACGATGTGTCCGTTCAATATGGAGCCAACCAGCCGGAGTATGATCTGATTGCCGCCTCCGGAGAGAAAATGCTGAAAATCTCGGTGAAAGGCAGCCAGGACGGCGGATGGGGTTTAACCCAGAGCTATAAAAAAGGCTGTGACTATCATGAGGCGATCCAAAAGTGGCTGGACGGCCATCACAAAAAGACCATTTTCTGTCTGGTTCAATTTCAGGGAACCGCAGAAAACGAAATGCCGCGGATGTATTTGGCCTCTCCCGCTGAGATTGCGGAAGTGATGAATGCTTCTGCCGGAGGGCGGGGTGAAACCATTCTGTATGAATACCATAAATGGGGGCCGCGCGCGGCTGGCAGCGGCACCATAGACCGTATTCCCGAGGAATGGAAGTTCACAGAGGAACGGGCGCAATATATGTTTGAAACTTATGGACGGTAAAGAGGGAACACCACAATGAGCAACTTATCTGGATTTGTAAAGCGGCTGCGGGACATTATGCGCAATGATGCGGGCATCAACGGTGATGCCCAGCGCATTGAGCAGATTGCCTGGATGCTGTTCTTGAAAGTATATGACGCCAAGGAACAGGACTGGGAGTGGGATGAGGAGGACTATCAGTCCATCATCCCGGAACCATGCCGCTGGGCTAACTGGGCCCATGACGACAAATCCGGCAATGCCATGACCGGCGACAACCTGCTGGACTTTGTCAATAACACCCTCTTTCCCGTCCTTAAGGGAAAAGATGTGAAGGACTCCAATGGGACAATTTTGGTGGAAGGCATCAAGGTGGATGCGGACACGCCCATCCGAAAGGCCATTGTTCAGACCACCTTTGCTGACGCCAATCAGTACATGAAGGATGGAGTTCTGCTGCGGCAGGTTCTGAATGTGATTGACGAGTTGGATTTTAGTGACTATGAAGAGAGCCACGCCTTCGGTGAGATCTACGAGACCATTCTGAAGGAACTGCAAAGCGCCGGTTCTGCCGGTGAGTTCTATACCCCACGAGCGGTCACAGACTTTATGGCCCAGATGATCCGCCCCCAGATCGGGGAGCAGATGGCCGACTTTGCCTGCGGTACCGGCGGTTTTCTCATCAGCTGGCTGAAAGAACTGCAAAAGCAGGTGAAGAGCACCACCGACGCCAAAAAGTACGGCGGTTCCATCTACGGCATCGAGAAGAAGCAGTTTCCCTATATGCTCTGCATCACCAATCTGCTGCTCCATGGCTTGGATGTGCCCAGGGTGTACCACGACAATGCCCTGCTCCGGGATGTGCTGGATTACACCCAGCGGGATCAGTTCGATGTGGTGCTGATGAACCCTCCCTACGGCGGCAGCGAAAAGGCCGAGGTAAAAAATCACTTTCCCGCAGATCTGGCCAGCAGTGAGACGGCGGACCTTTTCATGTCGGTCATTATGTACCGCCTGAAAGAGAATGGCCGGGCGGCAGTGATCCTGCCGGACGGGTTCCTCTTCGGCACCGATAACGCCAAGGTAAATATCAAGAAGAAGCTGCTCTCCGAGTTCAATCTGCACACGGTGATCCGTATGCCTGGCAGCGTATTCTCGCCGTATACCTCCATCACCACCAACATTCTGTTCTTCGACCGCACCGGCCCAACCCAGGAAACCTGGTTCTACCGTCTGGATATGCCGGAGGGGTACAAGCACTTCTCCAAAACCAAGCCCATGTTGCTGGATCACTTTGCTCCGGTGGTGGAGTGGTGGAACAACCGGCAAGAGATCACCGAGGACGGCTTTGACAAGGCGAAGAAGTTCACCGCCCAGCAGCTCACCGAGGAACTGGGCTATAACCTGGACCAGTGTGGCTATCCCCATGAGGAGGAAGAAATCCTGGCCCCCATGGATTTGATCCATCGGTATGAGGAACAGCGGGCTTCTCTGAATGCTGAGATCGACCGAGTGCTGGCTGATATTACAGAAATTCTATCTAAACAATAGGAGTAGAAGATAAAATGACAAATCAGGGTATGCTTGTATGTAGTTTTAACATGAAAAAGCGGTTCTCCAGAGGTGAGGAAAACCTATATTCGCTGAACCATCAGTATCAGACGGATAACGAGGAAAATTCCACTACCTTTGAGAATGCTATGGAAATGTTTCGGCATTTTTGCCTGGCTAATGCTACATTGTCTGATGACGAAAGAAAAAAGAAAGTTTTCGCTATAAAAGAAGGAACTATTCAAGAGTCTCAAGAAGCTACCTTTAGAGCAATGTCATTTGTCATTAAGTCTGGAAGTTATGGAATTGAGGGAGATATAACAGATAAGGTAACACAAGAGGTTAAATACCATCGCAACGAGGAGGAACCCGATGTAAAAGAGTTTCTTTGCGTTGTATATATTCCACTTGATGTAGGAGGATTAGAAATCAAAAAAGGAATCTTGGTATTCCAAAGTATCGGTAGCTATGGCGTGAAAACTATAACTACAGAACGAATGCGCGCCTTCTTTGCAGAGATTGACTTAACCTTTGAAACTCGCAGTGTGTCTGTTTCTGCTTTCATTGAAAAATTGATTCAGCAAGGAAGCCTGTATAAACTAACTTTAATTCGGAACAGGCTTTCCCAAAATAGTGCCGATAATATGCTTATCACTACGGGACGGGAAGAACAGGTCTACATTCATCCTACACTTCTTCCAGAATGGCAGTTAAAAATGCTTACAATGTTTCGGAAAGCAGATGAAACGGGATTGATTGAAATTCCAGAAAGTGATGACTACGACGATATCTCAATCCAGTTTAAGCTGGGCGATAAAAAACGCACTGTACGCTTACGAAATCTGGAAAAGTTAAGTATTGTAGAAGATATTCCACGCGAAGTAATTCAAACCCGAAATCCCGACAGAATTATTAGCTACATGATTTCTACTGCTGATGCGTATAAGGAATACATGGTTTGGGGCAATAGGAGTGATATATAGCTATGCGTGGAATTAAGCTGTGTGGTCTTCTTCTGGTTCTAATATCGTCCGTAATTATGATCTTCTCTCTTTTGCGCAAAGAAGAGCCGTTTTTCAACTTGCAGGATATAATCAAAGCACACAAACATTTAGTTCGGGGTTCCGAAATTTTATTCTGTATAATACCGCTGTGCTTTGCCGTAGGATTGTCATTGCTGTATACAGCGGGAGCTCAGTTTTATACAGAAATTAGTGTGATTTTAGGAATATTTCTATCAATGTTGCTGGCTTCACTTAGTATTTTAAGTAATTATGATTTTTCAACGGTTACGGATGCCAATCAGCGAGAGAAGGGGAAAAAAGTAGTTAGAGAAACAATTAATGCGATCATGTTTGATGCTATATTATGCGTGTTTCTTTTGCTATACGGATTAATTATAATTGTTTTGAGTGGCGGAGATTATTCGTGGATTCCTATAAGCATGAATATTATCAAGACGGCAGTATCTGCGGTTGCATATTATCTTTTTGTTGTTATTTTGCTAAATCTTTTGCTTATTGTAAAACAAATGAGCAAGATAATTGAGTTTAACATCGTTGTAAAGAGGGATTTGTAAATGACCCCACAGGAACTGAAAAATAGTATTTTACAACTGGCTATCCAGGGGAAGCTGGTGGAGCAGCTTCCCCTGGAAGGTACCGCAGAGGAACTTTTTGCACAGATTCAGCAGGAAAAAAAGCGGTTGATTGCTGAGAAGAAGATTAAAAAGGAAAAGCCGCTGCCTGAAATCACCGAGGATGAAAAGCCCTTTGACATTCCAGAGAGTTGGAAATGGGTGAGGGTTCAGGAAATTGTCTGCTTAAATCCGAAAAATGATTTATCGGATGAACTTGAAGTTTCTTTTATCCCTATGGTATTGGTGGATGATGGTTATCGTAACAACCATTCCTTTGAGATTAAAAAATGGGGTGACATCAAAAAAGGATTCACTCATTTTGCGGATGGAGATATTGGCATTGCCAAAATAACGCCTTGTTTCCAAAATAGAAAATCCGTCGTTTTTCGCAATCTGAAAAACGGCTGTGGTGCAGGTACAACTGAACTATCCATTGTTCGGGTTGTAAATGATTTATTGTCACGAGATTTTTTGTTATGGTTTTTTAAGTCTGCCTATTTTATTGAAAATGGAGTGAAATCTTTTACTGGAACAGCAGGACAGCAGAGAATACACAAAGATTACCTCTCTATGTGTTGTTTTCCCCTCCCACCCCTTGCTGAGCAAAAGCGGATTGTTGCTAAAATCGAGGAACTGCTGCCCTATATTGACCGTTACGAGCAAGCGTGGAGCACGCTGGAGCAGTTTAACAGCCGCTTCCCGGAGGATATGAAAAAATCCCTCTTGCAGTACGCCATCCAGGGCAAACTGGTGGAACAGCGCCCCGGAGAAGGTACCGCAGAGGAACTCTTTGCCCAGATTCAGAAGGAAAAGCAGCAGCTGATTGCAGAGAAGAAAATCAAAAAAGAAAAGCCGCTGCCCGAAATCACCGAGGATGAAAAGCCCTTTGATATCCCAGAGAGTTGGAAGTGGGTGAGAGTCGGATCGTTGCTTCATTACATTGATACAGGCAAAAGCTTTAAATGTGATGAAATACCACCGACAAATGATAAATGTGGGATCATTAAAGTCAGTGCTGTGACATGGGGACAATTTAAAGAAAATGAAAGTAAGACATGCTATTCAAATGATTTATGGGTAGATGAATATGCGATTCACGAAAATGATTTTTTAATTTGCCGTGCAAATACGGCAGCTTTGGTAGGTGGCTGTGTCATTGTAGACCAAATTAGCAAACGGTTGATGTTATCTGATAAGGTATTGAGACTGCATTTTTCTAAAATGCTGTATTCCTATTATGTTTTGTGGGCACTACGAACTCCAATGGTTAGAAATCAATTTAGTGCAGCAGCTACAGGAACTTCAGAATCAATGAAAAATATTTCGCAAGATATAATTAAGAATACATTAATTCCATTGCCACCTCTCGCCGAACAAAAACGCATTGTTGAAAAACTGGAACAGCTGCTGCCGCTGTGTGAAAGATTGAAATGAGGTGAATCTATATGGCCACTTTTAAAAAACCAAATATGTCCCAAATCAATAGCCAAATCAGAAAGTTGAAAACCGCCAATAGTCAATTTCAACGAGAGGCAAATCGTGCCATAAGCGAACTAAAAAGCGTTGAACGCAAAGTGAAATCATACCAAAGCAAACTCCGCTCATCCTCCATACAGCCCCTGACAGCGGTTCCTTCGTTGTATCTCGGTAACAGTTATGAAGATGAAGTTGAATCCTTTCTCTTTGATGATACCTATGAAAAAGAGTATGATGTTTTCATTTCCCATGCATCAGAAGACAAGGATGCTGTTGCCAGACCGCTTGCTGAAGCGCTTAGAAATAATGGCCTTTCGGTATGGTATGATGAATTTGAATTAAGAATTGGCGACAGCCTGCGCAGAAAAATTGACAAAGGTATTGCTAACAGTAATTTTGGAGTCATTGTGATTTCGCGAGATTTTATCAGCAAGGGTTGGACTAACTATGAACTTGACGGGCTCATTACCCGTGCAGTAAATGGTGAGCAAACTATGCTTCCTGTTTGGCATAACATAACGAAGCGAGAAGTCATTAACTATAGCCCTTCGCTTGCCGATAAATTGGCTCGCAGCACCACGGACTTTACAGTAGAAGAGATTGCTGACGAAATCGCAGATTTAATTCGTGAAAGAAAAAGAGTATAATTCTGCGCAGAAGCACATTGTTTCATTTTGCGCTAAAACGCTCGAACTACAGGCCCACAGATATCTCTTAAAAGTTGCAAAAGGTCGTGAAATCTATGATTTCACGACCTTTTGTGGTCGAGATGGAGGATTCGGAGCCTTGACTTTGTGAATGCAAACAAGAACCTGAAACCTTTTTTGAGTATTTCGGGCCGTTTTTAGCTGGCCGCCCACGGCTCAAAAATTGGGGGACTGGAAACAAAAATAGCCTTATCTATGCATAACCAATCATTTGCTTATTTTCTGTGCAAGATCATGTGTCAACTTTGCTAAAACTCTTTTTCCCCAGTCTTTTTCTTCTAAATAGTTGAAGAATACAAAATCCTTTGCCTCTTCCTTGCTGTGAAATAAATCAGGATACTGTGTGACCAAGCCTGTAAAGTAATCATCATGATAAATGTATGCTGTCCTTAAAATATCTCTTACATAATCGCTATGTTTGCTATATAGATCTTCTAATCTGAATATTTTAACCGCTTGCTCAATTCTTTTCTTGAGGTCTGGGTTAATTTTATCCTTATATCGGATTTTTATTTCATATTTCGGGGCTGCTCCAAGCCATGATGCAATGTTATCCGCATCAACCCCGTTTTCCACAAATTCCGCTTGAACTCCATAAGAGTCCTGATAAGGATAAATGATTGGGTTCTCCACCGTATCATCATCGTGTTTTAGCCCATTACACACAGCACAGCAGGGGATCAAATTGTACATCGACAATGCAAGATATGGATACTTTGATTTTGGGAAAAAATGGTCATACTGAGGTCTTGTCCCTTTTTTGCTGGAAACAAATATATAGCTCCGGTTACAATAAGGGCAGACTGTAACCCCTACCATTTCAGCCCAAGTTCTTCCAAATTTTCTGTTGCAAAAGTTTGTATATATTCTTTCAAACTGTTTTTTTACGCTACAGTCATCGATTATACCGATTTGATCAATAGCCTTGGTTAGTATAGCAAAGTCTCCAATAAGTAATTTTTTGATTTTTCCATCATTCAACTTCCCATTCTCACTACAGTAACAAATTATTTTGCGAAACTGCGGATTAGCCCTGTTGCTAATAAGAAGTTCATGCATTTGGCGACGAGTATCTTTGTAAAACTGCGTTGCTTTCTCTTCGCTGATCTCCGGCAGCCTAATCATTTCTCTGAGCCTCCAGTGTGTCAATTTGTTGTTGAATGGCGGCTTTTTGCATTCTGAGGAATTCAAGTATGCGCTGTCGCTCATCTGGCTCCATTGTTTTCTCTGCCAAACCAGGTCTATCCATTTGAGCCATTCGCTCAAGTCGCTTACGGATAACGGGTTCACCGATCAATTCAAGAATCTTGTCGATATCATCAGCATTTTGCTTACCTGTTTTGATTTCTTCAATCCAAGAGTTGATTGTTTCTCTTGCAAAACTGCCCATTGCCAAACCATCTTTGATAAAGAAGGCGTCTTTGTAAAGGGAGTAAATATTCGCTCCAAAAGTTTGAATTTCATGCTTTTCTTGAACAATTTTTCCATCTTGGCACTGAAGAAAAATCGAATTTCCTCTTGGAATATCAGAAAGAATAATGGGCGAATGGCTTGTTATAATGACTTGGACATAATTCTTTGGGAACGCTTCTTTTATGGCATTTAAGAGATCATTCAGTATTTGCCTTTGCCATTCTGGATGTAAGTAAAGGTCGACTTCATCAATAAGTAGCAGAATATTTTCCTGCAATAAGAACTGTGGTTTTGAAAAGAATTCATGCAGCTTAGGAGCAAGATACATTCTTGACATAAAATTTAGTTCTGCTCGTTCTCCGGATGACATTCCCACATTCCGGATATCTAAATATTTGAGCAGGAAGGAGTGCCCGTTTTTTATATGGTCAATGAGCGGCTCAAATTTTGAAACATAAACTTGAGCAAAAACCTCCTTAGCGGCATCATCTTGGGGAAGCGTATTGTCTGTATATTTGGCGTGCGCTAAGGCTTTTTTAAATATGGAAATTTCTTTAATCGCATCTTTATAATATGTCTTTTCATCTCCCTCATGCAATTTACCAACAAATTTCTTACATTGAACAAATATTGCATCGGCGGTCAGGTAATCCTCTGACATAACTTCGAGAGAAAAATCTTCAAATACGAATAACAGCTCGAAAATCAGATTGCAAATAATACTGCTCCATATCGTGGTTCTTCCTATCTGAGCAGCGACTGTTTGATATTTTCTGTATACTTTGGTTAGTCTTTCTTCTTCAAAATATTTCGCTTTATAATTACTTGGAGATATCGTTTTTGGAGCAGGTAGTTTGCTTAATAGGTTTTTAATAGTAAACGATATGCTATCCAACCGTTTCCCTTGAAACTTTCTTCCGCTGTTACCCAGATAAATATAGAATAACAGATCAAAAAACATCTGCATGCTTTGACTGTTTTCCTGTGAAGCCAATAGATCTTCCAATGCACTAAACGGTGTGTCAGGGATTAGCCCAATTGCGGGAAAGCCATATTTCTCCCGATAGAAATCATAAGAAAATGTCGATAGGGTTGCGTCTGTAAGCATAATATAGCTCACAGTTCCACCATTTCGTAAATTCTGGTTTTGCCTGTCATATGTACTATTTGATAAATATATGTGAGAAATGTGGCCAATATAATCTTGTCGAAAATTTTCGGCCCTATAAGGTTCTATTACCTTGCTATGAGAAGTAATGCGATCATGCAGATGAATTCTATCGGGTGTAATATTGATCACATGAAATTCAGCATTGTCTGGTTCCAAATAAACAGCAATAAATGTACGGAGTTCATTTTGCTCGTCATTAAAATGCTGATATTTTTTTCGGTTTTCTTCAGTGAGGGGCAAGCAGGAAAGACCTGTTATGAATTCCAACAGAGTGGTCTTTCCTGTGCCATTTTCGCCGATGATAGCGGTCACATTTGCGATGTTATCATTCCGAAAGACATTGATTGTAGCACGCTTTTCTATTTTCAATTCCTTTGTTTCCGGCGAATACGATACGGAGCACTCGGGTGAAAAATTGAATCCTTCTTGCTGAAAACACCCATTTTTGTCTTTATTAATCCAGAGATATATGAGTTCCGTTCTCATTATTCTTTCTCCTTTACCCCGTTTTGTATAGTAATGCACATTCTTAATGAAGGCATGTCAGGCGCTATCATCTTTTCTTTTACAATTGACACAGCCAACAACATACTGCATGTGTGTTAAGGTCAAGAACCTGGATTATCTTTCAATAAGTATAATATCTTTTCTATGCTTCTTCAATCTTGCGTTACATCCGAATTCTTGACTGCTATAGTGAACAGAAAGCCAAGTATAAGCGACTGGTTAATACGAAAATCTCCGGGGAAGCAGTTGAGCGGCTGATGGAAGAAGGCTTCCGTGGACCGATTCGTAAACGGCCCGTCCATCCGCAAGTACGCGGATACCCATCAAATGAACTGTGGCAGCGGGGACTATCAGCAAAAGAAATTCTTCCCTGCCCTGGCTCGTCTGCTGAAAGATCGGGACGAGGCGGAGGGAACATGCCGACTACGGAAACCAGCACAAAAGTAAATAATCCAACCTCAAACGGAGCGCCTGCGACAAAGCAGACGCTCCGTTTTTCTGTCAAGTGTATGTCATAGGATATAATTTCCCAATATAAGTAGAAAGGCAACTCGGACATCATCAAAAAATTGTGTCAAAACTGTCACATGCAAATATTCTCGGCTGAAGAAGTAAGGGTATTATTTTTCCTCCCACCATGCAGAATGCGGGACGAAGTCGGATGATATCGGTTCCGCCTGGGCCACCATCTGCCTGGCTCGACGGAGTTTCCAGGCAAAACTATCCCAGCACCGATCCCGCAGGTGTTTTAGTGCCTGATCTTTCGCTTTTTCCACACCGGACTCCTTCAGCAAATTCCGCATAGCGATCTCCTGCAGGTCCGCCTTAGGGAAGCCGTATACACCGAAATAGCGCCCCAGAATGTCCTGCTCTTTTTTGGAAAGCCGCAAAAACTCTTCCCGCAGGCATTCCATAGTCACCATGCGGATCACCGCGTCTTCTGCAGATCCAGATAGTCGAGTTGACACTATCTGCTCAAAAATATCACCGTCATCATCTGGGCTTTGCAGATCATAAACAGAGAAGAAATGGGTGGGATAGACAATCGCTCTGGCGGCAGCACGGAAAGGAATGCCAAGGGACGCACAAACATCACTGGGTTCTTTTCCCTCCTGATAATAAAGGCGCTGTGCCTTTCGCACCAGACCCATACTGTCCCGGTCCAGCGCAAGCGTCCCCATGCTGCGTTCCAGATGCCGCCGCATGGCTCCATCCAGAAACGGAGTGACATAAGTCGTGAACCGGCCCTTCTCAGCATCATAGTTGCCGGTCCGAACGCACTCCACCAGTGCCAGTTTTCCTACGCTCTCCAATTCGGAGAGTGTTTCTTTTGCGTAATCGCTCAGGCCGCCGTATTTGGTTTGCCGCAGGCAGTGATACTGGCTGGCAATCAGTCGGGCACGATCCTTAACCAAGCCTGTGTTTGCAAGACACATTTTGGTCAGAGCCGCCTCTTCACCGTTGGTGATACGCTCCAACAGTTCCTCGTTGGTCATATGTCGTCACCGTCCTTCACTTTGCGGGGACGACCTCGGGGATTGGCCTGACGAGTCACTCTACAAATAGGATAAAGATGCTGCGAGGATATGGATCTCTCAAAATCTTCATTGGAGATGTCGGGGCTGCTCAGTGCGTCAAACAGCCTGTCCCGCACGGCATTCTTCAGCCGCCGCATCTCCTCCTCCGTGATGATCCCACGCTGATAGTCCTTTCGGATACGGTTAAAGGCGGTGATCTTGGCCTTGATCTTCGGCACATCATGCGCCAATTCCTTCTGAATCTCATAACTGCCAAACTGCCGGCAGGTGAACCGCTCATCCAACGGGCAGCGTCCCTCACAGTAGAGGGCATGGACACCGCTGCGAACCAGGAAGTATTTTTTACAGACAATGCAGCGGCGAATGTTATGTCCGGCGTTCAGCGCTGTCATGAAGTCGGCCTTCAGCAGCATCTGCAAACTGTCCGTTGTGTGCTCCTGCGCGATGGCAAAGGTTCCGTCGGGCAGTTCTCTGGGCAGATAACTCACCACGCAGGGATCGTATTTCTGATAGAAGGGTCGCTCCAGGCTGGTGGGATTCACGATCAGTTTCTCCACCAGACGCTCATCGTTATAAAACTGATACAGTGCGGCGGCGTACTCCTCAGGGGAGTTCCGTTTCAATTTGGAGAGAAGGAAGTTGATAAAGTTATGGATGGTAGGATTGAAGACAATAACATCGTCGATGTATCGCCGGTAGTGGGCCATCTGCAGGTTGTAGTACCGCCACTTGTCCTCACGGCTGCCATCCACTATGAGGAGAAAAGGAGGCGTCCAGCCCTCCTCTTCCTTCTGCTGGTACATTTCCAACCACCGATCCTTGGAGCACTCCTGCTCATCCATTTCCTCGTCGGTAAAAAAGGAGTAACTCTCCGTGTACTGTTGGGTTTCGTTGAGAAACTGGTCATCCTCCTTCAGTAAAATCTGAAATACCCGATACCGCATCAACTGACTGCGCAGTTCGATAAACTGGTTGTTCAGCTCCCACCACACGCCTCGATCCAATGTGTCCTCATACTGTTTGGCCAAGTCCTTCATGCGATCCAAAAGACGCTGGATGGGGGGATAGTCCTCGGGAGCAAAGTTCAATATGTCAGCAGTTAATTCACCGGCCGGAAAGATTTCGCCGCCGTACTCAATCGTGCTGCCGTGGGTGTAAAATACGATCTCTCCATACATACGAACTCCACCCCCCTTAAAATTGTCCCACCTGAAAAATAAATGGTCACACCTTTTTCTCAGTCTATCAAAATCTCCGACACAATACAAGCAGAAGGACATCAGTACCGCCGCTGATGTCCTTACTTTTTTGCAAAGGAGAATCTGAAATGAAAGAATCTGTCTACAAGAACTACGACGAGGCAAGGGTTCTGGGCGTGTCGCCGTCCAGTGGGTATGAACTGATGCACGAACCGGACTTCCCGGTACTGCGTGTGGGCAGCCGCATGTTGGTGCCGAAAGAAAAGTTTATCCGGTGGGCGGAGGAGCATAAGGGAGGTGCTATATGAAGTTTCAACAGTGGCCCAAACGAGATCCCAACAAAAACTATTTTAAGATCCCCAATGAAGTATTTCACATCGGTCTCAGTTACCCGGAGATCTCCATCTACTGCTATCTGCTGAGCATCGAGGACAGAGAAACCTACCAGTGCTACCCCAGTTACAAGACCATCGGCAAGGCGCTGGGTATGAGCGAGAACACCGTGAGCAAGTATGTGCGCAGCCTGGAGGAGAAAGGTCTCATCCGCACCGAGCCGACGATGGTGCGGAGCAAAGATGGCAGACCCCTCAACGGGAATCTGCTCTACACCATCCGTCCGATCCAGGCGGCAATCGAATTGTTCTACGAGCGGCAGTTCCAGCAGCTGGAGGAGGACACCGCCCGCCAGAGGGCGGCGGAACGCCTCGCAGAATTAGCCCGTGAAAGCCCCCAGTACGCCCTGTGTACGCCTTTTGGAGCGGAAGCGAGTCCCAGTGCCGACCTGGGGTTGGAGGCCCGATTTGGCCCGCTTTCGGAGAAAATCTCAAGGACGAAAGAAAAAGCAGGATAAAGACCGGGGTCGCCGGTGGCGCCTCCGGCCGGTCACATCTGCCCGCAGTGCGGGCAGTTACGGGGTTTTGTGGTGTATCAAAAGTGGGGTCAAAAACCGGCAGCGGGGATCACGTTTGTGGTCATGATCCCCGAACTCCTACTGCCATAACGAAAAAATAGGGGTCATGCCCCGGAAAGGAGCAGTTTATGGGCAAAAAAGAGAGATTCGCCTTCTATCTCACCCCGGAAAAGAAAGCCATTCTGGAGCGCCGGTTTCAGGAGGACGGAAGCCGGAGCATGACCGCCTTCATTGAGCGGGCGGTGGACTTCTACCTGGACTATCTTAGCGCCAACAATTCCGGGCTTTTCCTGCCAACGTCTATCAAGTCCTACCTGGACGGACGGCTTGGGCAGTTGGAGGAGCGGCTGTCCTCCCTGGCCTTCCGGCAGGCGGTGGAGCAGGACATGGTGGCCGGTATCCTCGCCGACGCCTATCAGTTCAGCGACGAGGATCTCCGCCGTCGGCGGGCGGAGAGTGTGAAGAACGTGAAGAAAACCAATGGCCGCGTCTCGCTGAATCAGCGGGTGCGGGGCGCCTGGGAGGAGGGCGATGAGTGGCAAGACTGATCCTGAAAAGTCCCTACCTGAAGTGTGACGGCGGAAACTCTGTCAGCGGCTACCTGCGGTACATTGGGACGCGGGAGCGTGTGGAACTGCTCCCGGATGACCGTCCTCCTACCAGAAAGCAGGAGCAGTTGGTCAGAAAATTGGTGAAGGATTTCCCTTTGTCCAAAGAACTGGACGAGTATTCTGACTACAAAACCAAGCCCACCAAGGCCAACGCCTCGGTATTCATCACCAGGGTGCTGGAGGAAAATTGGGCGCAAGTCCAGCAGTCAGACGGCTACATGAAGTACATCGCCACTCGGCCTCGCGCGGAACGGCTGGGTGACCACGGACTCTTTGGTGATGAAGATGCTGTGGATTTGGAGAAAGCCATGCTGGAGTTGGATCAGTATACCGGCAACGTGTGGACGCACATCCTCTCCCTGAAACGGGAGGATGCCGCCAGACTTGGCTACGACAATGCCAGTGCGTGGATGAATTTACTCCGCGCCAATCGCAACGACATCGCCGCCGCGATGAATATCCCGCCCAATCACTTCCGCTGGTACGCCGCCTTCCACGATGAAGGAAAACACCCCCACGTCCACATGATGGCGTGGTCGACGGAGCCGAGGGAGGCCTATCTTACCAGAGAGGGTATCCGCAAGATCAAGTCCACGCTGACCAACCAGATCTTCCGCCAGGAGATGCTTCACACCTACGAACAAAAATCCCAGTCACGGGACAATCTGATGCGGGAGGCACGTCATGCAATCCGAAAACTTATTCAGGAGATGGCGCGGAACATCTGCAACCACCCGGAGATGGAAGAATTGATGCAGACGCTCTCTGCACAATTGGAAACGGTCAAAGGCAAGAAGTCCTACGGCTACCTGCCCAAGCCGGTGAAGAAAACCGTGGACGAGGTGGTGGATAGGCTGGAGGAGTTGCCGGTAGTCCATGAGTGCTACGACCAGTGGTGCGCCCTCCAAAGTGAGGTGGAGAGCTACTACCACGATAAGCCCAGAGAGAAGAAAAAACTGTCCCAGGAGAAAGAGTTCAGGCAGATCAAGAACGCTGTCATCCAAGAGGCAGAGCGCATCCGGCTGGGGGAGATCACCTTCGAGGACGCTGACCTGAGCGACCATGACGAACCGGAGCAGGTGCGAGGTGAATCCTATGATTGCTGGGAACTGCGTCAAATCATCCGGGACGACACTCTCCCACTGGCAGACCGGGACAGAGCGGCAGCGGAATTGGAATCACTTTCCGGGAGGGGGGACGCCCACGCCCAATACCTGATAGGGCAGCTCTATCGGGATGGCCCTCTGCTGATCCCGGACAGCCAGAAGGCAAAGCACTGGCTTACCCAAGCGGCGAAACAGGGGCTGCCGGAGGCACAGTACGCCCTTGGTAAGCTGTTTCTCTCTGACGATTGGGAGGTGCGGGACCCGGACGAGGGCATCCGCTGGTTGAAGGAAGCGGCAGAGAACGGAAACCGCTTCGCCGCCTACCGGCTGGGCAAAGAATATCTGACCGGCGAGGTGGTGACCAAAGATACCACCAAAGCGGCGGAGTGGTTCACCCGGTCGGCAGAGGCGGGCAACCAGTACGCCCAGTATATGCTGGGCAAGCTGTATCTGACCGGGCAGGGAGTGACTCAGGATCAGGCCCAGGCAATGGTGTGGTTCAGCCGCTCCGCTGCCCAGGGGAACCAGTACGCGCAGTTCTTCCTGGAGCACCAGAACAGTCTCCGTCCACCCTCCGTCATGCTGGCGGCCACCCACCTGCTCTACCACATGAGCCGAATCTTTGAGGATCGCTCCCTGCCCCAATCCAGCGCCGGCCTCCATGTCGATTGCAAGCTCCGGAGAAAAATTCAGGAAAAGAAAATCGCTATGGGCCACAAGCCGGATGACCACGAGGAGGAGCAGAACCAGGGCAGCATAGTCATGGGCGGGATGTGAACCCCTCCAGAAATTGCGCCGCAAAACAAAGAATAAAATCCCTTCCACGAGAAGGGTAGAAAGGAATCCGATGAAACGATCCAAGTACAACTCGTTCAACGAGCTGCCCCTGATGCTGACCGTGCAGGATGTGGCCGATGTGCTGGGCATCGGGTTGGCCCACGCCTATGAGGTGGCCCACCGGCAGGATTTCCCCACCATCACCCTGGGCAGCCGGATCATCGTCCCCCGTGATAAGTTCATGGCGTGGATCGACGAGCAGGCGGTCAAAAAGACGGAAATATTTTAGTGGCTATTTCAAAGATTCTGTGGTATTTGTTTGTGTTGCCATAAGCACCCGCAGGCGCGATGTATGCGAGCAATCGAGTGAAGCGAGGCGCTTAGCGAATCGTAAGGAGGGATAAACGATGGCAAAGAAACGAGCAAACGGTGAGGGCAGCATCCGCAGAAAGCCCAACGGCCGCTGGGAGGGCCGATACACACAGGGCATCGATCCCAATACCGGCCGGGCCATCCAGAAAAGCGTGTCCGCCAGGACGCAGGCCGAATGCAAGGAAAAGCTGGCGAAAGCCATCCGGGACAACCGGGGCATCCCGGTGAACCACAACGAGGACTACACGGTAGCGGAGTGGTGCAGGCTGTGGTTTGAAACCTACAGCAAGCCTGTGATCCGCCCCAACACCGCAAAGACCTATGAGAACATGATCGAAAACCACATCGTACCGGCCATCGGAGGAGTAAAGCTCAAACGGCTCACCGCCATCCAGATCCAGAAGATGTACAACGATTCCAAGACCAGCGGACGGGTGCAGCGGTTCGAGAAAAAGACCGACACGGCCCTATCTGGAAGCACAGTGCGGCGCATCCACATGGTGCTGTCCTCGGCACTGAAGCAGGCGGTCAAGGAGCGGATCATTCCGTATAACCCCTGTGACAACTGCCGCATTCCGCCCAAGGAGAAAAAGGAGATGACCATCATCCCGCCGGAGAAGCTGGGGGTATATCTCAGCGAGGCGGAGAAGTACGGCGTCCTGCCCATGTTCTTCCTGGAACTGTCCAGCGGCCTGCGGCGAGGGGAACTGCTGGCACTCCGGTGGGACGACCTGAATGTGAAAGACAGGATACTATCGGTAAGTAAGCAGGTCACCCGCATCGACGGGGAACTGGTGGTGACGGAGCCGAAAACCAAGAACTCCGTCCGCAAGGTGGCACTGTCCCAGCAGGCGGTGGCCTTGCTGGTGCGGGAGCATGAACAGCACCCGGACAGCCCCATCCTGTTCCCGTCGCCCCGCACCGGCGGCTACTGGAGCCCGGACACGGTGTCCAGGATCAACCGGAAATTGCTGGCGAAGGCGGGCATTGAGGAGTATGTTCGCTTCCACGATCTGCGCCATACTTTCGCAACCATGGCCCTCTCCAGCGGCGTGGATGTAAAGACCCTCTCCAGTATGCTGGGTCATTACAGCGCTGGGTTCACCCTCGACACCTATACGCATATCACCAACGATATGCAGAGAGGTGCAGCGGAGAAGATCGGCGGCTTCATGGAAACGGCCACGGCAAAACCGGAACCGGAGCCGCCTGATCCGCCGGAGGAGAGCCGGTGCAAGGTGATACCGTTCGAGAGAGTTGGGTAAAGTTGAAATGCAGGGACCCCATTGTTAGCGGTCCCTGCATTTCTTTAGGAAATTGTAGATTTGTTTTGCTTGTAAAACCGCTCATACAAATCGTTTTCTCTATCTTCACTTCCAAGAAAAGAGATTAACTTGTTGAGTGCGGTAAAAATCAGGAAGATCCCGCCAGATATAAATGTCCAAACAGTTGAAAATATTTCTGCAGACTGTAGTTTTTGGGGGAGAACGCTTAATAGCCATGGATACACGGGGAATATCTCGAATATATAAATGCAAATCCCGGCCATGAGTACAATTCCTGCCAAAAGATATAGTATCCAACCAAAACCTCTCATTTTTCTGAACTTGCCTACCTTATCCGCTGCCTGTTTCTTCGATAGAGTAACCAATGTTCTTTCTCGCTCTGCTTCTGCACTTATTCGTGCACGCTCCTCGATTTGCGCTTGTGAATTACTTGCCAAATCCGATAGCTGTTGTCGCATTTCATCCCGCATCTCATTAATCTGTTGTGCAGTTTTTCCGTAAACTTCCTCCAAAACCTTATCAAAAGCGCGATCTGTGTTTGCATCATAATCCTCGGCAGTTTCAAAAGTATATTGCGCCTTGTTTTGGGTTATTTCAACAATAATTTGTTCTTTTATTTCAGTTTGATTCGTTTTGGAGTTAATATTCCTTAATAGCTGAATAGGGTCGATGGAATTTCTATCTACGATGTGTTGGCGTTGGGTTAGAAATAGACAAAATGACTTATAGTCATCATCTGTTCGGCCAGTAAAACGCAAAATAATTGAAAGCCACACACTTGGAAGAACGACAATAGGTACACCTGAAAACGCTTTGTCTGCCCAACTGATTAACAATTGGTCAGCGGATACGATGAAATCATTTGTTTGCCAAATGCTCGAGCCTGTCCCTTTTCGCCAGGCGAGGGTGTCCATTATATTCGTAATATCTGTTTCAGCAGAAGCTGGGGAAGTATATCTCCATCTTCGCTTACTATTTTTATAATCTTTAAGGCTCGCCGTATGCTCTTCAAAATATTTAGAGGACGGACCAACTTTATAAGCACTTGACTCTTTGACCTTTAGTTGACATAAAGTATCTTGTACTATGTCAAATAAGTAGCGATTAAATGAGACATAGTCGCCATATTGATTTCCTGGCGTAAGGCACCACTCATAATATATCTTATAAAAGTCATTAATCTCCATAGAGGGGTTAATAGACTCAAGCGTGTTGCTACTTACTGGCATCGACGAACCCGCAATCCCGCGGATAAACTCCACTTGGGATGTAATTACACGATAGACCTCATCTAATGTTGCACTCGTACAATAAAGTTCAATACCGGCCTTTTGACAGTGGTGTACAAAGGCCGTGGTAACAGTCCTTCTTTCTTCATTGTTGATACCGGCCATTCTAAAGATTATATTTGCATCAAGATAAAAGCGCTTTCCTTTAAACAGCTCAGCTGAAAGAATGTTATCTTTTTTGATTGTCAACATGCAGTACTCATAACAAGTTGCAATCAAACTATAGACCAGAGAATCTTTTTCGCTATCTTCCCATGCAACAAAAGAATTGATTATAGAAATCTCTTCTGGGCTTGCCTCGAAAGAATTTACACTATATGTAATTTTTCCTTCGAAGAGTGATAGAAGGTTGTCAACATTAGAGTTAAAACAATAGTATAGATATTTAAGCAAGAGAGCAGCTACTTCGTTGATCGGAGTGTTGATAGCAGTTGCGCTAACGAACTTAGAGATGGTGGCGTCAAGTTTTCCAGCAAGTGAAGGTTGTGTGGAAAGAAATTGAATGGCAGATGTAGAGAGAGAGTATGTTCCGTCAGTGATTAAAATGCGACCTTGACCTTTCTTGGCGATGGCGGACTCAATTTCTTCTTCGGTAAATGCAAGATTAAATTGATTATTGATTGCCTGATTAAGTTCATATAAATTGAGGCCCGTGTGGCATTCCAATAATACCGCCTCAGCAAGTTTACAAATATATTTATTCAGTGTGCTCGGAGCTTGACTCTGCAGAATCATTGCAAATCGGAGTAACATCTGTTCCGTCATTGCTTTTATCCACCTCGTTTGTATATGGTTCAATATCGATAATATCATCAATGCTGGCATAAAGCCAAAAGAAATCTTGCTTCATTTTTCCTCCTGAACTACTATGCTTATGTTGGTATTTAGTATTGCCTCTTTTAAAACATAGTATATTCAGGACTGGAAAAATAAACCGTATGGAATTCCACACGGCTACCTTGGCGGCCAAAGGCTCACCGTAGAACTATTATAGTGGATAAGGCTGGAAAACTCAAGAACTTGTCATATCCGCAATAAAGAATACGGCAGTCACGCCAATTAGGGATGAGTTAGGGATTTGGCGGTTTCCGCGGCTATCCGCGCTCACGCTCCCGCTACTTTTCTGCCCCTGAAACCACCGCTGGACAGCAATCATCCCAAACACAAAAGCCAGAACAAAAACGCAGAAAAACTGCCGTTTTCGGCGGTTTTTCTGCGAAAGGTGGTCGGAGTGCGGGGACTCGAACCCCGGGCCTCCTGCTCCCAAAGCAGGCGCGCTACCAACTGCGCAACACCCCGGTATGAAATTGTGGGACTGCCCGGGCGTATTCTCCCAAAGCTGGCGCGCTACCAACTGCGCAACACCCGGATGCGTCTGCCCGGAGGGCAAGCGTAAAAATTATACACTGTCCTTTCAAAAACTGCAACCTTTTCTTCATTGCAGTTTTCGTCGTAATGTGGTACTATGCTCTACGGAGTGTGAGAATCGTGAGAATGAGAAAGAAACCCAACCTCATCCCCAGACTGGAGCGCTGCGCCCACGTGCTGGAAAATTCGCCCGAGACTCTGCGCGGAAGCTGGCTGGACACCTACCCGGCGATGCGCGAGGTGCACGTGGAGCTGGGCTGCGGCAAAGGCCGCTTCACCTGCGACATGGCCGCGGATAATCCCAATGTGCTCATCGTCGCGGTGGAGAAGGTTCCCGACGCGCTGGTCGTGGCCATGGAGCGCGCCTGCGAGCGGGAGCTGGGCAACGTGCGTTTCCTGGCCAAGGACGCGGCCGACCTCGGCGAATACTTCGCCCCGGGCGAGGTTTCGCGCATATATATAAACTTCCCCGACCCCTGGCCGAAGAAGAAGCAGTTCAAGCGCCGCCTGACCGCGCCCAGCTTTCAGAAGCTGTGCTACGACGCCCTGGCGCCAGGCGGGGAGATATGGTTCAAGACCGACAACGTCCCGCTCTTTGAGTGGAGCCTCGAGCAGTACGAGCTGTGCGGCTGGCAGGTCAAGGACGTCTCGCGCGACTGGCGGGACACCGTCATGACCGACTACGAGGCCAAATTCCGCGAGCAGGGTGTGAAGATAAACCGGCTGGTCGCCGTGAAGGGCGGGCGGTTTGAGATCCCCGACGTCAAGGAGGCGGAAGAATGCGACTGATATCCTGGAACGTGAACGGCCTGCGCGCCGCCGTCAAAAAGGGCTTTATGGACAGCTTCAACGCCCTGGACGCCGACATATTCTGCCTGCAGGAGACGAAGCTCCAGGCCGGGCAGATAGAGCTTGACCTGCCCGGCTATCACCAGTACTGGTGCTACGCCGAGAAGAAGGGCTACTCCGGCACCGCCGTGTTCTCGCGCGTGGAGCCGATAAGCGTCACGTACAACCTCGGCTATCCCGAGCACGACAGCGAAGGCCGCGTCATCACCTGCGAGTTTGAGGACTTCTACCTCGTGTGCGTCTACACGCCCAACTCGCAAAACGAGCTCAAGCGCCTGGACTACCGCATGACCTGGGAGGACGCCTTCAGGGCGCACCTGATGGAGCTGGACAGGCGCAAGCCTGTCATCGCGTGCGGCGACATGAATGTGGCGCACGAGGAGATAGACCTCAAGAACCCGTCCACCAACCACATGAACGCCGGCTTCACCGACCAGGAGCGCGGCAAAATGACCGAGCTGCTGTCGAGCGGGTTCACCGACTCCTTCCGCTATCTCTACCCCGAGGCGCGCGACGCGTACTCGTGGTGGAGCTTCCGCGCGGCCTCGCGCGAGCGGAACGTGGGCTGGCGCATAGACTACTTCCTCTGCTCCGACCGGCTGCGCGAGCGCATCGCGGACGCGTTTATACGCCCGGAAATAATGGGCAGCGACCACTGCCCGGTGGGGCTGGACTTGAAGTGAGCGGCTTTGACATAGGCTCCGTGCACCTCGCAGGTCGCACGGTGCTGGCGCCGATGGCCGGCGTGAGCGACGCGGCCTTCAGGACTCTCTGCCTGGAGCAGGGCGCGGCGCTGGTGTACACGGAGATGGTCAGCGCAAAGGCGCTGTGCTACAACGACAGGAAAACCGCCGCGCTGCTGCACATACCGGAGCACGGCCGCCCGGTGGCCGCGCAGATATTCGGGCACGAGCCTGAGAGTATGGCCGAGGGCGCTCTCCGCGCGCTGGAGATCTGCCGCGCGGATATAATCGACATCAACATGGGCTGCCCGGTGGGCAAGATAGTCAAGGGCGGGGACGGCTCCGCACTGATGAAGACCCCCGAGCTGGCCGGAGAGATAACCGCTGCGGTCGCCGCCGCGGTGGATGTGCCTGTGACGGTGAAGATACGCAAGGGCTGGGACGCGGGCAGCGTGAACTGCGTGGAGGTCGCAAAGATTCTCGAGCAGGCGGGGGCGTCCGCCATAGCCGTCCACGGCCGCACGCGCGTGCAGATGTACGCCGGCCGCGCCGACTGGGACGCGATACGCGACGTGGTAAACGCCGTGAACGTGCCGGTCATAGCCAACGGCGACGTATTCACAGGCGCCGACGCTGCGCACATTTTAAAATATACCGGCGCCGCGGCGTGCATGATAGGCCGCGGCTCGTTCGGCAATCCCTGGATATTCGCCGCAGCCAACGCCGCCATAGCCGGCGAGAGCGCGCCGGCGGAGCCGCCGCTGGCCGAGCGGCTGGCCACGGCGTACCGCCAGGTGGAGATGGCCGCCGCGGAAAAGGGAGAGCGGCTGGCCTGCATAGAGGCCAGGGCGCGCATAACCAATTACCTCCACGGCGTGCCGCACTCCGGAGAGTACAAGCAGGAGCTGGTGCACATCTCCTCGCTCGAGGAGCTGGGAAGGATCCTGAAGCGCGCGGAGCTGAACCTGGCGGGGCGCTGACGCCCGGATGCCCCGGAGAGGAACGAGAATTCCACAGAGGTGAAACAGAGTTGACTAGAGAACAGGAGCGGGAGATCATCGACAGGGTGCTCTCCGGCGACACCGAGGCGTTTGAGGCGCTGGTGCTGGAACATCAGAATAAAGTCTACAGCCTCGCCCTGCGAATGGTCGGCAACGAGGAGGACGCGCGCGACATGGCGCAGGAGGCGTTCATACGCGCGTTCAGCTCCCTGACTGGGTTCCGGGGCGACAGCAAGTTTTCCGTGTGGCTGTACAGGCTCACCAGCAACATCTGCATAGACTTCCTGCGTTCGCGCGCGAAGAAGCGCACGGTTTCCATGACCTGGACGGACGACGAGGGCGACGACGCGGGCGAGCTGGAGATACCGGACGAGCGGTTCTCGCCCGAGGGACAGTTCGACCGCGCGAGCATACGCGAGAGCGTGCAGCGCGGGCTGGACTCGCTCTCGCCGCAGTACCGCGAGATACTGGTGCTCAGGGAGATAAACGGCCTGAGCTACGAGGAGATAGGACGAGTGCTCGGAATCGAGGAGGGCACGGTCAAATCGCGTATTTTCAGGGCGAGAAAAAAACTTTGCGATTTTCTTCTGCGCGAGGGGAACATTCCCGAATTTGGCGCGTCTAACGCACCGAAGGGAGGAGCGGGTGTATGAGCCACTGCGACAAATATATGGAGATGGCCAGCTTATACGTGGACGGAGAGCTGAGCGAGGACGATTTGCCCGAGCTGCTCACGCACCTGGAAGGCTGTGCCGAATGCCGGAGATATTACGAGGCCTACAAGGCCGTCTCCGGAGCACTGGATGAGACCCCGGCGCCGGAGGGCTTTGCCGCTTCCGTCATGAGCGGCGTGAGAGCCTCCGTCGGACAGAAGAAAACGGAAACCGAGAAAAAGCCGCGAGGGTTTCGCCGCCGTCCGGCCATAGCGCGGTATGCCGCCCTGGCGGCCTGCCTCGCCCTGGTGATCGCCGCCGGCGTAAAGCTCGCTTCGCCGGCGGGCGACGGGCGGGCGAACGGCGAGAGCAGCCCCGCGGGGTTCAGCATCACTGCGGCGGACAGCAACAGCGCTCAGCCGCAGGCGCAGTACGACGGCGCGCAGACCGGCGGGACGACCTCTAAGCCGGCGGACAAATCCGCAAAGCCGGCCAGCGCCGGCAGCAGCTGCGACCGTGACATAGACGCCATATTCGTGGAGAGCGGCCTGGAAGATGGCCGGCTCCTGGACGAAGAAGGCATAGACAGGGCGCTGGCTCTGCTGCACTTCGGCGGCGAGGAGCTGGACGAAGCTCCCGAGCGCGACGCCGATTATACGATGTCCGTGGACGGAGGTGCGGGCTTGAGCACGCTGCAGGTCTGGCTTGAAGACGGACGCGTCATCTGCCAGCTCGACGGCGACAAGACCTGGGTCGCCGTCGGAACGGAAGACGAGCTTGCCGAGCTGCTCGATTGAGCGCGGGACAGTGTGCCCCGACGGTGAAAATGGTCACCGCCGGGGCACTTTTATTCAGATTTCGGCAAGATATGGCGGTTTTTTGCTCTTGATAAAAAAGAAATTGTATGCTATAATCTTTAGCTGAATCGATTGCGCATTTTTTAACTGCGTTCAAATGCTTTTTTGATGGTGGGATATACAGTGAAACAAGCGAAAGTGTCCAATAACGTAATACGCCGCTTGCCGCGTTATCTGCGCAAGCTGGACGAGCTCAAGGCCGCCGGCGTCGACCGCATCTCCTCCGGAGAGCTCGGCCGTCAGATGGGACTGACCAGCAGCCAGATCCGTCAGGACTTCAGCTGCTTCGGCGAATTCGGCCAGCAGGGCTACGGCTACAATGTCACGGGTCTGCGCGGCGAGATCGCCAGCATACTCGGCATGAACCGTGACTTCTCCGTCATCCTCGTCGGCGTCGGCAACATAGGCCGCGCCATGATCGAGAATTTCTGCTTTGAGCAGTACGGCTTCCACATGCTGGCTGCCTACGACGTGCGCCCCGAGGTCGTCGGCACCGACATCTCCGGCATCCGCGTCCACGACATAAGCGAGCTGCCGCACATCTTCGAGTCCAGCAAGGTCGACATGGCCGTCCTCTCCGTGCCGAAGCTCATCGCCAACAAGGCCGCCCGCGAGCTGGTCGACCACGGCGTGAAGGCCATATGGAACTTCACCAACGTCGAGCTCGACCTGAACGAAAACGAGGCCATCGTGGAGAACATCCACTTCTCCGACAGCCTGCTCGCCCTGGGCTACTACCTCAGCGAGCGCATCGATGCCGAGGCTGCCGCCGCGGCCAAGAACGCGCGGTGACGGCGGGAAAGCGCCTGCGCTTCATAGCGCTGCTTCTGGCGCTGTGCCTCGCCGTAGCCCTCCCGGCCTCCGCCGCGGGCACGGCGTCCGACTCGCTGATAACCGAGTCCTGGCTCGACGACTGGGCGGACGAGCTGCTTGCCGAGGCCGTGTCCGGCATCGACGGCGCGCTCGAAGGCGCCGGTCAGGGTGGACTGACCGCCACGGAGTACGTGCTCTCCGACGGCGACCGCGTGTCGCTGGGCGAGGGGGCGAGCGTGCTGCTCGTCTCCGGAGCCGCGAGCATGAGCGTCTCGGGCACGGTGGTCAACGCCACTGCGGGAGCCGTGGCCTCCTCCGGGGACGTGAGCGCGCGTGAGCTCTACATAGTCGCAGGGGACTCGTCCGCGAGCGTAGTCGCCGACGGCGGCGCGCGCATAGCCGTGTGGGGAAGCGCGAACGTCACCGAGCGCACGCTGGTGTTCACCGACGTGGCCGAGGGCAGCTGGTACTACGACTACGTCTACTCCGCCGTGGCCGTCGGGCTTATCGACGGCGTGACCGAGACGACGTTCGAGCCTGAGAGCGGCTTCACCGTGGCTCAGGCGATAAAGATCGCCGCCTGCCTGCACCAGTATTACAACAACGGCACGGTCACGCTGCAAAACGGCGAGCCGTGGTACAAGACCTACGTGGACTACGCCGTGGCCAACGGCGTCGCCGGCGAGAGCTACGCCGCCATGAGCGACGCGCAGCTCAACGAGCCGATCGACCGCCGTGACTTTGCGGTGATATTCTATAACGCCATGCCCGCCTACGAGTACGCGCCCATCAACACCGTGGAGTCCATCCCCGACGTGGCCGCGGACGACGCCGGCGCCGGCGAGATCTACGCGCTCTACCGCGCGGGCATCCTTGACGGCATAACCGAGGACGGCTCCTACCAGCCGGAGAGCGGCATCCGCCGCAACGAGGCTGCGGCCATCGTGGCGAGGATGCTGGACGAAGACCTGCGCGTCAGGACTTCAAACGAATAAGACCTGAGGCTCCCGCATACGCGGGAGCCTTTTACGCAGGGCGGGAGCGCCGCTCCCGGCTCTGCCCTGAACCGCCGGAGCAAGCGCCCGGCGGAGCTTTTGAGAGGTGATAGCATGGACACCATAGCTGCGATAGCCACGGGTTCGGCCGTGTCGGCGATAGGCATAGTGCGCGTTTCGGGGCCGCAGGCGATAGCGCTGATGGACGCGGTGTTTACGCCCTCGGACGGCAAGGCGATGAGCGCGCACCCGGACCGCAAGCTGGTTTACGGCGCGCTGCACGGCGCGGATGGGGCGGCGCTGGACTACTGCCTGTGCACGATAAGCCGCGCGCCGCGCTCGTACACCGGCGAGGACACGGCGGAGCTGCAGTGCCACGGCTCGCCGGTGGTGCTCAGCGAGGCGCTGGGCGAGCTGTTCAGGCTCGGGGCGAGGCAGGCAGGTCCCGGCGAGTTCACTAAGCGCGCGTTCCTGAACGGGCGCATGGACTTGACCGAGGCCGAGGCCGTGATAGACGTCATCGAGGCCGAGAGCGCCGCCGCGGCCAAGAACGCCGCCGGCCAGCTGGCGGGAGCCGTGACGCGCAGGACAGAGGCCGTCTACGACATGCTCACCGACATGGCCGCGCACTTCGCCGCCGCGCTGGACTACCCCGACGAGGACATAGAGCCGTTCGAGCTTGAGAATTACGCCCGGCAGCTGGACGAGGCCATAGCCGGCCTTGACGCGCTGATGTCCACGTTCGAGCGCGGGCGCGTCCTGCGCGAGGGCGTACGCGTCTCGCTGATAGGCCGCCCCAACGTGGGCAAAAGCTCGCTTCTGAACGCGCTGCTGGGGTACGAGCGCGCCATCGTCACGGACGAGCCGGGCACGACCCGCGACACGATAGAGGAGAAGGCCGTCCTCGGCGGCGTGCTGCTGCGCCTGACGGACACCGCCGGGCTGCGCGAGGCCGGCGGCGAGGTGGAACGGCTGGGCGTCCGGCGCGCCTTGCAGGCCGCCGAGGACTCCGACCTCGTCATAGCCGTGTTCGACGGCTCCGAGCCGCTGACTGAGCGCGACGAGGAGACGCTTGCCGTGGCGCGGCGCGCAAAGCGCGCTATAGCCGTGGTGAACAAGTCGGACCTGCACCAGGAGCTGGACAGCGCGCTGCTGCCGGACTGCTTTGCCCATACTGTGCACATGAGCGCCAGGCGGCTCCGCGGCCTGGACGCGCTGGCCGCCGCCGTGCGTGAGCTGTTCCCCGCGCCGGAGGCTCCGGCGGGGGAGATACTCACCAACGCCCGCCAGGCGGACGCGGTGCGCCGCGCGCTGGCCTCCCTGCGCGATGCGCGCGACGCCATGCTCGAAGGCGTCCCGGCGGACGCGGTGCTCACCGAGACCGAGCAGGCTCAGCGCGCCCTCGGCGAGCTGAACGGCCGCACCGTCGCCGACGACGTGACCGACCGCATATTCTCCCGCTTCTGCGTGGGGAAGTGATTTTACGTAATATATTATTACGTAAACCGAACTGCGGCGCGAGCCTTGACAAAAAACTCACCCCCGTCCTGAGTGGACGGGGGTGTTTGTTTTACTCCAGCTCCAGTCTGGTGTCGCCGATGCGGATTGCGGTGACGCTGGAGACGTCTATGGGTTCGCGAGCCTCGAAGAAGGTGTTCCAGGTGGATCTGTCACTTGAAGCCCACTGGCCTCCGCAGGTGTACAGCTCGATATCGCCGCTGGTGGTCTCAAGCGCCGCTTTGGCGGTGAGCAGGCTCGAGCCGGACTCGTACTCCCAGCACAGCCCCAGCCCTATGGGGCTGAGGGTCAGCTCGACGTCCCCGGCCGCAATGTCGCCGTGCACGATGTCGGCGGTGAGCAGACGGACGCCCTGAGTGCTTTCAAAGTCTATGTCTATCTCCCAGTCGCCGTGCGCGACGTCGTAGATGCTGCCCTCAAAGCACAGCGTGCAGTTTTCCAGCGTCTCGGCATCGACCTTGAAGTAGCGCTCCGTGGTAGCCATGCCGTCCCCATCGTCAAGAGTGGAAGTGCCTCCCGGAATGCTGTCTATGCGCTGCCCGTTGCCATCCAGCAGGTAAGCGCCCATATAGCACTCTTTGTCCACGCTGGGGTATCTGTACTGCACCGCAAAATAGCCGCAGTTCATGCCGATGGCGGAGGCGTAGGCGCCCTCGCCGCCGGGGATGTCTGCCAAGCGACCCGGAGTCAGCCACTCCGGCGGGAGCGTCTGAGTGCTCACGGTGCCGGGTATCTGCTCGCCGTTGAGATAGAGGTCGGCCAGGTCTGCGTCCACTCTGGCGCCGTCGAGGCGGCTTGGGCTGTAGAGCAGCTTATACAGGCGCAGCTCTTTCAGACTGCCGAAGCGCGTCTGATAGACGGCGGTTGAGGTGGCGCTGTCGTAGTATAGCAGAGTCGATCTGCCATTGGCGAGCTGTCCGCCCCAGAGTGGATGGGTCTGTTCGGTCACGCGCCCCTGGCCGGTGGTGTCCTGGATAGAGACGTACAGCAGCGCGGCGTCGCCGTACTTCTGCGCGGCTATGACGTTCAGCTTGATGCCGTTGGACGTCACGCTCTGCCCCTGCTCCTCCACGGCGTCGAGCATCGGAGGGTCTACGGTCTCGCGCAGCCAGTCGAAGCCGCCCATGGCTGCCGCCAGGGCGGTCACGCCCAGCAGCGCGGCGGCCGCGACGGCGAGGACAAGCGTGCGCCTTATCTTGCGCGTGCGCTTTGTCGTTTGCATATGCTCCTCCTTGAGTTTTCCCATGACCGCCTCGCGCACGCGGTCGGGGTCGGCCTGTACCGGAGCGGGCAGGCCGGAGATGTCCGCGTCGGGGAGGAGGTCGGATATTTTGACTTCCATTCTATTCTTCTCCCTTGCTCAGCTCGGCGCGCAGCCTCTCCCGGCCGCGGCGGAGCCGTGTTTTGACGGTGTTTGCGTTCATGTCCAGGGCGGCGGCGATGTCCGCCACGCTCTGGCAGTAGTAATAGTGGCGCAGGAAGATCTCCCTGTCCGGCTCGCCCATGCCGTCGACGGCACGGCGGGTGCGCTCGTGCAGCTCGCGCTCGGTCAGCGCCTGCTCGGGCGTGGGGGTGGGGACGGACAATACGTCGTCCTCCAGCGGCAGTTCCTCGCGCGCTGCGCGCAGTGCGTCGCGGGACTTGTTCCTGGCTATCGCGCCCAGATATGCGCGCACGCCGCCGCTGCGTATGTTCGCGGCGTTGTGCCAGAGCGCGAGGAACACGTCCGCCACGACCTCCTCGGCGTCGGACGCCGCCAGGCGCGGCAGGAGCATATTGTTTACTATTGTTGCCACATAGGCCGTGTAGCGGTCTATGAACCAGCCGAGCGCGCGCTCGTCACGCCTGCATAGAGCCTTCAGCGCGGAGTTCTCGTCCATTCCTGCATCATCCCCTTCCGGCGGCCGCCTCACTTATAAAGTCGGAGAAAAGCGCGGTTAGGTTTCAGAAAATTTTTCAGGGGCGTATTTTGGGCAAAAGCTGGGGTCAAAACGCAAAATCCTGTTGACATCGGCGGACTTATCAATTATAATACCAAGGCTAGGCTTCGTGGAGGAGGTGCGCTTTATGCTCGATTTGCGTGAGATACTCAACACGCCGGGCGCCAAGCTGCCCTTTGACGTGGAGCTGGGCACGGAACGGCTGGAGTACGACTCCGTCGCAGCTTATACCGAGCCGGTGAGGGCGAGCGGTGAGATAATCAACACCGCCGGCGTGCTCACGGCGAAGGGCGAGATAATAGCGCACATGCGCTGTGTCTGCGACCGCTGCGGACGCGAGTTCGACCTCACCAGGCATGTGGATATAGACACGCCGCTCGCCCCCGAGGAGGAGTGCGAGGACGGCGAAGGCTCTTATGAGAGCGAGACTTACCCTGTAATAGGGGACAGCCTCGACATAGACGACATGCTTGAGACGGCGTTTATACTCGACATGCCGACCAAGTTCCTCTGCCGCGAGGATTGCAAGGGCTTGTGCCCCAAGTGCGGCAAGAACCTCAACGACGGCGACTGCGATTGCCGTCCTGAAGTCGATCCAAGGTTTGCTGTGTTGGAGCAGCTTTTGGATAAATAACCTGACAACACGGCTGCTTGCACAGCTGACCATAGGAGGTGTAACACATGGCAGTCCCGAAAAGTAAGGTGTCGCGCCAGAGGCGTGACAAGAGGCGCTCTTCCGTCTGGAAGCTCACCGCGCCCCAAATTGTGAAGTGCCCCAACTGCGGCGCTTACCATCTGCCCCACCGCGCCTGCAAGGCCTGCGGCCAGTACAACGGTCGTGTGGTTCTCAAGGTTGAGGAGAGCAACTGACAAAGCTTAAGGAGGGAAGGCGTCGCCTTCCCTCCTTTTGCATACCCCCGGCTGGGGGTGCAACCCAGGGGTGGGTTGCGGAACCCCTGGGGCGCTTTCTTTGGTCTTGGCCAAAGAAAGCGTCCCAGACCCCGAAAGGAAAGCCGCTTTGGGTGGTTTAATATGCCGGGGATTAGTTTTATCTTGGCGGTTCGACATAGGTACGTTGGTATCCCTAAGATTTATGCCAGATTAGGG